>JGI24143J45723_1001296_pt1 | contig 12024 bp, 9 predicted proteins | sample BarGraIncu00432A_FD_45723 | JGI IMG/M metagenome (IMG submission 45723)
TCAACCGCTACCCTGGCTGGATCGCCCGGCCTGACCGCTGGCTAAGCTGGCTGCTGGGCGCTGTGCCCAGCGGGCTGCAAATGATCCGACGTCACCGGCCTGCGGCGATCTGGAGCACCTACCCCATCCCCACCGCCCATTTGATTGGTTACTGGCTGTCACGGCTCAGCGGCCTGCCGTGGGTGGCAGATTTTCGTGACCCCATGGCGCATGTGGGCTACCCCGCTGACCCTGCCATCTGGCGCAGCTACCTGCGGGTGGAGCAAAAGGTATTTGCGCAGGCCAACCGCATGGTGTTCACCACGCCCGGTGCCGCAAGACTCTACCGTGACCGCTACCCGGTGAAGGCTGACCGCATACAAGTCATTGAAAACGGCTACGACGAAGCATCTTTTGCACCGCTTGCCACCCAACCCCAGCCTCTCAACCCCGGCAAGTTCACCCTGCTGCACAGTGGCATCGTTTACCCGGAGTGGCGTAACCCACAGGCGCTGTTTGTGGCCTTGCGCCAGTTGATCGACAACGGCCAAATGGATGCCAACACGCTGCGCATCCGGTTCAGGGCATCCGAACACACCGGCTTTTTGACCCATCTTGTTCAAGCGCATGGCCTGAATGATGTGGTGCAGTTGCTACCGCCAGTGGGCTACCAGGCCGCACTGGCTGAAATGTGTGCTGCCGATGGCCTGCTGGTGCTGCAGTCAGACGATTGCAATGACCAAATCCCCGCCAAGGTGTACGAATACATTCGTGCCCAGAGGCCGGTGCTGGGCCTGTGCGGCAAGGGCAGCGATACAGCGACCGTCTTGCAACGCGCGGGCATGGCACACCTGGCGCCCCTGGAATCGAGCCAGCACATCTACGCGGCATTGGACAACTTTCTGGCTACCTTCCAAAGCGGCGTGTCATCAAACCACAATGCCAAGTTTGTAGAATCATTCTCGCGCCGTACCAAAGCGGAGGAATTGGCTGCATTGCTCAACCAAGTCCGGCTTGAGCAGCCAACGCGCATCACAACAACACACTGACACAAACAAACAATGACCTGGACGCTCTACCCCATCGCGCGATACAAAGACTTTGCCGACCAATGGGATGCACTTGCGAAATCCAGCCCAGGCGCACCGTTTCTGGAATCGGCTTTTTTACAACCCGCCCTTGACACCTTTGGCAACAGTGAAGAACTGCTGTGCCTGCACCACACCAATGGCCAGCTAACTGCAGCCGCCATCATGCAGCGCGGCCCCAGGGGCATGTGGCAAACCTTTCAACCCTCTCAGCTGCCACTGGGTGCCTGGATTTCAGGCGAGGGCGTTGACCTGGTCGCCACTGGCAATGCGCTGGTGGCCGAACTGCCTGGTTTGACCCTGGGCCTCGGTGTGACGCAGCTTGACCCGCGCTTTCACCCCCGGCCAGCAGACGGCCCCAAAGTACGCACCCAAGACTACATAGCAACCGCCTGGGTGGACATTGAAGGCAGCTTTGATACCTATTGGGAAGCGCGCGGCAAAAACCTGCGGCAAAACACCCGCAAACAGCGCAACAAGCTGCAGGCTGAGAGCACTGATACCCGGCTGGAATGCATCACCGCCGCTGCCGATGTGCCCAAGGCCATTACAGACTATGGCGCACTTGAAAGCGCTGGCTGGAAGACCGCAGACGGCACCGCCATCCACCCCGACAACGCCCAGGGCAAGTTCTACGAAAAAATGCTGGAAAACTTCTGCAGCCTGGGGCGCGGCCGCATCTACCGCTACTGGTTTGGCGACAAAGTGGTGGCCATGGACCTGTGCATCTGTGACGACACGACCATCGTCATTTTGAAAACCACCTACGATGAATCGTACAAAGCCGTGTCGCCCTCCACACTGATGCGCCAGGACGAATTTCAGCAGCTCTTTGACGAGGCCATGTTCAAACGCATTGAGTTTTATGGCAAGGTCATGGAATGGCACACCCGCTGGACAACCAACAGCCGCGATATTTACCACATCACCCTCTACCGCTGGGCGATACTCAAGCAGCTACAGGCCAAAACTGTCACCACAGAGGAATGAGGCCAAGATGAACACCCCCACCCTTGCTGTCATCATCCCGTTCTTTCAACGCGAAACGGGCATCTTGGTCAAGGCACTTTCATCCATTGCCGATCAAAACTACCCCAGCGAGGCCCTGTATGTGATCTTGGTGGACGACTGCTCGCCCATTCCCACTGCCACCGAGTTGCACACCTGCCCCCCGCCTGCGGGCCTGCGTATCAAAGTCATCCAGCAACCCACTAACTCAGGCCCCAATGAAGCCCGCAACGCGGGGCTACAAAACCTTGAACCTGGCACCCAAATTGTGGCCTACCTGGATTCAGACGATGCCTGGGAGGGCAACCATCTGGCCCGCGCTGTGCGTGTGCTGGCCAGCGGCTACAGCGCCTACTTTGCCAACCTTTACCACCTGGGCGACACCGTCAACGAATTTGAAAAAGCCAAACGTGTCACCCCCTCAGACCATCCCATGGTGGGTGACGACCCCACCCTGAGGGCTTATCAGGGCGACATGGTGCATCAAATATCTACCGCCAACATCATCTTCATGCCGTCTTTGGTGATTGACGTAGCTGCACTAGGTGACGCACGCTTTCCAATGGCACACCGCCACGGCGGCGGCGACTACCTGTATTGGATGGACTTGATTCAGCACGGTGCCAAATTTGCCTTTTCAACCGAGCCTGAAGTGCGCTGTGGCAGCGGCATCAACATGTGGTACGGCAGCGGCTGGGGCACGGACGGACTTGCTATGCGCATCGTGGATGAAGCGCGCTTTCGCAAGACGGTGCTGAACAAATACGCCAAGGCGGAGGCTACCAAAGACAGCCTGAGAAACCGCCTAGCCGAATTGCAGATTGGCATGATTCAAGATTTAGTCCACCGCCTACGGAAAAAGAAGAAGGTGGATTGGCGGGTTGTTCGGATCTTCTTCACCGAAAATTCCATGAGTCTGTTGTTGTTACATAAGTTAGCCGACACCGCCATTGCCGAGTTTAAAAAATTGTTTAGTCGCATCAATTCCAGGCACTGAGCAACTGGCGCGTACATTCCTCACGACTGAATTCTGTCTTAACACGTTTCTTCCCACGCTCAATAATCTCCCTTGTGTCGTCAGGGTGTGCGAGTATCCATTGAATCGTATCGACAATGGCTTGCGGATTGGCTGGCGGACATAGAAAACCAGTCACACGATCTTCAACTAGTTCAGACACGCCAAGGACCGCAGTCGCTATAACTGGGCGGCCGCTGGCCATGCCTTCCATGTTTACCAGCCCCATGCTCTCGGAAAGACTGGCGAGCACTGCAATATCGCAATCACGAAATAGTTGACGAACCTGTAAGCCTGTTTGTTCACCCGAAAAGTGAACATTGGCGCTGATCGCCATTTCGTTTGCCAAGTCTTCAAGAGCACGTCTCAGGGGCCCACCTCCAGCCAGATTAAGGCTTATGGCAACGCCCCGTGCAATCAGCATACGCACTGCTTCAAACAAGTATTGATGCCCTTTTTCTGGTACCAGCCGCGCAACACAGAGAAGCCGCAGTGGCTCACCTTGCAGGGCAGGCACGCGCGTGTCATTTTCAAACTCATCCACATAGATTCCGCAACGAATCACTTTAAGTTTGCGCTCATCAACACCAAAAGTTTTCACCAGATATCGCAAGTTGTAATGTGAAATGCAGACCATTCCCTTCGATTCATCAACCAACTCTTTCATGTTGTGAGGTGGCGTCTTGAAAATATCGTATCCATGAGTCGTCAACGTAAATGGCGTACCGGTCCAGCGATGCGCCCACATTGCAAGTTGCGCTGCAGTATCTGCGTAATGCGCGTGGAAATGTGTAACCCCCAGCCGTTGGCCCGTCCTGGCAATACCCAAGGCCGACCTGGCAAGCCATTTGTGCTCTTTATCACGTAGCGCTGAAGTGAACGTACGGACGGTTCGTATTGGATTTTGAATTGCAAGGGCAAGAAAATCCCATAAGTCAGAAACCGCAGACTTGGGCTTGCAATAGGAGACCACGCCCGAGTCGACCACTTGTTTGGCCCGCGGATGAACAATTGCCAAAGGAGGCTGGTCAAGTGAAAACACGTGGCACGGAACCCCGGCCTGTATGACGGAAGAAACCTCATCCGAAATGAACGTTTCTGAGATGGCGGGAAAGCGGTCAAGAACATAACCAGCAAGCATTTTTCTCCCTCTTTTTTTACGTTGAAAATTGTGGATGCATTTGTGGACAATATCAGGGGCAGCAGCAGCTAACATCACCTCAAATCTAAATACGATCGTACCAACAATGACCGCAACCTTGAAACTGCCCCGACTTGACATTCAAGCCCTGCGCGGTCTGGCTGTGCTGATCGTGGTGCTGTACCACACCAAAATTGGCAACTTGCAGGCGGGGTTCCTGGGTGTCGATATTTTCTTTGTCATCTCAGGCTTTCTGATCACCACACTGGTTGCTACCTTTTACCTGCTGCCCACACGCGCTTGGGAGTTGTTGTTTGGCTCTTTGGGCGCGCTATGGGTGCTGTCGCCACCCAATGACCAGTATCAGATCATCAGCAGGTTAATCAGGCTGCTGTTTGTGCCCGCATTGTTGTGCCTGCTAGTGTTGCCATTTTTTGCAGTCACGGGTAACCATCCGGGCCTGATTGCTGTGCTGGTCTGCTTGGCCACCCTTATCGTTATTTTGCGAAACAGTCCGCAGTTAAATGCCGCACTGCCCACGCGCTGGTTGGCGCTTGTTGGGGATTTTTCGTATTCGCTGTACTTAGTGCATTGGCCTGTAATTACCCTCATGAAGAATGCCTGGGTCGGCAGCACGCCAGAGTTGCCGCTTGAAATGCGCATGTTGGCGCTGCTGCTGTCTTTTGTGTTGGCCTATCTGCTTTATCGATTAGTGGAAGACCCCATCAGGCGCAGCCGTTTCAAGCTCGCAAAACCGCTGCTTTCAAAAGTGGCACTGTCGTCGATGATATTAATTTCGATTACGCCGCTGGCCATTCAAGGTATGCCTGCAAGAGTAGACTTTTCAGAGGTGCGCAAACCAAACTTTGGCTTCGCTGCTACCTGTGACTTGTCCACGCCCTTTGTGGCAAAGGGTGAATGTCAAAGCGATAACAGGCCAAACTTATTGGTTTGGGGTGACTCATATGCAATGCATCTAATTCCTGGTTTATTACGTGAGTGGCACAGCGGTGGCGTGATCCAGGCCACCGCGAGTTCCTGCGGACCATTTCTCGGGTTAGCACCTCGCAGAATCATTCATCCAGGACGTGGCACAGTCTTAAATCAAAAGTGGGCGGAAGGATGTATTGCCTTCAACCAGTCAGTGATTGACTACCTGCGCATGGCACCATCAATTGAAACTGTGGTCCTGTCAAGTCCCTTTGCGGCTTACGTCACCCCAGAGAACTCTGAACATGTGCTGCAAATAGGCAAGGCGTTTTCATCAGTGCCGGTGCGTGCCACTGCAGCACAGGCTGGGCTTCAACGCACGGTGGAGTCGATCAGGGCCTTGGGTAAAAAAGTGGTGCTTGTTGCGCCGCCACCGTCCGCTGACTTTGATATCGGTGGCTGTCTGGAGCGCCAGATCAGCGGCAAGATCGCTCTTGGCGGACGCAAGGGCTGTACTGTTGACCGCGCTGAGTACCAAACCAAGCGGGCCAATGTATTGGATTTGCTAAAAGCTGTGTCCGCCGCTGCTGACGTATCGGTAATTCGCTTTGACCCCTACCTGTGCAACGCTACCGAATGCCAGACCATGCTGGACGGCACCATGATTTACCGCGATGCGGGGCACTTGTCATACGCCGGCTCTGAACTGGTGGCCAAACGCGTGCAGTTGGGTGAGCTAATTCGGGTGCAAGCGAAATGATGCTTAAATGGTTTAGCAAATGAATTCCATCAACAACAAAACCCAAGTATCCAACAACAGCAGTTTTGTGTTGCGTGGTGGCATCATCGTGCTGGAATCAAAACAATGACCCGAGCCCTTGTCATAACCCGTGCCTGGCCACAGCATCCAGAGCAGGCTACACACGGCATCTATCAGCGTCTGTCTATGTTCCTGGAAGCGTTGTGTCAAACTTTCGACACCGTTGAAGTGTTGGTCTTTGCACCGCCAAACCACATCCACCAAACGAACACGCTTCGTTATGAAGCCCTGTTGCAGGGCAAACACGGTGTGGGCATCCAGCTCAATGTACATCCGCGCAGTCCCAATCCAAATCCATGGAGTTTAAAAAGCCGTTATTTGGCTGGCATTACCTCTATAGATCGACAAGAGGATTACATCAACGTTGGTGGGCCAAGCCAGGTCAAAGCTGTCCAAGCTGCTTTGGCACGCAAGCCTGCCTTGGTTTTCGCACACAGGTTGCACACATTCACACCACTATGGCCGTTACTGCCAGTTCTAAAAGTCCCGTTGTTGTTTGACATGGATGATATTGAGCATCGGGCACTGGCTCGCAACATCGTTGCGCGACCACTTTGGCCGTCAGAGCGGCTGCGACTCATGCATGTGCCTGCCGTCATGTGGCGCGAGCGCCAAGCCATACGGCTAAGTTCGGCCAGCTTTGTCTGCTCACAGGATGACGCAACAGCCCTGCGCAAGCTGGCGTCTACAGATAGGGTCCACGTCATACCCAACACGGTAAACGCGCCTGACCATTTTCATCACAACACCAGTTCGGTCGATACGCTGGGCTTTATCGGATCTTTTGCACACACCCCAAATATTGACGCAGTGCAATGGCTACTGGCTGATATCTGGCCGCAAATACGGCACGCAAGGCCAAACGCGCGCCTTCGCATAGGTGGCGCGGGCTCGCTAAACATGTTTGGTCATGCGCACGGTAAGGATGGCGTTGAAATACTTGATTTCGTTGACGACTTGGGTGCGTACTACCAATCGCTCAATCTGGTCATAGCGCCCTTACGCTTTGGCGCTGGCACACGCGTAAAGATCATTGAAGCTGCCGGATACGCTATGCCAATAGTTTCCACGACTTTGGGCGCAGAGGGACTAGCCTTCAATAACGGAACAGAGATCTTACTTGCAGACAAGCCTGATCATTTTGCTGACCAGTGCGTGCAATTGTTGGAAAATCAAGATAATGCAATTGAAATTGGCCTTACAGCACGTCGCTGCTTCGAACAGCACTACAACCGAAACGCTGTTGTCGCGAGCATTAACGAGCACATTAGGTGTGCCCTTGCTGAAACGCCAAACAAAAAACAGAACGAACTACCGCCCTGAGCCGGGTAAAAGAATCCATGGGGTTGCCGCCTTGAGTATTCATGCACCAAATGACTTTTGAAATTCGGCCACCAGCGCTCCAGTTTGCGTCGCATTCCAGGCTTGGGCAAAAACTTGTGCCGCTTGCGACAGCCGGGCTAACTCATCAGAGTTGGCCAGCAGCGTCAGCGCAGTCTGTGCAAATGCTGCGGGTGAATCCGCCACGGCCATGGCCCGAGCCCTGGCTGCGTCGAGGCCACGTGCACCACTGGCTGTCGCCAACAAAGGCATGCCAAACCCCAAAGCCTCAACCGACTTGATGTTGAGCCCTGTGCCGCCACGTACCGGGTTCAGCACCAGTCGGGTACATGCGTAAACTGTTGCCAAGTCGGGCACCACGCCCAATTTGAGCAAGCCCGGCATTTCTGGCGTAGCGGCGCACACCCCGCCCGCCACCACCACACGCAAAGATGGTTGTGCAGCCATTAGCAACGGCAACACCTCGCGCCCAAACCAAAGCAAGCCCTGCACATTCATTTCATTGCCTGAACCAACCATCAATAAGTCGAACTGCGCCGGTGCACTGCCCCACAACAAGTCAACTGCCACCGTGTGACCAAAAGTAATGGCGTTAACGCCATAGGCTTGCAGAATAGCTGTTTCATGCGCTTGAATGCCGAGCACCAAATCAGCCCGCTGCAAGCCACGCTGCTCATCAACAGGCGTGGTCGAGAAAAATTGTGGCACCAAGCCTTCATCCAGAAACAGGCGATGCCGATTGGCAAACACATCGTGAGTGTCAATCACTTTAAGGCGTGGTGAGTGCAGCACAAGCAGTGCGCGCGACATAAACACGTATTCCACCACCGCCAAATCGAAACCGATGGACTCGTCAAGCTGTTGCAACATTGCATCATTGCGGTCGTCATACCAGTCGTCTACGCCAAAAGAATAGCGTGCCTCAGCGCTAAATAGCTGCGTCAGCCTGCGCAGCCAACGCCCAGTTGTTGACTCACGCCGCGCAGGCTTCTGGTAGGGCAACAAGTGCAGACGTGCACCAAACACAGCTTTCATGACAGCTTCGTCACGCTCAGCCTCACGCTGCAGCACAGCCACATGTACATCAAACCCAAGCGACGTTAAAAACTGAATCATGCCAAGCACCCGGGCACGGTTGCCATGCGTGGTGGCGTGTGTTGGCACTGGCGACACCACCAAAGCCCGAAGCCCTGTGAACGACTGCTTAATTGAACTCATTTGACTATTCCCTCAGCCTGCAGCCATTGCCGAACGATGTATCTTGCCCCGCGCCACAACCACNGCACCGCACCCTGGCCCGGCAAGTGCCGCAGTTGTCGGGCCAATTGCCACGTCTGGCGAACTGTCAGGCGTGTCCGCATGAAAGCCAATTGTCTAAAAAGCCAAGAGGGAGCCCAAACCAGGACTTGAGCATTGGTTAAATCGCCTCGTTGTGGTGGATTCGCCAGCAAATGTTGATGCAGCCATGCTAGGTATTGAACCAGCGCCTCAAACATTCGAGCATGCGAGTCCGGCGACTTGGCGCTGATGTTTTGCCCCGACAAGCGCCAATGCACTCGGGGTCCGTCCAGAGTACAAATACCCTTGTTACCCGCCATCGCCACCCAACTGGCATCGTCAGAACACCACGCCAGCGGAAAGCTCACAAACCCGCCCACCCGGTCAAATGCAGCCCTGGCAAAAACAAAGTCAGGCGCAAAACTCTGCAGGGCAAACTGCTGGCGTGCCAGCGCAAAGGCACGGCCAGACAACTGGGGGGGAAAAGCTGGCAGCTGTTTCAGCATTGCGCCAGCGCCATCAATCTTGGTGACATTGAAGTGAAACACGTCCATTGAGTTGCCTTGCTTGTCAATGGCATCCTGAAGACGAGCAGTGCACTCTGGCTCCATCAAATCGTCATCACTGAACAACCACACCCACGGCTCTGACGAAAGCTGCACACAGCGGTTCCAGTGCGCTACCAAATCACGTTGACCCAGATTGGTCTCAAAGCGCACGTAGTGCAAATCAAACTGATCGGCAAAGGGCTGACAAATCCGCGCCAAATCTGCCGGACTGGCATCGTCACCCACATAAACCTTGAAATTCTTCAGCTCTTGATTTCCGATAGATTGCAACGCTGCAGCCAAATAATCAGGCTTGAAGGCCGGGATGACAATGCCTATCTCTACTGCGTGTGTTGTCTGGGACATTCAATACAACTCAGATTAGGACCGTCATTCACAAAGTTATAAAGGTATACCACGAAGATTCTTAAAAAAGCGCCGCGCATACCAATGCAAATTAGACCTCAACCATAAGCTTAGCCGCCCGGCATTATTCAACCACCGCTGATCTTCATAGTACCACTTCATATAATTTAATTTTTCATTCAAGACATTCGCCAGCACAGGATTATCTTGATTTAATTTAATCTGCTTCTCGATAGCCAAATAAAAACCAGTAGCCATTTTGTCAATATTTCTTGTCAGCGAACTTTGATGTAACCTGTACATAGCCAATGAATATGAAATTTGATGGATAGGTGGATTGAGGGTAAATATTTGCATCCAAAAATCCCAGTCCTCATGCGTCGGCAAAGTTGTGTCAAAGCGAATATTATTTTTATGAATTAGCTCCGATGAAACCAGAAAACAATGCACGGGTATGCTTAAATCAGTTTCCCATCTCATAGCCAAATCAATAAGCGGTGATTTCTCTTTAAATTGATGTTGAGTAAATTTATCTGGAGTTACTAACGCATCAAGGCTGTTCTCTTTAGAATTTCGATAACTGCTGAACGAGATTCCTGGCTCATCAGTTTTTACCAATCCTTTAATTTGCAATTCAAACTTTTTGGGGTGTATGCCGTCATCTGCATCAAGAAACTGTATCCACTTGCCGTGTGCAGCATCAATACCAGCATTGCGGGCAGACGACAGCCCACCGTTCTGTTTCTCAATGTAGCGAATCCGCGGATCGGCAGAACACAAAGACGCAGCTACCTCTGCTGTGTTGTCTGGTGATCCGTCATTGACAATGATGGCTTCCCAGTGCGGATAGGTCTGAGCCTGCAGACTTTGAATGCACTCGGACAAAAACCTGCCTTGGCTGTAGCAAGGGATTATCACGCTCACCAAGGGCGCATCATTACTTACCAGTTCACTGTTGTGATACATAAACTTTTTTATTTATCTATTGAAAAGAGTGATTAATAATTTTTTAAATAAATCTGTACTCAGGGGTGCAACCCTCAGGCCCGACAAAGCTGTCTTTATAGCAGCGGGACGATTTCCCATCTTGCGATAGTAATTTACCCAAACCATATAATCTTTTCCCAGTGTGTTTTCACGAGCCCGCAAGCGTTTGCGCAAACTGGGTTTAATTGGCGGAGAAAATTCATTTTCAAGACCTTTATCTACAATTGATAGCCAAGCCTGTTCTTGGACTTTATTTGCCATTTCACGCATTAACTTTATTTTTGTTTGTGATATTTGTCCAGCATGCACACGATACTGGGTAAGCCGCTCATTAAGGTTGGCCACCTCATATTTCTCTGCAAATTTCAACCACAACGCGTAATCTTCTGCCACAGGAAATTCTGTTGAATACCCTCCCAAATCCATCACAGCATCTTTACGCATCATGATGGATGACTGAATAAAAACATTTCCACGTACAATTTTTTTTTTAATTTCGGCAGTAGTTGGTGGCACCAGGACCATGTCGAAGACACGACCTTCGCCGTCAATCAGATCAGCAGCGGTACCCAATAATGCCAACTGCGGGTTGGCCCGAAATGTAGCAACCTGCTTGGCTAAGCGCTCTGGTTTCGCAATGTCATCACCATCCAACATTGCCAACAACGAGCCCCGCGCCAAAGCTATTCCCTTGTTTCGGGTATTGATGATGCCTATATTGTGTTCGTTCTTGACAATCCGAATTCTGGCATCATCAATTTTTGATATTGTTACTGTAGAGCCGTCTGTTGATCCATCATCTATAAGTAACAGCTCAAAATCTTGAAAAGTCTGATCCAAAATACTTTGCACTGCTGGCAATAAATGCGGGCCAACGTTGTAAGCCGGCATGATGACAGTGACTTCAATGGCGGACATAGTGAAGCAAATAGCAGCAAAGACACGAAGTAAAGGAGTGGATAGGCGCTGGCATCTTCAGCATCATGCGGCCTTTAGTTGCCAACGACTTTCGTTCATGGGGAAAAAACCCTCGCAGGAGGATGCTGTGCGCTTGAGGTCGTTGCTTATGACAGTGAAATGAAGAAGGTTTTCGCCATACAGGACATTCTTGATGGGTTCCTCGACATCCACACTGAACCGAATGGCATAAACACCAGGCAACAGCGAAAAATGATTAACGTCCATTGACAATTCGTGAATGCCTACAGGTAGCGTGGTGTTCCGCAGTTCCTGCGGACTGGTTGCAGTGGATAGATACACGAAGTCGGTGGTATGGATTCCGATGTGCAACATGGGGGCAACCAGCGGTTTGTTAACCTTAATACGCGCGCAAAATTTCACGTTGTCGCGATGCACTAACTCTTTTACTGGCTTTCCATCCGAACCTGCGCAATACAACTCAAGCAGTTCCACCTCGCCAGTGCTGGCGAGCCTAAATTTTCCCGCATCGGCCTTTTGGGAGACGATGATGCGGTCGCTTTGTTCATAGAAGGCGTTGCAAACGCGATTCGGCTGGCCGTCCA
>JGI24143J45723_1001297_pt1 | contig 12021 bp, 12 predicted proteins | sample BarGraIncu00432A_FD_45723 | JGI IMG/M metagenome (IMG submission 45723)
ACTGGTGCCGATACCATGAGCGAGGGCACCAAAGGCGCCGTGGGTGGAGGTGTGCGAGTCGCCGCACACCACCGTCATGCCGGGCAGGGTGGCGCCGTTCTCCGGCCCGATGACATGGACAATGCCCTGGCGCCTGGACAGGAAGGGAAAGTAGGCGGCCGAGCCGAACTCCTGCATATTGGTGTCCAGCATCATGACCTGCTCTTTGCTGGTCGGGTCGGTGATGCCGTCATAACCCAGCTCCCAGCCGGTCGTGGGTGTGTTGTGGTCGGCTGTGGCAACGATCGAGCTGACACGCCACAGCTTGCGTCCAGCCTGGCGTAGCCCTTCAAAGGCTTGCGGGCTGGTGACTTCGTGCACCAGATGGCGATCGATGTACAGGATGGCCGTGCCGTCTTCTTCGGTGTGGACAACGTGTTCGTCCCAGAGTTTGTCGTAGAGAGTGCGTCCCATGTGGTTTTTCCTTGGCAATCCGTGATTTTATGCGGCGCTGTGAACCCCGTTCGTTCTGAACGAGAAAAAGCCCGCCGGTGTTGCCATCCGGCGGGCTTTTCGAATGACAGGTTTTTTAGCGTTGGGTAATCGGCAGCACGTCGCGACGTACAGAACCGGTGAACAGCTGGCGTGGACGGCCAATCTTGTACTCGGGGTCGCCAATCATTTCATTGAGCTGCGCAATCCAGCCCACGGTGCGCGCCAGCGCGAAGACCGCGGTGAACAGGCCGACCGGAATGCCGATGGCGCGCTGCACAATGCCGGAATAGAAGTCGACGTTGGGGTAGAGCTTGCGCGACACAAAATATTCGTCTTCCAGCGCAATTTTTTCCAGCGCCATCGCGAGTTTGAACAGGGGGTCATTTTCCAGTCCGAGCGCGGCGAGAACTTCCTTGCAGGTTTCCTGCATGAGCTTGGCGCGCGGGTCGTAGTTTTTGTAAACCCGGTGCCCGAAGCCCATCAGCTTGACACCGGAATTCTTGTCCTTGACCTGTTCCATGAACTGGCCGACCTTGGCAATGCCACCCATTTTCTGGATATCTTCGAGCATGTTCAGGCAGGCCTCATTGGCGCCGCCATGCGCCGGACCCCACAGGCAGGCCACGCCCGCTGCAATGGCTGCAAACGGGTTGGTGCCGGAGCTGCCGCACAGGCGAACGGTGGACGTGGAGGCGTTTTGTTCGTGGTCAGCATGCAGCACGAAGATGCGGTCCAAGGCTCGTTCGATCACGGGGTTGACCACATATTCTTCGCATGGCGTGGCGAACATCATGTGCAGGAAGTTGCCCGCGTAGCTCAAGTTGTTCTTGGGGTACATGTAAGGCTGGCCCGCACTGTATTTGTACGCCATGGCCACCAGTGTGGGCATCTTGGCAATCAGCCGGATGGCCGATATTTCACGGTGTTCCGGGTTGTTGATGTCGGTGCTGTCATGATAAAAGGCGGACAGGGCACCCACCAAGCCGGTCATGATGGCCATCGGATGCGCATCGCGACGAAAGCCACGCAGGAAAAACTGCATCTGCTCGTTGACCATGGTGTGGTTGCTCACGCGTTTGACGAATGCCGCTTTGGCGGCCACATCCGGCAGGTTTCCGTACAACAACAGGTGACAGGTTTCCATGAAGTCGCAGTTGGTCGCCAGCTGCTCAATTGGGTAACCACGGTACAGCAATTCGCCCTTGTCGCCATCAATGTAAGTGATGGCGGACTGGCACGATGCCGTGGACAGAAAGCCCGGATCGTACGTGAACATGCCGGTTTGTGCGTACAGTTTGCGAATGTCGATCACATCCGGTCCAACACTGCCCTGGTACACCGGCAGGTCAACACTGGGGCTGCCGTTACTGAACGACAGGGTGGCTTTATTGTCAGCTAATTTCATTCGCTACCTTTCAGCGGGTTTCTCTCAACATACTTAAAACTTCACGTACATCGTCTCGATCCAGATCGGCATCGACTTGCGCAAGTGTTTTGCGTGCCAGGTGCAGGTCCAGAAGATCGTGGTCGCTAAGCTCCATTAAAGCGCTCAGACCTTGCGACTGCTTGACGGTCAGGCCTGATTCAAAACGCCGGAAGAACCGTTCGATAAAAATATCGTTTTCAAGCAGGCCGCGGCGGCAACGCCATTTCAGCCGGCTCAAGCCCCGCTCATCGATCAGATCTTCGGTGTGTGCCATAGCGTGGGTCTCCATGCCGGGTCAAACCGTGCGCAGAACCATCATTTCCTTGATCTTGCCAATCGCCTTGGTCGGGTTGAGGCCTTTCGGGCAAACATCGACGCAATTCATGATGCTGTGGCAGCGGAACAGGCGGTAAGGGTCTTCCAGGTTGTCCAGCCGCTCACCTGTGGCTTCGTCGCGACTGTCGGCGATGAAGCGGTAGGCCTGCAGCAGGCCGGCCGGGCCCACGAACTTGTCGGGATTCCACCAGAAACTGGGGCAAGAAGTGGAGCAGCTGGCGCACAAAATGCACTCGTACAAGCCGTTGAGCTCATCGCGCTCTTCAGGGCTTTGCAGGCGCTCTTTCTCGGGCGGCACGTTGTCGTTGATCAAATAAGGTTTGATCGAGTTGTACTGCTTGAAGAACTGCGTCATGTCGACGATCAGATCGCGCACCACAGGCAGGCCCGGCAGCGGCTTCAAAACAATGGTGCCCTTCAGCGTCAGCATGTTGGTCAGACACGCCAGACCGTTCTTGCCATTGATGTTCATCGCATCCGAACCGCAAACGCCTTCGCGGCATGAACGGCGAAAGCTAATGCTCGGATCTTGCGCCTTGAGCTTCATCAACGCGTCCAGCAACATGCGCTCGCTGCCGTCGAGTTCCACCTCGATGGTCTGCATGTAGGGTTTGGCGTCGGTGTCAGGGTCGTAACGGTAAATCTGGAATGTGCGTTTTGACATGGGGTGTTCTCGCTGGTCTTGTTAGCTTGGCTTTGACTTAGAAGCTGCGCACGGTGAGGGGCACGGATTCGACCGTCAGCGGTGTCATCTGCACTGGCTTGTAGGCCAGGAGACTTCCCTCGCTGTACCACAGGGTGTGCTTGTGCCAATCGCTGTCGTTGCGGCCATTGGGATGCGCGGCGCTATCGCCATAGTCGTTGACGGAATGAGCGCCGCGGCTTTCATGACGGGCGGCGGCAGAGACGATCGTGGCCTGTGCCACTTCAATCAGGTTTTCAACTTCCAGCGCCTCGATGCGTGCCGTGTTGAAGATTTTTGACTTATCTTTCAGGTTGATGGTTTTGACACGCTCGCGCAGAGCGGCGATCTTGGCCACGCCCTCGTCCATGCTGGCTTGGGTGCGGAACACGCCCGCGTGCAGCTGCATGGCATTGCGGATGTCGTCGGCCACATCTTGCGCATATTCGCCGCTGGCTGCGTTGTCCAGGCGTGCGATGCGGGCGAGCGCCGCGTCGGCGGCATCGGCTGGCAGCGGCTTGTGCTCGGTATTGGTTTTATTGAATTCGACAATATGGTTACCAGCCGCGCGACCAAACACCAGCAAATCCAGCAGCGAATTGGTGCCCAGGCGGTTAGCACCGTGCACACTGACACAGGCGCATTCGCCCACCGCGTACAGGCCGTTGACGATTTCGCTCTTGTTGTCGGCATTCTGCGTCACCACCTGGCCATGGATATTGGTCGGGATGCCGCCCATTTGGTAATGGTTGGTGGGCACGACGGGAATCGGCTCTTTGGTGATGTCGACGTTGGCAAAGTTGTGGCCAATCTCGAATACCGACGGCAGGCGCTTCATGATGGTCTCGGCACCCAGATGGGTCATATCGAGATTGATGTAGTCCTTGTTGGGCCCGCAGCCGCGGCCTTCCTTGATTTCCTGGTCCATGCAGCGCGACACATAGTCACGCGGGGCCAGGTCTTTGTAGGCGGGCGCGTAGCGTTCCATGAAGCGCTCGCCATTGCTGTTGCGCAAAATGGCGCCTTCGCCACGGCAGCCCTCAGTCAGCAACACGCCGGCGCCATACACGCCCGTCGGGTGGAACTGCCAGAACTCCATGTCTTGCAACGGAATGCCGGCCCGCGCGGCCATGCCCAAACCGTCGCCAGTGTTGATGAAGGCATTGGTCGATGCGGCGAAAATGCGGCCGGCGCCGCCAGTGGCGAGCAGGGNGGTCTTGGCCTCAAAGATATGCACGTCACCGGTTTCCATTTCCAGTGCCGTCACGCCCACCACGTCGCCATCAGCGTCGCGAATCAAATCCATGGCCAGCCACTCGACAAAGAAACTGGTTTTTTCCTTGACGTTTTGCTGGTACAGCGTGTGCAGCATGGCGTGGCCGGTGCGGTCGGCGGCAGCGCAGGCGCGTTGCACAGGTTTTTCGCCGTAGTTGGCGGTGTGACCACCGAATGGACGCTGGTAAATCGTGCCATCGGGGTTGCGGTCAAATGGCATGCCCATGTGCTCCAGGTCGTACACGACCTTGGGTGCTTCACGGCACATGTATTCAATCGCGTCCTGGTCACCGAGCCAGTCGCCACCCTTGACAGTGTCGTAAAAGTGATAGTGCCAGTTGTCCTCATTCATGTTGCCCAATGAGGCGCCAATGCCGCCCTGTGCCGCCACCGTGTGTGAGCGCGTCGGGAACACTTTGGAGAGCACCGCCACGTTCAGGCCGGCGCGGGCCAGTTGCAGCGAAGCGCGCATGCCGGAGCCACCGGCACCGACAATAACGACGTCAAATTTACGCTTGGGGAGTTTGGAGGTAGCGGTCATGATTTAAATTGAATCTTGGTTGTCAGAAGCGGCCAGAGGTGGCTTGCGAATGCCTTGTTTCGACGGTCAGACGTGTTACAGGCGCCACAGGACCTGAATGCCCCAGCCAGCGCATGCAAACAGCCAGACGATGGTGAATACCTGCAGGGACAGGCGCAGCCCGACCGGCTTGATGTAGTCCATCCAGATGTCGCGCATGCCGAGCCAGACGTGGTACAGCAGGGCGATGATGACGGTGAAGGTCAACGCCTTCATCCACTGCGATGAAAAGATGCCCGCCCACTGGTCGTAGCCGATCGGGCCTTTGCTGAAAATGACCTGTGCCAGAACCAGCAGGGTGAAGAGGGCCATCAGAGCCGCAGTCACCCGCTGGCCGAGCCAGTCACGCAGACCGTAATGAGCACCGACAACGATACGTTTGGAGCCGTAATTGACAGACATGGTGTGTTCCTTTAATCAGTTGAGGACAAAGCTTGCCGCTTTGCGGCTAAGGGTTGTCCCGCAAACCTTTAGTTTTAATAAATGCCGAACAGCTTGGCGCCGAGCACGATTGCAAGGCCAATGCTCACGGTTAGCGTGAATGTGGCTGATGATTTGCCGAACTCCTTGCTGGAAGCGTCGTGATGGGTATCCATCCACAGGTGGCGAATTCCGGCGATGAAGTGCAGATAAGCCCAGATCAGCGCCAGCGCGACCAGCTTCCAAATGACGCCTGGCAGGCCCAGCATGCCCACATTGAATGCAGACTTGAATTTTGCGAACGAGATTTCGGAGGAAATCGAGTTGTCAAACATCCAGATGATGAAGGGCATCAGGAGAAACATGATGGCCCCGCTGACGCGGTGCAAGATCGACACAAAGCCTGCGAGGGGCAAGCGATAAGTGGGGAGGTCTGTGAAGGCGTTGATGTTGCGGAACTCGGGTCGCTTTTTCGCGGAGCGGGTCGCTAATTCGGACATACTTGGCTTTCTATGTTTTGAGTAACTGCTTGGTAACTAGCAATAGCTGATTACCCTTAAATTCTATTGCAATGCAACAGCAATCTCGGTTTGGGTTGGTAAAGGCTGAAATTTTTTTGTCATAAAAGTGATATTTCATCTCTGTATATGCCCCATTGCGGTGCAAAGGCTGCCGTAGCTTGCGCGAGGGTTGCAAACTATCCAAATCAGCCAGCATTTCGCCAGCCCGCACACGCCCCCGCTGCTGCTCATCCGGTGTCATGCATGGCATGTTTGAATCGCATGGTTTTAGCTCAAGGTATTGTGGTAATGGTGCGTGTCGGTGCGGTAGTAGCCGCGCCGCAGTTCCATTGGCTCGTCTTTGTAGGTGTAGGCGATGCGCTCTACGCTCAGCAAGGGGGTGCCATGCTCTACTTTTAGTAGTTGTTCACGTCCGTCGGTAGCGGGTTCTGCGCGTATTTTTTCCTCAGCACGAACCATGCGCATATTGAATTCGGTCTCAAACAAGGCGTACATCGCACCTTGGTAGTTGGCCAGCCGTTCAGCGGTCAAGCCTTTAAAAGGGGCGGCGGGCAGCCAGATGTCTTCCAGAATCGTCGGCATGCCGGCAAAACTCAGCACCCGGCGTACTTGCAGCACCGCATCGCCGGTGCGCAGTGTCAGCGCGCGTGCCACGTCCGCGCTGGCGCGGGCGCGGCGACACTCAATAATGTCGCGCTGGGCGGGGCCTTCGCTGCCTCGGGCGCCACTGTCGGGGACGAGTTTCAAGAAGCGAAACTGCACACGCTGCTCGGCATGGGTGGCCACAAAAGTGCCTTTGCCTTGCCGACGCACGAGGAGATGTTCGGCAGCGAGTTCGTCAATGGCTTTGCGTACCGTGCCCTGACTGACGCGAAAGCGTGCTGCCAGCTCCATTTCGCTGGGAATCGCCTCGCCCGGTTTCCATTCGCCAAGCCGCAGGCTGTTCAGGATCAGGCCCTTGATTTGCTGGTACAGGGGGCTGAATGCCGGTGTCACCTGCGCGCCGGAGTCGGTGCTGGCGGAGATGTTTGCAGCTGAAGGAGCGGGTGTTGAGGACATGAATGTGTGATCCCGGGCAAGTGTTGGGAACTAGTCGAATCATATCTTATATAAGACATAAGACAAGTTGACGAATCAGGGTTTTCCAGAGTAAACTCGGCGCGCATTCCGTGGGGCTCAGGCAACTGTGAAGAGCCGCCACCAGCACCCGTTTCACAACATTTCTGGAGTTCTCACCATGAGCAAAAAGCCCGTCCGCGTCGCCGTTACCGGTGCAGCTGGTCAAATTGGTTACGCAATCCTGTTCCGCATCGCCTCTGGCGAAATGCTGGGCAAAGATCAACCTGTGATTCTGCAATTGCTCGAAGTTCCCTTTGAGAAACCCCAGCAAGCGCTGCAAGGCGTGATCATGGAATTGCAAGACTGCGCCTTCCCCTTGTTGGTCGGTATTGAAGCCCACAGCGACCCTTTGACCGCATTCAAGGATGTGGACTACGCCTTGTTGATCGGTTCGCGTCCTCGCGGTCCTGGCATGGAACGCGCAGAATTGCTCGCCGTCAATGCAGAAATTTTCACTGCTCAAGGTAAAGCGTTGAATGCAGTTGCCAGCCGCAACGTCAAGGTGCTGGTGGTTGGTAACCCCGCCAACACCAATGCCTACATCGCCATGAAGAGCGCGCCTGATCTGCCACGCAAGAACTTCACCGCCATGCTGCGTCTGGACCACAACCGCGCCTTGAGTCAATTGGCTGACAAGACCGGCAAGGCCGTCGCTGACATCGAAAAAATGACCGTGTGGGGCAATCACTCGCCCACCATGTACGCTGACTACCGCTTCGCCACCATCAATGGCGCCAGTGTCAAGGACATGATCAACGACCAGGACTGGAACGCCAACGTGTTCCTGCCGACCGTCGGCAAGCGCGGCGCGGCCATCATTGCAGCCCGTGGCGTGTCGTCGGCGGCTTCCGCTGCCAATGCCGCCATTGACCACATGCATGACTGGGCNCTGGGCACCAACGGCAAGTGGGTCACCATGGGTATTCCATCGGACGGCCANTACGGCATNCCNAAAGACACCGTGTTCGGCTTTGCNGTGACCTGCGAAGGTGGCGAATACAAGGTGGTTCAAGATCTGCCGATTGACGCCTTCAGCCAGGAATGCATCAACAAGACGCTGAAAGAGCTGCAGGAAGAGCAAGCCGGCGTCGCCCACCTGCTGTAATTGACTGGTCAAAGCGAGTCAGGCTTGTGAGGCATCCGCGCGAAGTTCTCCTCGACGCTCAGGCGGCAACGGTTTTTTTGCCGGTGTGCGACCACTACAGCGGCGTGGAGGCGCGGATGCGCAAGAGCCTGGCTCTGCAGGCTGAAATGTCTGAAGAGTTCGGCGCCTGCGTGTTTGACGTGACGCTGGACTGTGAAGATGGCGCTTCTGTTGGTGGTGAAAAAGATCACGCCAATATGGTTGTAGCCCTCGTCAATCAAGCGCAGGCAGCTACGAAAAATGTAGCATCCGGCATCGCTCCCCGGGTTGCGGTGCGGGTGCATGCGGTGCATCATCCGGCGTTTGAACAGGACGTGGACATCATCGTCGGCGGCGCGGCATCGGCCTTGTGCCACGTGATGATTCCCAAAGTCGAAACGCTGGCCGACGTCGATCGGGCGGCGCAACTGGTCGATCAGGCGGCGTCCAAGTCCGGGCACGCGCACATTTTGCCCCTGCATGTATTGATTGAGTCCCCGGCTGCGGTTCATCGTGCCTTCGAGATTGCGGCGCATCCGCGGGTGCAGTCCATCAGCTTTGGTTTGATGGACTTTGTATCAAGCCACGGTGGCGCGATTCCCGCCAGCGCGATGGGCATCCATGCCGGCCAGGACACCGATGACTGGACCAGTTTTCCCATCCGCTGGTGCTTCGTGCCAAGCTGGAAATTGCGTCGGCCTGCCATGCGCATGGCAAAGTACCCGCCCATTGTGTGGTCACTGAATTCAGCGACATGGCTGCGGTGCGGGTCGCTGCTAGCCGGGCTTCGCGTGCCTTGGGCTACACCCGAATGTGGAGTATTCACCCGAGTCAGATCAGGCCCATTCTGGAGGCCTTCGCACCCTCGATGCACGAGATTGAGCTGGCGACGCATATCATGGTGGCCGCTGCGCAGGCAGACTGGGCGCCCATCTCTTTTGGCGGAAAATTACACGACCGTGCGAGTTACCGCTATTTTTGGCAAGTGCTGGAGCGGGCACACCAGACTGGGCGCCATCTCCCTGATGAAGCCCGGGCCTATTTCCAGGCTTGATTTCGGCTAAATGCCACTGACTGAGGTTACCAATGATGAAAAAACTTCTTGCATCTGTGTTCCTGATCGTGGTGCCCGTTGCACTGTTGGCGCAGACGTCTGCCAACGTGGGCAGCAAGGCCAAGCGTTTACCCGCCAGTCGGGTTGAAGTCAAAACTACGGCCAGTCAAATGGCGTCCGGCATTCAGGCGGCGGAAGCCGCCTTGACCCCGGCCGAACTGGCGATTGCGCAGCGGGTCTACCAGGGCAAGTTGCCGTGCGAGCTGGGTGCTTTCGTCTCCTTGACGGCAGACGCCAAATCGCCGGGCTACTTCGATGTGCAGATCAAAAAACAGAAATACCGCATGTTCCCGGTTGAAACCAGTACCGGTGCCATCCGGCTGGAAGACCATCGGGCCGGGGCTGTCTGGTTGCAGTTGGCCAACAAGTCCATGCTGATGGATCAGAAATTGGGCAAGCGGCTGGCCGATGAATGCAAGAGTCCGGATCAGGCCGTGATGGCCGAGATGCTGATCAAGAATCCGCTCCCCAGTGTGCTCGATGCACCTGCCGCAGTTGCTACCAAATAAATAGCATATTAAGCCCTTTCTATAGGGGCTGGAACCATTTTTAGTGATTGAAAAGGAATTGACTATGTTGCAGACCTACCGTGCCCACGTCGCCGAACGCGCCGCTCTCGGCATACCCCCGCTACCTCTGTCTGCCAAGCAGACGGCCGAACTCATCGAGCTGCTTAAAAACCCGCCTCAAGGTGAAGAAGCCACGTTGCTGGATTTGATCACGCACCGCGTGCCTGCGGGTGTGGATGACGCGGCCAAAGTCAAGGCCAGCTATCTGGCCGCTGTGGCGCATGGCACCGAAAAATGCTCCTTGATTTCGCGCGAAAAAGCGACGGAACTGCTGGGCACCATGCTCGGTGGCTACAACATCAGCCCGCTGGTGGATTTGCTCGACGACGCCGTCGTGGCTGACGTGGCGGCGAATGGTCTGAAGAAGACCCTGCTGATGTTCGACCAGTTCCATGACGTCAAGGAAAAAGCCGACAAAGGCAATGCACAGGCCAAAGCCGTGCTGCAAAGCTGGGCTGATGCCGAGTGGTTTACCTCGCGTCCCGAGGTGCCGCAATCGATCACGCTCACCGTGTTCAAAGTCGAAGGCGAAATCAACACCGATGATCTGTCGCCAGCGCCGGACGCCTTCAGCCGCCCCGACATCCCGATGCACGCTCTGGCGATGCACAAAAACGCCCGCCCCGGCATTGTTCCGGAAGAAGACGGCAAACGCGGCCCGGTCAAGTTTTTTGACGAACTCAAAGCCAAGGGCAATTTGGTCGCCTACGTGGGCGACGTGGTCGGCACCGGTTCATCCCGCAAATCAGCCACCAACTCGGTGTTGTGGTTCACGGGCGAAGACATCCCGTTCGTGCCGAACAAGCGCTTTGGCGGTGTGTGCCTGGGTGGCAAGATTGCCCCGATCTTCTACAACACCATGGAAGACTCGGGTGCCTTGCCGATTGAGCTGGACGTGGGCCAGATGAACATGGGTGACGTGGTGGAACTGCGCCCCTATGACGGTAAAGCGCTCAAAGACGGCAAGGTGATTGCCGAATTCAAGGTCAAGAGTGATGTGCTGTTTGACGAAGTGCGCGCCGGTGGCCGCATTCCGCTGATCATCGGCCGTGGCCTGACCGCCAAGGCGCGTGAGGCGCTGGGCTTGCCGGTCAGCACGCTGTTCCGTCTGCCACAAAACCCAATTGACACCCACAAGGGTTTCACGCTGGCGCAAAAAATGGTGGGCCGTGCTTGCGGTTTGCCGGAAGGCCAGGGCGTTCGCCCCGGCACCTACTGTGAGCCCAAGATGACCAGCGTGGGTTCGCAAGACACCACCGGCCCGATGACCCGCGACGAGCTCAAAGACCTGGCCTGCCTGGGCTTCAGTGCTGACCTGGTGATGCAATCCTTCTGCCACACGGCCGCTTATCCGAAGCCAGTGGACGTGAAGATGCACCACGAGCTGCCTGAATTCATGAGCACCCGCGGCGGTGTGCCGTTGCGCCCGGGTGACGGCATCATCCACAGCTGGTTGAACCGCATGTTGTTGCCCGATACCGTGGGCACCGGCGGCGACAGCCACACCCGTTTCCCGATCGGCATCAGCTTCCCCGCCGGTTCCGGTTTGGTGGCCTTTGGTGCCGCCACCGGCGTGATGCCGCTTGACATGCCTGAGAGCGTGTTGGTGCGTTTCAAAGGCAAGTTGCAGACCGGCATCACCTTGCGCGATCTGGTTAACGCCATTCCGCTGTATGCGATCAAGGCGGGTCTGTTGACCGTCGCTAAACAGGGCAAGAAAAACATCTTCTCCGGTCGTATCCTGGAAATTGAAGGTTTGCCTGACCTCAAGGTGGAGCAGGCGTTCGAGCTGAGCGACGCATCGGCCGAGCGTAGCGCCGGTGGCTGCACCGTGCACCTGAACAAAGAACCGATCATCGAGTACATCACCAGCAACATCACGATGCTGAAATGGATGATTGCCAGCGGTTACTCTGACGTGCGCACCATCAACCGCCGCATCAAGGCGATGGAAGCCTGGCTGGCCGATCCGCAGTTGCTCAAGCGCGATGCGGATGCGGAATACGCAGCCGTCATTGAGATTGATCTGGCGGACATTCACGAACCAATCGTGGCCTGCCCGAACGATCCGGACGATGTGAAAACACTGTCCGACGTCGCCGGTGCCAAGATCGAGGAAGTCTTCATCGGCTCGTGCATGACCAACATCGGCCACTTCCGCGCCGCCTCCAAGCTGCTGGAAAACAAGCGCGATATTCCGGTCAAATTGTGGATGGCACCACCGACCAAGATGGACGCCAAACAGCTGAGCGAAGAAGGCCATTACGGCGTGTTGGGCGCTGCCGGTGCCCGTATGGAAATGCCGGGTTGCAGCCTGTGCATGGGCAACCAGGCGCAGGTGAAAGAGGGCGCGACCGTGTTCTCGACCTCCACCCGTAACTT
>JGI24143J45723_1001300_pt1 | contig 12002 bp, 8 predicted proteins | sample BarGraIncu00432A_FD_45723 | JGI IMG/M metagenome (IMG submission 45723)
CTGATAAGGCCTGCGGAGACATGGTGGCAACATGGCAGCCGGACTATTATGATGAATTGACTAGTATTGCTGTTTCCAGTTATGTACAGAAGGACAGTGTGGGGTATATTCCGCCGTATTGCCTCCCACTGGGACACTTGGTGGCTGGATATAAAAAGATCATCACTGTTGGCTACAAGGCAATTCGCGATGAAGCTCTGGCATGGCTTGACAGTCACTATGATAGATTGTTCGGCGAGGATGCGCGCAAGTATACATTTTATAAAGCAACGGTTATTTCCTGCGATGCAGCAATATTGCTGTGTAATCGTTATGGAGATGCGTGCAAGGCAAAAGCGGTAGAAACAATGGACAAGGGTCGGAAAGCAGAATTAGAGGCGATGGCAGAGAACTTGTACTACATTGCTGAGAAGCCAGCCAAAACTTTCTGGCAAGCGCTCCAAGCCATTATGATGTATCAGATATTTTATACGTCAGAGACGTTGAATCCATCGCCGGCATTAGGACGTGTCGACCAGTATATATGGCCGTATCTGAAGAAAGAACTGGCCGAGGGTACGATCACCGAGGTGTTTGCTCAAGAATTGGTGGATATGTTCTTTCTGAAGGCAAACTGTTCATATTCTATCGCACCTGACGTTGTTGCAGATACTACTGGTGTTGGAAATACATGGCAGCACACGACAGTGGGTGGCGTCGATCCGGAAACGGGAGAAGATGCGACCAATCTGGTAACGTATATGATTTTGGAAACAGTTGGTAGATTAGAACTTCATGACCCGACAGTTTCACTTCGTTTTAATAAGAATTCACCGGAGAAGTTGTGGGATTGCGCGATTGCAACGACTAAGCTGGTTGGCGGGCTCCCACTTTATCAGAATGATGAAGTGATAATTCCGGCAATGACTAAAGAACTGGGATTTGAACTTAAGGATGCAAGGGATTACGCTTTTATCGGATGCCAGGAGGTTGTCGGTTGCGGTAATGATTATCCTGCGCCAAACGGTTGCCCTCCCCATGGATCAGTTTTCTGGTCGGTTGTCTTTGATATGTCTATAAATAACGGCATTAACCCGCTCAACGGTGCGCAGTCTACCGTGCAGACAGGGTATCTGTACGAGATGGAGAGCATCGAGGAGGTTCGTGATGCGTTCAAGAAAATGGCATATCATGTCCAAAATATGTTTGCTTCGACACATAACTTTGCAGAGATGATTGGTGAGCATACGGCACCGCAGCCGGCATTATCCATTTCAATGGCTGGATGCATAGAGAAGGGAGCGGATGTTTCCTGGGGCGGTGCAAAGTACAATTCTTATGGATGTACTGCGACAGGCCTGGCAACGGTGGCCGACAGTCTATCGACGATTAAGTATATGTGTTTTGATAAGAAGCACTGCTCGACCAAGACCTTGTTGGATGCAGTTCTGGCAAACTGGGACGGATATGAAGAACTGCGTCAGCAGATTTTGAATGAAGTTCCGCACTTTGGAAATGCAGATCCCTATGCAGATGTGGAAATGAAATTTGTTAATGACCTGTATTATGAGATTTGCAGCAGGATCTACAGCACCAGATGCAAAGTATACAAAGCAGGATTATATGGGGCATCAGACCATATAAGGCAGGGCCGAATCACCTGGGCAACTCCGGATGGTAGAAAACTTGGAGACCCAATCGCTGATGCCAGCAGTCCGGCTCAGGGTCGCGATAAAAATGGCCCGACTGGGGTTCTGAATTCGGCAGTGTGCTATGACCATTCCCATTATATGGATGGCATCGCTTTGAATATGCGTATGCATCCGTCTGTTGTTTCGAATGATGAGGGAGTTGCACAACTGGCCAACCTGACAAAGACTTATTTTGAAAAGGGTGGTATGGAAGTGCAGTACAATATCATTGACACCGAAACCCTTCTAAAAGCACAGGAACACCCGGAGGATTATAAGGATTTGGTTGTTCGTATTGCTGGATATTCAGCTTATTTTGTCGACATGGGCAAAGATCTACAAGATGATATCATTGTAAGAACTGAAAATCAGTTAGGATGATGGACGTATGTCAGAAGATGTGAAAGGAAAAATCTATGATATTCAGGGGTTCTCAGTTCATGATGGCCCGGGTATCCGTACAACAGTATTCCTTAAAGGATGTCCTTTGCGGTGTCCGTGGTGTCATAGTCCGGAGTCACAGGAATTTTATCCGCAGCTGAGTTGGATTGCCATGCGTTGTTTGGGAACGGAAGCATGTGAGAAGCGCTGCATCAAGGCCTGCCCAAAGGGAGCCTTGGCGTTAACGCATTCCTGCGAAAATAGTGAAGAAGTGGAAAAGATTCAAAAAGTCCATGTAAATTGGGACTTGTGTGACAACTGCGGAGCATGTGCAAAGGGGTGTTATCCTAAAGCACTCTTTATCAGCGGTGAAGATTACAGTGTGGATGACATGATCAAAAGAGTATCCAAGGATGCGGATTTTTATCGCAAGTCCGGTGGCGGCGTCACAATCTCCGGAGGTGAACCGCTCAGTCAGCCGCAGTTTACATTAGAGTTGCTTAAAAAGCTGAAAGCGAAGGACATTAATACGGCACTGGATACCACGGGCTATGCAAAATGGGAAGTAGTAGAGTCGGTGTTACCGTATGTGGATCTTTTCCTATTGGATCTGAAGCACATGGACAGTAAAAGACACTTTGACATGGTCTGTGTTCCAAATAAGCTGATTCATGAGAATGCTCGAAAAATTGCGGCTTCAGGAGGAAAATTCCAGATTCGCATTCCCGTCATTCCGCAGTTTAATGATGATGAGGACAACATTAGTAGGACAGCAGCATTTTGCAAAGAGCTGGGAGACGCTGTAGAACAGGTTCAGTTACTGCCTTACCACAATTTGGGGATTGCAAAATACGCTCGGATCAGCGATAAGAAAGTTATGGAGGCCGTACCGCCGTGCCCAAAAAAGATGGAACGCCTGAAGATTCTAGTAGAAGAATATGGAATTAAAGTGATAATAAATTGATTCTGCACCGTACTTGGTTTCTATCCAGTCAAAAATGAACAAAACTGACGTTGTTACTTACAATGCATATGCTTTTAAATATGACAGGAAAGAATATTGGATAGTTTCTAAGCATAAAAAAACGAATTAAGTGAATGCAAAATTAAATTTTCAATGTATTTTAAAGGAGTGTTAATATGTACAAATTAAGTCCCATTACAGATCGTGCGATGAAAATCAGGAAAAAATACCGTGAGACGAAACCCAAGATTGATATCAACCGCTATCGCCTGGTAACGGAATTTTATATGCAAAATCCGCAGCTGACTGGTATCTTAAAGCGGGCAAAGAACCTGAGAAATCTTTTTGAGCATATGCCAACGCCGGTATTTGATGATGAGGTTATTGTTGGGTTTCAGGGAGTGACATATCGGTGCTGTGCATTGTATCCGGAAACTTCCTTCAGGTGGTTTATGGAGGAACTTCGCGCCGGAATAATTCCAACTCGCAAAAATGATCCCTATGATCTTGACCCGGAGGATATAAAGTATCTGTTGGAAACGGGCGATTACTGGGTGAAAAACAGTATGAGTGCCATCGTGGATGAATACATGCCAAGAGGGTATAAGGATATTGCAAATAATGGCGTACTGTATTTTGGTGAACAGGATAACTGTCAGTCGCCTGTTGGACACTTTGTGGCCAATTTTTGGACTGCAACCCAGAAGGGATTTAGGGCAATTCATGACGAAGCGGAGAAAAAGATTCAGGTGTTCGAACAGGAGGGAATTTTTGATGAGTCCATTTATCAGTATAATTTCTATCGAGCAATTTCAATCGTTTCCGAGGGAATCATTATCTGGTCTAAACGATATGCCAAAGAATGCGAGCGGCTGGCTGGCATAACGCCGGATCCGGAGCGCAAGAAGGAACTTTTGAAGATGGCCGATACCCTGAATTGGATTATGGAAAATCCCTGCCGTAATTTTCATGATGCGGTGCAGTGCGTTTACCTGTATCAGCTGGCGTTGTGTATGGATGGTCAGCAGCATGGTATCAGTTTCGGCCGTGTTGACCAGTATCTTGGATCGTACTATGAAAAGGACCTGGCAGAAGGAAAGATCACGCCGGAACAGGCACAGGAGTTGATGGATCTCTTTTATCTGAAGGTGGCAGAATGCAACAAAATTTGGTCCGACGCCGCGACCGCCTCGAATCCGGGTTACACCAGCGGACAACTTATGACACTGGGCGGCGTAAAGATGGATGGAAGTGACGCCTCCAATCCAGTTACCTATATGATGCTGCAGTGCTGTGGGCGTTTGCTCCTGCATACACCGCCACAGGCGCTTCGTATTCACAAGAATACTCCGGATGAACTCTGGGAGGCCGCAATTATGACCAACAAGCTGGCCGGTGGTGTTCCCAGCTACGAGTATGATGAAACCATTATTCCTGCTTTGATGAAACGGGGCATTTCACTGGCGGATGCCAGAAATTATTGCTTGATCGGCTGTGTGGAGCCGCAGGTATGTGGAAGTGAATGGGCTCAACCGGGTGGAACCGGAACAGAATCTTATATCAATATTGTCACAGCACTCCTGCAGGCAATCAATAATGGTGTGAATCCCTTCCAGTTCCCGGGAGCACCTAAACCAACAAGAACCGGTCCGGCGACTGGCTATCTGTACGAGATGGAAAATATGGATCAAGTTCTCGCTGCGGTTAAGGAGCAGATTGATTTTTATTGTAAATGGCAGTGCAGTTGTATCAATGCCTGGGAATCCATGAGCTCCTTCCATACCCCGTTACCCATGCTGTCCGCAACGGTAACGGGTTGCATGGAGAAGGGGAAGGATGTTCAGTCCGGCGGTGCAAAATACAATTCAACGGGCAATTCTTGTGTTGGCATTGGAAACGTTGCAGACAGCATGAACATGATCGATTATGTCTGTTTCCGTGAAAAGATCGCAACGACAAGAGACCTATATGATGCAATCATGCACAACTGGGAAGGTTACGAGGATCTGCATCAGATAATCTTGGGCAAGGCCCCGCATTATGGCAATGCCGACGAGAACGCCGATAAATACCTTTCTTTTGCTGCATCTACCTATGCCAATGCAATCAACCGGGCAACCGGACCTCGTGGAAATCATTTTTCTGCTGGCTGCTACCCGGTAACGCTGAATGTTGTATTCGGCATGTTCACAGGAGCAACACCTGATGGTCGTAAAGTTGGCGAACCTCTATCCGATGGCATCTCTCCGCTTCAGGGACAGGATAAGAACGGCCCGGTTACCACAATCAACTCCATCCTGAAGTTTGACCAGACCCTTTATGGCAATGGAACGCTTTGTAATATGAAATTCCATCCCACATCCCTGAATGGAGCAGATGGCGTTAAGAAACTGCAGAGTGTGATGCAGAGCTATTTCGAAGGCGGAGGCATGGAACTTCAACTGAATATCGTATCCGGGGACACCCTGCGCGCAGCGCAGAAACATCCAGAAGATTATCAGGATTTGGTCGTTCGTGTGGCAGGATTCTCGGCCTACTTTGTAGAGGTATTTAAGGAGTGCCAGGACGATTTGATACTCAGAACAGAAATGAACGTGTAAGGGTGGCTTGGAAAATAAATAAAGCGAAGAATATTCTTGGTCTGAACAGGACCAATGAATATCGCTAAAGATTGGTGGTATATCAAAATGGAAAAAAAATTATTGACTGGACGCTTGTATGATGTACAGGGATTTTCCGTCCAGGATGGACCAGGGGTCAGAACAACAGCTTTCCTGAAGGGCTGTCCGCTTCACTGCCCCTGGTGCCATAGCCCGGAATCGCAGGCTTTCTATCAGCAGCTCAGTTGGATGCCCATGCGGTGCCTCGGAATCGATGCCTGCAGGCATCGATGCATTAAGGCATGCCCAAGGGATGCAATTGAGCTTGGAGTTACCCAAAAAGACGCAAAAACGGGAGAGGATCTACGGCTTATTCACATCAAGCGTGACCTCTGTGATAACTGTGGTAAGTGTGCGGATGCATGTTATGCGGGAGCGCTTTATCTATGCGGTAAGGATTATACCGTAGACGAGCTTGTTAACAGACTTCTGCAGGATAAGAAATTCTATGACCGTTCCGGAGGTGGTGTGACCATCTCTGGCGGAGAAGCTCTGTGTCAGCTGGATTTTGTTGTTGAGGTATTGAAACATCTGAAAAAAGAAGAAATTCATACCGCGTTGGATACTACCGGATATACAGAATGGGAAAAAGCAGCAAAGACGATGCCTTATGTTGATTTGTATTTATATGATATTAAACACATGAATAGCGAAAAGCATCAGGCGGTTGTCGGTGTCCCCAATGGCGTTATTCTGAACAATGCACTGAAACTTGCGGAAAATGGCAAGAAACTACAGATCCGGATTCCAGTAATCCCAATGTTTAATCATGATGAAAAAAATATCCGTGACACGGCGGAATTCTGTAAGCGATTGGGAAACGCCGTTGAGGTTGTTCAACTGCTTCCCTATCATAATCTGGGCGTAATGAAGTATTTGCGCATTAGTGATAATCCGGTTACCGAAGCGGCGCTAATCAGCGATGCTAACATAGAGAAACTGAAGGGGATCTTAGAAGAGTATGGACTGCCGGTAACAGTTCATTGATGAGTTAGCTGGGATCATATTAGAAGAATGGCTGATGCAGTTTATCGATAATCACCAGAATGACACATTTATCTGGAAGGGAACCGGCGCATTAGCCTTCGGGTCATACAGATGGCAAGAATTTTTATTGTAATTCAGAGCCTTTATCATTTAACTGCTTTTTATTGTCCTTTACACTAAATACAGTTGCTAACAGATATGTAATAATCTTTTCAATAGCTTTAATATTATCATTCTTTGCAATCTTTTCTGAACGAACAGCATTAATCAAAGTTGATTTTCCCACTCCTGAATTACCAATAACTAGTACATTTTCTCTTCCCATGTTTTCTCTTTCTTTACAAAATATCGTATGTATTGTCAGTTATGTCAGATGTCATCGGTAAAACTTACAGCTTAAATAAATCGGTGCTGAGATATTTTTCGCCACGGTCAGGGAAGATCACCACTATGAGACCGGACTCAATCTTTTTAGCTACCTCGGCAGCGGCATACATAGCAGCTCCACTGCTCATGCCCACAAAGATTCCTTCTTTTTTGACAATTTGTCGGGCAAAATCAAAGGCGATTTCCGATTCAACCATGATATGTTCATCAATTTCATCTGGTTGATACAGGGCTGGAACAATAGCTTCCTCCATGTTTTTAAGGCCCTGGATGTAATGCCCAAGCACTGGCTGAGCTTCCACAATTTTTACATCAGGATTGTGATGGCGAAGTCCCATGCCAACACCCATAATGGTGCCGGAGGTACCTAAAGAAGAAACAACGTGGGTGATTTTTCCCTGGGTTTGTTCCCAGATTTCCTCGGCTGTAGTGGAATAGTGGGCGAGCTTATTATATTTATTGCTGAATTGATCCGGATTAAAATAGCGTTCCGGGTATTCGGCAATTAATTCCCGAACCTTCCTGATCGCGCCATCGGTCCCTTCAGTAGGAGAGGTCAGCGTGACGGTCGCACCAAAGGCTTGAATCATTTTGCGGCGTTCAATGGAGACGGCTTCGCTCATAACGATTTCCAGCTGATAGCCTTTGACGGCAGCGATCATGGCCAAACCAATCCCGGTATTACCGCTGGTCGGTTCGATAATGATCTTGTCTTTGGTTAAAACGCCTTCAGCCTCGGCCTGCTCCAGCATTTTAAGGGCAATCCGATCCTTAATGCTGCCGGTTGGGTTAACGCCTTCGAACTTCGCAAGGATTTCCACATTCGGGTTGGGATTTAAATGATTAATCCGAACCATTGGGGTATGGCCGATGGTTTCTAAAATATTATTATAAATGAGTTTTTGCAATTGAGTAGTCCTTTCTGTTAATAGGATCAGTGAATTCCTTTATTATAGTACAAAAATAAAGTGAATTACAATCATTTTAATAAAAAGGCAGAAATAAATGGTAAACGTTATGATATTTTGTTATTTCATATAGTGAATGGTGCAGTTTACTGTGAATCAGACGATCTAAAAGATACAATATCCAAGTTTGAATAATGCTTGAACAAAGCGATGAGATGGTTTACAATGGATGATAAGAGGAAAAAAGATAAACAAGAGGGAGACTCGAGGAATATATATGTTTTAACAAAATGAATTGGTTAGAAATTCAGAACGAAGGGAAGATAAATTAATGAAATCCAGAAAAATAAAAATATCTCTGGCCTTACTCGTAATTCTGATTTTGGGGTTGTCGCCAACGGGAATCGCAACAATAGAAAAAAATAAGACAAATCTTGACTTTCAGGGGCAAGAAGACCCGGGTATACTGAAGCTCATTGCGTGGAAGGGTACCATCGTCAATGCAGCGACCGGTGAAACCATTGAAATCAATTCAGAAGATGACAAACAATTGGTGACGCAAAGCGGTGATTCCCAACTTGTTTATTTTAATAATGCTACCGGTGGAAAGTATTATTATCAGGAATTTGTTGTGAGCATTCCTGATAATATTGTTCAAAGTGCTCGTGGAACACTAATCAGCAGTCCCATGACGGATGAAAACAATGGGATTTCTGTGGTACTGGGAATAGGGTACTCAATGGGGGACGCTGGAATTTATGAAGTCATCCGGATTGACGGCGTTTATGTGAATTGGAAAATAACCGATCCAACGGTTCGGCTGACCGATGTACAATTAGGTTACCGTATTATGAATGGCATTGGCGTGGAAAATGGAGCCGTCAATGAGCTAAAGCTATGGAATCTGGAAACTGACGCCAATGCCTATGAAACAGAAAGAATCGCGCCCAGTCTCTGGTTTCTTCGGGTGAAAGATTTTGTTCATGCTAAAACCATTTTCTCGGGAAATTTGACCAATGAAAATGGTGAATCCCAGTCCTTGGTGATGGAATTAGATTATAGCAATAGCTATTAAGGAGTGCAACAATGGATGTAAATAAAGATCAGAGTAACAGTAAAATGAAATTGATGCAGTTTGGTTATACGATTTTAATTTGGGCAACACCATTTTTATATCTGACCATCTTCCCATGGATTTTAAACTACACAAAATTTTTAGCCCGGGATGAATTATCATTTGGACCCAATTCCAGCATGTTCTATCAGACTTTATCGGTATTTATTCTCCCCATTGTATTTAACCTGTTTATTGGCAGCAGTGTATTTATTATGGGATTCGGTTTCAAAAAATATAAGGCTAAAGCGATCGTAGGCGGATATATGCTGGGTGTTGTTTACGCCTTGCTAATTCTGCTTAGCTATTCCATTTATTTTAATATTAATCTGCCACTTGTTAATCAAATTTTCAGTTTAAGCATATACACTGGCCCGGGAAATTCCAGTTTTATTCTGGCATTTTATGGACTACTGCTCTATCAGGTCGTAAAAAGATATCGAGTGGTCAAATCAAATTGAGAAATTGTTATGATGTCGGTATGTTGTGAACCAACAGTATGGAAATCATGCTGCGAACGTTTTTGTTTAAAAACGTTTTGAACCAGCCCTTATTAAAATTATATTCAGACACAAATTTAATGGAAGTAACCCAAGAAAACAAAGGAGATGAAATGGAAAAAAACAAGGGGGTTCAAAAAATCGTCCTGGTCATGGTTGTCTTATTGACAATTGGTAGTTTAACCGGCTGCGCAAATTCAACGGACGGAAAAATGGTTAAACCAAGTGTGTCGGAGGATTATTATGGCGCCATTAATTATGATCTGCTGCAGGAAAAGACCATTCCGCCAACTGAAGGCGAATGGACTTTCTTCTATGAATTGGACGAAAAAACATCAGGTCAGCTCCAGGAGATTATCACCGACTTGTCAAATAGCGGGGAAACTTATCCCAAGGGCAGCAGTGAGCAGAAAATAAGCGATTTATACGCCAGTGCCATCGACATGGACAACCGCAACGCTCAGGGTCTGTCTGCTGTGACACCGTATCTTGAGCAGATTGAGTCCGCCCAGAATCTTGATGAGTATCTGGATGGACTGATCGCATTATCAGGAATCGGTGAGTCCAGCCTGCTTGGTTACAGTTATAATCAGGATGATATGAATTCTGACAAGATGATGATTAGCTTGGATTCCATGAATGATTTAATTGGCAAAGAATACATGGAAAACGATTCAATGCAGGAATATTGTGATGCCTATCAGAAATATATCCAGGATATGCTGGTTCTCAGCGGTGAGGAAAGCGGGACCGCCGGGACAAATGCCAAAGCCATTTATGCCTTTGCCAGCACAGTGGCATCCCAGGAATTGGCACCGGAGCAGTTATATGACCCGGGCAGCTATTATCATACCTATAGCTATGATGATCTGCTGGCCCTATACTCGAACATCAACATGAACAAGTATTTGGAGTCTCAGGGCCTTTCCAGCGATGACCACTATATTGTGAAGGAAGTGGATGCGGCAAAACAGATCAATGTAATGTTTACGGAAGAAAACCTGCCGGTTTTGAAAGAGTATACAAAATTTGTTGTCTTAGATGATCTAGCTAAGTACGCACCGGCTGCATATCGCGATCTAAAACTTGATATGGCAATGAAACTGTCTGGCTCGACTGAGAAAAAAACTGATCAGCGGCTGGCCTCTGACGATGTGGAAACGTTTCTGGAATGGGAATTTGGAAAGATCTATGTAGATAAATATGTTGATGAAAAAGCCAAGCAGGACGTTAAAACCATGGTGGCAACAATCATTGACCAATATAAAGAAATCATCAACGATCAGGATTGGATGAGTCCTGAGACAAAACAGAAAGCCATCCTGAAGCTGGACACCATGGGCTTAAAAATTGGTTATCCAGACCAGTGGAGTACCATCGACGATTATCTCCAGGTGACATCGCTGGCAGAAGGCGGCAGTTATCTGGCAAATGCGATTGGACTTCAGAAGGCCGCCAGACAATTTGACTATGATGAATATAAAAAAGGCGTTAACCGGGAACAATGGTATATGACACCCCAGACGGTCAATGCTTATTATAATCCCAGCAATAATGAAATCGTCTTTCCGGCGGCCATCTTACAGGCCCCATATTTTGATGAGAATCAAAGTAGCGGCAAAAACCTTGGCGGCATCGGCGCCGTCATAGCGCATGAAATCAGTCATGCTTTTGATAAAAACGGATCGTTATATGATGAGAAGGGCAATTATAATGTCTGGTGGACGGCTGCAGAATATCAAAACTATGACGCATTGTCACAGAAAATCATCGCTTATTATGGGAACTATAGCATTTCCACGGGAGATCCGGTTAATGGCACCCTGACCCTGTCAGAAAACATTGCTGATCTGGGGGCCTTGACCACGGTCACGGAGGTGGCCGAAAAACAGGGCGAATCTTTGGGAGATGTTTATACAAACTGGGCAACGATCTGGGCAAAACTCTCGACCCCGGATCTGGAAAAAAATTATTTACTGACCGATGTGCATTCACCGGCTCAGGTGCGTGTCAATGCGGTGCTCAGTTCAATCGACGAATTTTATGACATCTATGGGATTAAGGAAGGCGATAAAATGTATGTCGCACCGGGTGACCGGGTGGCGATCTGGCAGACAAAACCAACGCAATAGCTAACCTCAGAGCGAACGGGGCCAGGTGCACTTAACTAAAACTATATAATAGGAAAAAGAGTGGGGATGAGACAGCTAAAACGACCCATGGCATTCCTGCCGGATTATGAAAAGCAAAAGGAATGGTTGAGAAATAATGGGCTGAGTTATGAATTCTTGAGGTGTTAAAAATTGCTATAATTGATAATGTACGCCTTATGTGAATGTCAATGAAAAAGTTTACCACTTGATACTGAATTAGTTTACCACCAATGATACTCAATTAGTTTACCACTTTTGTTGTATTGACACTCAATTAG
>JGI24143J45723_1001304_pt1 | contig 11979 bp, 11 predicted proteins | sample BarGraIncu00432A_FD_45723 | JGI IMG/M metagenome (IMG submission 45723)
GGGGGGTGATTTGCCTGGGCTGACCCCCCTGTCTCGCAACGCGAGCCTTCCCCCCTGTTCCACAGGGGGGATACTGCCGGACCTAGTCCCAGTCACGGTCCTTAACTTAACGGCAGAGTCCCTTTAAGGGGTGGGAGTTTCTGGCTGCGGCTGAGCAGCACCCGTCAGGCCTTTTAGTCTTTGCCTCTACGCCAAAAGATTCAATTCTTAGTCAACGTCTGGTAGCGCGATCGTTCTGGATCCCAAGCGGGCGGCGTACCGCTAACCGTCAGGTTCTCCCTGCGCGCCGGGACGCCTTTACCCCAGCGAATGGCGCCTGCTCCATGCTTGTCACGCAGTGCGTCGAGGGTGCCCTGGAGATCGATCTGCTTTTGGGAGACCTTTGCCGCAACCGGGGCAAAAAGCTCCAACTGCCCGGGCGCTTCAGCCACCTGGTCGCAGCAAAGCCGAATACCGCGCACTCTTTGCCGCCTTTTGCAGGTGGCATAGAAGAGCTCTTCAACGGCGCACAGCAGCTCAAGATCAAGAGAGGTCGGGACGAGAAGCGTTTTCTTCCCCTGCTCGCTGACGCCGTCGGCATACATGACGGACAAGGAGATCTTGCGCGCTCCCTTTCCCAGCCGGCGCAGCCGGAGGCCGCACCCCTCCACCAGACGCAGCAACTCGCAAATGAGAATTGCGTCGTCGTTTTCTTCCTGGTCCAGCAAACACTCTTCAACTATTTCAGTGCTCAAGCGCGGAGGCTGCACGGGCGAGCGGTCGATGCCGCAGGCGCGGTCGTGCAAAAGCGGCGCGAAGGGGCCGACCGCCAGGCGCAGCTGCGGCACCGAAAGGAGCGCCACCTGCTCCACCAGTTGCAGGTTCAGGTCGCGCAGCAGCAAGGTCTGGCGCGCCCCGCCGACTCCGGGAAGGACTGCGACGGGAAAGGGAGCCAGAAAGTTCCTCTCGGCGCCGTGGCAAACTTCGTACACGCCCGGCTCCGGCATGAAGTCGGCGGCTACCCGTGAAACCAGCTTGTTGATGCCGGCCCCGGCCATAGCCTCAAGACCCAGACCCGACGCGATGCTTTTCTCCAGCCGCGCCGCCACATCGCGGGCCGGACCGAAGAGCCTGCGCGACGCGGTGAGATCAAGGAAAATTCTCCCGAGACCAGGCTCGATGACCGGCGTGAATTCACCGGCAAGCTCCATCAGCGAACGGCTCCCCTTGGCCATCAGGTGGGGATCGGGTGCGATGACGATCAGCGAGGGGCAGAACTTCCGGGCCTGGAAGATGGGGGTGCCGGCATGAACCCCTTCCAAAGCGGCTTCCGTCGAAACGCACTGCAAAAGTGCCCGCTCCGAGTTAAGCGCGGCGACCGCGACCGGCCTGCCGCGCAGCTGCGACTGGATGACACGTGCCAGAGCGATCGGAAAGGCGGGGACCGTTATGTGGAGGATTTCCCGGTCCACTTGCGATAAAACCTCATGGAGCCAACCTGGACTCCTCGTATGTGAAACTCATCCTCTGCGGTGGTCATGTGTTGCCGGAGCCGGCCATGGAGGGGGGCATCCATGGCCGACCGACAAGTGAAAGGACAGCAAAGGCCTGCCCTGCAAAACGGGAATTTTTTCTTCTGTCATCGTTTAGATATCATTTGATAACCATACGCTGTCAATATTTTTTTCGGTAACCTTGCAGCACGTTCCGATGAAGTGGATGCCCCATCCGCCACGAGGCTCGGGAGGAACGCATGAGAAGGCAGGTTAAATACCTCTGAAACTCAAGAAAATATTTCCCTTACTGGTGAGGATATTCCCGAACCGAGCCGAAATCTTTAAAACCGCGTCGGAATATTTCCCGGTGTCCGAAATGACTTCAGGGACTGCTTTCGATGATTTCACGTGCAACGAAATTCACAGTGAGCGGGATTTTCAGGATTACCAGAGTCTCTATCTGAATCTGTATGCCGAGTACCGTGGAGCGTCGGAAGCGGATAAAGAGTCGATCAACGAGGACGTGGTGTTCGAGATCGAGCTGATCAAACAGGTCGAGATCAACGTCGATTACATTTTGATGCTGGTCGAAAAGTATCTGAAAAAGAAGGGGACGGGCGAAGATAAGGAGCTGCGTGCCGCCATCGACCGTGCGGTCAATGCCAGTCCCAGCCTGCGCAACAAAAAAGACCTCATTGAGCGGTTTGTGGATTGAGTCTCTGCGAAAGCCAAGGTGGATGATGAGTGGGTTGCGTTCATTGCAGCCAAAAAAGTTGAGGAGCTTGACAGGATCATCGCGGATGAAGGGCTCAATGCCGGTGAGACCAAAGCATTCGTTGACAACGCATTCCGGGACGGCACGATCCCGGTCACCGGCACGGCACGATCCCGGTCACCGGCACGGCGATCACGAAGATTCTGCCGCCGGTTTCTCGCTTCAACAAAGACAACGGTCACGCGCTGAAGAAGCAAACGGTGCTGGACAAATTGGGTGCGTTCTTCGAGCGTTTCTTCAGCCTGAATAGAAGAGGTTATGAGGAGGAAGGCAAGGTGACCGTTGGTACGAGGGATAGAGATAGGGGCGCCGACAGGTGGATGCTTCATTTAGAAGGAAAGAAGCACATTTATTCCATTGAGATTACCAGCCTCTTGCCGAGGGCACGTGCCGTACGATCAAGTTGTTTGAGGGTTGGCCAGTGGTGAGGATCCTCCAGGCGCTGTGCCGCCGGCCATGACGTTTCAAGGGCACGTGCAAGTGTCGAAAGTGGCATGACACCCCGTTGCTTGCGTACGAGAAGGGCAGCCTGGATCTGAGCATCAGGCGAAATGTAGCGGACGTTTTCCTCTGTGATGACGGCCGGATACGGAATTTCCTGATTCTCATCGAGCCGGTATTCAAGAATACCCGACAGGGCCTCTTGCGCATTCAACTCAGCCTCTTCCATAGTTGCTCCTTCGGTCATAACCTCCGGCAGGTCGATAAACTGAACCAAATAACCACCTTCAGGCTGCAATTCAAATCGCGCGGGATATATCGGTCTCATTTTAATTTCACTCCTGTTTGCTTTTCGAGGCCAGAAATCAGTCCCGACATCAGGTCGTTTGCCAGACATGCAACACCCTGATCTCATCCGGGCGCGGAGTCGAAGGAAAGACCTGTTCGAATCCGGCTTGTGAATTACACGGGAAGTTGCAAGCAGGGATCAAGATTTCTGAGGTCCACGTCTGTAATCATTGCGGCCATATCATAGTGAACGGCGAGTGTAGGAATGTCCTTCCGCCCCAACCAACATCCTCTTTTACCTTGCAGCAGGCTATTTTTTCGGCCTGGTCACCGGGACCCTTGCAGCGACAGCGGCGACGCTTTTAGGGTCCGAAGCGGCGTTCCTCTTTTTCAAGAAGGCACTCGCGCCCCACCGATCAAGCAGAGATCCTGAAAACGTTTTTTTTACGCTGGTTCTCTTGCGCTCTTCGCCCTGGTTTCCCGGTTCGCTGGTGAATTTGTATTGCGGCTCGCGCCGGGTCCACCGGGGCATATTCTCTGCCAGCACCATGTTGGGCACCCTTCCTCTGATCCTGATTTACACGCTCACAGCGTCCCGGCTCAGAGGCCCGATAACGCTTTCGATCTTGTACTCCCCGGAGATCCTGACCGCAGTAAGTGTACTCGGTGCAATTTCGCTCGTCGGCTTCTTGCAACCGGTCCGTGCCGTTATTACTTTATGTGCTTCACAGTCCGGTAACGGCAAAAAAAGTCCCGGGGTTGTAAGCGCAAACCTGCCCGTAACTACAGTGTAATATAAGCATTATAACTGGGGCACTTTAACTGCCGTGCAATCGGTTGCCATTAAAATCAGTCCCCGTCCGCCTCAACAGGTCGGCGGTGACTGCATGTTTCTATGTTATTCGGGAGAACATACCCTATGAGCAGTGCTAACCTAGCAAGGTTACCCATCCGGATCGGGACTCTCAGTGTCCCGGCAGAAAGCCTTGATCATAATTTCGTTATCATTGGGAGAACCGCGACCGGCAAGAGCAAGATTCTCGAAAACGCGATCGCCGCGGTCCAGAGACAGCATGGGAAGGCAATTGTCTACGATATCACCGGTAAGTTGCGTCGGCGCCTTGGTGCGCCTTCGGATATTGTCTTCAACCCCGGGTCTGATGGGGGCATCAGCTGGCAGATTGCAGCTCCTGGTGAGGAGCATGTGGCTGATATTATTGCTCAGAACATGTATTCCAAGCCGGTCTTGATTTCTTCCCTGGTCGCAGAACAGGCAACCCGCGAAGCAAGCTTTATCCTCCGCCGGGCTATTGCTGAAGGCCGAACCAGCAATGAGGATCTGGCCAAGGCGCTGACGGCCATGGGCGAGGAGTCGATGGTAGGAAAATACCTCACCGTCAAATCCGACCTGCTGTGTGTGTCCAGTTCCGGGGCGAAGTTTTCCCTCAAGGAATGGCTTGAGGACGGCCAGCCCGGCATCCTCTGGATCGGGGGGCACTTCTCTAACGGCCGGGGTCCTCTGTTCTCGCTTTTCCTGGATCTTCTCCTCTGCCACCGCCTTACCCAAGTCGACCCGAAGGAAACGCTCCACCTTTTCATTGACGAGCTGCCGACGATTGCTCCGAAAGTCACGCTCTTGCTGGAAGCCATGAAGCTCTCCCAAGCAAGGCTTGCGATCTGGTTGACCTTGCAGAATACCGAATCCCTGGAGGAGATTTACGGGCAATCTGGCACCAGTCATATCCTCAACGCCTGTCGAGGCGTGCTGGCGATAAACATGGATTGCCCGTCCGCTGTCTGTATTCACAACCTCTTTGGGCCAGACTTCGAGAGTTTAGAGTGCTTGCCAATGGGACAAGCTGTTTATCGGGGAGTAAGACGGGAGAGTTTCGTTGAGACGATCACCTTATAGAGCACCATGGAACATTTTGATCCAGAGCGCCCCGCAGGTAGGGCGCTCTTTTTTTTAGGGATGGGTCGAGATGGGGCCAGTAGAACGGGGCCTGGGATTGATATGTTGACAACTTTAGCCACCGACTTCTCTCGCTGATTGTGTGTAACTCAGAGCCCTATTGCCATTCTCAAGATACCGATGACGTCATAGATATCCAGTGTGCCGTTACCCGATGGTCTGTTGTCAGATCCAAGCGGCGCGATGTCGGCGCGGGCTATGTCGGCGGCCGTGCAAGGGGTGATTCTCAGAACCATTTGCAAAACGGCCAGCGCGTCTCTTATATCGGGCAGCGTTTTGCCGGCTGCCGGGTTCAGGATGCCGTTGGGTCGTGCAAAGGTGGTGGACACCACATGGTTGGAGGTGACGTTGGTGATGATGAAGGTGCCGCCGGAAACGGCCGACATCTGGTCGGCGTCGTTGTCCGTCAGGGTGGAAATGTGATAACCGGCATCGGGCGTAATGGTGCAGGTGCAGTTGGCGTGATAGTTGACCGGTGAGGTGCAGGAAATGCCGCCGTTGCCGCCGGGGGCGCTGCTGGTCACCAGGAAGGTGTCAACGGCGTAGTTGGCGGTCAACGTCTGATCCGCGGTTACATTGGCCACGATCAGCGGGTTGCTGGTACTGCTGAAGCTGCCGGGGCCGCTCCACTGGACGAAGTGGAAGCCGCTGGCGGGTACTGCGGTGACTGCGCTGGTGGACGCGCCTTCTGCTACGCTCTGGCTGGCCGTGCCGGTCAGGGAACCGCTGCCGGGATCAAAGGTGACCGTGAAGTTCGGGGCTACCGTCAGGAGGACGCTGGCGCTGGCGCTTTTAAAATTGGTCGTGTCGGTTGGCGTAAAAAGAGCCGATAGCGTCTGGGTTCCAGCCCGCGGGACTGTGCCGGCTGGCGGCGTGTAGACGAAGCTGCCCGGAACGCTCCCGGTTGCGTTGAGTTGAGTGGCGCTCAGGGCCGTTCCTGAAGCGATTGCGGCAGGAGTGTGCCAGGTGACGGTCGGCGTCTGCTTGGTCACCGTGATTGTGCCGCTGGCAGTTCCGGAGTAGTTGTCATCGGAAACCGTCCCGTCGACCTGATAGCTTCCTACGTTGATCGGGTTGGCGGGAGTGTAGCTGAAGGTGACAGCCAAGCCGGCAGGCATGGTGGTTGCCGTGGCGCTCTTCGCAGTCCCGTCGTAGACCTGGCTCAGGTTGTCCAGGGTAACGCTGGCAACTGCCTGGGCGATGACAAGATTGCCGGTAGCGATGTTTCCCTGGTAACCGGGATCGGTGATAGTAGCGACTACCGGATAGGTTCCCGCTTTGGTCGGGGGGGTAGCGCTTCCGGCGTAGGTGAATGCGAGGGTCATACCGGCAGGTGACGTAGTCGCCGTTACCGCCTTCGGGGTTCCATCGTAGGTCCGGATCAGGTCGGCAGGCGTAATGGTAACGGTGCCAGATTGCTGGGCTTTAAGGCCACCGCGTACCGGAAGCATAAAGTACGGGGGGAGCTGTTGGTAAGTCAACAAGGTACTGGCCAACCAGTCCAGTCCTTGAGACTTGACCATCCATTTGTCGAAGGTAGAGACTGGCAAGGAATCGGATGTCCAGTACCATCCGTGCGGCGCGCTAGTGAATTCCGGAGCATCCAGCCAGGCGCGACCGTAATCAGCCAGGCTGCGCAGTTCCTTTCTATTCGGGACACGCCAGTCTCCCGGGAGCGAGCCGTCGGTAAGGCCACAGGCGCCGTTGGCAAGGGTCTTGGCCGCGGTGATCGCCTGCCCCTGCGAGCTGATATTGCTGAAGCAACTCGTATTTTGGGGCCAGATCAACCCGGTGAGAGAGTCGGTATTGGTACCATTGCCATTGTCGAAGAATCGCGGATTTGGCAATTCCAGACCCTTCCTCAGGTCGCCGTCCGTCCTGCTGCCGTTGCAGGGAGTTACATTGCCGGATAGGTCCCAGCAGGCATTCTGACCGGTTTGAGCCAGGCTGGTGGAATCACCTTTTACGGGCCAGACGTTTTTCTGATTGGTTTTAACGTCCCCCTGAATGGTGCCGGTGAACATGTCGGCCCCGATGGCGTTTGTGCCAGGATAGTAATCACCTGTAATTGAAGAAGTCCAGTAATTGGGGGCATCTTGGGGGATATTGATGAAGTGGTTATTTGCCGGGAGAGGCGGGTTGAACTTTGAGAGATCCATAAGGCTCTCCAGTTCGTTAATGTTGGGAAGCCGCCAGTCGCCGATAACCGAACCGTCTGTAAGGCCACATTGACCGCTCTTGAGCGTGTTTGCAGCAGTCAGCGCGGATGCCCAATCCCTCCCTCCTTGCAGGCTGAGAGTCGGGTTGGCGGGAGGGGGATTGAGGGTCGTGCAGGACGGGTCCTGCAGCCAGGTAAGGCCTGTCAGGTTGTCGGTGACGGTGCCATTGTTGTTGTTCGTGAAGCGAAGGGTTGGCCAGGTCGCTCCGGCCTGCGTTTCACCGTCCTGCCCGGTACCTGCGCAATCTATGATGCCCTTTGCGTCGTAGCAGAGAGTTTGCCCGGTCTTGGGTAAAGTCAGCGTGGAGGGAGTCGCGCAAAGAGGAACCAAAAGCAGCAAAGACGTTAAGATTATTCTTGCAACCATGGCATACCTCCTGATGATTCGGTACTTGCCGCGGGTTAGGAATGCCGCTTAATCAGCTCTTTGCGATACTAAGTAAAATTAGAAGCTATATATAAATGATATCGAGGACTGGCTTCAATTCAACTTCGAATGTGGTGGGTAACTATTCAGCTCCTCCTCGCGCCAATAAAATAACAGCAGGGTAGCCGTGCATCCGGCTACCCTGCTGTTCTCTTCCATTTTCAGTCAATTACCGACTAAATATCCCAGCTATCGATCTTCATGGTGCCCTTTTGGGCCAGGTTCACCTGCATCTTGAACACCCGGTCAAGCATCTGCGGTTCGTGTCCTGCCTTGCGCGCCAGGCAGTCTTTCGTCGCCCGGTCCAGATAGTCCTGCAGCAGCGGCTTGTAGTCCGGATGGGCGCAGTTGTCGATGATGCACTGGGCGCGGGTTTTCGGGTCCAGGCCGCGCAGGTCGGCCAGACCCTGCTCGGTAACCATGACATCGAGGTCGTGCTCGGTGTGGTCGACGTGCGGCACGTGCGGCACCACGCAGGTGATGCCGGTCGGGTCGGTTTTGGTCGGCCGGGCGGACGGGGTGTGCATGATGGAAAGGTAGGCGTTGCGCAGGAAATCGCCGGAGCCACCGATGCCGTTGATCATGCGGGTCCCGCCAACCAGCGTCGAGTTAGCATGGGCATAGATGTCGAACTCGATCGGGGTGTTCATGGCTATGCAGCCGAGACGACGGATCGGCTCCGGGTGGTTCGCTATGGAAAGCTGGCGCATCAGGACCTTGCTGCTGTACTTGTCCCAGTTGGCGTAAAAGCGCTTGAACCCTTCTTTGGAGAAGGAGAGTGACACGGTCGAGGCGAAATCCAGCTTCCCGGAGTCGAAGAAGTCCAGCATGGTGTCCTGCAGCACCTCGGTCCAGACCTTCAGCCCGCTGAAGGGGCCTTCGGCCAGGCCGCCGATAACCGCGTTGGCTATGGAGCCTACGCCGGACTGCAGCGGGAGCAGGTTTTTCGGCAGCCTTCCCGCCTTCACCTCGGCCGAGAAGAAGTCGATGATGTGGCTGGCGATGGCCGTGGAGGTGTCGTCCTGGTCGCTGAAGGAGCGGCCGTTGTCGGGGCGGTCCGACTCGATGATGGCGACAATCCGGTCTGTGTCAATGCGCACATAGGGCGAGCCGGCACGGTCGTCGACCCTGCTTATCAGGTAGGGGAGGCGGCGGGGCGGGGCGACCGGGTCGATGATGTCGTGCAGGCCTTCGAAGTTCGGTATCGAAGTGTTGATCTCGATGATGATCCGGTCGGCGATCTGTACGATTTCCGGAACGGCGCCGCAGGATGCGGTGAGTACCAGTTCGCCGTTCTCCGTGATGGCGGAGCATTCGATGATGGCGATGTCGAGGCGACCACCGTTGTCTTTGGTGTAGAACCCGTAGCCCAGGTCCTGAGCGAACATGGAGAGGTGGCGGTCACCCATGCGGATGCGCCCTTCGTTGATGCCCGCCTGGATGTTCTTGCCGGTCTGGTAGGGCCAGCGGCGGTCGATCATGTCCAGGGCCGCCCAGCGGTCCTCGGTCTCGGCCCCGACGGAAGCGCCGATGAACAGGTTGAACTTGAGTTTCCCCTGCAACTGGTTTTTCTCGACGTGATCGGCAAGGGCAATGGGAACCATCTTGGGGTAGCCGGCGGGAGTAAAGCCGGACCAGCCGAGATTCATCCCGTTTTTGAACAGGGGAATGACCTGGTCCACCGTGGTGATCTTGGCGTGAAGGCTTGATTTTCTGATCCTGTTGTGCAATTCCGACATGTACCTGTTTCCTCCTGGCATGTTTTTTCCGCAAGTGGCGACCGGCTTTACGTCACGCCGCCTACGGTATTATATCGAACGTTCGTTCGATTGCGTATACACTATAGCTGGTAGCTTTGCAATAGAATTGGTATTTTGCCTGTGTTTTTGCTACCTTCTAGCCGGAGTACTCAAAGGGGGGCAAGGTGAGCGTCGAGAAAACGGACAGCCGCAGTAAGCTTATGGATGCGGGGACGCAGTTGTTTGCGGAGAAAGGGCTCAACGGGGTGAGCGTCAGGGAACTGACGCAGGCGGCGGAAACCAGCATTTCCATGATCTCCTACCATTTCGGCAGCAAGGAGGGGCTTTACTCAGCGGTCCTGCAACAGCAGTTCGATTGCTTCAAGGAAATTAAAGAGATCCGGGAGACCGTCTCCGATCCGGTGGCGCTGATCGAGAGTTATCTGCGCTGGAGCTTCCAGAGGCACCGCAACCACCCCTATCTTTTGCGCTTTTACACCAGCGAACTCACCAACCCGACCTTGTTTTTCGAGCCCATTGTCATGCCGGTCATCGACGAGGTGATCCTCACCATGGCGGCGGCGATCGAAGAGGGGAGGAAGCGGAAAATGTTCCGGGAGGATGTCGACGCCACCAACGCCGCGCTGGCGCTCGCCGGCATGGTCAATTACTATTTCCTCAGTAGCCTGGCCACCAAGGACCTGGTAAACCAGGCGCCGGACCAGGACGAAAAGCTGATTCAGGAGTATCTGCTGATCTTTACCAGGGGGATTTCAGCCTGAATCCGGAGGTGGATAGGCTGGAGCGGAAACAGGATGAGTAAAGGTGGCGGGTTGCTTACGAAAGCAACCTGTCACCTTTTTTTGTTCTGACAAGCCACGTCAGGGGCATTTCCACTCTTCGCAGAATATAAATGCTCGCTGGTATATTTCCGCAATGCATGTAGGATTGTTTAATTCTAATGCTGCGCTGCCCGGGAGGAGAGCTTTCATGGACATGTGTCCGGCACCAGCCACAAACCATGGGGGCATGGTGAAGGACAACAGCGGAGCATAAGGTAAACGGAAAGATTGGATGAGAACGGGGAAAGTTTCAAAGGGTATAAAGTCGCTTCTTGAGCGGACTAGTTTGTTAGTTCAGGGCTTTTGAATAAGGTACTCATGAGTGAAGAGGGTCCGCTATGTCAGAGCATTTTATGGGAAAATTCACCGGTGGCGACATTAACTACGGGACAACTGTGCAAGCTTGTTACAATAAGGTTTCATATAATACCAAGCCTGAGACCCCTATAAGCATAAGAGCGTGCATGTTTTTCGACGGTACATTAAACAACCGAACTAATGTCGAACAAGGAAAGCTTGGAAAACGTTCCGGAGGCAGTTACGATAATGAACTGTCAAATATTGCGATCCTCGAAGGGGATTATCTGAAAGATAAAAATGTGGATATTTCCTTTTCACTGTATGTCGAAGGTATCGGTACAACAGATTTAAAATCAGACTCCGATATAGGTGCAGCTCTTGGTATGCGAGGAACTGGCATAATCGCTAAGGTTGAAAGTGGTATAGTGCAACTAACTGAATATATAATGAAACAAAACACGAATAGAAAACCAATAAAAGAGATATCCTTAGATGTCTTCGGTTTCAGCCGCGGTGCTGCGGCCGCTCGCAATTTAGTGTATGCAACTTTGCATGATAAGGGGGAAACGTTAAAGAGCAAGTTGTCGTCCCATGGATACAAGGTCGGCGGTGTCAGAGTAAAGTTCGTAGGATTGTACGACACTGTTGCGGCATATGGCGTGGAACACGATAATAATACGAAACAATTGCATCTCGATTCGCTGGGCGGCGCTGAAAAAGTAGTGCAACTGGCCGCCGCTGAAGAACATAGACTGAATTTCAGACTTACTAATATCGATAGTGCGGCAAATGGACTTCAAATTTTTTTGCCCGGTTCACATTCAGACATAGGTGGTGGGTATGTGCACAATTCTAAGGAAGAAAACCTTCGCATTTTGGACTCTGATAACACTAAATGGTTAAATGCCGCACAGAAGGTTTCATTAGATAAAAATAAGAAGTGGCTGCTCAAATCTGGTTGGTACCTAAATGATGAAATACATGACATGACTTTTAGTAACGAGCTGAAAGTAACCCGCAGAGGCATCAGCAATCGCTACAGTCGAATACCGCTTAAGCTGATGGCAAGACATGCTGGTGAAAACGGAGTGCATTTCGATCTTCTTAATATCGCGAAGGACTACCCCGTACCAACAGAATTGCATCAGGTCGAATTTGAAATAATAGAATCTTCGCCAACGACACCCGACTACTGGCTTAGTCAAAGCAGTCAGATGCTGAAAGATCTTAGACATGGTTATTTGCATTTTTCTGCATGTTACGACTCCTTTGTAGGGGCGAATGAACCGCAGTTTACCGGTAACGACCCTGTCAATGGACTAAGGAGGAGAGTGATCCAAAATGGCTAAAAAATTGAGTATAGTATTTTTAATACTAATGGCGTTGCTATCCGTCCATAAACTAATTTCACCCAGGTAAACCCCCGGCTTTGCCGGGGGACTCCCAAAGTTTGACTTTTGCGGCATTATAAGAAAGCCTCCTCAACTGTTAACCGCTCAAAG
>JGI24143J45723_1001308_pt1 | contig 11965 bp, 10 predicted proteins | sample BarGraIncu00432A_FD_45723 | JGI IMG/M metagenome (IMG submission 45723)
CTAAGATGACACCATGACATCTCGATGAGGGGGACCATGAACCAGCAACCATCATCCATCCTGGGAGACACGCCGCCGCGACCGACCGAGGTTCGACTGAGACCGCCAACAGGAAAGCTGCAGGGGAGGCCTGCAACATTCGACCCCACCCAGATCGCAGGGGCCGCCGCCTATGCCATCCTGCTGTACCTTGGCATCCTCTACGGACTCAATCTGGTGGCCGGGACCGCTGGCATGGCTCCTCGTCTGCAGAGTACCATCGCACTCATCGGCAGTCTGTTGCTGACAGGCGTCGTATTCGGCGTAATGGCCGTCCTGCGTGATCGTCTGGCGCGCCGTCCGGCCGGGGCAGCACCCGAACAGATCATCAGGCTGGACGACGCTCTCCGCTGGCTGGTTCCTGCCGACCTCATGCAGTCTTATACTGGTCCAATGACCATGCTTCGCCTCAACCTGCTGGACCTGCTGGCCACGGCAGACAACGCACAGCAGCGGGTACCTGCAGCAGCATATGCAGCATGGCCCGCCCCGCTCAACCACTTGGCGGCTTCCATGTTCACCACCTACTATGGCATCCCGAACCCCGACGTCGACCCGTTCATCTCTCAGGATACCGTGGAGCTCGGACGGTACCTGAGCGAGCGCCACCAGGCATGACCGGGCGGAGTCCACAGGGTAACGGACCACGTGACTGCGAATGCACAACGTGCTAGAATAAGAATGGTATATTGTTTCGGCGCCAACGAACCCACGTGACAAAGGAGATGACAGCTATGGAACTCGACAAGGAACGAGGACCGATCTACTCGAGATATGACCGTGACCGGCCGGGCAACTACAGCGCCGTCATCGACTATGCCGCACCACCTCGAACCAGCGAAGAGATCGAGTTCATGTTGGTGCACAAAATCACACCGACCGAGGCCGATCCAGGCGACATGCGGACCAGCGCCACCAACAGGTATCAGGAAGCTGAGGTGCCGCTTCCCGCATTCCTGCAATCACTGTCGAACTCCATGGCTCAGTGGACTGCTGGGCAATCTGGTGACGGTCAGAACAAGGCGAACCAGGCTCCGTACTGGGCAGGCCAACGCCGGAATACCACGCGGACCGAAGCACAGAGCAAGGCAGCCCTGGTCGGCATCATCATCTGGGTCCTCTTCATCCTCCTGTTCCTGCTTATGAGCCTCCGCGTGAAATAGCGGGCAGACCCGGGAACGTTCCCATGCTGCTCTCCTGGCTGCTCTCCGATACCTGGCTGATGTCTGTGCCCGCCCGCGTGGCGGACGTCCTGCTGATGGCAATCACTCTGTGGCTGGCGTCGCGGTGGTGTCGCAGCAAACAGCAGTCCTTTGGCAGGGCCCTGTTTGTCTCCAGCCTGAATGGTGCTCTCGGCATAGGACTGTATGCGCTGTTCGTATGGGTGCGTGATACAGGCACACTGCCCTGGCGTGGTCCGCTGTGGCTCATTGAGATGTTCCTCATTGCTCAGACCGCGCTGTTTGCCGTCCTCATCCTCGTCGCCTACCGGCATGATCGGTGGCGTTCCCTCAACGTGGCTCTCGTCGCCCTCGCCCTGACGGCCATCATCGAGGCAGGTCCCATCCTGCTCCTGTCCATCTTGGCACCCCACGCCGCAGGCCTGCAGCGCTGACAGCAGTCCCCTCCTTCGCGGGGACGACAAAACGCGCTCTGTCCGTCATTCCCGCGGAGGCGGGAATCCAGTCCTGGCTCCTTGTCTGGGAGACGTTGATGACCAGGTCAAGCCAACCCAACGTGCATGTACCACCAGGGGTGCAATTACCAGCTGACCCCATAGCTGATGAGGCAATACGTCCGCTTGACAAGATGCTGTGCCCGCGTACACTGCGCAAAGAACAACAACTTCAGAGCAAACGACAGAGGCGATCGTGGACCCAGACAGCGGATCGGAGCGACATAGTACNCTGCGGCGTCCGAGCAGCTGATTCTGATGGTCTTTTTTAAAGCGTGACGCAACCATCCCTCGTGCCTGCCAGCGGCCTGATTACCTGACCGGCGGCCGGACGAGTATGTCCCCTGTTCTATCATTCCTTTGCTGGAGGTCAGTGCCGTGAGCACTCCCATTGTCCCAACCGAAGTCACAAAACGCAAGCGCAACGAGGTCCCGGCTCAGATGTCGAAGCGTCTCGCGTCTTTTGCCTGCATGGATTCGGCCGCCGTCATGAACCAGCTTGGCACAAGTCCAACCGGACTCACCGACCGGGTGGTTGAAGATCGTCTGATCCAGTATGGCCACAATGAGGTCGCGCGCGAAAAGCGCACTTCGCCGCTCAAACGACTGATCGCTATTCTGTCTAACCCGCTGTCCATCCTGCTGATCATCCTGGCAATCATCACCGCCGTCACCGGTGGCGGTCCCGGCGTCTATTTGATCCTTCTCATGGTCATCCTTGGCGCCGCTCTGCGCTTCTTCCAGGAACAGCGATCAGACAACGCCGCCGAGGCCCTTCAGAAGATGGTCACGACAACGGCGACGGTCATCCGGGACGGCGACACAAAAGAAGTTTCCCTCAAGAACATCGTCCCCGGAGACTTGGTCTCCCTCTCCGCAGGGGACATGGTGCCCGCCGACGTGCACCTCATTACCGCCAAGGACCTGTTCGTGAGCCAGGCAGCCCTCACCGGAGAATCCTTGCCCGCCGAGAAGAACGCCGACGTTGTGGATTCCTCTCAGACGGATGTGCTGAGTATGCCGAATCTGTGCTTCCTGGGCACGAACGTCCAAACCGGCTCTGCAACGGCGGTTGTCGTGCAGACGGGAAAGGACACCTACTTCGGGTCCCTCGCCAGCAGCATCGTCGGTCACCGCGAGCTGACCAGCTTCGACAAAGGTGTCAACAACTTCACCTGGCTGATGATCAAGCTGATGCTCGTCATGGCACCTGCCGTGTTCCTCATCAACGGCCTGGTGCGGCACAATTGGATGGAGGCCTTTCTCTTTGGCCTCGCTGTCGCTGTGGGGCTGACCCCCGAAATGCTCCCAATGATCGTCACCGTCAACATGAGCAAGGGGGCTGTCGTCATGTCGCGCAAGAAGGTCATCGTCAAGCGCCTGAACGCCATTCAGAACTTCGGGGCCATGGATGTCCTGTGTACCGACAAAACGGGCACCATCACCCAGGGTCGCGTCGAGCTGGAAAAACATGTGAATGTCCTGGGGCACGAGGATGGTCATATCCTGGATATGGGATTCCTCAACAGCTACTACCAGACCGGCCTGAAGAACCTCATGGACGTTGCCATCCTGGCTCACCTTGACAAGGCCCGCGAGCTTGTCGAGGAGGCAGAGTACCGCAAAGTGGACGAGATTCCTTTTGACTTCTCGCGCAAGCGCATGTCCGTTGCCGTGACAGATGGCGGCGGGACCGACCTGCTCATCTGCAAGGGCGCCGTCGAAGAGGTCATGGCGCTGAGCACCAGCGTTGCCCTTGACGACAAGGTGTCTCCCTTGGACGACGCCCGGCATGCAGCGGCCCTGCAGCTAGTGGCTGATCTCAATGGACAGGGATTCCGTGTCCTGGCCCTCGCCACGTCCAGCGTCGATCACGGTGCCTCAGACCGCGTCTACACAGTGAACGACGAACATGACCTTACCCTGCTGGGTTTTCTTGCCTTCCTGGACCCACCCAAGCCCACAACAGCGGAGGCCATCGCGAAACTTCACTCCAATAGCGTCGACGTCAAGATCCTGACCGGCGACAGCGACTTGGTCACGGTGAACATCTGCCACCAGGTTGGCATAGCCGAGCCGCGCGTCCTCCTGGGACCGGCCATAGAAGAAATGTCCGATGACAATCTGGCAGCAGCAGTAGACGATACGGTCGTCTTCGCCCGGCTTTCGCCACACCACAAGGAACGGATCATCCACGCCCTGCAACAGCGTGGCCACGTGGTTGGCTTTCTCGGCGACGGTATCAACGACGCACCCGCTCTCCGCACCGCGGACGTAGGAATATCCGTCGACTCGGCCGTCGATATTGCCAAGGAATCATCAGACATCATCTTGCTGGAAAACTCGCTGCTGGTCCTGAAAGAGGGCGTCATCGAAGGCCGTAAGGTCTTTGGCAACGTCATCAAGTACATCAAGATGGCCGCCAGCTCCAATTTCGGCAACATGTTCAGCGTCGTGGGCGCCAGCGCGTTCCTCCCGTTTCTCCCTATGTTGCCGCTGCAGATATTGACCAACAACCTGCTGTACGATTTGAGCCAGACCACCATCCCGACAGACACAGTCGACGAAGAATGGCTTACCAAGCCACGAAAGTGGGAGCTTGGCAACCTGCGGCGCTTCATCGTGATTATCGGACCCATCAGTTCCGTCTTCGACTACATGACCTTCTTCATCATGCTGGTTGTGTTCAAGTGCTGGAACAACCCGGCGCTGTTTCACTCCGGTTGGTTCGTAGAATCGCTGTTCACCCAGACGCTCATCGTCCACGTCATCCGCACCAACAAGATCCCGTTTATCCAGAGCCTGGCCAGCAAACCGCTGCTCATCAGTTCGGTGGCGGTCGTCGCCACGGGCGCACTGATGACTGTTGTCACACCCATCGCACGCATCCTGGGCTTTGTCACGTTGCCACCCCTCTACTGGCTGCTCCTGCTGGGCATGCTGTTGACCTATGTTGTTCTCACTCAGATGGTCAAGACCTGGTTCATCCGCCGTTTTGGTGACGTCTGACAAGTACTGCCACCAGGGGGACAGCACGTGAAACCATATCGCGGTCGTATCCTGTGGGTCGACCTGACAGCGGGCACCTGCACCAATGAGGAGGTGCCGGAGTCGATCTACCATGGCCCCGAGCTGCACGACGTGACAGATTTGTGGAGCAAAGACACGATCGAGACCGAAGAAACACTGAAGAAGCAGGTCGTTGGAAACCGCGAGCTGGACGGCGCTTGTGACAGGGATTGTCCTGCACTTTGGGATGATAGCGTTCGTCCGACAGCCCTGCTCTAGCGGATCTGCCGCGGGCGAAACGCCCGGTTGGCCCAGGAGAGCGCCTCACGGTCAGTGACCTCGTGGAAGTCCTGGTAGAACTGACCCACAGCCATGAGCCATTCGACTGCGTAAACTGCCACGACATGGTATCCCCGCTCGGTCAGCTGACGCATCACTTCCTTGTCCACGACCGGCGTTCCGACCGTGGCGACGCACCCCATGCTGGTGACGACATCCAGGGCAGCGATCATCGTCGCTCCCGTGGCGATACCATCGTCTACGACCAGCACCCGGGCTCCACGCTCCCACGTCTGCGGAATGTAGCGCTCGAACAGCTCTGCATACAAGACAAGACGTTCCTTCTCGAAGCCAATCTCGGCCTCGAGGTGCTCACGCCGTTCGTGTGCGGATTCGGGTGACAGGATGGTGGCGAAATTGCCATTTCCGGCGTAGCCGAGAGCCCCTACGGCAACTTCGGGGTTCGCGTTGGAGCGGATCTTGCGGATGAGCAGGACGCCGAACGGCAGACCGAGTTCCTGGGCGCAGACCGAACCGACGACGACGCCGCCACGGGGAATGCCGCAGCACAGATCAAACGTCAGCCCCTGGTCACGAACCTCTTTTGCAAGCTTGGCTCCTGCTTCTTCTCGCGACAAGAAGATCATAGTGTTCCTCCCACTGGGTTATGCTCGACGGTATCGGAATCTCCGCTGACATCAGCATGACAGAACGGGGAATTTGGTCAATACCACGCCTTCCGGACGAACCCGGAGTGATGGCGAAGGTCGGAAAAGAAGGCCTAGATCTTGATGTACCAGGAGATGATGGTCTCGTCCTCGCTGCCGGGCGTGGCCTGCAGGTAGAGACGGTCGAACCCGCCGATGACGAACCCGTAGTCGCGGTAAAACATACAGGCTATCACGTGGACGTCCTGCGTTTCTGCGCGCAGCCAGTGCAGTCCCCGGGCAAGAGCCCATACCTTGACGGTATTCATGAGCGACATCGCGATACCGTGATGGCGCTGACCATGCTCAACGCGCAGCTCCCAAACACGCGCCATGTTGTTGTGGTCTTCCTGGACACACACCTGTCCTGCCAGTTTCTCTCCGACAAATGCGAGATAGATGGCCGCGTCATCTCTGCCGAGATAGACACAGTCCGGACAGCCGGGCTCCGTCTTTTCATATGGATGCTGGACTGAATCGACGTCGAAGTCATAACTGTCACCGCACATAGACACCTTGATACGCGCCTTCACGATGAAGTTGCTGCGGAGCCCATCCACGTAGCCGACCATATCCGGTGTTGCCTGCACGATTCGTATGTCGAGACCAGTCATGTCATCCACACTCACATCATACACGAACGCCACGCCAAAGCGGGAAGCCGGCATTCACAACCAGACACTGTCTCCCGAGGACACGCACTGGATGCTCTCTTCCGCGGTTCGTCCCCGCCTTCGTGAAGTACACGTGCACCATGAGTTGACGTAATGCAGCGCGGCCCGTTGCCCTCCACATCGCCTAAGCTATACTGCAAGCAGAAACCTGAATTCTTGTTGTGAGGCGAATAGTTGAGGCAGCGACTGGTTCGGTCGATTCTGATATGCGCACTTTCCATTCCCGGTCTGTGTTCTCTGGGATGTCGTGCGCCGACAGTGGTCATGCAGGAGGCACCTATGGGAATCACCGTCACGAGTACCGCGTTTTCGGCCGGCACGTTCATCCCGGTCAAGTTCACGGGGCAGGGCAATGATATTTCGCCGGATCTTGTGTGGAGCGGAGCCCCGCCAAGCGTCAAGAGCTTTGCCCTTGTCTGTGACGATCCTGATGCCCCGGCTGGAACGTGGGTCCACTGGACCATATGGAATATCCCCCCGTCGACGACGAGTCTGCCGGCAGGAGTGGCTTCAGACGCAACACTGCCGGACGGATCCATTCAGGGGGTCACCAGCTTTGGACGCCATGGCTATGGCGGGCCGATGCCCCCGAAGGGAAACGCCCATCACTACTATTTCCGGATGTATGCCCTCGATACGTCACTGACCCTCAATACGTCCGCCTCGCGGGCACAACTGGATGAAGCGATGCGAGGGCACGTCCTTTCCCAGGGGCAACTGATGGGGACGTATCAGCGGCAGTAGCAGAGGTGTTAGGGGCTGACCAGCATCGCGCAGACTCACAGCGGAATCCCGCAATATGGTCGCCCCAGGCAGGCAACTACTGTGGGGTCGGCGGTCCCCCGGAGACGGTCACGCTGCTGACGGTGATGGTGACGGTCTTCGTGAGCTGCTCCCATTGGACGTCTGCGCCAAGGTGCTCACTGACGAAGCGCACCGGCAGCACTGTCCTGCCGTTCATGATGGCCGCCGGAACGTCCAGGATAACCGCCTTGCCGTTTACGACGGCAGTCCGATTGCCGATCTGAAGCAACAGGGCCGTCCCGTTGAACTCCACTTCGACACTGCGTGTTTCAGGGACCCATGTGATTGCGCCCCCGAGACCCTCGATGATGGGGCGTAATGGCACCAGCGTTCGACCGCTCACGATGACGGGAGGAGTGTCCAGGGTCACGATCCGGCCATCCAGATGAGCGACCATGCTGCCCACGGAAAGTGTGATGATGTGCTGATTCGGGTCGACGGACTTCTTGAACGTCGCCAGGAAGGACTTGTTGGCATCCATTGTGAGCGCGAGCGGATTGGCTGTTCCAGTGACACTGCCGCTCCATCCCGTGAACTCCCATCCGGCAGCCGGCTTTGCGGTGACCGTCACCGTACTCCCTGCAGGATACGTTTTCGTCTGCGGCTCAATGCTCAGCAAGCCGTTGCCCGTGACTGTAGAGAGCAGCGTGAATGACGCAGGGGTGACCCCACCGATGACGTACTGTGCCAGGCTCTGTTCGTTGCCGTTGAACCAGTCCAGATCGACCCTGTGCCCTTCGATGCCCGGAACGGTCCCACTATCAGTATACTGCCAGAATGCCCACGAGCCCCACCCACCCGTGTTTGGCTGGGCGGCAGCAGCATAGCCCGCTAACCAGAGATGATAGCGCCCATCGATGGTCGGGTCCGCCTTGTGGAGGTCCGCAGCGACAGAAGCGCTGCAGTAGATCACCGGGTTGACCCCCTTGGCCGCTCGCACGGCACCTGCCCATTCGTCGATCCAGCGCACCATCGCCACGCCATGGATATTGTACCGGGGCTCAATGTCCAAGACAGGTAGCAGGAACCCAGGGCCGATGAACTGCCCAGCCACCGTCAGGAAGTAGGCCGCCTCGGCGGCGGCGGTGTTGTCAGCGGGCCAGCAGATATGATAGACGCCCGTCAACAGGCCTGCCGACCGGGCGCCGGGGGCCAGCACGTTCAGGAAGGGATCCGTGATGGTCAGTCCTTCGGTTGCCTTGATAAAGGTAAACTGAAATCCCGTCCCGAGAACGACGGCCCAATTGATCGGATCACCAACGTGGACGCCCCCACACTGGTACCGTGACACGTCGATGCCCTGAATCATGCCCACGCGCATCTGCGCAGGGATATTCATGCTGCCCGTGGAACAGGTAACGCGGACGAGGCTCTCATAGATCCCCGCCGGCATGCCGGTCCGCTGCACCCCAATGTTGATGCGCTGGCTTCCGCTGACAGGTACGCTCCCTGACGTGGGCGAAACGCCGACCAGCCATGAAGCGCCAGCGATGATGTCAAACGTCACCGGCGTGCTCCCTTTGTTCTGGAGAGTCAGGACGAGCGACGCCTGCTCGCCTCCGAAATCAAGCTCCGGAGGAAGAAAGAAGAAACCAGTCGGCATCGGTGCCCGCTGTGGAANCACCTGGACATCCTGGCAGAGATCGCCGGCGCCGTTCGCATTGACAGCGCTGACGGCGTACCAGTAGGGCCTGCCGCCGATGAGCATGGGACCGTCCGTCCAGGTCCGCGTGTCGAAGCCCTGATCACCGACACTCAGTGTGGCAACGAGCGTCGAAGGAACCGCGTGACGGTCGCGGTAGATGCGCCAGGCATTGATAGGGGTAGCTCCGGGTTTCTCGGGAAAACTCCACGAAAGCGCAACAGACTCGATCCCGGGTGCAGCCCCAAAGGCCGTCGGCGCACTGGGAATCAGAATAGGGGCAGCCACCTTGAGAAAGTTGCCCACAGACCAGCCCATCACACCATTTTCCCACTGGACGCGCCACCAAGTAAAGCTGCTGTCGACAACAGGACCCTCAAGGACGACCCCGCGAGCCCCGTCCTTTTCGGCCCCGACAATGGTCCCGGAACTGGCGGGCGACGATCGCACGTTGAGGCCATTCCCTGTGCCAGTGACTTCGACAGGAGACCCGACCGTCAGTGTCTCGGCAAGAACTGAAAACGGCCTAGACACGAAAGGGGTCAGCAGAACCAGACACAGCATAATAGCAGCCAGCCCCCGGAGTCCCGTCCTCTTCTCTCCACCGTGCCTGCCTTCTGGATGCCTCATATCGACGGTCGTGCCTCCCGTACGGTGGAGTTTCCGGATGCCGTCTGCCGGCCGGTCTTCGCCACCTGTATTCATATTGTAGCAGCGTTCAAGCATCTATTCCACATAAGCCTTCACAGAACCTGTGAACCCTGCCTGTGCCAAGGAGGACAATGGTCTTCATGTGACTCCTCTCGCTTTGCCAAGCGGCACTCCGGCGCCCACTCCAATTATCTTATGCAGTCACCGTCGCACTACAACCCGTAGCCACCGTCTTGCACCACATGGCCACGGCCCTACAATGCATGTGTTGCAGTACCTGCAAGAGCAAGCGCGCAACGCAGGACAGGAGGCCGCCGATGAACCTGATCATGTTCGACATGGATGGTACGCTCTTTCGGACGGAGACGTCCTTTTTTCCAGCAGTGCACGACTTTGCAGGCAAGTACGGTTTTTCACAGCCCAGTGACGATTTCCTGCGAGGCTTTATCGGCAAGGCAGGCGAGGAGTGGAAAGCCTGGGTAGAGAGCCTGCATCTCGGAAAATCGACAGATGAACTCGATCAGGAATTTGACGCCCTGGAGCGACATTATGTGGAAACTCAGGGACAATTGTATCCCGGTGTCCCGGATGTTCTCCGGACACTGGCAGTCAACGGTTGGCATCTGGGTATCTGCAGCAACGCTCCACCCTGGTACCCAGAACTTATCCTGACAAATGCCGGCGTCCGGGACCTTTTTGACCTCGTCCGTGTACCAAAACGCAGCGGCGAAACAAAACCCGTGATGCTCTGCGAGGTATGGGATGAGCTTCGTCCGGAGCGGTGCGCGATGGTGGGGGACCGAGCCGACGACATGCGGGGTGCCCATGCGGGAGGCTACTTTGCGATAGGCGCTGTCTACGGTTGGGCTCCCGAGGAATTAGAGCTCGCAGATGTCCGCATCCACGACATTGCCGAGATACCGACGGTACTGGCCAGACACTGGTCTCAAGAAGCTGACGCCCTTTCCAAGTGAGTCGCCGACCGGGCAACGGCTTTCGATGAAGTGCTGGAATCCCTGCAATCAGGATCAACACACAATCTTCGTTGACAGTGCCATGTTCGGACCCATACTTTATTGTTTTGCAGGTCCGTGCACAGGGAAACAGACGGCCGGGACTAATCCGACCGAACGCTCACTGTCGATGTCTCATAGCATGGGTCCAATAGCACTCGCCACACCCGTGCGGCGACATCCGACATATGAAAGAGCCGTCTGCTGACTGTCTGAGAGCGTCATCCCGTCGAGCGCCGGCACAAGGAGCTCACGTGACATTTGATTCATTTTGTCTCGACCCCCGCCTTACCGCGGGTATTGTTTCATGCGGCTATACCACACCCACACCCATCCAGGAGAAGGGTATTCCCCCTGTCATGGAAGGACGTGACGTTATGGGTCTTGCCCAGACCGGAACAGGCAAGACGGCCGCATATGCACTTCCGATCATGGAACGCCTGCTGACTGGGCCGCGCGGTTCGCTGCGTGCCCTCGTCGTGGCCCCAACCCGCGAACTGGCGGAGCAGATCGCCGAGGACTTCCGCGACCTGGGCCGTAAGGCTCGCCTCACCGTTCTCACCGTCTACGGCGGCGTCGGCATCAATCCACAGATCGATGCGCTCCGGCGCGGCGTCGACATTGTCGTCGCCTGCCCTGGTCGCTTGCTGGACCATATCAGCCAAGGTACGGTCGACCTCACCAGGATACAGGTCCTCGTCCTCGACGAAGGNGACATGATGCTGGACATGGGCTTCCTGCCCGACGTCCGCCGCATCATCAAGAACCTCCCTGTCCAGCGCCAGAACCTGTTGTACAGCGCCACCATGCCGGTGGACATCCGCCATCTGGCCGATGCTATCCTGCATGACCCCGTGACAGTCCAGATCGGCCACTCCGCTCCGGTAGAAACGGTTTCGCATGCTCTCTACCCGGTACCGCAGCACCTCAAGACGCCGCTGCTCATCGAGTTGCTGAAGCACACGGATACGGAGTCGGTCCTCATCTTTACGCGCACCAAGCACCGTGCCAAGAAGCTTGGCGAGAAGCTGGCCAATGAAGGCTACCGAGCGACGTCGCTGCAGGGCAATCTGTCACAGCGCGCACGCCAGGCGGCACTGGGCGGCTTTCGTGACGGACGCTACAAGGTACTGGTCGCTACCGACATTGCGGCCCGCGGCATCGATGTGACACAGATCTCGCATGTCATCAACTATGACATCCCGGACACAACGGACGCCTACACCCATCGCATTGGGCGTACCGGCCGAGCTCTTCATTCGGGAGACGCGTTCACTCTGGTCACTGAGGAAGACACGATCCTGGTCCGTGATATTGAGAAGGTTCTGGGGACGCCCATCGAACGGCGTACCCTCTCCGGCTTCGACTACAAGGCCCCAGCTCCAAGGCGCGAAACCGAGTTTGCCTGGGATCCCAGATCCAGTGCGGGTTCCAGCCACCCTCAGCGTTCGGTCGGTCGTGACGGTCACTCT
>JGI24143J45723_1001309_pt1 | contig 11960 bp, 12 predicted proteins | sample BarGraIncu00432A_FD_45723 | JGI IMG/M metagenome (IMG submission 45723)
GTACCACCGNNACTTCAACATACTTCATGAACCGCCGTGTACGGAACCGTACGCACGGTGGTGTGGGAGGACGGCGAGGGTGACCTCGCCTCCTACCCGATCCAGGGCAACGAGGAGGACGCGGTTGTTTTCGGGAGTTGCGGGGCCAAAATCGGTTCATTATCCTGCGCTTCCTGGCTGATGTCAGGCTCTCTGCGCTCAAACACTGCTATCCCAAAGTTCGTCAGCTTCATGCTCATCTAGATACGCCCAACCATATCTTTCTTCAGTGCTGCCAGGCAAAGGGTACACCGCCCGGGCAGTCGCTCGCATGGTCACTGTCTCTGCCACTCCAGGGTCTGGATATAGGAATAAAGTAGTAGAGCGAGGTCATCCCCGGCCTATGACTCGTACACCTCTCCTGTTGTCTTTCTTGTTATTTTAAGCCTATTTTATACGTCACTCAGCTTATTGCGCCAGCCTGCAGAGGCATTAGTATTGTCTTATCGTTGCCACGGTTCTCGACACGCGCGAAGACGTTGTCTTTACGGTCACGGTGCAAGGCAGCAACCTTGCCAAAGGCACTCCTTTTAAGCTCTTCCGGTCGGCTTAATGGTAACCCTGTGCACGGACCATGAGACTGGACCTATTCCCCGTAAGGTCAAGGAACCCTAAGCCGCGAAAAGCCGGGCGCCGAGAATCTCGCCTCGGATAAATGGTACTCGAAAGATTAAGGAGGTTAAAAACGATGCCTTCCAAATTTTCGGTCGCTATCATAGATCACGACCAGCGTTCCAGGAACGCCCTCATGACCGCTCTGCTGCCGTATGCCGGAAACATGGTAATGGCAGGAGCTGCTGATAATTTTAGAGACGGGGTATCGATGATAAACAACCTCGCTCCTGACGTGGTATTCCTCGGAGTCGCGGACCTGCAACAGGGAGTGGAGTCTGTTCGGTTTCTTACAAGATGGCATCCGCGTGTCTCGGTAATCGCCAGTTCTTATGAGGAAAATTCAGAATGGATACTGGCACTGATGCGTGCGGGTGCTGCCGAATACCTTTTAAACCCGTTCACCCAGGAGGACCTGCAAAGTACCATACAGAAGGTCGCACGTTTTCTGGTTCAGCCAACCACGCGTGAAATACAGGCTTCAGGGAAAATTATTTCTGTTTACAACCCGATAGGAGGGACGGGAACTACAACCGTTGCAGTAAATCTGGCCGCCGCCCTTTCCGCAAATGCCTCAAAAGTGGCGCTGATTGACCTCAATTTGGATGCCGGTGACGTCGGCACTTTTCTCAACATTAAACCAGCTTATAACCTAAGCAGTATCACGACAAACATAGAGAGGCTGGACCATAACTTTCTGATGAGTGTGATGGTGCGCCACTCATCTGGACCGTATCTCCTCACCGATGCCCAAGAGTTTGACGAAACTCTGTCCATTACCCCGGAACGCGTTGATCGGGTTTTACACATGCTGAAAGGAATATTCGATTATGTCATTGTTGATTCTGTAGGGCCATTTGCCGGCTGTAACGTGCCTATCCTACATAGTTCAAGCCTGATCCTACTGACAGCTACCTTTGATAAACCTTCAATAAATAACGTAAAACGTAACATGGTCCGTTTAGAACGCATGGGAATTAATCCCGATTCTGTAAAGCTCATTCTAAATAGATATATTCCAACCCTGGACTCCGATATTACAGACGGCAAAAGGACAATCATGAGCCACGCCTTCCAAGTTATACCAAACGAGTACAAAGACGTGGTTGATTCAATCAATAAAGGTATGCCGGTAGTGAAGCTGCTACCGCGCTCACGAGTCAGTATAGCCATAATGGAACTGGCTCGGAATGTTGAGATGACTTTAAACACACATCCGTGGCATGAAGTTAAAAACAGCGTAAATGCATAAACGTATTATTGATACTGTCGGATTAACAAAGGCGCTATGGGCAGGACTACGTTTATGGAAGGGTAGTGCCCTCTAACAGGGGTGCGTAAATGACATTGCAGATAACTCCGACAAATACCAGGGACTTCAGCATGAGATAGCGAGGTGATATATGTCCACCTGCGAAAATTGTAACGGTCACGGCGCAATAAAATGTCCGCAATGTGAGGGGGTAGGGAGAACCTATAAACCCCGATTGCTAAGTTTTACGACGGTTTTTTGTCTTCCGTGCAACGGTTATGGCAAAACAAGATGTCCGCACTGTTATGGGGCCGGCTATATTGTCTGATGGGTGACTCACGGCTGGCCCATTGGCTCAGCTGTTTGGTGGCCGGGTTCGGCGGGCGCGCGCATATTGCTGGACAATGTCGGTTAGAGCGCGGTAACCTAAGGATAGACGGCACCATTGAGGAGGTACGCTATGAAATGGAAGGTACCCATTACCAAAATTTCGAAGAGCACGATAACAGTTGAAGTTGAGGCTGAAGAACCTATATTCGCGGAAAGGGCAGCTGTGGACCTGGCAAAAACGCTGGAATTCCCTATGGGAACCGAACTATTCGAGCCGGGCATTGCGCTATCGGAAAAAAATAATGACTAGCTGCGACGAGGGGGACGCTTTGCAAAACCCATGTTGTAGCCGGGGTATTCACCTGTCTTTGCCATATTCTCGTCACCGTTCCCCCACACTCTCCATGGTCCTGCGTTTGCTAGACGGCGCGACGGACCAAGGACCGAGGCTAAAATCAGGGTCAATTTGTGTGACTGATAGTCATAGGGAGAAAATTCATGGATAAAACAAATCTGGGATGCTGGTTCGAGATATACGTGCAGGACATGAATCGGGCCAAAGCTTTTTATGAGTCCGTCTTCCAGATCACCTTGCAGCGCTTGAACAATCCGGAGGTCGAATTGTGGGCCTTCCCCATGGAGATGGGCAAGTGGGGAGCAGGCGGAGCGTTGGTCAAAATGGAGGGAGTGTCATCGGGTGGCAACAGCACGATAATTTACTTCAGCTGCGAAGACTGCGCTGTTGAACAGGCTCGGGTAATTGCCGCTGGTGGAAAGATACAGCGTGAAAAATGGTCAATCGGGGAATATGGTTTTATCGCGTTGGCTCTGGATTGCGAAGGCAATATGATTGGCCTGCATTCACAACAATAATCACGTTTCAATGGGTAGCCTGTGATGGTTGCGAGAGCCGGCTTAACCAGGCCTGGCGCTTCGGGTCGTCAAGCCGCCTCGCCAGGGTCGTCATCAGGCGCAGCCGTGCCAGCATCACGAGCGCTTCGTGGCGATCATTTACTATCCTCGCCTGCCGGTATTCGAAGAGCGCCTGTTCCTGATGGGCTTTCAGGAGATCGGGAAACCAATCCCAATCATCGTTCCGGTCCATCATTGTTTTCATAAAGTGCATGCAGAGCGCTGCCTGAGCTGCAAGGAAATGAAACCGCTTGCTCCCCTTCTCTGATTGTACCCCTCCATACTTTTCCGAAACCTCGCTGGTAACCAGTGACATCTCGTTTGCCACGCGCAGCTTTATTTGCTTAATCTCCACGGAAACCTCCACTAAATGCCAAGTGCCGCGTTCTGCCTCCCGGGAATGGTAAATTGACGAAAGGCTCCGCCCGGCCGATCAGAGTCAATTACGAAACCTGCGGATGGCTGAAAATATTGGTAGATACTAATTGATCGGGAGCTATTGTCAAGTGGGATGGTACGCGGGTTGGGAAAGCTCACATTTTGTTAAAGAAACGCCGGCCTTTTACCGAAAGAGATAGTTCCCAAGGTTCAAACTGAGATGGGCAGGTGAGGGGGCAGGCACAGAGAGTCGGTCCAGACACGTGGGGAAAGCCTGCCACGGTGCGCGGGCTACTGGAGTGGAGGTCATCCCCTGCCTGGAAGTACCATTGAGATGCTGAGAGAGTTACAGGGGAGTAAACGATGGTCGACTCGAAGAAGGTAAAGCGGATCCTGGTAGTTGACGATCAACGTCTGGCCCGCAAGGTAATCTCCAGCATCATGTCGGCGCATGGACACGTGGACCAGGCAGAGAACGGGCAGGACGCACTGGCTCTGTTCGCGACGGCCCTTGAGGACGGTTGGGGATATGATCTTGTCTGTATGGACATCGAGATGCCCGGCTTATTGAGTGGCACCCAGGTGGTCCGCTGCATAAGGATGCACGAGGAGAAACTCAAGGTCGGCAGGCAGGCGCCGGTCGTGATGATAACCTCCCATGAACAAATAAATGAACTCGCCGAAGAATTAGGCCTGTCAGGTGCGAATGACTACATCCTGAAGCCTTTCGACCAAGCGCGGATCAATGAGGTTATTCAACGCTTTCTTTACTGAGCGAAGCAAACAGGGAACGCCAAGCCGTGATTTAAAGCCGGCATACTGCATGAGGTGCGGGTCCCCGCTGGGCTCTCTGGGACTCAGGGATGACTGCAGGCCGCCTGGTTATCTGCCGTGAGCGGCAAGGGATGGGGGTAGGTCGCCACCGATGGGCGGCCTGCCCTTTTTTTTTGACTGGAAGCTATCTCCACTTGGCCTTGCTGGCCCATTCGGAGAACGTGCAAAATTTCACCCCGTAATTCTTCTCAACGGCACCGATGTCGACCTGGTATCCGACCCGGTCGAACCATTGGAACATGGTGGCGAGATCCGGGCTCAGCTGCCTCATCTCCTCGATGGGGGCAGTTTCAAAGAGCACCTTCTTGTCCATCGCCAAGCTGATGATTTCCGCGGCTTCGGGCATGCTGCGCCGGTCCCCTGCGATGTCTACCTCGACCCCGTTCATCCTTTCGTGTTCCGTGAAGGCAAGCGCTCCGAACTTGCCGATATCCTCCAGGGAGATCAGCTGCAACCCGGTTTCCGGGGCGAGGGGGAGGCGCAGCTTACCTTCCATTATCCCCGGCTTAAGCCAGGGGGAGAGAAGGTTTTCCATAAAGAAAACCGGCCGAACTATCGTGTAAGACGGGAAGGCGAGTGAGCGGATCTGCCCCTCAATGCGCCATTTGTTTTCGAAGTGCGGTATTCCGGTGCCGCGGTCGGCGGAAGCGACCGAGGAATAGACGAAATGCCGAATGCCGACCCCCCGGGCAATTTCGGCAAAGCGTTTGCCCTGCTTCTCCTCCAGGGCTACCCCCTCCTGGTTAGTCTGTACAGCATACGCTCCCCATGCCCCGTCCAGTGCACGTTCCAGCGATTCCGGGTCGTCCAGATCCCCCTGCACCAGTTGGGCGCCTAGTGCGGCCAAAGCCTTTGCCTTATCACCCTGGAGGTTGCGCGTCATGGCCCTGACCTGGTATCCATCGGCGAGCAGCTGCCGGGCGACGGCGCCGCCCTGGTTACCGGTAGCTCCGGTGACCAAGATGATGTCGCTCGTTTTATTCATAGCTTCCTCCCTTTGCCGGCCCAAAAATGCGGCACTAAACTGGCCGCGCTGAGCCGGCAATCAGTCTCAAAACTCTGACTGTCTAAGTTTATTTTAGCAGAAGAGGGGGCTGGAAGAGAAGGGTGAGGTGCACGCAGGTCACGGCTTATAGGTATTTGCCAGGTAATCGACTAACGTCTTCTTTTCGGCGCTTGACGGTATCGCCCCTTTTTTCATCATGCTTGCGACGATGGCGTCCCATTGACCCGGGCTCCTCTTCAGGACCTTGACCTTGGAAGAGGGATGACACACCGCGCAGCGGGCCTCCAACAGATTGGGGCCGTTGGAAAACATCCCGGCAGCGGCGGTTCCCGCTACGATCAGGCTTACAGCCATACCAGTTATCGCGATACTTTTCATTTTTCCCTCCTCGGGTATTTGGTGCTGAGTCCGGTTTTTTCGCTCCAGGGTCTTCCCTGCTTGTCGAGCTGGAGACTTGGTTTCTTTTACCATAATCGTTGTTGGAAGCATATGTTATAAGCTGATGAGCAGGCAACCCCAAGCCCGGGGCGGAGTTTAGCCGGGAGGAAGTTGACTTCCCCCTCCCGAACCTCATATGAAGCAGCCGAAGATCATTTGAGGTTTCATTAAAACTAATATTAGGGAAAGCACCTTTGAGAAATATGTAAATTCAGCATGTTATGATATTTGGCCGTGTTGGCTCGGCTTATGCAGTTACTAGGACAGATTACAATTTAGCTCGGAGGATACACAAATGAAAAAAGTTCTGTCCACACTCGTTGCCGCTATCGTTGCTCTTTCTTTCGCTGGTCTGGTTTCTGCTGCTGACGTAAAGACCGAAACCACCACAACCACTCCGGCAGCTGCTGCTGGCGAAGTTAAGGTAGAGAAGAAAGAAGTTAAGAAAACCGTTAAGAAGCACAAAAAAGCCAAGAAAGCAGTGAAGAAGGCAGCCAAGAAAGCAGCTCCCGCTACCACGACCACTACCACGACTACTCCGGTTGAAGCACCCGCCGCAAAGTAATCGTTATCAAAATGCTGACGGGAAAGGCCGCATCTTCGGATTGCGGCCTTTTTTTTTACTTATTAGCGCCCGACCCAGCCTGCTGCAGTGTCTGATCCAAAAGCCTTTGCTGTCCTGCCCCCATCCCAGCCCAGTTCTTCCCCTTGATTGGGAGGGGGCGTGAGGTTCCTGGCTCAGATCTGGCCATGGCTCACAGGAATCACCATTGACGAAATCCAATTCCCAGTGATAATATGCCGTCGTTATATCCCATTCCCAGTAGAGAGGAGCCGATATGAAGAGACTGATCATTGCAGCTATCGCCATGACTATTGCCGTTCCAGCCCTGGCCGCCACCAACGAGACCATCGATAAGGCTGCCAAGGAGAAAGGGGCGGTGAAGACCGCTTCCGGCATGGTTTACAAGTCCATCAAGGATGGCAAGGGCCAATCGCCGACGGCCTCCAGCGTCGTCGAAGTCAACTATCGTGGCACTTTGACAAATGGCAAGGAGTTCGACAGCTCTTACAAACGTAAACAGTCCATCAAGTTCCCGCTCTCGGGGGTTATTCCCTGCTGGACCGAAGGAGTCCAGAAGATGAAGGTCGGCGGCAAGGCCAAACTGGTCTGCCCCCCAGAACTTGCCTACGGAAGCCAAGGCGCGGGCCAGGCCGTTCCGCCGAATGCTACCCTCATTTTCGAGGTAGAACTTCTCGACATAAAATAGCCTCCTGCCGGTGCACTGCACCGGAAACCGTGACACCCCGAAACGCCGTAGGATCCTGCACTGCAGGGTTTTGCGGCGTTTTTTTTGGAGGGAACCACTAGGGCAAGGAGCGGTGCCGGGAACTATTGCCCGATTCCTTCAGAGACAAAGTTGTGGGACAATTCCAGCCGCAGCGCTCACGCTACTTCAGTACCATGGCACTTGGAACGACTAAAAAAATAGCTTTCCCTGAAAGAACTCTCATAGCGGTTAAAAAATAAATAACAAAGTGGTAAACTGTATCAAAGTTGACAGCACCGGACGAGGTAAATGAGCAGACTCAAGGTTAGCTAAACGCTCAGCAGGACAGTTATGACCAAAGTAAATTGCCTAAGCCAAAGGAGGAGGTATGAAAAAGTCGCTTTGCAGGCTGCTCATGTTTCTCGCTTTCTTTCAGGTACCCGCAGTGGTAATTGCTTTGGAGTCACCCCTTACCCTGACCCACGAGTTGACCTCGACCTTCCAGGGAGCCACGGCGCTCTCACTTAATTACACTGTACACGTGCAAAATCCCGGGGAAAACGCGCTCACCAATCTGAACTTTGCACTGCTCCCCCTGCCTCCCTTCACCACGCGCGGATTGGTGCTGAAACTTGCGTTTCTGGGAGCCGGCGAAACTGCGGACCTGGATGTGGAGTTGCTCGCTGCGCAGGAACCGGATTTTGAAGCGATGACTTTCGCCCAGATGTCCTTTGCCGTGAAAGGTACCGATGCCGAGGGACTGCCGGTTGAGTTCCACGTGACGAGCTATCCCACTCTCATGGGAGGCGGGAAATAGCCGGCGCTGGCGCCGTTCAGTCAGGCCAGCATCCAGGCCGCTCCTATTAAAAAGATACCTATGGCAAGGTAATCGATAACTTGGGGGGCATTAATGGAGAAAAGGAGGTCGTCGATGTCGGCCAGAACCAGGATCCAGAGCGGCAGTTCCTGATTCAGTACCTCGACCCGGTTATCAATGGCATGGGCGGCTCTTCTGCCGCTTTCCACGGCCCCCTCGATGCTCCAGACCTGGGCCTGCGTCCTGGTGTGGGCTCCGGCCAAAAAAAGGTTGCTGACCGGGGTCCGCTGGCCGGGGAGATATCCCTGGGTGTTAGTTGTGGTGGCCCATTTCGGCTGCAGAGGCTTTATCCCCGCGCTGGAAAGTTCCCACTCGTGCCATACTTCGACTTTTATCAGACGAAACTCCTGCAAGCTTCTGCCACCATTGGCTTCCCTGATCATCTCGTCGAGCGCTCCGCAGCCGAAAATCTGGGCTTTGACTTCCGCGATAAACTCTTCTTTGCTGCAGGTCTTGACCGGCTTATGGTAGATCCTCCCCGGGACGCTGCTGATGCAGGAGGTGCCACTCCAAAGTGAAGCTACGCCTTTGCCCAAATCCACCTCCCGATCCCAGACCTGGTCTGCCGCGAATAGAGTCAGATTGAATTCAGAATCGCTCACCACTATGCCTGTCCGCTTGCGGGGAAACTGTATCGCCTCGGCAAAGGCCAGCCTGAAAGAGACCTGAGTGTGGGGACCGTCTCGCACCAGCGTCCTGAAAAGTTTTAATTCCTCCTGCTGCTCAAGTAGTGGGGTCCGGTGTAAAATCTCGGCGGTGCTAAAGGGATTGATCGCCAAGGCATAGATGTCAGCTTCGATTTTCTCTGCACCGCAGTGGGCGCTCGAAATGCGGGCCCCGTCGAATTCCAGTTGCGTCAGCGTTTTTTCCCAAAAGAAGCGGACGCCGTTTTGCTGCAGGTGCGCGAGCCAGGGGTCGAACCAGTACTCGCTGCTCGGCCCTTTTAATAAGAGCCAGCCGTCCCCTGCGCCATGTGTCCAGGCGGGACCTTCCTGGTCGGCTTGGTGCAGGTGCTTCCCCTTGCTGACCAATTGCTTGCGGAAAAAATTACCGGCAGTATGCAGGGAAACCTTGGACCAGTCGGAACCGATCCAGGGGCCGAAGCAGGAAATCCAGGTTTTATGCGCCGTGTCTGCCAGCAAGCTCTGCCAGCTCCGCGCGGCGCTCAGTTGAGCGTAATCCACCTGGCTGCGCTCGTTCGAGGTCCAGGTTTTCAGCATCAGATAGCACCATCGCGCAAATTCCACCCGGCCCATCCGGAACATCCGGGGGATGCTGCGCACCCCTGTGTCGACGAACTCTGCCTTTGCGCCATCGGGGAAGATTCCGATATCAATCGGGCGCGACAGGGCGAGATCATAAAGGCTACCCGCAGGGCTGAAGGGGATCTTGCGCATCACGTCAAAGGTGTTCTGATACCAGGGGCCCATGCCGTGCCAGGAGCACTCGGAGGGGATATTGTCCTCGCCGGTCCGGGCGCTTCGGAAGAATCCGCCCGCCTGGCCGGTGGCCTCGTACACCGAGACGGCGTACCCCAGGCTGTTTAACTCGTGTGCCAGGCTCAACCCGGCGATGCCAGCTCCAAAAATAGCTACCGTTTTCATTTCAGCGCCCCCGCATGGAAAAAATCTGCTGACCAATTTTGGGATGGAAAGGGAAAGCCTATCGATGTCTGCACGCCTGCTGTCAACAAAACGCTGGCTGTCATGGCATGTATGCTCTTTGAAAAACGGAGGATGTCTTAAGAAGGCAGGCTGCCGTTAGAAAAAGCATATGGGGATTATATCACATATAGGCCTGGGTGCTTCCTGATCTGGTCTTGAACAAGAATAGGACAGTTGTGTGGTCGATTTATGCCATTAGGCTGGAAGGTCCGGCTTGCCACTGTGTGTTGCTGACCAGCGGCAGCTGCGCTGACAAGACAAGCGGATCTCTACTGACAGATGAAGGGGGAGGAGGAAGGGATATCGCTTGGCGACCTTTCCCCCCCGCCGTCAGGGGGGAAAGGCGCGACCTTCATTGGGGGCATTATCCCGATGATGATCGGACGGCACTCTGGCCGATCATCTGGAAAGTTCCCGCTACAGCTTGAACTGCTGCACCAGTTGCAGCAATTTCCCGGAGTAGCCGCTCAGCAGGGCCGCCGCAGTGGCGGACTCCTGCGCCCCCTGCGAGGTGGACTGCACGACCTTGGTAATCTGCAGCATATTGCTCGATATTTCGCCGGTGGTCGCGGTCTGCTCTTCGGCGGCGGTCGCGATCTGGTTGACCTGCATCGCCACGTCGTTCACCTGCTCCAGGATCTCCCGCAGAGCCACGCCCGATTTGGCTGCTTCCACCGTGCCTGTCGCGACCTGCTGAACCCCCAGTTCCATGGCAGCCACGGCGCCCTTGGTCTCGTTTTGGATGGCTTTGATCATCTCGCTGATCTCTCGGGTGGCGCGCGTGGTCCTTTCAGCCAATGCTCTTACCTCATCAGCCACCACAGCGAAGCCTCTACCCTGTTCGCCGGCACGGGCCGCCTCGATAGCGGCGTTCAAGGCCAGCAGATTGGTCTGATCGGCGATATCCTCGATGGTGCCGATAATCTCCCCGATCTGGTCCGAACGGGCTCCCAGCTTTTCCACGGTTTTGGCGCTCTCCTGAACCTTGTCGGCGATCTGGCCCATGACGGCAACGGTGGTCTCAACGACGGTCGCGCCGTTTTGGGCGGATTGTGCCGCGCGCAGGGCGCCGGTGGCGGCCATCTGGCAGTTTTGGGCAATGTCGCCGGAGGTGGCGGACATCTCCTCCCCGGCGGTGGCGACGGTGCCGGACTGTGCCGCCACCTCCTCGGCGCCGGTGGCGATGCGCTCGGCGGCCGACTGCAGCTGGCTGGCGGCCGCGGCGACCTGGGTAGAGGTGCCGGCCACCTGGGTGATGATGTCGCGCAGTCTTTCGGTCATGGCCTTCATGGCAGCCATCAACTGTCCCGTCTCGTCTTTCGAGGTGACCAGCACCTCGGTGGTCAGATCACCCGTGGCAATGGCTCCGGCTACCACGACCAGTCGGCGCAGTGGTACCGTGATGGAACGAACGATAACAAACGCCTGCAGCCAGGCGAGCCCGATTGCGAACACCGAGAGTACCATGACAGAAAACTGGATCTTTTTGGTGCCGCCGGTTGCCTCGGCAACCATGTCCGACATCTCTTTGTCCATCTTCTTGGCGAAATCCTCCACCATCGTTTCCGATTGGTGGGTAGCTTCCTTGTACTGACTCATTGCCGTGTCGCCGTCCTGGGTCGTCGTGATTTTCCCGGCCTTGACGTCGTCGTAGACCTTGTTGAAACCTACCGTATAGGTTTCCGTCTGTTTTCTTATAGTTTCGAGGGTTGCCAGGTCCTTGGCGGTATCGGGATAGGCGGGGTCCGCAACCAACTTTTTGGATATCGCAACGCGGTTATTGAAATGTTCCAGCGCGGTATCCCACTTTTTCTTGTATCCCTCAACCGCAACGGGGTCGGCGATGTGGATAAACAGGTCCTTCTCGTAGCGCCGCATCATGTTGATGTTAGCCCGCGCGCGCTGGGAGTTTTCCATCAGAACCCCGTGGTTATCCGCCAGGTCGTGGATGTAAAATTTCAGTTTTTCCATACCGCAGTAACCGGCGACAGCGATGGTTACGATGAAAACCATGACAATCGCGAAGCCAGCCAAGAGACGGGTTCCTATATTGAGATTTGAAAACATTTATTATCCTCCCCGGTGTAGTTGCGACCATTATCGCCAGCGCGTTAAGTCACTCTCCAGACTGCGTCGGAGGCGGTTTATTCTCATAAGCCGCTTGTCTGAACAGACCGATTCCAAGAGATCAATCATAAAGTAACTCTTCGGAGGGAGGACACAATAACTTGACCTAAGGTGCCACAATATACAAGCCGGTCGATAAAAGTGTTGATAAAGGATGCTAATATCTCGTGGCACACTTTATGTCTACTTCACCACAGTGTCCCAACACTTTATTGAGCAT
>JGI24143J45723_1001316_pt1 | contig 11920 bp, 11 predicted proteins | sample BarGraIncu00432A_FD_45723 | JGI IMG/M metagenome (IMG submission 45723)
CGGTTCACGTCTAAGGAGGCTTCTACATTTCGCAGGAACTGTCAAACTTTATGGGTCCCCCGGCATAGCCGGGGGATTACTCAGTAGAATTTAGGAAAGGGGGCGTGTGGACAGATGTAGGAAATCAGGAAGAGGGTTGTGTGGGGCACGCGGGAGTCAGGTCGGGAATTTTTTTTCAGTCAGTCCGTGATGGATGCCGAAACTGATTATATCGGCGGTTGTCTTGAGTTGCAGCTTCTCCAGAATCCGTGATCGGTAGGTGCTGACGGTTTTCACACTCAAAGAGAGGTTTTTGGCGATCTGGGTCAATGGAATGCCGGCGGTTAACATGCAGACCGATTGGTACTCGCGATCTGACAGGATTTCGGGCAAAGGCATACACTCCCTGTTGTCGCAGACAGCCTCGACTAACAGATCAGACTGGGATTGGCTCACATACCTCTTTCCTATCAGAGCCCTTTCTATGACTTCTTTCAGTACGACCGAGTCGCTACCTTTGTTCACATATCCGGCAGCTCCCTTGCGCAGGGACCGGACCGCATACTGCTCCTCCGGATGGGTACTCAGTATGACCACGGGCAGCTTCGGATTATGCTGATGCAACAGTTTGAGCACGCTCAACCCGCTAAGGTCGGGTAAGGAGATATCCAGCAGCACCATGTCGTAAACGCAGGAATGGGCCATTCTTATGGCTTCTTGCCCTGTCGAGGCCTCATGGAATTCGAGCGTCTTTTCATCCAGGATATCCCTCAGAGTTCTGATCAGCCCCTGTCTGACAATGACGTGGTCTTCGACGACTAGAATCGTTTTCATATTATCGGCTCTCCCATGTTGAGTGGAATCGTCAGTTGCAATGTCGTACCGCACCCCGGATTGCCGGTTATCACCAATTCACCCCGGCAGATCCTGGCTCGCTCCTGCATGCCCATCATACCGTAGGCCTTGGGGGACGCGATCTGCTCCCGTGTAATTCCGCTGCCGTTGTCCGATATCTCCAGGATCAGGTCCCCACCCCTTTTGGAAAGTGAGATACTGACAGAAGTCGCCCGGGAGTGGCGGGCGACGTTGGTAAGTCCCTCCTGGAGGATACGCATCACCGTAGTCTCGGTATGCTGATCGAGCGGCTCGATATTTTCATCCAACAGCAAATCATGCTCAAATCCGCCACGTTTGCAGAATTCGAGGACATGCCATTCGATGGCGGCCGGGAGCCCCATGCTATCGAGCAAGGGGGGGCGCAGGTCGGCGGCGATGCGTTGCACGCTGGCAGTCAACTGATTGATGCTGGCACGCATTTCGTCAACGCGCTCCTGCATGTCGCTTCTGCCTGCCGGGATTCTGCGTTCGATCCATTCCAGGTCGTATTTCAACACCGTGATATTTTGTCCGATGTCGTCATGGATGTCACGGGCTATGGCACTGCGCTCCCGCTCCTGGAGAGTCTGCAGGTGATTACTCAAATCTCGGAGTTTCTGATTCATTTCCCTCAGATGTTCCTCGGCCTTGGCGCGTTCGGTAATGTCCCGGATGGCCGCCACGTGCACCCTGCTACCGTGATACTCGAAATAACTGCGGGTGATCTCGACGGGGAACAAAGTGCCGTCTTTTTTGCGGTGCCAACGCAAGGGGATCGTCGTTTCGTTGTTACGTACGGCTGCTTCGGTCAGGGACGGCTCGGCGGCTAAATCGCCATGTTTCAGCTGAACAAATTCTTCATCCGTGTACCCGTACATGCTGAGAGCTGCGGGGTTGAAATCCATGATCCGTCCGGTCTCCCAATCCAGCATCAGTACCGTGTCCGACTCCATTTCGAATAATCGCCGGTAACGCTCCTCGCTGCTTTTAAGAGCATTTTCGGCCTGTATGCGATCGGTGATATCATAAAGGATGACGGTGAATTCGCCCGGAAGCGGGCTGTACACGTACATCGAGAGATACTGCTTTGTTGTTTCGTAATAAATCTCGACCTTGGTTTCGCCTCCCGCGAGCCCAATCCGGCCGAATACTCCGATATAGTCGAACGCGAAAGTCTCAATGCCCGGAACGATTTCCGTTACCTGGCGCCCCTCCACCTCCGACTTCTTAACCCCTATGATCTGTTCGTAAGCCCTGTTTATTTTCATGATCAGGTAATCGATGGGCTGACCGTGACGGCCTGTGATGACTCGGCAGTGAGCTATCCCCATTATTTGATTGCAAAAGAGGGAGGCATATCGGTGTTCGCTCTCATTTAGTTCTCTGAGACGAATTTGGAGCAGCTCGGAGGCTTGCACCAGGGCTGCCGCCACCTCTCCGGTCTCTTTTACGGCGTGAGCACCGGGATCAACAACCGGATCGCCACGCCCAATGGACACAGCTGGCTCCACAAGTGACCGGATGGCTCGGGCAATCCTCCGTGCGTAGCTCATAGCCAGGACAACCCCGAATATTGAGATGAAGGCAATTCCGGCCACCGCTAACTCAATCCATTGGTATATTCCCGCCATGACTGACGCCTTGGGTATCCCCACCAACACGGTCCAACCTGACATCGCAGAGCGACTGAAGCTGACGAAGACCGGAGAGCCCTCAAAGTTGGTTCCCTCCACGGTCCCCTCCGCGGCACTTTTCAAGGCCTGTTGCGTTTTAGGGCTGACACGTTTTCCCATGCTCCGCTCAAGATTGCGGGACCTCGCGATTAGGATATTCTTGCTGTCCAAAATCGAGCCATACCAGTCCGGCGGTAGCTTCTGCTGCAGCAAAATGGAGACCAAGTGATCAGCAGGAAAGGACATCCCCAGGTCGTAGACAACCTTACCGTCACAAATGACGGGGATGTCGATGCTGATCACCGGGCGCTTGGTGATGGCGCCGTAGAAAAGGTCGCTTACCACCGGCTTCCTGCCTTCAAATATGCGGCGCACCGTTTCAGGGTTTTTACGCGTTGGCAGTGGGGTGCCGTAAGGGAGGTACGAGTTGACCAACTGCTGCCCGTTCACGTCGGCCACGATGATGGCCGCTTCGGGATATGAATTCAATAACTGTAGGGCTTGTCTGTGCACACTGGCAAAATCACCAGTGGCAAAGGAAGGAGAAGCGGCCAGGGCCATGAGACCGGCTCGAACACTCATCAGTTCCCGGTCCACCACCATGGTCAGTGAGCGCGCCGTATTCAGCATGGTCGTGTTCACGTGGTCGCGCTTGGCAGAGTAGGCATGGAATACGAGGATGCCGGACACCAGCAGGACGGGAAGCATGGAAACGATAATCAGACAGCTAAGTTGGTAGCGGATAGTAGCGGAAGGTTTGTTACCCATGTAGATTCCTTTGCCTTACAAGGTGTCCCACCGATATGTCAGGCAAAGGGGCCCTTGGGATAACGGGCCTAGGACATGTACTGATCGAGCCTCCAATGTCAACTGAATAGTACCGGGTGCCGTTTGACTTGGATCAATCTACAGGAACCGGAGTAGGGAGTCAAGCTAAGCGGCGCACCATAAAACTCTGCCTGCCGGCAGCGTTACCGAAGGCAAGCATGCGATGATGGCCCTCCTTCCAATGGAAACCACATGGTGTCGACCAGTCCCCTCAGGGGGCCGATCTGTTGGACCGCCCGCCAGGGACTTGAAATCGCCCAGCTCTGATTCTACTCAGTCGGCGTCAAAGTCTCGGACAACGGATACTCCTTCATCTTTTCCAGCGTGATCTGCCTTTCCACCTCCTGGTACCCCGGCCGGGAAAAGCGGACCTGGTAGTGTCCCAGGTCGAGTTTCACGATCATCGGAGTGGTACCTTTCTGGGCGCCATTGATGAAGACGCGGGCTCCCGACGGGGAACTGCCGACCTTCAGAAAGGCAAATTGCTGAACCTGTTGCTGCATAGCCGCAGGCGCGTCTGCCGGCCTGGCTGCCTCGGCCGGGGAGCTGGGAACGGAGTCAGTGGGGAGAACCACAATAGGCCTTTGGGAACCCGTTTGAGGCCGATCGGGAGTTTTGGAGATACGACGCGCCAGCTTGGCGGGCTTTGGCTCGGACGCCGCACTGCCAGAAGCGGACTTAGGATTTGTTGCCACCTCCGGGAGCGAGACCACCGTTTTAGCAGGCAGGGAGCCAGTCAACGGGGAGGCCGACACAGGTCGAGCAGCGTCGGATCCCGAGGTATTTCCTGCTCTCGGGGTCTGTTTCGCCACCATGGCCGGTGGGACAGTCGAGCCCGACCGGAAGGCAAGGAAATAGGCACCGCCTGCCAGGGTGGCGAGCGCAGCAATGACGCCCACCGCGAACTTCCAGGATCTCGGAGTCAAAAGTTTCGCCACCGATTGCGCAGGTGCAAGCGCAGAAATTGGTACGGGATCTGGTGCGGGTGCAGACACAAATGCAAGTGAAGATGCAGACTGAGGGCAGCTGAAGTTGGAGCCGAAGCGGCAGCCGGATCAGGATCAGGCGTACGCGCAGTTACAAGGGCAGGTTCTGGCGCAGATGCAGAACGCGGCGCAGCCACAGGCGCAGCCGCAGGAGCAGCCGCAGGAGCAGCCGCAGGAGCTGGCACAGGAGCTGGCACAGGAGCTGGCACAGGAGCTGGCACAGGAGCTGGCGCAGGAGCTGGTGCAGGAATTGGTGCGGCTACCCCGAGACAAGCCTTAAGCGCCTCCGAAAACTCTTTTCCCGACTGGAATCGCTCATCCGGGTCCTTCTGCAGGGCCTTCATAATCAGGCGGGACAGTTCCTCCGGAACAGGCAAAGCCGAGGCGACCGGTTCGACCGGAGTGAGCCCGACAATGTCATTGAAAACGGTAACTAGGCTCTTACTCTCGCCGCCGAAGGGACGCCGGCCGGTGGCAAGTTCGTAAAGGATGATTCCGAGAGAAAAAATATCGGTGCGCCCGTCCACTGGCTGACCCAGCACCTGTTCGGGGGACATGTAGGCCGGCGTGCCCATCAGGTCGCCAGCCTGCGTCTGCAGGGTCGCCGTGGCATCATCGACATGGGCGATGCCGAAATCGGTGATTTTGAGCAGTCCGTCGGCCTGCACCACGATGTTACTCGGCTTCATGTCGCGGTGCACCACCCCTTTTTGATGGGCGTAGTCGAGCGCCTCGGCAAGCTGCACGCCGAGTTCCACCACCACTTTGATTGAAGGGAGCGTCCCCCGTACTTCCTCGGAAAGAGACACCCCTTCCAGAAATTCCATGGCGATATATACTGCTCCCTGTTCCTCCCCGACATCATAAATAGTGACGATGTTGGGATGGGTGAGGCGGCCAATGACCTTCGCCTCCTTGAGGAAGCGCTTGACGAAATTTTCACTCTCCATGCGGTCGGTGCGCAGCACCTTCACCGCGACCATGCGGTCGATGTGCGGATCAAGGCACTGGAATACGACACCCATCGAGCCCCGTCCCACTTCCTTTATGACCTGGTATCTACCGTAGTTCATGCCGGTACCGTCCCGTTTGGCTGCGAGTAATTCCCCAGGATACTTCCCCTACCCACCGACCATCCACCCTTAAAGGGGCGGGGAGTTATTAAGTCCCCTCTCCCGGAGGGGGAGGGCCAGGGAGGGGGAAATCAGCTTTTTCCCCGACTAAACCCCGCGCCGGGGCTGGGTCGGGGGCTCATTCGGAAAGAGAAGTGATTGCCGATGGTCTTTTACTGGCCACAGGCGCTGAACCGGAACTCGACCCGCCGGTCGATTTCATCGGAGATGTCATCGGCACCGGTCCCGACGATATTGTCGCGAACGCCGCGTCCCAGAGCATCTGAGCGCCCGAGTACCTGCCTGGAATAAGAAGCCATCTGCGTCTGAATGGATAGCGCCCGCTGCAGGGAAAGCCTATCGTTATAGGTTTCGGAGCCGGTTCTGCTCGAGTGACCGATGATTTTCACCCGACAGCCGGGAACCGAACCGACCAGCTGGGCGATCTGCTTCATGTAGATGTTGTAGACCCCCGCCTTTGCCGCCAGCGGGGTCGTGGAATTAGGCCCGAAGGTGATCTTGCTCGCCACCTCACGGGTTTCATCTATACTTACCCTTAGCAGGTTGCCGTACACCGGTCCCGCCTCTTCCAGCCGCCCCTGGCGCACCAGATTGGTGAAGAGACCGTTCAGTATCATCATATCCCGCCCCGCAGGAGTTCCAGCCGCCCTGTTGTAGAAGGTAAACGACTGACTGAAATCCTTCACCTCGTAGAGTTCGTCTCCCTGCACCGTCAGGGAGCGGGACGACAGCTTGTCACGGTAACCCTTGTTGACCGTCTCATTTCGTTTTTTCTTCACCGACGAGACATGCGCGTCGTGGTCCTTTCCCTTGAGATAGACCGGACTATCCTTGTAGATATCCATTGGCGTGGTATCGAAATTGACGATGTGCACTTCCGAAGTGGCGTGCACCACCCCGTTCGACTTCTCGAAAACTGCCGCATACACCTTGTAATCGCTCCCCCTCCCCTTTTCCGCCTCACCCAGGGTGACCATTCCGGTCAGGACAAATTCAGAAATCTCCAGATTTTTCGGCGCCAGGGTTCCGACAACCGCGAAGCGTTTAGCAATCGCTCCGGAAAGAATGGCATTGATGCGCGGATTGATCTTCACCGGATATCCCGAGACCGTGTCGAAGAAAGGATCGATGACAATCTTCTTCAACTGGCGCTGCTTGGTCTGGGGATCGATCACCACCTTATTGAACTGAGTCCCGACACCGGACTGCTCCAGCTGTTCGGCCAGATTCTCCGCAAGCGCCTTCATGCCTGGCTCGAACTCCATGGTTTGCATAGGGATCGGAGCCTGGGGGAGAATAATTTTGGTCTGGGAGGGTAGAGCTTTAGTCTGGGAACAGGAAGAGAGCATGAGAGCCGCGGACATTAATAACAACAACAATAGCGCGAGGCACTTGGATAAAGGCTTCATGGTGTCCCCTTGCAAAAGAGAGAATAAGACGACAGAAACATCAGGGTGGGCAACTATCCTCGGGAGCCGGCACCTTGCAGCGCCGGCAGGTCCGCCCCCGGGTATACCGGGCAACTACAGTCGAAGCCGAAAAGCTTCGGGTCCTGGCAGATCACAGCCGCCGAGAAGACGGAGTAGACGTAGTCATAGGATTCCTTCGGGATGTTGTTAAGGCTCAGTAGTCGCCAGAAGTTGCGATCCCTCGGGTTGGGCGGCATCTGGCCGATGAACTTCTGGACATTCCCCTCGCCCCAGTTGTAGGCCGCCATCACCAGCAGGCCCGACGCCTGGGCGTTAGTATTTTTGAGCATCTTCAAGTATTTGAGGGCGGCAAGCGTTGCTTTGGCCGGCTCGAAGCGCTCATCCTGAGGGTCATAGACCGGCTGGTCGTGAAGCGGGCCGACACTGAGGCCGAAGCTTTGCGCCGTGGAAGCGATGAGCTGCCACAACCCCTTGGCGCTGCCAGCCTGCGTCACAGGCCCCACCGCTCGCTCGTCGAAATTGCTTTCATGCAGGGCAATGTAGAAGAACTGCGGCGGCAGGTTGTTGTCCTTCAGGATCCGTACGATGAGCGGAGCAAATCCCTTCTGCTGGGCGCGGCTAAGGGCCTTGGGGAGCCGTTCCGAGGATTTCCAAAGTGCGATGTGCTTCTTGATCTCGTCGGGAAACCCCTTCGGCATGTTTACCTCGCACTCGCCGAAGCTGTGCGCCACCCGCATGATGGCCCGGTCCTCTGGCGAGGCTTTGGCGTAAATGCCAAGTTTGGCAATGAAGTTGTCGTACTCCTTTTCCAGGTTCCTGACCTTGCCCCGCTTGGCCTGAAGCTCGGCCAATTGGCCCGGGTCTGATTTCAGCAGCTCGACTTCCTCCAGTTTGCCGATCTCGAGTTCCAGCGACTTCATGACATAAAAAGTGCTCTCCGCCGTGGCACGCAGTTTCCGCAGTTTATAATTCTGAAACAGAATCACCCCGCCAGCCACGATCAGTAGCAGAAGTGCGACACCAAAAGGGTAATAACACTTCTGCAACATTTTCACAGGATTGGCACCTTTCAAAACGGTCACTGTCACTGAGCTCTGGCGTTGCGAAGTATCTAGTTTTCCAAAATAAACTCATTTGATATCATATCCGGGAGTCTCCTTATGGTTAGAAATACCGGGGGAAACCGCTGGCTCCTTTCCCTGTAAATTAATATTCGCAAATTATTCCTTGCATTGTATTAGATGTCAACCGGGGCAGGGACATTTATTCAACTGCCGCGAGGAAGTCGTTTTCGAAACCGACCTGGATGTCACCTGCCGGCAAGAGGTATCTGGACGGTTTTACTTTTGTCGACAGCAAGTGCATTTGCCCGTGCGCCGGATGCATTTCCTCACGAGTAAATGTATTTGGCCTGGTCGCGGATTTACCTTGTTCGCAGGAAAGGTATTCCGGATTGGAGTTAATCATCCGCATCAGCGTTCTCCCCTTCGAGAGTAGGGAGGGGTTGGGGCCTCACATGCCGTTATGGCCTTACCGCTCAATTCCGGACCTGATATAATTAGCTATCTGTCGAGACTGGGGAAATTCTGGCATCGGTGTAGAGGCTCGGCCATGTGTCGCCGCCAATGCACACGAAGGGTGGTATCTATGAAAAAACCTTTGTCGGGTATTGATGGTAGAGAATTCAGAAGATGAAGCAGGCTTATTGCTGCACGCCCTGCGCAGTGAAGACTATGATGTCGTTTATGAAGTTGTGGATACTCCTGACACCATGCGCTCCGCCCTGGAAGCTAAGGATTGGGATGTAATAACCTCAGATCATGCTATTCCGCTCTTTAGCGCCTCAGCAGCCTTGGCGCTGGCGAAGGAAGTACGCCCAGAGATACCCTTCATTATTGTGGCTAAGGAAATCGATCTCAATCTGGTCGTCTCACTGATGAAGGAAGGGGCACAAGACTATATTCAAAAACGGGAGTGGCCACGTTTGGTCCCGGCGATTGAACGCGGCCTGCGAGAAGTGGAGTTGCGCCGTAAGGGCCAAGAGGCGAACGATTTGCTGGAGGTTTCGGAAAATCGTTACCGCCGACTCTTTGAGACAGCTCAGGATGGGATATTGATTCTCGATGCAGCCACTGGGCAGATACAGGATGTAAACCCATTCCTGATAAAGATGCTGGGCTATTCAAAGGAAGAGTTTTTAGGGAAAAAATTATGGGAGATCAGCGCCTTCCAAGACAAAGAAGAATCCAAAGTTAATTTTGAAGAACTACAGAGCAAGGGGTATATCCGTTATGAAGATTTGCCTCTTGAAACAAGAGACCAAAAGCATATCGCCGTTGAGTTTGTCAGTAATGTATATTTTGTGAACAATAAAAAAGTAGCCCAATGCAACATCCGCGATATCACTGAGCGAAAGCTTGCCGAATCGGAAATCAAAACTTAATGCCGATCTGGAGCAGCGCGTGCGGGAACGTACCTCCCAGCTTGAATCTCTCAACAAAGAACTGGAGACTTTCAACGATGCGGTTTCCCATGATTTGCGTGCGCCCCTAAGACGGATCGGGAGCTTCGCGGAAATCCTCACAGAAAACCATGCCGACAAGCAGAGTGCCGAAAGCTTGCAGATCCTCCAAAAGATTCGTATTTCAGTGGAGCGCATGAATGAGATCATCGGTGCTCTGTTGGGAATGACACGCTTCTCTCGCGAAAAGCTATTGAGGCAATCGGTTGACCTAAGTGCCATTGTCCACCTGGTCGCCACCGAGTTGCAACAATTTCAGCCCAATCGTCAGGTCGAATTTGTTATCGCAGAAGGTGTCACGGCTCTGTGCGACGGTCCGTTATTGCGTATCGTACTGGAAAATTTGTTAAGCAATGCCTGGAAATTTACCGGTCAGCGCGACCTTGCGCACATTGAATTCGGCACCGTGCCGCAACCAAACGGAACTGTTGCCTTTTTTGTACGAGATAACGGCGCTGGGTTTGATATGGTCTACGCCGACAAACTATTTGCCGCCTTTCAGCGCCTGCACAGCGAAAAGGAATTTCTTGGCATTGGAATCGGATTGGCCACTGTGCAACGAATTATCCATCGGCATTCTGGCCGTGTATGGGCGGAAGGAATAGTGGGCAAAGGTGCCACGTTTTATTTTACAATCAACGAAGGATAAGCTTGTTGATTTGCTCCGGTGGTTCCGTTGCAAGGAACTGGTGGCGCCATAGGAGCTACAACGGAGACCTACCTGCACCTCGGTGGATGGTGGCGTAGCGAAACAGAAGATGTGGAATAAGGGTAAGTACTGTCTTTGTTTTTTTGCTAATTCTATTTGATGCTTGCGCCCTTGCAACTGGTTGTCACCCATTATCCTTTCCCCAGTTAACACTAACAGCATACTCCATGCAACGCTGAAAAACCTCGTAGCTGAACTCTGGTGGCATCATGCCTGCTGTCACTCGGTTCGTATTGGTTCTTTCGAATATGCGGGGGTCGGACAGGTAATGGCGGTACGGCTCGTGGAATCGATTGAAAAGTGCTTCGGGAGGGTTCCATGCCGGGGCATTCGCATCATTGCCATAGACAATTTGGATCCCTTTCATCTTGAGAAATATCTCACAGTACACAGCCAGCTCTGCCACGGTCTTGGGTGCGTCGCTGGTGACATGAAAAATGCTGCCATTTTCTGCCCGGTCCAGCAACGCCAAAGTGACAGAAACGAAGTAATCTACCGGAATGAGGTTCAGGTATCCGTGCTGTGAGAGCGCCACTCTCAAAGGAATGTTCAAGATTCCTTCTTCATCAAGGTGAATGCCGCAGTCACGAGATTTTTTGCCATCATTTTTTTCTATGTCATTGAGATAAATTTCCCTGATGAAATAGAGTGACTTGACGTGATTGTAAAGGGCATTGAAGCGGTTTGCCCTACCGCTGCGTGAATCGCCGTAGACGATGGAGGGGCTGATGATGGTGTAGGGAATGGTGTCCCTAGTGCAGCGTGCCGCGACTTCCTTTTCGGCCTGCGCCTTGGTCTCTTCGTAAACGTTGATGAATCGTTCCGACTCAACCGGCGACTCAGGGCAAAGGTCCGATCCGATTCCCGACGCATAGGCCGTGCTTATGTAGTGAAAATGTTCTGCCTTGGCGTTTCGGGCGAGGCCGAGTATTTCCTTCAGGCTATCCACATTGGTGGCGTTCGATTCTTGTCGGCATGACTCTGAAAAGCGCGTGTTGGAAGCGCAGTGAATGATAACAGCGCGCTTCGAGCAGAGCGCCTGGTAGCTTTTCGCCGTAAGCCCGCAGCAAGGTTTCAGGAAATCGGTCTCCACCGTTTCCACCTGGGCGCTTCGGTGCTCCAGGCCAAACCAGTGCAAGAGCTCTGAGATCCTGAGCGCAAGGCTCTGCGTGCCGGACGGCCTGCCCAGAAGGACAAGCTTGTGCCCGCGATCAAGCAATGCGGCCATGAGGTGGCTGCCCAGGAAACCGGTCGCCCTGTTAATAGGTAGGTTGAACTAGGCATATAACAGGTTCTCCTTCCTGCAGTACCCCTGGTACTTGAGATCGCGCAGCCAGCGTATGGTGCCGGTCCTTGCCATGAGCTGTTCAATGAGTGCGCCGGCCTCTGCGGCAGCTTGCTGAACGCGTGCGATCTCATCGGCATTGTTTTGATCGTGGTAATAATCGTATTCGAAAATGCACCTCTTGCCGCTGTCCACCGGTGTCACGAATCCGAATTCATGCTTTATCCGATACCGTCCGGCGATCTCTTTAAACCCGCTGCTCAATTCATGTATCAGGGCATGCTCCATCGGAAGGTACATGAGGATCGGTAGAAAATGCTTCTCGCGTCCGACCCTTGCGCTGGTGATGCGGAACATGTTGAGCCAGACCAGGTCTGTCATTTCGTGACGTGAGTAGAGTTCTTGGTGGGTAGAGACGGGCCTCGGGGTCGCCCCCTTGTACCCGTCCCCCCTCGCAGAACCCGCCGTGCGGATTTCCCGCAACGGGCTCCCCAGGTTGC
>JGI24143J45723_1001317_pt1 | contig 11918 bp, 13 predicted proteins | sample BarGraIncu00432A_FD_45723 | JGI IMG/M metagenome (IMG submission 45723)
CCGCCACAATCGTAACCGACGATAGTGTACCGAGCGTAACGTAGACCTCATTACCAGCGCCAGGCAAGATAACGATGGCGATGAACAGCGACCAAGCATTGCCCGTCGTGACGACATCAAAGCCGATACCCGTCTGAGCAAATAGGCTTCTAAATGCCATGCGCCACGGAAAGTCCCGATAGTCGATCTTTTGTCGAGGATGGACCTGCTCGGCTGACCCTAGTAGCGGAAAGGCGGCCAGAATAAAGAAGAAAGCCGATACCCACATAACGACCGGTGGGCCAAACCAAAGCGCGACCAGACCACCTATAATCGGGGTTATCCCAAGGGCAACTTTTTCAAGTATATTCATAAAGGCAAGCTCTTTGCCGGCATGTTCGTTATTCTTTATTTTCGAAAAGTCTATCGCGTAGCACAACCCGTATAGCGACGTCGAAATCATCAACAAAACGCCCCATATAATCACGCCGGTAAAGCCGATGTTCGGTACGAATCCAAGCGCAATCATGGCTGGAATGTAGAGGATATTACTCACTAAGATTCCGTGCTTGGAACCAAAATGGGCAGCAAAATGCGCCGTCAGAAACGCGAACGGAACCTTCAGAAGATAGTAAATACCCCAGAAACAGGTAATAAATGCCAGGCTATAGCCTTCTTGATACAAGTAGACCGAAGCAAATCCCGAGGCCAGGCTGATCGCAATCACCCGGAGTGTTCGTGCGGTATATAACTCGGCGATTTCAGAAAATGACGCATAGCGCCAAAAATGACGTCGTTCAAGTACTCGATAGATAAGGGCTTGTAGCATACTGTTTATGTTTCTTCTTTTCTCTATTAGACCACAGATTGCCCCTGGACCGCAAGTGATATACTGGTTGGATGAACATCTATTTTTCTGGTATTGGCGGAGTCGGCCTGGGGCCCTTGGCTGAAATTTCTCACGACGCTGGCTACACCGTCACCGGATCAGACCTCGAAACGGGCCTGATGACCGACAGCTTACGCGCTCGTGGTATCCATGTGCACATCGGCCAAGACGGCAGTTATCTACAGGAAACACACAAAGCACAGCCCGTCGACTGGCTAGTCTATACGGCATCACTCCCCCCTGACCACGCCGAACTAGTGCTAGCGAAGCAGCTTGGTATCAAAGTGACAAAACGCGATGAGCTGCTGGCGCATATTATCGCTGATAAAAAACTCAAACTTATTGCCGTTGCTGGTACGCACGGCAAAACAACCACCACTGGCATGTTTGTCTGGGCGCTCCAACAACTGGACGTGCCGGTCAGTTACTCGATTGGAACGACTATCGGCTTTGGCCCAAGTGGACAATACGACGCCAAGAGCGAGTATTTTGTCTATGAATGTGATGAGTTTGACCGTAATTTTCTGCACTTCTCACCGTTTCTTTCACTGGTTACCTCGCTTGACCACGATCATTCCGACACCTACCCAACTGTGGCGAACTACCAAGCAGCCTTCGCTCAGTTTGCCTCGCAAAGCGAACGGGTCATCAGTTGGAACGACCAACACCCTGAAGTTTTTGACGGACTGGCTCAGGTCAGCCTGCTCGACCCTGCGAAAATTTCTCAGACGAACAGCCTTCACGGGGTACACAATCGTCGCAATGCAACACTCGTCCAAACAGCCCTTAAGCGCCTCGGTTTTACCCAAAACACGGATAAGATTCTGTCAACTTTTCCTGGGACCGACCGGCGTTTTGAAAAATTAGCCGATAATCTATACAGCGATTATGGTCATCACCCCGTCGAAATTGCCGCTACGCTGCAGTTAGCCCGCGAAGTGTCGGACCGAGTCGTCCTTGTCTACCAGCCACATCAAAATACTAGGCAGCATGAAATTCGTAACGATTATACGACCCAGTTTGAACTCGCCGATGAGATTTATTGGCTGCCAACCTATCTGTCGCGTGAAGACCCAGCGTTACCAATTCTACAACCGGAAGAATTAATTCAACATATCACCAATAAAGACCACGTTCATATCGCCGCGTTTAACGATGAGCTCTGGAGCGCTATTGGGCAGGCTCGTGCCGATGGCACATTAGTCCTGGGCATGGGCGCCGGAGCGATCGACGGCTGGCTACGCAACAAGCTAGCCCTCTAGCGAAGCCGCTCCACCAAGCAAACGAGCGGCAATCTCTCGTTCGTCATGTTCATAAAAAATCATCATTATATATCTACTCCAGTGGCTGTTTGGTCAGCGCATAGGCCTAGTTAGTTCGTTGATGTTGGCGCACTGATTTCAAGGACGTCTGGATCAAGTGGGTCACCACTAAAAGCGTCGACGGCCTTAGCCTTGACCGCTTGCTTTTGATAGAGCGCGTTAAATTCCGTCAGGGCAGCTTTGTTAATCTGCCCAGATGATGCATAGTTTTCAAAATCACTGTCAGTGTTAACGGCTTGGCTACTGACGCTACGGTAGCCAGGACGGCTCAAGTCAAGCTGAGCAGTTCCACTACTGGCATAGAGCGTCATACTAATGCCGACCAGAACAAGCGCAATACCAACTGTCAGTGCGATAAGCAGCAAAAAGCGGTGCTTATCCCAAAACGATAAATCCTCTGCGAGTACGTCGCTCTGCTCGTTCATCAGTTGGCCGCTCCGTTACTTTTATTGAAATCGGCCGTGAATGCGTCAAAAGCCGCTTGGTATTCATCGATATACTGGTGTAGCTTGATAACATCAGCGTGGACTTGGGCGCGCTGGGTTCTCGCAATGGCGATTGCGTCATAAAACGAAACAGGCTCTTTCGAACAATCAATGTTCAACGCCGCGTACAGTTGCTCTTCATAGCTTTTATAGTCATCCCGAAACTTTGTTAAGGTTGTGTCATAATCCTGAGTGACCGCCATCAAATCCTTGACGTTAAGATGATTACTGTCGGCCCGAGCGTTAAAGCGAGCCATGAGTTTTGTCGACATCGATTCATACATCTGACCCCTGTTAACACGCAGCAACGCGTCATTGGCATGCAGTTGGTTCAGCGTATTCTTGGCGCTCACGCAACTGCTCCGAATACGCCCCATTTGCTCCTCGGTCATCGGTGTACCTTGGGCAGCGGCAATCCCAAAGAGCGCGCTCGAAAAGAGAGCCGCCGCAAGCAGACAAAGGGCTATCAGTTTAGGTGTAACGCGCATATCATTCTATTATCTAACAAGGGGGGCTATTTGGTCAAATGCAGATGACCGCTACTGTTGTTTACTATGCCATCCCGAATCAGACCTTGCAGTGCAGTCGCGAAACGATCATCCGCATTTAATTCGGTTTGTAGATCAGATTCGATCATATCACCACTGACCAAGACACGCAGAATCTGTCCTCGCACTTCGCGCAGACTGCCCTGTAGCGGAGATTGTTTTTTATAATGGGCGCTCTTATCAATGCGACTGGCGCCACTCCGCTTCAAAAAACTACCATAGTCCATGAGTGCCCAGTACCACTGTCGTGGATATTCGGCATCGACAGTGGCGCGTACTACGTCGAGCAGGGCTTTATCGCTCACGCGCGTCGCGTCTTCAAAAAAATGATGAAAATAAACAGTGCGAATATTTGTCTCGACAAAGGCGACCGGCTGATTGAACCCGTAGGCCAAAACTGCAGCGGCGGTGCTCGGACCAACCCCCGGCAGTCCAATAAGCTCCACCTGGGTCGAAGGAATAACACCGCCGAACTCAGCGATGATCTTCCTGGCGGCCGCATGAAGATATTTGGCGCGACGATTATAGCCAAGGCCGCTCCACTGAATGATAACGTCAGACAACGGTGCCCCGGCCAGGCTTAACAGATCAGGAAAACGGTCGATAAACGCAGTGAACTTTGGTATGACGCGGTCAACCTGAGTTTGCTGGAGCATCAACTCGCTGACCAGTACAAAATATGGACGCGTATCAGCCCGCCAGGGCATGTCGCGGTAAAGCATTCTCCCCTGCCGCCAAATGAGTTCTTGAAAGTCTTCCGTATTCACCCCTTTAGTATAACGGCGTATAATAAAAGTGTGACAACATACGTACTAGCAGGAGGATGTTTCTGGTGTTTAGACGCCGTCTACCGACGACTGAAAGGCGTATCCAAAGTCGTAACAGGCTATTCGGGCGGCTATGTCGCGAATCCGCGCTATCATCAGGTTGCCCTGGGCGCAACCGGACACGCCGAAGCCGTGCGGGTCAGGTTCAATGAAAAAATTATCCCCAAAAATGTCATTCTTGATATTTTCTTCCTCGTTCACGACCCCACCTCGCTTAATAAGCAGGGTNCCGACGTCGGAACGCAGTACCGCTCGGCTACCTTTTATGTCGACAATAATCAGCAAAAAGACTTTATAGCCGCAATTCAACGTGCTAAAAGCCATTGGGGTAATAACATTGTAACCGAACTGTCGCCACTTGATGAATTTTATCCCGCCGAAGATGAACATCAAGATTACTTCACCAAAAATCCAGACGATGGCTATTGTCCAATCGTCATCACACCAAAAATTAATAAAGCACGAGCCACGTATACACAGTGGTTCAAGGAGGAGTAACGATATAAAACTAACCAAATACGAACACGCTTGTTTTACGCTTGAAACAGCCGGCGAAGTGCTTGTCGTTGATCCCGGAACCTACACGTCGGACTTTGTCGTGACCGATATCATTGCCGCCGTTGTTATTACGCATGAACACGCTGATCATTTTGACCCCGACCTACTGGCGACAATTTTCACAAAAAATCCCAACGCAGTGCTCGTGTCACTCCAAGGCATTATCGACAGGTTGCCCGAATATAAGTCAAAAGCGGTCAGTCCGGGCGACACGATAGACATCGGACCATTTACCCTCAGATTTTTCGGCGGTAAACACGCCCTCATTCATAGCTCTATGCCGGCAATTGATAATATCGGCGTACTCATCAATAACACCGTCTATTACCCCGGAGACTCATTTACGCTCCCGAATACACCTATTGATGTTCTAGCCCTTCCTGTGGGCGCTCCGTGGCTTAAAATGAGTGAAAGTATGGACTTTCTGGCGGCTATCAAGCCCCTGCTCGTCTTTCCGACACACGATGCCGTTCTGTCTGATATTGGCAAGGCACTACCGGATCACCTCTTACCAGCTATCGCCAAAAAAGTCGGGGCGCAGTACAAACGTATCGACGGTACCTCAATTACGGTATAGGGAGTGCTATAGATTCTGTAACTGACTAAGATCAGGCAGCTGCAGGCCACTCGGAAGAAGGTGTTGCAGCCCTCCGCTCTGTGACAATTGGGTGATGGCATAAATCAAGGATATACCAGAAATCAATACAACCAGTCCGATAACAATGGCCGAAATCAGAATTGTATTACCCACGAACCGCTTGTACCGAGCAGTCTCGAGCATCTCGTTGCCCTGTTTATCGCGCATGCCGCCCGACATAATCAACACCAGGTCGATAATCGTCCATAGCCCCAATCCGCCAAACGTCAACAGCTTGAGAATCCCCGTCCAAATCTTTCCAAGATAAAAACGATCGACACCGAATGTCCCCCACATGTAACTGAGGAAGAATACGGCCAGGAAATGACGCTGTTTATTGCCTCCAGACACCGTGGTAACCTGGGGTGGTTGCAGCGGAAGTTGCGTTATGGATTGAGGGTTTACGTTCGTAGTATCGTCCATCTCTCAAACCTTAGGGGGTTAAACGGTTAATATCACGTGGAAAGAGCGTCGCTTCTTTGACGTTGGCGAGGCCGATGGTTTTTTGAACCAGACGATCAATACCAAACCCACAGCCACCGTGTTGAGGCAGACCGTATTTAAAGGCCTGGAGGTAATACTTAAATCCTTCGTGTTCGACATCAAGTCCAGCGTGTTTCATCTGCTCAAGCATCTTTTCGTAGTTGTTTTCACGTAGCGGAACGGTTGAAATTTCCAAACCGCGGAACAACAGGTCGCCCCACAAAACAGTGCCGTCTTCGACATCAAGTTTGTGATAGAATTTTGCTGCCTCGATTGGGAAACGAATCGCATACACCAGATCCGTCCCTAGGTTTTTACGTGCGTAGTCGCTAATCCAGCGCTCTTCGTCGGGAATCAGGTCCTTTTCCTGCATCGTATCGGTTTTAGTCGCCTTGGTATACATATCGTGAATCTCGGCAATCGTAAAGCGCGGCACCTTGCCGTCATCGGCTAGTTTTAGTTCGGGAGCATTCAGCGATTTAAGGTCATTAGCATGTTCGTCATAAACGCGTCGCAGCGTGTACTGCGTCATGTCGCCCACCATATCCAGCACTTCGTCGTGGCCGCTCACAAACCCCATCTCGATATCAAGCATAGTCAGCTCTGTTAAGTGGCGCGTCGTCGCACTTGGCTCGGCTCGGTACGAGTGTCCAATTTCGTACACACGCTCAAAGGCACCAACCATAATTTGCTTAAAAAACTGTGGGCTTTGAGCCAGGGTAGCCGTTTTACCAAAGTAATCAAGTTTGAAGACTTCGGCACCGCCTTCAGTTGGTTCGGCCAGTAATTTTGGCGTGTCAATTTCGATAAATTCATTATCATTTAAGAATTGGCGAATATAACGAGTTAAATCGGCTCTAATTTTGAAGATTTTCTGCTCTTGAAGATTACGAATGTTCAGCACACGGTGCTCAAAGAGCGTATCAAGGTGTTCAGATTTGTGGGAAATCGGCTTATCGATTTCGATTGGTGGCTCTTCGGTGACCGGCACTTCAACCTCAACCTTGACGTCATGGAGTTCGGCCCCGCCGGGTGCGCGCTCGTCGGCCACGACAGTTCCGGTCAGCGCCAGAACGGTGCCGATTTGCAAGCCGCGCAGCTTTTCTAGCTCGTCTTTGTTATCGATTAAGGTTTGCACTAGGCCGCTGCGATCACGCAAAGTAATAAAGTTGAGGCCACCCAGTAACCGTTTTTTATGAAGCCATCCGCGGACGGTGACTGTTTCGTTAATTTTGCTCGCTACTTCTCGGACTAATGTTCTTGTCATAATTACTGTTTAGTGTACCACTTCCACCTCTATTGGGCTAGACATCTTCGCGTTTTTCAGGGTGATTGTTACCACGCGGGTTACGGAGCGCAACTGTTCGCAAATCATCGTGAGCATCAAATTCATCAATAATTTTACGACCAAGCAATGCCTCAATAACGTCCTCAAGCGTCAATAGCCCCACCGTTTCACGGAACTCATTGACGACAATAAACAAATGGTGATGAGTACGCAAAAATGCCGCCAAAGCGTGTTGCAAAGTTTGATCTTCGCGAATATAAAATACTCGTGGCTCCATAGCCTTTTCGGCCGTCACGGAACGTTTAATATCGAGAGCTAGCAGACTTTGCAGATGAAGCATGCCAATGACATGATCAATGTCGCCGTCAAATACCGGCAAGCGGCTGTGGCCGGTTTTGTGTAGCTCATCAAGTGTCAGCGGCCCCAAAAACTCTGATTTTTTAATCCCGTCAATCACACTGCGTGGCGTCATGACGGTACTGACTAATTGGTCGCTAAACGACAAGCTATGGACAATCATTTTCTTTTCATCCATGGTAAGAATCGCGCCCGATTGCGCTATGAGGTGTTGTAGTTCTTCGCGCGAATCAATCGTGCGAGACACCTCTTGCGTCTGCCGAGGAACATTGCGGAGTAGCTTGAAGACATACGGATGCTTTTCGATACAATCAAGCAGCCATTGTTCGGCGCGTTCATATACTTTCCGTGACTGACCTTGTACGACCGACAGACGAGCGATGGCGCCATATTCGAGAGCGATAACCAACGCAACAAGAGTTCCAAACAGCCAGCCGAACGTCGCAACGCACAGCAGGACCGTCACAACCAACAACAGTGCGCTCATAACGCGTTGCAACGACAGCACGTCAGGCAGAAGTTGCTCGCGCCGCAGGAGAGCTTTTGCCTCCCTGTCCATCGCCTGGCTACGACGCTCAAGCTCAAACAGGCTCAGCGAGGCCCGTAGCGGCCGTATGCCCGATACGACCAACAGTAATAGAAAGACGATGACAGTGATTACTACGAGAAAGGTAAACATTATAGGTCCATTGTACATCAGTTACCCTGTGAGCCGGCGCATTTATTTGCTACAATTACTATAGTAATAATGAGGAGTATTTGGTGAGTAAAAAAACATGGATTATATTTGTCGTAGTTGTCTTCGGGCTCCTGGCTATACTTGTCGTATCGTCGCGTAATGCTAGTCCCAAAGTTGACGTTAGTAACGTCGATGCCAACAGCATCCAAGCAGCTTCAATCTCAAACGGTAACATCGCCGAGCATGTCTTTGGCAAGGCCGATAGCAAAGTCGTCCTGATTGAATATGGTGACTTCCAGTGCCCAGGCTGCGGCAGTGCCCACCCTGGCATTAAAAAGATTACCGAAGAGTACAAAGACACGGTGGCGTTCGTATTCCGCAACTTCCCTCTACCAGCTACAACGCACCCGAACGCAAAAGCCGCAGCTGCTACCGTTGAGGCCGCTGGCTTACAGGGTAAGTACTGGGAAATGAACAATAAGGTGTACGAAAGCCAAAGCGAATGGTCAAACTTAACCGGCACACCAAGAACTGATATGTTCGTGAGTTATGCCAAAGCACTCGGACTCGACACGGCAAAATTCACCACAGACATGGGCAGTAGCGCGGTAAACCAAAAGGTTTCATTCGACAAGGCGATTGGCGACAAAATAGGCGTCAACTCAACCCCGACCTTCTACGTTAACGGTGTCAAGATTGCCAGCGACGTTATCCAAGACGTTCAAAGCAGTAATGGCGATAAACTGCGCGCTATCCTAAATACAGACCTTACAAAAGTCGGTAGCACACCCCCTACGACAACGAATTAAGCAGTCCCAAGAAAGCAAAAACACCCCGGTGCCTTGGGGTGTTTTCTTGTTTTATGTAAGTCTCGTAACGAGACTTGGATTTGAGTCAGACGACTCTACTGTGCAATATACAGTTGCCATTCGGCAGGCACCACATCCACGGCTATCTTTTTGCGTCGTGAAGACACAAATTCGATGGCTATTGGCATGTGATTTAACTCCTTGTACTAATGTACAGCCCCACGCGCGTCGACCTTTATAATATAGTGTTGGCGCAAGGCACATCATTTATACTACCAAATAGACTCCTGCACGTCAAGAATGCGCTATGTTTATAACGCTATTGGTTATATCTTAGAACAGTTTCACGGCCAGCGCAAGGGTATATGCGCATAAAATGACTTAATTGTAAAAAGTACAATAGTATCGGGCCACGAGCGGTATAGTCCGTGGCACCGCTCCTATGCTTCGCCAGGGGTTTCAGTAGGTTTGGCTGCGCGTAATGGCTTTTCCTTAATCGCAAAACTCGTCACTGCCGCCACTGCTACGACCACGCTCGCTACGATAAAGATGCTTTTAATACTACTGCTGAAAGCGTCGATTATTTTGATACCATATGCCTCTTGGTTTTTCGTAAAGACGGCCTTTGCAGGGACACGTACGGGCTCTGGTAGCGTAATAAGCGCCGCATTGAATCCATCGGTAATCTGCTGCTTAACTGCTGGCGTATTAAGACTCAGGAGTGTGTTGGCGTCATCGGTCTTGGTAATAATTTTACTGGCGACGGGTGACTGACGCAGCGTTTGAATATAGGGGTCGTTTTTCATATCGCCTAAACTCGAGGCGATACCGAGCGTTAAAATACTACCAAACACTGCTGTTCCAATAGTTGAGCCGAGGCTGCGGAATAATTGGCTCGCACTAGTGGCGGCTCCAAGGTCTTTTTGTTCGAACTCGTTCTGGACAGCAATATTCATGATTGGCATAGCAACACCAATACCAAGCCCGACAAAGACCATAATGATTGCCTCGTACAGATAGCCGCTCGTTGGCGTCAATGTCGTCAGCATCGCAATCGAGACCGTCATAACAATAAAGCCGGTCACGATTAATCGTTTATAGGTACCGAAATGCGACACTAACTGACCAGCCGTAATGCTCGCTACCATTAGTCCACCAATCATCGGCAACAACATCAAACCAGACGCTGTCGGCGACGCACCAAAGACCTGCTGATTAAATTGCGTCAGATACAAGATCGAGCCGAGGAAGGCCGCACCATGTAAAAACGCAATAATCATAATGGTCAAGAAATTACGATTTTTAAAGAAATTAAGCTGTAACATTGGCTCAATTGCTCGACGCTCAACAAAAATAAGTGCCGCTAACGCCACCGCAACGATACCGAACATAATCAGCCGTAGGCCTACCAAATTGAGGCCCGTAGCCGTCATAACGTCGGCAAAGATTTGTTCAGTATTATCAATCGCCAAAATAAGTGTCGCGAGGAATACCGCTAATAATCCGGCTCCGAGGTAGTCAACGCGTGGCTTCTGTTCGTGCTTAAGGGGAGGACAATAGATCGCAATGACAATAAAGGCAACAATACCGACCGGGACATTAATCCAGAAGGTCCAGCGCCAATTTGTCATAAGCCCAAGAATACTATGGCCGTCAGTCAAAAAACCACCAAGCAGCGGACCAACAACGGACGAAATACCAAAAACTGCCCCAATAATGCCCTGCCACTTGCCTCTTTCACGTGCCGCAAAGAGGTCACCGACAATCGTGAAGGCATTAGCCGTAATAATACCGCCGCCAATCCCCTGAAGGGCTCGCCAGAGGACCAACTGCTCGATATTGGCGCTCAGGCCGCTGAGAAGTGATCCGAGCACAAAAACGCCGACACCAATCAGCAATACTTTGCGTCGTCCGAATGAGTCAGACAATTTTCCAGCAATCGGCACGGTGATTGCCGTCGTAATCAAGTAAGCCGTAATCACCCAACTCAGAGCAGAAAAGGCGTTAAAATCTTCGACAATCTTGCCAAGCGCTGTGGCGATAATCGTCTGGTCAAGCGCTACCAAAAATAAACTGGCCATAACGGACAGCATAATAATAACTTTATTGCGTAAATTTAAATGGTGATTCATAGGCGTATTACTGCTTTTCCTTCTTGTTTTTTAATGCTTTGAAATTTTCTAATTGAAGGTTTGTTTGTTCGATAAACTGCTCTAGCGTATCTTCTTTTAACAAGCCAAGGAAGCCTTTGTGCGGTGAGCCAATTACATACAGCCGATCACCGGTTGCAATATTAAGCTCTTCCCTAGCGTCTGCTGGGATAACAATCTGACCTTTCGTACCGACCGTTGCGGTGCCGTACAGCTTTTTCTCGTGCATATCAACATCCTCGCTATTTTTTAATTCATTATCCAGTATACATGAAGTATGAAAAGTATGTCAAGTATGAATTATCGGCGCAATCAACAATATCAATGTGAGCACCAGATAAAACAACGCTACTTTTTTGTTAATTCGTAGTCTGCGCACGATGCAATCCCCTACTAGGCAGCTCTTCGGGCTGAATGGCGGGGTTTACGAGCGCCAAAGTTTCGATCAAAGAAGTCACCGCCCCAGAAACCCAGTGTAATGGCGACCGCAATCAGATACAGCGGTACTGGTGTCTTAAGCCATGACGTACTTGTCACATCCTTAGCAAGATTGGCCAGCGGTGTTTCAGCTGTACCGGTCACCTGAACAGCCGTTTGGACAATCGCCGACTTCCCTTCCTTGTCTTTGAGTTTAATCGTAATAGTATAGATACCAACGCTGGCATAGCTAAACTTGAGGGCTTTACTCCCAGGGGCCGCCAAGCTCAGCAAAGTATTATCCGACTTATCGCCTAAATTGACATCAAGGGCATACGATGGCGCGCCTCCCCAAACCGTAATGCCTAATGCATACGACGTACTCGCCTGAACAAACCGTGGAATACAGACAACAGCAACTCGAGGCACACCTCCCGTGGTCAAAGCCTGTTCTATTGGAGTTTCACAACTTGATGTTGTGGCAGGCGTC
>JGI24143J45723_1001318_pt1 | contig 11917 bp, 10 predicted proteins | sample BarGraIncu00432A_FD_45723 | JGI IMG/M metagenome (IMG submission 45723)
AAGACCAAATCCCCGATCAGATTTATGAGGTGCTTCAGGCAGGAGTTGAGAAAAAACGACAGGAAACGCTTAAAGAATCTGATAAGATCCTACAACAGACCAGTAATCTGATTATCGGTACTAATATATTAGCGCTTCAAACAGCAAAAGAGAAGGCTGAATCATTAGGTTATGCTTGCAAGATATTAACTAACACTCTTGAGGGGGATGTTACTGATGTTGCTAGCTATATTATAAATTCTATTAAAGATGTTTGTCAGGAAAGGATTATTGAAAAGACATGCTTACTATTTGCAGGTGAGCCTACTATAAAAGTGGAGGGTAAGGGATTGGGGGGAAGAAATCAACATCTGGCACTCATTATTGCCAAATTAATAGAAGATCTTCCTGCGATAACCTTCTTGTCAGGTGGCACAGATGGAACTGATGGCCCAACCGATGCCGCAGGAGCAGTTGTAGATTCCTTTACCTCAATTAACGCATCAACTCTAAATCTGAACATGGATCAATACATCAATAATTGCGATTCATATCATTTTTTCATACAAGAAGGAGGACTAATTATTACTGGACCAACACAAACAAATGTGATGGATTTGATGGTGGCACTTATTGAAAATTAATTTTTAAATATTTAATCATACTAAATCATATAATTATGAAAAAAAATGTAATTATTTATCAAACACTTACTTTACTTATGCTCTTCGTTTTATTTTTTGAATTTGTCTCCTGCAATTCAAAAAATGATAAAAAATCGTTGATTTTCAGAGATTATCCAAATCTGAAAATAGGTTTCTCAACACAAAACTTTCAAAACGCACTGCCAGTAAATGTTGAAAGTCTGAGTGAAATTATAAAATATGCTTCTAATGAGGGGTATCAATTTATAGAACTTCGCGATAATCTAGCAAATCTCACTAATGCAGACTGCAAGATCTTGGCTGATGTTGCTATAAAGAATAAGATCGAAGTAATTTATGAAATTCATAAAAATCTCCTCGATTCAGGCTATATTGAGGTGTTCAACAGAGGTCTTGTTAATACATTGCTTTTACCTGGACCGGGTATTATGCGAACATTGGTTTCAAAATCAGAGTTTGATACTGATGCAACTAAAAAAGGATGGAATAGAGACGAATTGACGCAACTGATCAAATTATCAGATAGTTGCGCATTAATTGCCAGAGGCAAAAATATTCAGTTTGTTGTTGAAAACCTAAATGAATCTTTTTTCGGTGATGGCAAATCCTATTATGGTCTAACTGACTTACTTACAGGCTCACCGGGTACAGGACTACAACTTGATATCAGTAACCCTTTTCGTAAATCCTCCAGAGAAATAGCAGATCCTGAAAAAGTGATAGAATACCTTTCAACCTTAGGAAATCGTTGGGTAATTTCTCACCTAAAAACGGTTCCGATTCTTGGAGGCGATCCGCAACCATGCCTTACCGACAATCCGTTGGCAATTGAAAAGGTTATTGAAATGATGGGAAAACAAAATGTACTGTACGTGGCACTTGAACTAGCACCTGTTGCCGACAGACAGCAATGTTTTGATAACCACGCTAAAAGCATACGCTTTCTTATCGATAGAGGAGTATTAAAGAAATAAGAATCGTAATTGTCTTTCTGATTTCTGCGACTGGTTATTGCTTATAAAATTTAGTTTACATCTGATAATCAAACACGAACCACAGGTTATATTGTGATTTATTGAAATTAGTGAAAAAAAATAAATATTAAAATGTATTTCTATGAACTGGACACAAGTTATTGATCCGCTAAACAGCATAGGTTTGTCTGCTTTGGTTGCTGCGGTGCCAATTTTCTTCATTTTCTGGGCCTTGATAATTAAGAAAATGAAAGGTTATATTGCTAGTTTACTTACTTTGTTGACTGCGATCCTGATTGCATTGTTTTTTTATGGAATGCCACTTAAACTGGCATTTTTATCAACACTCCAAGGTGTTTTGTTTGGGCTATTCCCAATTTGCTGGTTCATAATCGGAGCTGTTTTTCTTTATAATGTAACAGTAAAGAGCGGGCAGTTTGAAATAATTAAAAATTTTATGGCCTCTATCACTCCAGACAGGCGATTACAAGCCCTTTTAGTTGCCTATGCGTTTGGTTCATTTCTGGAAGGTGCTGCTGGTTTTGGAGCTCCAGTAGCCATTACTGCAGCTATGCTTGTAGGACTTGGTTTCAATCCATTATATGCTGCAGGTATATGTCTGATTGCCAATACGGTACCTGTTGCCTTTGGTTCTGTAGGAATCCCTGTAATTACCGCGGCTCAGATAGGAGGTCTGCCCGAAATGGCTGTTTCCCAAATGGTGGGAAGAACATTACCCATATTAGCATTAATAATACCTTTCTATTTAGTAGTACTGATGTCGGGATTTAAAAGATCATTAGAAGTGTTACCTGCGATACTGGTTTCAGGAATAGTACTATCATTAGTTCAATTCCTTGCAGCTAATTTTATTAATCCAATGCTTCCTGGTATTCTGTCGGGACTGGCATCAATAATATGCTTAACAGTCTTTTTAAAATACTGGAAACCAAAATCAATCTGGCGATTTAAAGAAGAGCCACAGCAAACGATTGACACCGAACTCAAATATTCTACCTGGCAAATTCTAAGAGCATGGTCACCTTTTATCATTATGACTTTACTTATTGTAGCTTGGGGTATGCAACCTGTCAAAGAAGCACTTAATTCAATTGGAAATATAAAGTTTTATGTTCCAGGGTTGAAAGAAGCAATATTATCTCCCAACGGTAATTTTCTTAATATTAAGCCTTTTGATTTTAATTTTATTTCCACTGGTGGAACAGCGACAGTATTAGCAGCAATTATATCTATGCCTTTAATTGGAATGGGTTTTAAGAACGGTGTTGAAGTTTTGTTTTCCACAATTAATCAGCTTATGTTCCCAATAATAACAATTGCTTCTATTGTTGGATTTGCCTATATCGCAAATAACTCAGGAATGTCGATAACCATGGCTTTGGCTTTGGCAGGCACAGGTATACTATTCCCGTTTTTCTCACCGATACTTGGATGGCTGGGTGTTTTTCTCACTGGTTCTGATACTTCATCAAATGCAATGTTTTGCAAACTTCAATATACTACAGCCCAAACCCTTGGGATTGATCCTTTATTAACGGTATCAGCAAATGCTTCAGGTGGTGTAGTGGGGAAATTGATTTCGCCACAATCTATAGCCATTGGGGCTGCTGCAGTGGGTATTGTTGGGAGAGAATCGGAACTCTTCCGCTTCACCTTAAAACATAGTTTCATCCTGCTATTTATGATCTGTATCATTACTGTCCTTCAGGCATATGTCATTCAATGGGTTATTCCAACTTATAACCTTGTTGACGCAAATTTAACGCAACAGACTTCTGATCTATCGAAAGGCTTTTTGTATCTGTTAATACTGGCTGCTGTTGTGATAACATTTATGCTAAGCGTGTTTCTGCGGAATCGTAAAAAATCTGTGTCATACGCTGCTGCCAACGTAAAAGAATAACTAATGCTCCATCCATGATGATTAATAACATCAGGAAATGATTATTCAGGTAATAATTAAACCCATAGTCTTCTTAAATTGTGGAAGTTAATCTGACCTTTAAAAATCAAATTAAAAACAAACTTATCAACTAAATTTAACAATAAATAAATACAAATGATTTACAAAAATATTGCTATTCAGGATTACTTACTCGAATTGTACAGTGACGTTTATACCGCTGAAGTTCTTTCGGCCCTTTCTGCTGTTTCCGGCTTTAACAGCGATATCAAGGCTGTAATGGATTCACGTATAAAAAGAAGGACAGATCGTCAGCAACAGAAACAAAAGATAACTTTTCTGGATCCGGAAAATTTTATCAGCCGGACTAAGATTAAGGTACAGGATGCCCGGGATGGCAAATTTGAAGGTGGCGTAATTCCGGTAGATCTTCAAAGGCAGTGGATCCAAGGGACAGGCCCGGCTACGAAACCAAATGCTACTTTGGAAAACAGTATCCGAAATGTGGCCTATGCTTTACTTTCCGGTGCTGATGGGTGGATGTTTGATGGTGAAGATGCCCTTGGCCAGATTACTTCTATGTCACTAGATAACCAGCGCAACCTGAAATTGGCTATCCATAAAGACCCTGTTTTTATGAAAGTAGCCGAGCAGGTATCGGATGAAATGAATAGATGGGCAATCGGTTTTTTTGGTTATCCAATTATTGATGATTGGAAAGAACAACTGAATTTTACCACCAAAATATTTCGGGTTCGTGGGCTACATCTTGATGACCGCCACATTCGCGATTCAGATGGGCTTGCATTGGCTGCATCAATAGTTGATTTGGTACTTTACGTAGTTAACAATTACAGGGAACTACAAAATAGTGGCTCTTCGATTGTGTTGTACTTGCCGAAAATTCAAACAGCCGGCGAAGCTGCACTTTGGAATGAAATGTTGACAGATCTTGAGAACTTGATCGGAATTACCTTAGGTTCAATTAAAGTGTATGTATTGGTTGAGCAGTTGGAGGCAACTTTTCAGTTAATGGAAATCAGGGCTGCATTAGGGAAACATTTTGTGGGATATAACACTGGACGGTGGGACTACATTAATAGTGTGGCAGATGCAATGTCTTGGGATAAGGATTTCATTAACCCAAATATTGAAGCGATTGTAATGACATACGGATATATGAGAAATTATGAAGATCGTGTACGCCGTGCCGTCAATACCCCCGATATAAATGGGAATTTTGCTCTTTGGCAGGGTGGAATGGAACCCAACATTCCTGTAGGTTCTAAGGAAGGTGTTTCTTCGAGCATGAAAAAGGCAGTAGCTGGAGCAGAACGAGAACAAAATAGTGGAGCCAGCGGTAAATGGGTAGCACATTGGAAAATGGTACATATTGTAAGGCCCGTTTGGGAAAAGGTTGGAGAAACAAATCAATTGGGAAGAAAATTTCCTGCTCTCACTTATTCACAAAGTGATGCAGAGGGGCTGGTATTGATTGAAACGGCTCCAACCTCTATACGAGGCGCACGTAACCTTTTAAGTGTTGCATTACAATATGGAAACGCATTTGAACAAGGAATGCAGGCGGCTGCACTAAAACCGGCAGATTACTTCGGGAATGATGATATATTATACCTGATGGAGGATATGGCCACAGGCGAAATTAGGTTGAGTATCCTCTGGGAATGGATTCATAAAGGAGCGATACTTACTGAAGAGGATTCTGAAACAGGAATAAAAGCAGATGATGTCTTTTCTGTGGAATTGTTTAATAGGTTATTAAATGAAGAATATCAAAAACTGCTTAATGCCAGAAGTAAAGATGTTTACGACTCATCTAAAACCACAACTCTCCCAATTGCGCGAGAAATTGCAGGTGCCTATACCCTTGACGAAGTCAAAATGCCATGGTTTATCGATCTGCTTAATATTAACCTTAACAACACTAACCTCGAAATTGCAAAGGAAAGAATTAGAATGTATATGAATACCTTCAAAAAAGAGGGGGTACGTATAACTGAAAATCTGGATTTTATTTTCTCCAGGAAATAGCCGCTCATATTTTATGTAATAGGCACGTTTTAATCTGACAGTCAGGGATTAAACTAAATTTAAGTTGTCTCATATAATTCAATACAATTCAACTAAATCCATCGAAGACATGAAGATCAAATCCAAGATTTAAACGACAATTCTTAATATACTATTGTTTTTAATTTTGTTATGTTGAGGCTTTAAGGACGTGATGGAATACTTCCAATATTAAAAAACCTTTCAGTTTATTTACGGTGGATTCATCCATTCATTATTACTTGACGAACGGGATTGTTGAAAAGAGTTATATTTTTCAGTGTATGCAGGAGTTTACTTCCGGTGTAAATAGGGCAAATAAGGCTACTTCTTATGTCTTTCAAATACTGAGTCGACAAGCAAATTTATTGAACCTGCTAAAAAAACAATTGAAAGATTTTCCATACAATACCTTACGAATTGATGACCGAAAAGCATTTTGCTTATGCCTGATTAGTTTAACTTACCCGATCACATACGACCTATTGGTTGCATTGGCTCAAGGGTTCAAAGTTCAGGACCAGATTAATAAAAAATTCATCAGTGAGAAAGTAATGACAATCTATGGCAGTAACCGAACAGTGGATGTTGCTATTGATGCTTTGCTTCCAATGATCATCGAGCTTAACACCATCCAACGGGATAAAGTAAATTTGTATTCGAAGGCATCCTTATTGGTTGTCATCAATAAATTTATCTCAGAAATGGTAATTTACACTGATATCAAGTTATCCGGATCAAAGTCAATTTTAATTGATGACCTAAGCTACAAACCTTGGTACTCATACTTTGATATTTCAACCGTCAATCCGGATCTCTTCAATCAGTTGATTTCAAAGAAGGACAGTGCGGTGGGCAAGGGGTATTTGACGATATGAACTATTGCTTAATATCTTCAGAATATTTCTGATTTTCGTTTTTGCATAAGTGTAATATTCATAGGTACTTCAATTGTAGAGTAATTCTCTTGTCCGTATCGGATTTTGTAAAAAATATAGTGGCAACTAATCGAAAAAAGGTGTATTTAAAATCCTAATAACTAATTAGTAACCAAATCATTTTAGCCAAATGGAGAATCTATTTGATAACCGATACCGCTTTAAGAATGACCTTGGTATCGGAGGTTTTGGCAAAGTCTTTCTGGCAGAAGAAGAAAAATCAAAACATTTAGTTGCTATAAAGCAGTTAAACAGTCAGGATAAAAAAAGGCAAGATGCAATAATCCATGAAATGCAAATAATTGCCCAATTCAACCAACCCAATATTGTTTCATACCATCATTATTTTATTCAAGACGACCTGCTTTATATCGTAATGGAATATTGTCCGCTGGGTAGAAAATCTGCTATACTTTGGCTTCTCACAACCATGGTGAAACTGTAATCGGAATAAGCCAGGCAGGCAACAAATACCTGACAGTAAACAACTTCTCCGATGTCTGTATTGATATAGAATGGTTTCTTGCCTGCAAAGTCGATAAAGAGCTTTTCTCCGGCTTTGTGTTGCAAAACCATCGAAGGCCTGCGGGCAATCAGTTGTTGCGATAAATGGTAACAGAACTGCGTGTGGCCGTATCCCCCAGGGTAATCACTGCGGTACTCTTCCCAAAGCAATTGCCTTGTCACTCCAACTCGGGTAAGCTCCTTTGAAAAGTAGTCCAGTTTAGCCTTAAAATGATCGAAACGTTCATCTTTATAGGCCGGATTTCCTGCATGAAACTTCCCTTCCAGGATTGGATCATCCAATGTTAGCAGGGACTGGATATCAAGAGTAGACAAGGCTAATTTGGAAAGGTAAACCTTAACCGTATTTTTACTCATCCCTAAACTTCTGGCAATAAACTTCTTGCCCTGCTCGTATAGCTGTAATAATTGTTTAATCTGACTCATGCGTTTTGGTTTTCCGGCCATTGGAATATCATGTTAGTGGTTACTTTACCACTAATGAACCAAAATACTGTGAGATAAATTGATAAAGGGGGGTCAACATGCTGGTTCTTCGTCACATTTGGGGACAGTTATCCATGTTGAGAGAGTATTACCTTTCTTCTAAGAAGTTCAAAACTAGCCCTTCCATACATTTGGCGCTTGATGCTTTTAATTCTGTTAACATGTCCCTCAACAGTCCCGTTACTCCAAGGTAAAGAATGCCATTTTGTACAGCCTTTATATCTCGGGATAAACCATAAGCGAATGATTTCAGACCGGGTAACTTTCGCTTCGATCTTTTAACAAAATCAATCCATCTTGTTATGTTTCCACTACCTCGTTTTATCATAGCACGAAAAATCTGCACCAACTTCCTGACTATTTGAAGTTCCGGTAAGTTTTCAATTAATGTTTTCATACAACTTTTTTCATCGGGATCTTCAATATCTGACATTGATCCTCCGATATATTTGGCTAATTTTCTGGAATTTAATGGTTTGACATATGGTGTCATTTTCTGCTGAATCTCGATGTTATCAAGTGTAGTAAGACCATACTCCAACCTTAATTTATTGATGTAATCGAAGGCTTGGGTGCGGCCACCATTATAACCAAGCTCAAGAATTTCATCAAATATGTCTTTCTTTTTATAACCTTCTATATTTAGCCGGGACAAAATATAACCTGAAAATAGATTAATGTTGACAGATCTTGGGTGAATCCTGGGGGACAAGGTTTCTTGAATGAAATAGGATCGTACCGTATTACGACTGATTTTTAAAATTGTTGCAATCCTTTTTATGGGAGTTCCTTTCGATTGCAATTCTTTGACTTTGTTAAAGGTGTCTATTCGCTGATCAACCTGGATCTCTTTTGATTCTGAGGCAGCTTGCACCGAAAGGTGGTCTTTAAAATCCCTACTTTTACACGGATCTTCATTGGCAGATAATGATAATATTTCGTCTGTTTTATCTGTTATTACCTTACGTATTTCCTTGTTGATACTTTTAAAGTATTTATCCAGCGCATCAGAAAGGTTCATTAGCAAGTGGAATCGATCAGCGACTTTGAATAGCATCCGGACAAATTTCATTAATTGCTGAAGAATATGCTCCAGACCGATCCCGTGTGATAATCTTAATTGCAGGATATTTTTTTAGCCATTCTTTTAGGTTTGCACTATCTCTTGAAGATAAGAGATCAATTGGTCTGGAAGTTTCCATATCGATCAAAACAGTTCCATAATTTACTCCTTTACGAAATGCCCAATCGTCAACTCCAAGGATGACAGGTTGTTTTATTACAGGAAGTTCTTGTTTAAATGCAATCCGAGTGACTGTAGAACTACTAACAGGAAGGAATAGTTGTTTTGATAACTGACTGCCAAGTTTTCCTGTAAGCTCAATAGACAATGAATCCAGTACTTGCGATGCCCGGAGAGTCCTTCTGGAGTATCTATTGGTGTGAATTGTCTGTTCAGAAAATACTTTACGTGTGCACTTTTGATTTTTGCACTTAAATTTTCTTGTTATTAAGACGAGCACTGTAGTATTTTTAAATGCAGGTAGATCGGATAATCTGCGATGGTAATAGTCATGAACATAAGTGCTAAAATGGCCACAGATAGGGCATTGGGATCGTCTGGACTTGATTGAAGCAAAAATCATGATTTTGCCATTTTTATATTCAATGTTTTTAATGCAAAATTTGGGCAGGCAAATAAGGTTATTTATTCTCATATGTAATTGATGTTAAATTACTTAAAGATAATAAATGCCAACCTGATTACAAAGAAAACATTGATTTATTTTACTGATTATCTGCGATTTAACGCATTTTATATGTGAAATTTATCTTCCCCAAATGTGACGAAGAACCCTTCCTGGTTGAAATATACACATACGGACTTATCTGCCTGGCTACCTAAGTACCTGCTTGCTTACATTTGTCCGCAGGGATGTAAGTTGGTACGGAAATACGTTGGGATGTAGGTGTGTTGATATGTTGTTACATCCTTACGTTTGTCCGTTTTTACCTGTTTCCGCACATTGGTTTATCCGTATTGTTCTACCTGCATACCTGGGCAGATATTTCCGTTTGTCTGTCCCTGTATCTGTGCATAAATAAGACCGTATTGTCGTACCTGCAAACATCCCTACGTGTGTACCGACGTTGCAAATAAACAGCTTTCAGACAGCCTGCTTTTACATTTCAAGGGTTTGACGATAAGTGGCACCGATTTGATCATTTGTGGCATAATGCGCTACTGCGTTAGTGTTTGGCTGGCCCGTTACCTTTGTGTCGGGAAGCATACGGTGCATTGAAAATGCCTTTATCCGTTCAGACAACTTTTATGATCTGTCAGTAAAAGGCAGATTTTATTTGCGCCGGACAAATAGCAAGCTGTGTTTCGGGTTACCCGAAACCATTCCGGTAACCCGGAACTGCTTACCCCACCGGGGGTAAAGCAACCTCCGAAGTCGGTTGCTTTTTGAAGGATTAAAGGCAGGATTAAACCCTGCGCCGGATGCTTTGCCGTAAATACTTCAAATGATATGGAAGAGGAAAAGAAAATATCCCGTAAACGGGGAAAAGGAGGGCGCCCGCAGGAGGATGACCCGGCTACACATTTCATAATGGTGCGCTTTACCAATACGGAGAATGCGCGGTTCCTGTCACTGTTCGAGCAATCGGGTATGCACGCCAAGGCGCTTTTTATCAAAGCCCGGGTGTTCGATCAAACGTTCCGTGTGGTGAAAACAGACCGTGCCGCTCTTGAATATGTGACCAAACTGACATCATTTTACGTACAATACCGTGCGCTGGGTGTCAACTATAACCAGGTGGTAAAGGAGCTTCATTCACATTTCTCGGAGAAAAAAACGCTGGCATTGTTGTATAGATTGGAAAGTATTACAAGGGAACTGGTGGTACTGAGCGAACAAATTGTGCAGTTGTCACAGGATTTTAGAGAGAATTTTATGATAAAATAAATCAGGGAACAATCATCCATAATCAACAAAAATTGAAAAATGATAGCCAAAATAAACACCGGGAATAGCCTTTACGGTGCGCTGGCTTACAACCAGGAGAAAGTGGACGAAGGATTGGGAAAAATCCTTGCCACAAACCTTGTCTGTGAGCCGATGGATGCACGCTTCAGTGTGCCGGACTGTGCCGCAGATTTTGCACGCTGTTTGCCATCGTCGGAACACCTGCCCACTAAAAAGCCGGTGATACATATTTCACTTAACCCGCATCCCGACGATAAATTGACCGACAACCAACTGGCGGACATCGGGCGTGAGTACATGGAGCGGTTGGGATATGGCGGCCAACCATACCTTATTTTCAAGCATGAGGACATCGGGCGCGATCATATCCATATCGTTTCCTTGCGGGTGGATTGTGAAGGCAAATTAATAAAAGACAGTTTCGAACATAAGCGGAGCAAGGAGATTACTGAACTGTTGGTTGCCATGTATCAATTCCAAACATTGGGCGAATACCGCGCTTTACTTTCGTTGTATAATATCGGACTGGAGGAAGTCAAAGGAGAAGTGCGGGAAAAACCATACCGTGGATTGGTGTATTCAGCACTGGATAAGGATGGGAATAAAGTCGGCACACCGCTAAAATCTTCCTTGTTTGGTAAATCGGTTGGTTTCAACGAGTTGGAAAAACAGATGGTGAAATCCGGTGAACAGCTAAAACAGCAAGGTCAAAGGGAACGCACGCGGGCGGTAGTGTATGGCATTGTTAATACCTCCCGCAGTGAAAACGAGTTACAAGCGAAGTTACAGGCAGTTAACATTAACCTGGTAGTGCGCCGTAATGACCAGGGTCGTATCTATGGGATTACCTTTATCGACCACAATGACCGCTGTGTATTTAACGGTTCCCGCCTCGGGAAAGAGTTTTCGGCCAATGTGTTTAATGATCGTTTCAGCGGGCCGCAACATGTGCCTGCCGATTTGCAGAAAACGATACAACCTGATGATACCACTCCAACTGAAAAAGCAACCGCCTCTGACATCGGCGATGTGATGAGCGGCCTGCTTGCTTTTCTGTCTCCTGAAGTTACAGGTAATACCGATGACAATTACCGTCAGTTGAAGAAGAAACGGAAGAAGAAACGGCGGTATGGTAGGCAGGATGGGAGTTCCTGAAAGATTGCCTGGGTGACTTCTTTATGGATCATCTCTCTTTCGGCAGGAACGGACAGTTTTTTTACTCCACAGTCCATCTGCGATATGATGGCCATCATTATCAATCTGATCGGCAGCGGTAAGACAGTTGAAGATTGTGCCTGCGGATCGGGACGGATGTTATTGGCTGCTGCACGAATCAGCCGGATGAATAGTTTTTACGGAGCAG
>JGI24143J45723_1001320_pt1 | contig 11896 bp, 10 predicted proteins | sample BarGraIncu00432A_FD_45723 | JGI IMG/M metagenome (IMG submission 45723)
CATCAGCGGCGTGACCTCGGCGAGTCGGGTATGGAACACAAAGGCCCGCGCGTCCATGACCTCGACAAAGGCCCGCGTCAAGCGCAGATAAAACTGTGCGTGTACTTCCATAGACCGGCTCACATCCACCAAGACCACCACGCGTGGCTGGCGACGTTGGCGGCGCACATGGTGCAAATTTACGAGTTCCCCGCCTGTGGCGAGGGCCGAGCGCAGAGAACGTCGCAAATGAATGACACCACTGTCGCGATGAGTCTGCAGCCGTCGCAGCAGTTGGATTCGCAGTCGACGCTTGAGTGCCTCGACCAATGGCTCGAAGCGATCCATGTCACCGGGCATCCAGTCGGCGAAGTCCCGTTGATCAAGCGGCGCGGTTCGGCTCGCTCCGCCTTGCGCGCGGGGCGGCGCATCACTGGCCTCGACGTCGCCCTCGCCCGCTTGGTCGGCCATGCCCACCGTGGGCTTGGCCTCGCCCGGTGGCGTATTGCCCATCTCGCTGTGCATTTGCTGGACCACTTCTGGCAGTGTGCGTGCGGGGCGGGTCAATCCTGAGCTGCGGGTCGACGCCCGCACCTTGTGCGGGAACCAGAATGCCTGGTGCAATTCCGGGTATTTCGCCCACTGCTTGCGGCTGCCCGCGGCAATGCCACGCCACAGAGCCTCAATCCGGGCCCACTGCGTCACCGGCAATGCGGCGGCAGCGCGGCCCATCAACTCGACCTCTGCATAGCCCAGCGCAAAACCATGCTCGCGCAAGTAGTGCGCGAATTCACCGAGACGCTGTCGCGGATCAATCGCCCGCGGGTCGGTCGCCGTCATGGTCCAGCCCCTTCACTTCATGGCGCCAGCGACACCCACGTCCTGCGCGATGCGCGGACCATCGATCAGCTTGCCCACGCGCTCGGCAGTCACCTGCCAACGATCGTTGCGGGTTTTGAGTAAGGCGGCAAGCGTCGGCACCAGCGCCTCTGGGTCGACCGGTAGTTCGCCATGGCCCAGATGAAAAAGTGCGCGTACCCAGTCCAGTGTTTCCGCCACACCAGGTGTTTTATCCAGGTCTTCCTTGCGCAAGCGCTGGACAAAGGCCACAGCCTCCTCGACCAGCCGGGTGGCGGCCTCGGGTACCAAGGTGCGCACAATCTGCATCTCACGCGCCAAAGACGGGAAATCAACGTAATGAAATAGACAGCGCCGGCGCAACGCATCCGACAGGTCGCGGGTGCCGTTGCTGGTGAGGATCACCAGCGGCTTGCTCAGTGCCTTGAGTGTGCCGATTTCGGGGATGCTGACCTGGTATTCCGACAGCATCTCCAGCAGGAAGGCCTCAAAGGCTTCGTCAGCACGATCGATTTCATCGATCAGCAAGACACATGGTTGTGGCGAACGGATCGCCTGCAACAAAGGCCGTTCCAGCAAGAAGGCTTCCGAAAAAAGGTTGTCGCGCAACGCAGAACAGTCGCCCTGACCAGCCTCGGCAAGCCGGATCTCCAGCAACTGGCGGCTGTAGTTCCATTCATAAACCGACTGGCTCAAATCCAGGCCTTCATAGCACTGCAGTCGCAACAGCGGCCGGCCCAGCGCTCGCGCGCAGGCGCCGGCAATGGCGGTTTTCCCAACGCCTGCCGCGCCCTCCAGCAAGAGCGGACGTTCCAGCGTGAGTCCCATCCAGATCAGGCTGGCCAGTTCTTCGTCGGCAATATAGCCAGCCTTGAACAGGCGTTCGCGCAACCCGTCAGGGGTCGCCAAAGCATCGGTCTGCGCCATGNTGCGGGGTGACCTCAGGTTTTGCGGCGGAAGAGGTCCGCAAAGAATTTTTGAATCAGGGCCCAAGCGAAGGCCAATGCATTGAATTCCTTGGCGACAACCGGCGCGCTTGGCGCTGCCGGTGCTGCGCCGCCGACAGGTGCGGCAGGACCTTGCAGCGCCTGCGCCTTTTGTGAAAAGACTTCGGCGAACTGCAGCAGAATCATGTCCGACACAGACGTCATCATGCGCCCGCCAAACTGCGCAAATTTGCCGTTCACGATGACCTCGGCATGCCCCTCCAGAGTGCTGTGGCCGTCTTCGGCCGCCACCAATTTGGCGGTTAGCTCCATCGAGGCGGAAGATCCGCTCTTGTCGGCTCCTTTGCCCATCATCTTCAGCGTACGGGTAGCTGGATCAAGCGTCAGAATTTCAATGGTTCCTGCAAAGGCGGCAACTGCCGGCCCGACCTTGACCCGGACACTGCCCTTGTAGTGGGTCACATCAATATCTTCGGTGATTTGCGCACCTGGCATGCAGGTAGCGAGTTCATGCATATTGGAGAGCACCGCCCAACTGGCATCAAGACCGGCGGCGACCGGATACTGTTTATCGAGGACAACTTCCATGGAAACTTTCTAGAAATGCAAGAGGGCGGGTGCACCACAGTGCACCCGCCCTGGTCAAGCGGGGATATTAGCTGGCGATGCCAACGGCTTTGAGTTGTTGCCACACGCGGTAGGCGGTGTGCGGCATGTTGAAGTGGGTCACACCAAGGTGGGCAAAGGCATCAACCATGGCACTGGTAAATGTCGGAATGCTACCCACGTGCGGGGACTCGGCCACGCCCTTCGCACCCAGCGGGTGGTGCGGTGACGGCGTCACGGTGTGGTCTGTCTCCCATTTCGGCGTTTCTACGGCGGTGGGCAGGAAGTAATCCATCAGCGTGTTGCCCTGGATGTTGCCCTGCTTGTCAAACGACAGCAGCTGCCCCATCGCCACGGCGAAACCTTCGGTCAAGCCACCGTGAATCTGGCCTTCGATGATCATCGGGTTGATGCGGGTGCCGCAATCGTCGAGCGCATAGAAGCGACGGATCTTGGTCTCGCCCGTTCCCTTATCGATGTCCACCACGCACAGGTAGGCGCCAAAGGGGAAGGTGAAATTGGGCGGGTCGTAGTAATGCACGGCCTCAAGCCCCGGCTCCAGTCCCTCGGGCGGCTGGTTGTAAGCAGCCCAAGCGATATCCTTCATGGTCTTGAACTTAGCGTCATTGCCACGCAGCTTGAAGCGGTCGATCTCCCATTCGAGATCGGCTTCGCTGACTTCCAGCAAGTGAGCAGCAATCTTCTTGGCCTTTGCATGAATCTTGCGCGCGGCCATGGCGATTGCAGCGCCCGCCACCGGTGTCGAGCGTGAGCCATAGGTGCCCAGGCCGTAGGGCGCAGTATTAGTGTCACCCTCCTCAACCTGGATCACCTCTGATGAAATACCCAGTTCGGTGGCAATGATCTGCGCGTAGGTCGTCTGGTGGCCCTGACCTTGAGAAATGGTACCCATGCGGGCTATTGCCGAGCCTGTTGGATGCACGCGAATCTCGCAGGAATCAAACATGCCAACGCCCAGAATGTCACAAATCTTGCTGGGACCCGCGCCGACCACCTCGGTGAAAGTCACCAGGCCGATTCCCATCAATGTCGGGCAATCCGGATCAGCGCGTTTGATGGCCTGCTCGGCGCGTAAACCCTTGTAGTCCACGGCGTTCAGTACCTTGTCCATGGCGGTCTGGTAGTCGCCCGAGTCATACTCAAAACCGAAGGCCGAGGTGTAGGGGAACTGCTCGCGCTTGATAAAGTTCTTGGACCGGATCTCGGCCTTGTCCATGCCCAGTTTTTGCGCCAGCACATCAACCATGCGCTCAACCAGGTACACCGCCTCGGTGACGCGGAACGAGCAGCGGTAAGCCACACCACCCGGCGCCTTGTTGGTGTAGACGCCATCGACACGGCAGTAGGCGCTGGGGATGTCGTAGCTGCCAGAAACAATATGGAACATGCCGGCCGGGAACTTGGTCGGGTCGGCGCAGGCATCAAAGGCACCGTGGTCCGCGATCACATTGGTGCGTAGCGCCAGGATCTTACCGTCGGCCGTGGCGGCGAGTTCGCCAGTCATGTGGTAATCGCGGGCAAACGCCGTGCTAGAGAGATTCTCGATCCGGTCTTCGATCCACTTGACCGGTTTGCCCAGCACGATGGACGACACGATGGCGCACACGTAGCCGGGGTAGATGCCCACTTTGTTGCCAAAGCCGCCACCAATATCCGGCGAGATGATGCGAACCTTGGACTCTGGAATTCCTGACAACATCGACACCACGGTACGTACCACGTGCGGTGCCTGGCTGGTGATCCATGTTGTGAGTTCGCCACGGATGGGGTCGAACGAGGCCACGGCACCGCAGGTCTCCAGCGGGCAGGGGTGCACACGGGGGTAATGCATGTCCTGTTTCACGGTGATCGGTGCGCTGGCAAAGGCCGCATCGGTGGCTTCCTTGTCACCGGCATCCCAGGTGAATATGTGGTTGTGGTGGTAGCGCTTGCCATGGGCGCCCTCGGTTTTGCCGGCCAGGTCTTCCCTGATCACGGGGGCACCGGGTTTGAGGGCCTCAAATGGGTCAATCACCACCGGCAGTTCTTCGTACTCAACTTCCACCGCTGCCACCCCATCGGCGGCGGCATAGCGGTCGGTGGCAATCACCACCGCTACTTCCTGCATCTGGAAGTGAACTTTGCCGTCGGCCAGCACCGCCGCGACGTCGCCCGCCAAGGTCGGCATCCAGTGCAGCTTGAGTGGCTTGAGATCTTCGGCGGTCAGCACCGCAACGACGCCGGGTACCTTGAGCGCCTCTTCCTTGTTGAGGCGCAGGATGCGGGCGTGGGCGACGGGCGAGCGCACGATGGCCATGTGCAGCATCTCAGGCAACTTGATGTCATCCACATAGTTGCCCTTGCCCTGGATGAAGCGCGCATCTTCCTTGCGAAGGCGGGACTCGCCCATGCCCATTAGGGCCTTTTCACGATCACTTATTGGTGCGTTCATGCATGTCTCCTTTGGGGGGCCGCGCTTACGCGGCGACGCTGTTTTTCTGCAAGGTGCTGGCTGCATGCAGCACGGCCTTGACGATGTTCTGGTAACCGGTGCATCGGCACAGGTTGCCCGCCATGCCGACCCGCACTTCGTCTTCCGTCGGGGTCGGGTTGTCCTGCAGAAAGCGGTAGGCGCGCATCAGCATGCCCGGCGTGCAGAAGCCGCACTGCAAGCCATGCTCCTTGTAAAAACCTTCTTGCACAGCATGTAACAGGCCGGCATTGGCCAAACCTTCAACGGTCTTGACGTCGCTGCCATCGCACTGCACGGCCAGGTGGGTACAGGACTTGACGGACTGGCCATCAATGTCCACCGTACAAGCGCCGCAGTGGCTGGTTTCACAGCCGATGTGAGCGCCGGTCAAATTCATCTTCTCGCGCAGAAAGTGCACCAACAGCGTACGGGGCTCGACCGCTTCTTCCACCTGGCGGCCATTGAGGGTCATTGAAACTAATGTCTTGCTCATCGAGCAGTCTCCTTTATGTTTTTGTCTCAGCTCAACTGCAACGGGCCGCGGCCGCACGAATCGCCCGCTTGACCATCTCGCTCGCCATGGCTGTCTTGTACTCAATGTCACCGCGCAGATCTTCGGCCGGTTCGCACACATCGCGCACGGCTTGCGCTGCCACTGCCAGCGTGGCGTCATTCACAGGCTTGCCAAGCAGTGCCGCCTCTGCGACACGGGCACGCAGTGCAGTCGGCGCCACATTGGTGAGGCCGATGCTGATCTGCGTAACCACGCCGCCCGCCATGCGCAGCACCACTGCTGCACCGGCAGTTGCCCAGTCGCCCGTTTTGCGCTTGAGCTTTTGGTAGGCGTAACCGGTACCGGACTGAAATGGCGCCACCAGAATGGCCGTGAGGATTTCGTTCTCGGCCAGCGCTGTCATATAGGTGCCATGAAAGAAGTCCACTGCCTTCACCTGCCGTTCGCCCTTAGGTCCTTGCAGTACAAACGTCGCATCCAGTGCCATCGCAATCGCTGGGTGGTCGTTGCCCGGATCGCCATGGGCAATATCGCCACCAATGGTGCCGCGGTTGCGCACCTGCGGGTCGGCAATCAGCAACGCCGCCTCCGGCAACAAAGGCAGGCGTTCCTGCAATAACGTGGAGGCAATCAGGTCGCTCTCGCTGCTCATGGCGCCGATGCGGATAAAGCCGCCCTCCTCGCGGATGCCGCGCAGTTCGGGAATCCGGTTGATATCGATCAGTGCGCCTGGTTGCGCAAAGCGCAGCTTCATCATCGGCAGCAGGCTGTGGCCGCCAGCCAGCAGCTTGACGTCATCGCCTAGGTCGGTCAGCAATGTCAGCGCCTCGCCAAGGGAGCGGGGTGCATGGTAGCCAAATGAGGGTGGAATCACGTTGTCTCCTGTTGGTGGTCTTGATGACCTTTAGGAGCGCGACTCTAGCGTCGGCGAACTTGCACCGGGAATTTAAACAATCAATAGTGGTCCACGTTGCACGAATGGCAACAGGACTGCACGAATGAAGAAAAATCTTGCAAAACCTTGATTTGCCGCAAACAAATATCTAATTCAGGTCTTTACTGGAACTGAATCCGTAAGTCCCAGTTGCTCCATCAGGCGCGGAGCACTGGCCCGCGACACTGGGATTTCGACTGGCACAGACCCCATTATGCGCAGCGTCATGCGCCCGTCGTTGCGCACGATCTCATCCACATGGGACAGGTTGACGATGTAGCTCCGATGCACCCGCAGGAACAGTTGCGGCTCGAGCCGGCTCTCCAGATCGCCGATATTAAGGTTGCAGAACTGGCTGCCCTGCCCGGTGTGCACCCATGTGTAATGCCCCTCGGAACGGATGAAGGACACACTCGGCACGTCCACCAACAGCACCCGGTTTTGCTTGATGGTCGGTATCTTGCGCAGTTGCCGCTTTTCCTCGCCCCCCTGCGAGCCCCGAGCCGGGCTTGCTTTCGCCTCATGACTGACCACCTCGGTAATGTCATAGAAAACCAGCGTATATCCGGTGGTTGCCCCCTGCGCATCTCCAATTTTTGACACCTTGATCAGCAACATCCGATCCGGAATATTGATCATCATCGCCATCGGCGGCGCGTTGTTCACCGGGCACTCGGCCTGTCCCAACAGGAACTTAACCTTTTCCTTCGCAGCCTCTGGATGAAACGAAGTCACGATCTTGCCAAAGGGCATCTTGTCCTGCAGCGGCAGGCAGCGCCGCGCGTAGTCGTTCATGCCCATGACCCGCAGTTCAAGGTCAAGGTTGACGACGCCGACATCAAATCGTTCCAGCAAATAAAGCCATGAACTCGAAGGTGACACGGAAGCAGAACCGCTGGGACAAGTTTTCATCAAAAAGTACTCCTGAGATTTAATAGCACTCGGCGCGGGCACCTTCGTGCCAAAAAACGGACACTCATGCATGTCAGGCGCGCTTCGTTCATGCATCCGGCAGTGCCATGAAACCGCCGCTAGAGTCTCATGCTTGAACCAATGTGTTCAAGAAAAAGACATACCTTCCGGTTTTTGCGTATGACGCCGGATTCTCATGTGCCAAGGCCAAGATCAATATGGGGTTTTCCCTAGCGCATCATTTTTCATTTGTTGTTGTGAGAAAAACAATTTTCATGAATAGCCCTCGCCACTGGATGACCCGCAGCATCGGTTCCGCTGTCCTGACCCCCGCCGTGCTGCTGGTACTGGTAGGCGTGACGCTGTGGTCAGTCGAGCAAGCCAGTGCGACTGGCACCAGGAGCCAGCAGCCAGGCGGCATCCTTTTTACGCTGGCGGCGGTCACGGTGGGGTGCGCGGTTCTGGCTTGGGTGCGTCCGCAACGCGCTGGTCTGTCACCGCCTAACGTCATGCTGTCGCTGGGGTTTGGCGGCATGTTGATAGGGTTGTTGTACGACTTTTCCAACGCCGGTCCGGCCCGACTGGACAGCTTGTGCGCGCAGTCGGCGTCGCTGGGCTTTATGGACGGCCTGCAACTTCACCTGCGGTTCCTGCCCGGCATGCACACGGGCATGTTGGCTGGTGGACTGCTGGCGATACCCAGCCTGCGGCTACTTCGGCCCGATTGCGGTCGCTACCTATGCTCGCTCTTTGCCCAGAACCTGATGTGCTCCAGTTGGATGCTGGTCGGCATGACCGCCGGTGCCTTGTGGCTGTCGCGCTGGCAAGTTGCCGTTGGCATCAGCACCCTGCCGGGCATGCTGGGCGGCATGTTTGTCGGCATGACCTGGGGCATGGTCGTGAGCGTGGCTTTTTACCGGGGATTCTTTACGCTGCGCAACCGGGCGCACAGTAAAAAGGAGGTTTGATGGAAAGTCTTGATCTGAGAGTCCTGGGCGACGCCCTGGCCTGGCGCACGGCCGGTCATGCCGTCACGCTGGTGACCGTGGTGCAAACCTGGGGCAGTGCGCCACGGCCACCGGGGGCCCTGTTGGCGGTGCGAGACGACGGGATCGTGAGTGGTTCGGTTTCCGGTGGTTGCGTCGAAGACGATCTGATTGCCCGCACTAAGGCCATGTTCAAGGCCAGGGATCTGACGCCCGAGCAGCTCCGGCCAAGCCTGATTGTCTATGGCGTCAGCAAGGAAGAGGCGACCCGTTTTGGCTTGCCCTGTGGCGGCACCTTGCGGCTGGTGCAGGAGCCCTTGCGCGACACCACTTGGATCGCGCAATTGCTGGAGCGCACAGCTAAACACCAACTGGTTGCGCGCAACCTGACGCTGGCTACCGGTGCGGTGATGCTCGACGCGGCGGTGCGCGGCCAAACCTTGCAATTCGACGGCGCGATGCTGACGACAGTGTTTGGCCCCAAATGGCGTCTGCTCCTGATTGGTGCCGGTCAGTTATCGCAAACCGTGGCACACATAGCGCTGATGCTTGATTTTGAAGTGCTGGTGTGCGACCCGCGCGAAGAATATGCCGCCACCCTTGTGGCTGGTGTGCCTGGCATTCAGCGCATGGAAGGCATGCCGGACGATGTGGTACGCGAACTGGTGCCGGATGCCCACACCGCCATTGTGGCCCTGACGCACGACCCCAAGCTGGACGACATGGCCTTGATCGAGGCACTGCAATCCAGCGCCTTTTATGTCGGCGCCTTGGGCTCGCGGCGCAACCAACAAGTGCGCAAGCAACGTCTGGCCGAGCATTTTGATTTAAGCGAACACGAACTGACCCGGCTGCACGGTCCGGTTGGTCTGGCGCTGGGTGCCAAAACGCCGGCGGAGATTGCAGTCGCCATCGTGGCCGAGATCGTGGCGGTCAAAAATGCGGTGACGGGAATGGCCACCGTGGCGACAACTGCGGGCTGCGTGCTGACCTGAGTCAGAGATCACCGTTGTAACGGCTTTGGAGGTCGGTCAGCCTCCCTCCTGCCCAGGTTGGCATGACGATAGCGGCGGCAAAGGAGCTCCATCATGGGACAACGACTGACACAAATCGCCACCCGCACCGGCGATAACGGCACCACGGGCCTGGGCGACAACACCCGGTTCTCCAAAGACAGCTTTTGGACGCGGCATCGGGCCCTCATCTTGGTGGACACCATTCCTCTGTATGTGTCGGCCAGCATGGGCGTAACCATTTATCCGCAAGACGGCGTGGATGCCGAGCAACTCCTGCGCCATGCGGACCAAACCATGTACCTGGACAAGCAGGATGGCAAGAACCGTTTTCACATGTTTGACATGGTGCAGTGTTTCCGCCGATATCGATTTGACCAGGCGCGCCAAAAATCGGAGACCACTCCCTGAAGCGTGAAAACTCAATGATCTAGCGGGTTACCAAACTCTTGCCCTTCGTCAGTCAAGATCAGCATGGGTGGTCAAATTGGCATCGGCGGCAGCAACCTGTCTTTCGCCAAGGTCAGGAGATGGTCGATGGCGACTTTCCTTGTTGAAATCGTGTCCATAAAGCTACCCAAGACGCTCACGCTTAGATGGCCGGTTTAGAGCGACCAATTCAACAAGTCGAATGACCGCTGAGTGTCTATTGCGGGTGTAGACCTTGAAAACTGATGTACTCAGCCGCCACCGTCAAGAAAAGACACAAAGCGGTTATAGCGTATTGCGAACCGGTCGCTCCAAACCGGCCAGTCAAATCAACAAGGTGACTGTTCGCGATGTGGCGTTGATTTTGCGCTCCGGGGCATCCGTCGCCAACCAACCGCGATCATTGGCGCCATGGTTTCAGCGCTTGAAGCATGATCGAATTTGACGTCTTGTAACTGGGTGTAAGATATGCGTTAAGGGCAAGACCATCGAAAGGTGGTCACGCAAAGCTACCGGCCTAAATGCTTGGCAAAAGCATATGGCGGCGGGGTTACCGGTTCATGGCCGTCATTCTGTGAAATAGAAGAACCGCATAGCAGCGTCGCCCTTACTGACCAAAAATTGGTAACTAGGGAAGGGGCCATCATGCTACGTGTCGGAAATCCTGGAGCATCGCGCGGTATTTCCCTAGGCGATCAAGGCTGTTTCAAACAGCTCTTCGAGCTGTCGCCGGACCCGGCCTGGATCATCGACGGCAATCGGTTTCTCGAATGCAACGAGGCGGCCATCAAGACCCTGGGCTACCCAAGCCGTGACGAACTTCTGAACGTCCACCCCTCAAAACTCTCGCCGCCCAGACAACCCGACGGGGAAGACTCCTACGTCAAGGCCGAGCGCATGATGGCCATTGCCAAAGACAAGGGTCTGCATCGATTCGAGTGGATACATACCAAGGCCAACGGGACGGATTTTGTTGCTGAGGTGACCCTTTCAGCAATCCAACTTTTGGATCGACAGGTCATCTACTGCGTCTGGCGCGACATCACCGAGCGCAAGCAGGCGGAGGAGGCACTGTCAAATAGCAAGCAGCAATATGACAACTTAGTGTCGAAGATTCCGTTTGGCACTTACATCTTGAACAGCAAGAAAGACGGCAGTTTCGGGCTCGTCTATGTCAGTCCAAGAGCTGCAGAATTGTTCAACGCAAGCGAGAGTAGCCTTTTCGCGGATATGAAAGTCGTGTTCCAGACGATTCATCCGGATGACAGAGATGCTTTCGTAAAGTTGAATCAGGAAGGGATTGAGCAATTACGCCCATTTGAGTGGAGCGGTCGGGTTCAGTCGGAAGAGCATGTAAAGTTTTTGCGCATTGCGTCGACACCTGATCCACAGGCAACCGGAGACGTCTTGTGGCTTGGAATCGTCGAGGACATCACTGAGCGCAAGCGGATGGAACAACAAGTGCGGGAACTGGCCTTCTATGACCCGCTGACCCAATTGCCCAATCGTCGATTGCTGGACGACCGGCTGAGCCAATCACTGGCCGAGAGCAGGCGCAGCAAACGCTACGGCGCGCTCATATTTCTTGACCTGGATAATTTCAAAGCCATCAATGACAAACACGGACATGCGGTGGGCGACTTGCTGCTGGTGCAAGCGGCGAAGCGCATGAAGAATTGTGTGCGTAAGGTCGATACCGTGGCACGCTATGGGGGTGATGAGTTTGTGGTGATGATGGGTGACTTGAACGAGGATAAAGCAGCATCGACGGCCCTGGCGGGCAGCGCCGCGGAAAAGATTCGTGCCGCTCTGGCTGAACCGTACCGACTGGCGGTCAAGCACGGTGCGCCGGAAGATGCCTTGGTTGAGCATCGTTGCACCGCCAGCATTGGCGTGGTGGTATTCATCGACCGCGAAGGAACGCAGGACGACGTCTTGCGGTTGGCCGATACCGCTATGTACCAAGCCAAGAACGCGGGCAGTAATTCGATTCGGCTGTCTGAGGTCGAGATCCAACGGTAATTTCCCTGTAGTTCGCCCAAGAAACTGCGCGATGCCACGGCGATCCCGAGGACCGTGGTTGGCCGGCACGTCAAGTTGTGTAACTGACTTGCCATAAAGCTGCCGGTCGCCAGCACCCGCTTCCGCTGCGCTGTTGACGGTCACCGGAAAAATTAATCATCGCCCTTGTCTGACTGCTCCCGAGTTTCTGGCATCGTGGCGAAAGGCCGGTTCCGGCGAAATC
>JGI24143J45723_1001323_pt1 | contig 11888 bp, 13 predicted proteins | sample BarGraIncu00432A_FD_45723 | JGI IMG/M metagenome (IMG submission 45723)
GCTGTACACCAAAAACGTGACACCAACAAATCCAGCCAAAGTGATTTTCTTTATAGTATTCATATTGGTTTATCCTAACACATCCCCGCTGTATATTACCTGAAGAATGACCCTAAGTATTTTCATCGTGCAGGCAGTATCCGTCCGTGTATCGGCAGACTGTTGTTATCCGATAATTTTGAATGGCTTAGTAAGTAAATGATTGGCAAAATGCCACCACTATTAAGAACCAACAGTACAATAAACCAAGCTAGCTGATTGTTCCGACCTGCCCGCCACAGAGCCGCTCCTTTCCAGGAAAGCTCCCAGATCGCTATAAAAATTATAAAGAGTATCCATGTCGCAGATAAGTTGTAGCTCATAACGAACCCTCCTTTACTTTACACATTGCCTACTACAATAATACCAAATTTATGTACGACGTGTGGCAATGATGTTACATTTTGGCTGGCTTAGAACGCCAGCAAGAAGCTAGACTGCGTACAGCGCAGACAACTTCTGTTTGAGAGTTTTTTTAGTACGGAAATTCGCCGATAACAACATTATCGCCAACAATGAATCCGCCACCACCGCATAGAGTGGAAAAAGGGCCAATTCTGGCGTCCAGCTGCTTATGGCAAATAAGTTCAACATTGAAGCGGTTGCCGACATTGTCCAGGCCAAAATATTCTCTGTTTTTGGATAGTAATACGCTTTGACGATCGTCGGCAACAACCCAAATGCCTTGACCCCTATGTAAAAATAAAGCGCCAGAACTGGGTTATCGGTCATCAGCCAGATAATAATTCCTACAGCGGCCATTCCCAAGCAGAAGATATCGAACTTACTCAAACCGCCCATGCCAAACCTGATTGACAATATAAAAATCAAGATTGAAGATACCGTGTAGGCCAGTCCTACCCAGATAGTCTCTTTTGCACCCGCACCGATATAACTAATAGTAATCAGGATATTAACAAGACTCCATATCGCAAAGGTTGCGCGGTGCGGCTTGGTGTGACCCTTGAATATACTCACTAAATACGGCACAATTTGCGCAAACGCAATTGCACCAGCAATATAACCTACAAGATATTGGGCGTGATTCATCGTAAATTAGTATAGCATGCGGTTATAACGACGACTCGGAACAAAAAAGATTACTAGTAAGCGCCGCGAATATGTGTCGCAACTTCCTGAGAATAGAATGTTCTCAGCGCCCGGTGTAGTTCCGGCGAGAGTGGCGCCATGTCACTGACCGCGACATTTGACGCGACCTGGGCGGCGCGGCTCGCACCAGGAATTACAGTTGTGACTGCTTCAAAGTCGAGTATCCAGCGCAATGCCATCTGGGCCATCGTCATACCTTCGGGCACCAAATGTTTGATTGAATCTACTAGTTCGACGCCTTTTTCGTATGGTAGCCCCGCAAACGTCTCGCCAACGTTAAATGCCTGACCATCACGATTGAAATTCCGATGGTCAGCTATGTCAAAGTGTGTGTCTTTGGTCATTTTCCCGGACAATAAACCGCTCGCCAGGGGAAGCCGTACGATAATCGCCGTGTCGCTTTTGAGTGCCGCCTCAAACAGGACATCAAGTGGTTTTTGACGCAACATATTGAAAATTATCTGTAAAGAAGCGACGTCGTCATGTTTGATACAAATCAAAGCTTCTTCCATCGTTTCCACGCTGACACCGAACTGCTTGATTAACCCCTCGCGTTTCAGAATACGCAGATTATCAAACACCTCACCCGTTCTCAATATTTCCGTTGGAATACAGTGAAGCTGAACGAGGTCGAGCGCGTCAACACCGAGCCGTTCGCGTGACGCTTCGACGTGGGTGCGCATAGCTTCAAGCGTGAAGTTTTCTGGCCAACCAGGAGTCCCCCAGCGGCCGATCTTCGTCGCGACGAATAGGTCACCGCCACGCTCTTTGATAAATTGTGCGATAAGTCGTTCGCTGCGACCGTCGCCATAGACGTCAGCCGTATCATAAAACGTCACGCCCGCGTCGGCGGCCGCATGTAATATATCCATGGCCTCCTGGTCGCTTACCTCACCCCACGAACCACCGATCTGCCATGTCCCTAATCCAATTTCGGATACTTTTTCGTTTGTCTTGCCAAGTTGTCTTTGTTTCATACAGTTAATTATATCAAATTACTACACTACCGAGGAGTTCCTGAAGTCCGATTTTCGTACATATAGGAGCGCAGTCGCTATCATTAGCGCCAACAATAACAAGAAGGCTGGTAATCCAGGAACCAAACTGACAACCAATAACACAGCTGCCAATATACCGAAGGTAGCATTACGATAAACCAGCTGTTTTTTGTGCTGACGAAGGGCAACCATCAAAGCTGCGCCAGCCGCAACCGCAAAGCCGGTCGCAATTAATGGTGCCGCCTGGAAAGTGCCGACAAGTCGCCCCACACCGAAAGAACCAGAAAAGGATACTACGCCCATATATGCGACGAATAACAGCACGCTTACTTTTGGCGGTGTTACCCTGTGTGTACGTGGTGCTAATTTCCGCAACAAATAGAACGCAAATAAGGGATACAGGCTGCATTGTATTCGTATCAGAGTCGTAATAAGCGCACTGTCAGGTATCAGAACATAATCGGCCAATTCTCCGTGCAACAATCCAGTAATAATGACTGAGTACAAGGCAAAATTAACCAAAACAATATGTAAATTGTTGAGGTTGTAACGACTAATTAACGATTCTAGCAGTATAAAATACAAAAAATAGAGAACGCCCAAGACGACAATGCCAATCGGCGTGAAGAGCCCGTTTTGCCCACCAACGTTCAATTCGCCAACAAGCAAAAGAAATAATAATCCGCCGATAAAATTACGTTTGGTGAATACATTAGACATTACAATATAACCACGCTATCTATTTGTTTGAAGTCACCGTGCTGGGACACTATATACAAACGATCGCAGTTGAAACTATCCCCTTCATGTAACCTGCCAGTGCTAAGGACTGTCACGTGCGGGCGAAAGCCGCGGCGAGTCTTATCGGCTTCATCGACAACCCAGGCCTTGTGAGAATGTAGCAAACGCCTAGTCTGGCCTTCGAGTTTCATAAGTTCCAGGGAGGCCACCAAATTGACAGCTTTGGTTTTTTCGTAACCGAGCTGAACCTCATCCAGAACGGTAACTCGAAAGGAATTACTGCCGATATAGTTTTTTTGAAGTTGCTCCGCAAGTTGTGTCGAGGAAATGTCTAGCCGAAACCAGGGTACGATAATTATGTGTAATGGCCAGTCTGTAAAAATAGCACCTGTCGGTTGCTGCTCGACAAAGGCAACTACAAGACGATCACCAGGCAACATACCCATCAACCTTTACGCTTTTCACAGTAAGCGAAATTGTTGTAGCACGTAATAATTTCATGCCTCTATCATATCAAATCGAAAGACTTCCTTGAGAATTACCACTGGCATTTCTCACCCGATACAGATTGGCCAATCCCAGGCTTAAAAGCCAGTTATTATTTGGGAAGCCATCGTGGATGGTGTTACGACCGAAAAACCAGCACCCGGTCACTCAGCAACAAGTTAATATAACGCGATTCACATCAATTATGAAAGCTTTTTGATGCCAGATTTAGCAACAATAAGATAAAGAACAGCAACGGCCGACAACATACCTAAGATGCCGACCCCTGAGCCATCTAGCCTTCCAGAGATAACGCTCCAAGCAAAAATAACTGCGATTATAATAAGTGATGCAGTTAACGCACTTTGCGCAGAAGATGCATCTGTCGAATTTTTTACTTTGCGCCCCTGAAAAAACAAAGCAACGCCAAGCACAAGATCTATCAAAAATGTTATTTGCATTATTAGGGTAGTGCCAGAATTACTCGCGAAGAGACTATACAACAGAAATATAGCGCCCAGTACGGCGAATAGTAAACCAAGTGCAACGACTGATTTACTAGCATTTTTCATCTTTTTTGTTAGAAGTTCTGAAACCGGAGAAAGTGTAGATACGGGTACGGACGGTTGTTGTTGAGTTGGATTAATGATAGTCACCTTTATGCTTATAGTTTACTCCATAAGAATTACACGGAAATCAAGACACGTCAAGATATTTTTTTACATGATATAAACCGAGAATCAGAGATTAACCGTTCGTTGAAAAAACAGCCAAAGTGACGATACCAGCTGCTATCAAGCAAATCCCCACTATTACCCCGACGAGGATAGACTTTCCGATATGATCGGTCTGTACCGGTACGCCCTGCGGCCCAAAAGCCTTAAATGCATTTAGCCAAACGTCCCTGTCTGTAAAGGCTTGAGGCGTCGATGATACGATCCACAAAACAGCACTACGAAGAAATATTGCTAGAAATATTGCTAGAAATATATTCACTCGTTTACTAAAATCGATTAAATAGCTACGACCGCCAGCGGTAATTGTCATTCCTACGCTTGAACCGTAAACCTTAGTGATTTGAGAAACAGTAGTGTCCAAAAGAATGCCCAATGCAGATCCATTTTTATCAATTTTTGTAATAGTAAAGTGACCGTCTGGCGTTAAATTAAGCTGTACAGCTTGTCCAAAAGAATAATTAATCATTATCGGGTGATAGAAAGCGTTCGCTGTGAGTGTTTGTGTAGGATTCATGAGCAGTGTGAGTGTTTGTGTAGGATTCATGAGCAGTACTATACACTTCTTGTCTCTATAGAGTCAAATATGCGGAGGTGTAAAAATACCCCTGTTGCTAATCTCAAAAGTTTTTTTACGAATCGCCGCTGACACGCCTCTCCCCACACCCCGGATACCCGATGGGTGCCCCGAATCCAAGTCCCCGATTAGCAACTTCCAAAGAAATAAGACCTATCCTATCGGACAGATCTTATTTCTTTGGAGGACCACCGTATACGCTATCGCAACTGAACTACTGCCATTAAGTGTCGCTAAGAGAATACTTGCCAATAATGGTACGAGGACCTTTATGACCTGAATCTTCGGTAGATACTAGGAACATACTTTTGCATATCAAGACTTCGCCAGCATAGGGCTTTACATTATCATAATGAGATACATGCGGACTATAGCCCGTACCGACAAATTGTGGCTTATCGTAGGTCACCTCTAAACTGTTGAGTACATCGAATAATCTCCTATGTAATGTTTGTAGTGGAGACGTTAGCTCTATTTCGCCAACAACTACATCTGGTGGCCCGTACACTGCTTCGTTTACAACTCGTAAGTCTAACGTAGGAGTAATGCGAGCTAGAGGGATGATGCCGCTTTCCAGTGTCTCGGTAGGTAGTAATGAGGTAAACCAAAGCATCAAAGTGCAGTGTATAGGCAGTCTTTGGTAATTGTGTCCTATCTCCACCGGTTCAATTTCCAAGCCAACTAAATATGATTTTTCCATTGGCTAATTATATCAAATAAAAACCCCTCACACAGAGGAGTTTTAAGCGTAAGCGTTATGGAGGGCCAGCCGGGAGCTTATCGCAATCTAACCGACAGGAAGCAATGTTCAATCTGAAGCATGCGGTAATAAAAACCGATAAGCAGTTTGTCCAAAGCCAGCAAGTGGTATTTATTGGATTGGCGTTGTTTCGCCGGTGCTACAGCTAGTGATATCTTGAAGAGCCGGGAGTATGGTTGCCGATTCAGCATACAGGGCGCCTAATCTATTATCAGACAGGCTATTGTCGGTATCTGATAGTATCAGTTTATCTCCCGTACAAAAGCCGCTAATCAGGAGTGCACCAAGCGGGTATTTATCGTCAACTGGTCCACGTACGTCTAGGCCACAATCCCGATAATAATTGACGGCCAAATTACCAATATGCCTTGTTGTTACTAGCCATGGTAACCGTGCGATTTCTGCGACATCTTCCGGAACTGTTATGTAATTAGTGTCAAGGCGTGCATCACAACGCAAGTCTGCGGCCGTTACAGATGGACGATTTTCATTCGTCTGTGGAGCTGCTTCACAACCCGTCAAAAAAAGACTACTGGCAATAATAGGTGTAATAATCCGTGATTTCATAAGAGCCATTATGACATTTTTAGATTTTAATGTCAAGTATAGTTCGACAATCTTTTCAATGGGGGGAGTCAACCGGGACTTGGTCACGTTCCGCGACCCCGAAACTTTCAAGCTATAGGTATAACCCATAATCTGAAAGGTTTCCCTCGAATTGCCACTGGCAATTCTCACCCATGACACCCTGGCGTGTCCCGAATCCAAGTCCCCGATTAGCAACTTCCAAAGAAATAAGACCTATCCTGTCGGACAGATCTTATTTCTTTGGAGGGCCAGCCGGGACTTGAACCCGGGACACCCTGCTTAAGAGGCAGGTGCTCTAACCAGCTGAGCTACTGGCCCATATCGTTATGTTGAACTTGAAAGGTACTAGCTTTTGCAGATCTTATCGCCAAAATGGTTAGAGCACCTGGTGCTTATCATTTCTCTCAGACAGACAAGCTGTCTGGGCAGCTGAGCTACTGGCCTATAAATTACCCTTTGAAACTATATCAAATAGAGGTAGGTTTGTAAATATAGACACCCGGACGGATATCGCTCCACTTTGTTCCGCTCCTCCGTTTGTTCATGAAAATATGTAAACACCATTACGCCCGGACGGATATCGCTTCGTTTCACTTCTCTCCTCCGCTCATTCGCGAAAAAATGTAAACACTTTTTGCACTTCATTCACTTCGCCGAACCTGCGGTTCAAATCCGCGCTCGAGAATCGAGCTAAAATTAAAACCACCCCCCTTAGGAGGTAGTTTAAATTTCACCTGGTACACCCGGACGGATTCGAACCGCCGACCCTCTGTTCCGAAGACAGATGCTCTAATCCACTGAGCTACGGGTGCATATCAGAGGTAATTATATCACGCATGACAAACTTGGGCTATAATGTGGGCATATGGATATTCATACTAACATCCCGCTCAAGAACTTTACGACGATGAAACTTGGCGGTAACGCCCGCTTTATGACAGAAGTGCATACCCCCGAAGACGTCGTAACTGTCTATCACAACGCAAAAGCGCAATCACTCCCCGTCTTTATACTTGGCGGTGGTAGCAATGTAATTGCCAGAGACGAAGGCTTCGCCGGTATCGTCATCCGCATGCGTATTCCTGGATTCGATATTATCGCCGACGATTTAAACTCAACAACAATTCGTATCGGTGCTGGTGAAAGCTGGGACGAAGTCGTGAAACGTACGGTCGACCTGCGCCTGTCTGGCATCGAAGCATTATCGGCTATCCCGGGGACAGCTGGCGCCTCACCAGTCCAAAATATCGGTGCGTACGGCCAAGAAGTTGCCGACACCCTGGAATCGCTGGTTGCCTACGACACCGAAACCGACGCCTTCGTCACACTCCAGAACGTCGATTGTGGCTTTTCGTACCGACACAGTATTTTTCGTGGCAATCAAATCGGCCGCTACATCATAACTTCTATCACGTTAAAGCTTTCCAAGACGACCCCTCAACCGCCATTTTATGAAGCGTTGCAAACCTATTTTGACGAACACAGTATAAAAATTTTTACGCAAGATATCGTTCGAAAAGCCGTTATCGATATTCGCACCAACAAACTACCTGACCCAAACATATTTCCAAACACGGGATCATTTTTTAAGAACGCTATTGTCGAAGACTGGCAGCTCAACGATTTGCGTACGACTAATCCTGATATACCGATGTATGATATGGGCGATGGACGCTTCAAAATTCCTACCGGCTGGCTCATCGAGCACGTTGGCCTGAAGGGTAAAGTACTGCACGGTATCAAAGTCCATGACAAAAATGCCCTAGTTCTTATCAACGAATCGGCCACAAGTTACCGCGACCTGGCGGATGCGCGTGATGAAATTATCGGAGCGGTTCGCGATACATTTCATATCCAAATAGAACAAGAGCCGCTCGAGATCTAAAACGCTTGCGGTTTGACCCCAAAACTCTTATGCTATAAGGTATGTATCGTCGAGGGTTTACTATTGTTGAGCTGATAATTACTATCACTATTATGGGCATCTTGCTCGTACTGGGGGTCGTTAACCTGCGCGGCACGCAAGCAAACGCACGCGACGACGAACGCAAAACCGACATTGAGGCGATTGCGATGCAACTTGAATCCTATTATACGTCTGGCAACGACGCCAGTACGACCTTTGGACGCTACCCATCGACGAGTATTATTGGCAACGAACGAGTAACACTACGCGACATAGACCCAAAATCACTCGCAACCCCTGGAGCAGCCGTTGACGCGAATAACATACCAATCTCTTCGCTCGTCGCAGCCACGGGTGGTGCGCAAATACAAACGACTGCCGGTGTTACCCCTCAACCGACTATCAACACGTACGTATACCAGCCCGTCCAAGCGGACGGTACGTTATGTACCGGTGTATTAGAATGTCGAAAGTTTAATCTTTACTATATGTTCGAAACGGACAACACGGTATATATGGTAACGAGTAAAAATCAATGACCCAGGCAACCAAACAATCAGGTTTCACGGCCATCGAACTTTTAATTACGCTGTTTGTTGCTGCGGCTTTTCTGGTATCCGGCTTTCAGCTCTATAACCTGATTGTCAAAGACAGTGGTCAGACTCGAGCAGATGCCCGCGCTGGTAACGTTGCCTATGACTATTTGCGTCGCTATTCGGCCTCTGCTACTAACCCCTGCGCATCAACTACTCCTGTCAATAATTCGGCAATCAGCGTCACGGGACTGAGCGCCGTCACGGTAACCGTTGCTATTACCTGTCCGTATGCGGCAACAACCAGCGTTTCGAAAATCGATGTATTAGTACGGTTTAACAATCCCCAGCAGACCGTGGAGTATGGGACGTATGTTAAAAAATAAACCCTCTTCAACTTCATTAGGTCACGGCTTTACTATTGTTGAGATGCTCATCATTGCCCCAATCGTTATTCTGACTATCGGAGCATTTGTGACTGTTATTGTTAATATGACGGGCGACGTACTGGCGACGCGAAGCTCGAACGTACTGGCATATAGTATCCAAGACGCGCTCAACCGTATCGAAGACGACGTCAAATTGAGTACGACTTTTCTTGAAGCTAATAATGTATCGTTAGCTGGATCGCATCAAGGCTTTGACGATAACGTCGCAAACTTCGCCAACGTCGACAATGGTACAAATGGAAATATGCTCATCCTCAACACACTGGCAACGACAGGCAACCCACTCTCTCCAACAAGTGGACTCATCTATCTTACTGGCCAACCTAACGCCTGCGGAGCCACGCAAAATCAAAATACACCCATGACGATGAATGTCATATATTTTGTGAAGAATAATACACTATGGCGTCGGACCATTATGCCATCAAACTATGCGGCTGGCCTTACCGTCTCCTGTAACATCCCTTGGCAACAGCCAAGTTGTGCGCCCGGAGTAACTGACTCGTTCTGTAAAACGCAAGATGTCCGCCTGGTTGACAACCTCAAACCCAGCGATTTTGTCGTGCAATACTTTAATACCGCCGACGCAACAGCCGCCAATAGTGCAGCAGTCGATCCAACATCAGCAAGCAACCGCCATGTCGCACTTCAGTCGACACAAACTGCCAGCGCTACAATTAATACCAGCAAGACGGTCGCAGGACGTCAAATTAGCCAAGCTGGAACTATGCGAGCAACCAGACTCGATATTAATTCATCAACGATTGCAGACATCGTAGTGGCAACGACACCGGCAACTCCAACGGTTACGGCTTCATTCTCGGTACCTAACACTGCAAACTTCACCTGGCCAGCAGTACCAGGAGCAACCTCGTACACCGTTAACTATAATATTGCTGGTGGAACATATGTTAATGGATCCACCGGTTCAGTAGCAACGTCATTTTCTATGACTGCGGCTAATAATCAATCTGTATGTGCCACGGTATACGCAGTCAACAGTGCAGGTACCTCTGCCGCGTCCGGACCCACATGTATGACAATTCCACTGTGGAATGGCCTTGTCTATCAGAATAACTGGTCTGACTACGGCAATGGATACGCGACCGGAGCATATACTATGACTAGCTCTGGAGTAGTGGTTATTAAAGGCCTTACCAAACGCGCCGGAACACCATCATCTGGCGAAGCTATAGCAATCCTTCCTGTCGGATATCGTCCGTCGGAAGCTCTGATGTTCGGCACAAGCACAGGCGCAAGCGGCGGCGATACAACAGCTCGTATCGATATTAACACTAATGGTGCAATAACCTACGCCACCGGTTCAGGTAACTGGTTGTCTCTTGAGAAAATTATGTTCATACCTTCAGCAACCTCATACGCATGGAGCGCCCTAACACCGTTTAATGGTTGGGTAAATTTCAATAGCGGTTTTGCCTCTGCCGGATATACGCGCGACAGTGCTGGACATGTATTTATTAAGGGGCTGGTTGCGAACGGTACAACAACTGACGGGACGCCTATTGTTACAGTTCCTAGCGGTTATAGCACTGATTCGTATCTTCATATAGCGAGCACAAGTAATAATACATTTGACGATGTTGGTGTCGATACTAGCGGCAATATCGTAGCAAAAGGTAACGCCCTCAATAGCTATAAATCCCTCCAGATATCGTACCTACCACCAGGCTATGCTACATGGTATCCCCTAACGCTACAAAGCGGCTGGTTACCTCGCGCAGGTTTCGCTGTCCCGTCATATGCAAAAACAGCCGATGGCATAGTGACAGTCAGGGGACTTATAGATAGTGGCAACGCTACCGCTGGCCTTACTATAACAAATCTACCCCCAGGTTATCGACCCAAAGAGACCCACATATTCGAAGAGGCTTGTGTTAATGCATACTGTCGAATGGATGTTTATCCAGATGGCAGGATAGTCGCAGGCGGCGGGGTAAGTACATCATGGAGTTCACTTGACAGCATTTCATTTATGGCCGAACAATAGGCGACACCGGTGGGGAAAAGTACAACAAAAAAACGCTTGTGTTTAAAATCCGAAACCAGTATGCTATAAACATACAATAACTAATAGGGGGCATTAAGGCATGGTTCTTAATAAAATGAAACATTTAAAAAAGGCTAGCGGTTTCACAATCGTCGAACTTTTGATCGTTATCGTCGTTATCGCAATCCTTGCAGCAATCACAATTGTGGCTTATAGCGGTATCACGGCACGCGCCAAAAATTCTCAAGCACAATCAAACGTCGAGAGTGTACAAAAGGTAGCAGAGGCATATAATGCCGATACCGGCGCATACCCATCAACGGCAGCACAGTTTACCGCTGGTTCAACGTCAACTCACCTTCCAACTGGTGTGACATTAGTAAAACCAGCCGGTGTAACACAAGCTTTAGTCTCATCAGCTGGTGCATCCCTAATGAGCACAAACCCTGGTTTCACTATTGGTGTATCGACTGTGGTCACGAACAGTGTAGTAACGGGTGGAATGATTATCTACTACGACTCCACAACGAGTACGACTGCACTTCAAGTCATATACTACGGCAATGCCACATCAGGATCAGCGTACGTAGCGTTAGGCGCTTAACATTACAAGATACGTTTTAGTAAGAATAGCCCGATTATCGGGCTATTCTTCTATTTGTAAACTTTCTTCAGGTACTAATAATACTGCTTGTGTTTACTCGTTTTCTATGGTAAATTTAACCTATATTACAGTGGGCCATCCGGGAGTAGATTTACCGTGAATATCAACACATCACACAATAAATACGAGCGTGGTTTCACAATCGTTGAACTTCTAATCGTTATCGTCGTGATTGCAATCCTTGCAGCAATCACAATTGTTTCGTACAACGGCATCACCGCACGTGGCAACACCACAAACGCCACGATGGCAGCGGAAAATGTATCCAAGAAAGCCGAGACCTACAACGTCGAAC
>JGI24143J45723_1001327_pt1 | contig 11878 bp, 9 predicted proteins | sample BarGraIncu00432A_FD_45723 | JGI IMG/M metagenome (IMG submission 45723)
CTAGTGAGCTGATCGCTTATTTCTGCCTGTCTAGCTTCATATAACATTTTAGCCTTTTCATCCTTGCTTATTATCTTCAATAAATCATAGGCTTTTTTTATGTCCTTATTCTTTTCTGCTAGCATCTCCATCACCCCTTTTGATTTTCCATCTAAGAACTCCATCCACTGAACTATTGGATCATTTTCATCTCTTACAATATCTTTATCAAGCAGTTTTGGTATCTCCAAGAATCGTACCTCAATTATATCAGTTAACCTATGACCTGTTTCATCTTCTGTTAAATGATAGCTAGAATATAATTTCTTTAGTGGTGTACACTCAAAGTCTACTATGTTAATAGTTACACATTTCTTTAGCTTATCGTAAGTATCTCCTGGCTTTATCTGACTTGTATACATCTTACTCCAGTAGAAAATAGTACGTTCTGCCATGTACTCTGTTGGTAGTATTTGTATTTCAACGTCTATTTGTCCACCTACTTTAGTTCTAACCCTTACATCAAGTATCCCCTTTTTATCTTCCTTAAAATGCTTTAGCAGCTCACTATTTATTATTTCTATTCCTTCAAATTCTTCTTCTGGAACATCTAATACATCACTTAGTAACGCTATCAGTAAGTCTTTATGTTTTTCATTCCCAAAAATATACTTGAACACGAAATCATATTTAGGTGACATTATGAAATTATCATCTATTGATTTTATTTTATTCTTAGTCATTTTGCACATCCTCTAATTTACCTTTTACTATTATCAATTATATTATTCACCTTCATTTTATCAGAAAATTACATTTTATTCTACACTATCTATAAAAATAGTAGCAACAAGGAAATCATCGACTAAATATTTGTAATTAAAAACACCAATTTTTATAAAGCTATAAATCCCTAGAAATATGAATACCGCTTACTACTACCATTATACTTTCAATTTCAAAAAGTTTTTAAATAATACTCTAATTAGGAAAACCCCTCCCAATATCAATTATCCGCCCCATTACCTCCCTAGGTCTCCGCCCAAATTCACCCCTACTAAAACCATAAGACTTTCCACTATACTCTACCCTAATTCCCTCATCCTCCATAAATATCTTCATGCCCTCAACAGAAAACCCCTTAACCCTACTATCCTTATCAATAGTTCCCCCAATCTCTGTTTCAGTTAAAGCACTTATCCTTTTAAGCTCTTTCCACAATCTATATTCCACTTTGGATTTTATGCAAAGCTCTGTTACTATAGCGGCATTATGAAGTAAATACTCCGTGGTATAAATCAACCTTCGAACTTGATAGCCCTTTACTTCAATTTTTCTATCTAACCTCGCCCACACTTCTATTTTAAAAACATAATAATCCTCTTCAGATTCACTTGGAATTTCTCTTATCATATTTCTCTTCACAACTTTAATACCTACTATCTTACCATAATAAGTAATACCAGCTTCACCTACAAATTGTTTCTTTGACTGCGCTAAAGCTACAAATTTAATATTGTGCTCAGCTAGATTTACATTGCTGCATTTAGTGTGATAAAACTTACCTTTTAGGTTAATCTCTAGTTGTTCTTCATTTCTTAAGGATCCCACAAGAACTGTTCTATCCTTAAAGTATTCGTCTTTTATGTAATTCTCTCGCCCTATGGATTCAAGTGACCTTTCAAAAGTTGAGTATGACGATTCATTTATTAGCTTATCTAAGAACTCTTCCATGAGTCCTGTAGTTGATGGAAGAAATGGAATTCCGCCTATATTTACTTCTTCTATACTTTTGTAGAAATCATGGTTTTTGTATTTTTTCTCATCTTTATATGGAAATAGTACAAAGGCTCCAAAAACACAATTGTTATATGCCCCTGTTTTTTTATTTTTATATACGATGGCATCTCTGTACCTGTGCATAGTATTTATATCCTCTTCCTTAGGTCCTATGCCCCCATAACTCTTCTGGTACTCAATAGATGTATCTATCTTATACTTTGCGTCAAATACAAACTCATAAGCTTTATCACTACCAAGTTTATCTATGGATAACATATTGTCAGGTTTTTGCGTTATTGTTTTGCTACCTTCGCTTTTAGAACCTACATTACTAGATTTGCGTGATTTAATAGAGTTATAGCTAACCTTGAAAGTTTCTTTTGTATTTGGGTTTTCATATACTAATGTTGAGGTTACACCTTTTTTAAGTGAAACAAATATTCCCGCTCTGTTAACAGTTATAAAGTCTGTACTTATTAGCTTATACCTCTTTCTAAGTAAGGAGTTTATTTTTATAAAACACCAATATTCATATAGTAAACTAAGCTCCTTCATTGATAAGGAAAATATATTACTATTTATGCTTAGTCCCTTTTGTAGCATCAGATAGTACTTATAAATCTCTCTATAACCACTTGCCATATTAAACACTAAGGATATGGATGTAATCCTATAATCACTATCTACATCCTTTAAAAATGAGGTATTTAGTTTGTTGTTTATTTCTTTTTTCATGCAGCTTAATTTATTTATAATGTCCTCATTCTTTTTCCAAGGCGTGGCCATATAAGTTCTTAAGAAACCATCTATCTTTTGAATTATCGTTAATAACATAAACTTTAGAAATCTATTTTCCTTCGTATCTAATGTTACTTTTTTAGTTACCTGTAAAGCCTGAGTAGGAATGTTTCTGCCATCAATATTTTCTAATAAATGTGGCCTTTTCTCTAGCCATTTTATAGTGTCCATACTTGTATTTTTTAGGCTTTGGTATTTACATACTCTACTATCTTTTATTAGCTCATGATGGGGTTTTGATAATACTATATTGATAGATTTCATCAAGTTCTCATAAATATAGTTTAGTATGCTATAAAACTCAGTGTGACTATTGGATCTTTTGTTATTTATCTCTGCAGCTAGATATGTTCTACTTAGAAATCCATAAGCTAGATTATATATTTCCTCATTTACATCCCTTAGTATTGCTTCATAATCCTCTTTATAATCAATTTTACTAGGCAATACCTCTATAATTATTTTCATATGAGTATTTCCATTAACTTTTACATAAAGATCTGAGTATCCTATATCTCCTCTGAAATTAATTATTCCACTTATGATACTGCCACCTCTACCAGTAGGTGTTACTTTATTTCTTATGTTAGGATTTTCATGATAAAACTCTATGGTAGTATTATTTTTACTTTGAATAACTATTTCATAATTTGTGTATTCCTTAAAGTAAAGGCACCGATTAATGTCATCTACGCACTCTTTTCCAACTACTATAACAGTAAGTGATTTTGACTCGCCATATCCAGCAGCGGCATTATTTCCCTTGATAAGAAGGAAATAATTAAAAGCCTAGCAGATACGCTAGGCTTAAACTCTATCAATAACTTTATTTATATAAATGGCAAGTTACATAATGTTTTGGAGAAACTTCAAGCAACTTAATAGGTTCCTCTTTGCACTTTGCCATAACCCTAGGACATCTTGTTCTAAATTTGCAACCAGTCGGTGCATCTATAGGCCTCGGTATATCACCTATTAATACACTTATATCCAAATTATTTATTTGTGGATCTGGTAGTAATATTGATGAAATCAGTGCTTTTGTATATGGATGACGGGGATTTTTATAAATTTCATCTGCTGGCCCTACTTCAACTAGATTTCCTAAGTACATAACTCCTACATTTTGTGCTAATTGTTTTACTATCAATAATTGATGAGAAATAAATAGATACGTAAGCCCCATTTGCTGCTGAAGATTATCTAGCATTTTTACAATCTGTGCTTGCATAGATACGTCTAGTGAAGATATTGGTTCATCGCACAAAACAAAAGATGGATTTATTGATAAGGCACGGGCAATGCATATACGCTGCTTTTGACCTCCACTAAACTCATAAGGATATCTATTCAAGTCACTTTTTTTCAGCCCCACAGTCTCAAGCATCTTAGCTGCTCGTTCCTTTCTTTCCTGTTTTGTATAAAGATTATGTATATTCATTGGTTCACATACTAGATTCAAAATAGTTTTAACAGGGTTAAGGGATGCATAAGGGTCCTGAAATATAGCCTGCATTTTTTTCCTATAAGGCATAAGCTTACTACTTTTTAAATTTCCTATTTCATCTCCATCAAAGTAGATATTACCTCCTGTCAAATCATACTGACGCAAAATACTCTTACCTACTGTTGATTTCCCACAGCCCGATTCACCAACTAGACCAAAAGTTTCACCTTTATTTATATAAAAACTTATATCATCAACTGCCTTTAAATACTTAGGCTGAAAACTAAAATCATTAGTTTGTTGCTTAAAATATAACTTTAAATTTTTAACTTCAATTAGTTTTTCTGTCATAGTAAATCTCCTTTATACAAAATATATGATTTTCCTAAAACAACGTTTTAATCCTTTTTCTATATTCTACTGTAAGCTTTAGTTTTCTTTTGTATTTTCAAAACATCTAACTTTATGATTGTCATTTACATAATAGAATTCCGGCTTCTTTTGAGCACATATTTCTTTTACTACAGGGCATTTATTTATAAAAGGACAGCCATCTTCAGATATAACTGCATTACTACCTTCATTACTAACAGAAATAAGTTTGCTGTCTTTGGCAAGGTTATCTTCGCTTGGAAATGCATTTATAAGTGCTTTAGTATACTGATGTTGTGGTCTATAAAAAATATCATCCACACTACCTTCTTCTACAATAATTCCATTGTACATAACTGCAACCCGTGAACACATTTGTGCTACTACGCCTAAGTCATGAGTTATTAAAATAATAGCTGTTTTAGTATTTTCTTGTAATGACTTTAACAGTTTTAATATTTGTGCCTGTATAGTAACATCTAATGCAGTTGTAGGTTCGTCCGCTATTATAAGTTTAGGATTGCAGCTAAGAGACATTGCAATCATTACCCTTTGACGCATACCGCCACTAAACTCATGTGGATAACTATCTATACGCTTTTCTGGCAATGGAATTCCAACTAATTTTAACAGCTCAATTGCTCTTATACGTGCTTGAGATTTGCTAATATTATTATGTCTTCTAATAACTTCAATTAATTTACTACCTATTGTGTATACTGGATTTAATGACGATAAAGGGTCTTGAAAAATAATTGATATACCATTTCCTCTTATTTTCATAAGTTCCTTTTGTGATTGTTTTAATATATCAACACCATCAAATATGACTTCGCCATTTTTTATTTTTCCAGGTGGTTGTATCAAATTTAAAATAGATTTAATTGTAATACTTTTACCACAGCCTGATTCACCAACAATCCCAAAAACTTCTCCTTCGTTTACATGAAAGTCAACACCACGAACAGCTTTCAATTCGCCATGTTTTGAGAAAAATGAAGTTTCTAAATTTTTCACGTCTAATAAAATTTTCTCCAAATCCTTCACTCCAATTAATTTTTTATAGTAACGTAGATATAAAAGCTATTATACTTCCTTTTTCACATCCATTAATCAGCTTTAGTATTAGGTTCAAATACGCCTCTTAAAACATCACCCGAAAAATTAAAACTAATCACTGTTAAAAATATTAGTAGTCCAGGAATTATAGCTAAATATGGTGCTTCTGTAATATATCCTTGAGCATTATTTAACATGCTACCCCAAGAAGCATTAGGCGGCCTAACACCCATACCAAAAAAGCTTAAAGAAGACTCCATAAGTATTGCAGATGCAATATTGATAGTTGCTGAAACTATGATAGTCGGCATTATTATAGGAATAATATGTACTAGCATTATTTTTAAAGGTCTTTCACCTGAAACTTTAGAATAAATAACAAATTCTCTTTCCTTAACAGATATAGTTTCTGCTCTCACAATTCTAGCAATACTCATCCAAGTTAATAAACCAATAATTATAATTACACTTTCTACTCCAGATTTTAAATAAGCACTCATTACAACCATAATTAAAAATGTTGGCAGTGACATTAACACATCAACGATTCTCATCAAAATTGCATCGATTATCCCACCAAAGTATCCACTAACAGTTCCAACTGCAATGCCTATAACAGTCGATAAAATCATTGCTAAAAATCCCACTAATAAAGACACTCGTCCGCCATATAATGAACGTGCTAAATAATCTCTACCCATATCATCAGTACCAAATGGATGCACAAAACTCGGTGTTAGTAACCTCTGCGAGACATTTATCTCATTAGGATTAACAGGATATAAAAAAGCAAAAGCTGAAGCTAATACAAGTATAATAATAACACTGGCTGCTCCAAATGCGAGTTTATTTGCATTGAATTCTGATGGTAACTTTTTAAAAAAATATTCTTTCATAAATTCACTTCCATATATAATAATTTTGTTGTAAATGTGTATGTAACCACATCTTATAAAAATTTAATTCTGGGATCAACAACACTGTATAATAAATCTGCAGCTAAATTACCTATTATTATAAATAATGCTGTAAACAAAGTTATAGCCATAATGAGAGGATAATCAAAAGTCATCACAGAATTTATTGCTAATTGTCCCATGCCAGGCCAACCGAAAATTGTTTCTGTAATTATTGCTCCAGATACTAAATTTTGTAAAGACATTCCTAGTATAGTTATAATTGGAAGCATTACATTTTTTAAAACATGCTGAAATAATATTACGAATCTCGATGCGCCATACGCTGTCTGCACCGTAACATAATCTAAAGTAAGTTCTGTAATAGCACTTGATCTTATATATCTTATGTATACAGCAACATTACTAAATATTATGACTGTGCAGGGTAAAATCATATGTTTTAATAAATCTAGAAATGAATCATCCCCAACAGTATGCATTCCAATACTCGGTAGTATTCTTAAATTAACTGAGAACATATATATAAGTACTATTGCAAGCCAAAATGTAGGAATTGATATGCCCACATATGACAAAAATCCTACTATCTTATCTAACCATTTATTTTTATATTCAGCACTTAGAAGTCCCAAAGGTATCGCAATAACTAAGGAAATAACTAATGACGTTCCCATTAAAAGCATAGTTGCTGGAAGTCTTTCTATGACTTGGGTTAGAACTGGTCGGTTATTGATAAGTGAATGACCAAAATTTCCTGCTAATATACCTTGAAGCCATAAAAAATATTGTATGTATATAGGTTTAGTTAAACCTAGACTATCTCTTATTTGGTTAATATAATTTTCGCTCATGTTGGGTTGTACATATGAAAGTACGGGGTCCCCTGGAGCCAATTTTGTAAGAGCAAAACAGACAATAGAAACTATAAACACTATGAAAATTGATTGGATAATCCTTTTTATAACTCTAGTCAATCTCAGTCCTCCTTCTTATATAGTAATATTAATTATAAAAAATAAGTATATAAGGACCTATTATAATAATTTATAAATCCCTATATATTTATTAGATAATACTTACCAGTTTTTATTTATTATTAACTTTATAAAGTTTTGAGTAATCATAATAAATGGTTTTTAATAATGTTTTATCAAATCCATCATAGCTTTTATCAACAGCATAAAATGCATTTGAATAAGATATTGGATATATAAGCATATCCTCATTAATTGTCTTCTGAATGTTTTTATAAACATCCGCTCGCTTAATATCATTTGCTTCAATAGCTCCCTGTGTCCACAATGCATCTAATTTTGGATAATTAAAATGTGAGTAGTTGGATCTAGAATTACTTGAAGCAATATCTTTATATAAATCTGGCTCCTCACCTAATGTGTAATAATTAAGCAATAAATCATACTCTATATTCTTTGCATTTGATTTATTATTGTTATAGATTGTTTGATCAACTGGTGCAAGTGTCACTTCTATACCTATTTTTCCAAGTGCATCCTTAATATAATTTGCCTCATTGTCCATAACTTTATCAGTTGATATATATGTCATTTCAAGTTTTATATTACTCTTTTTAGAAGTTGCTAATAAGTTTTTAGCTTTATTTAAATTATTGTCTATCTTTTCTAGATCTTTACTATAATAAAGTGTATCTGGTGTCAAAATAGAATATGCAGGAACGGCGAAATCACTTGATGTATAGGCAAAATTCACAAGCTCAGCTTTATTTAATGCATATGCTATTGCTAAACGTACATTTTTATCTTTCATAACGTCATTGTTCATATTAAATGACATTGCATTAACTCTACCTGACATATACTTATTAATCTTTATATTTCCGGAACTATTTATTTTATTATAATCCTTAGAATCAATAAGTCTTGCATTTATATCACCATTTAATAATGCTGCATTTGCTGCGTTAGCGTCTTTTATAATTTTAAAAGTCAATGTATCTAAATACGGTTTTCCACCAAAATAATTATCAAATCTTGAAAGTTGAATATATTCTCCAGGCTTATATTCTTTAAATTTGAAAGGACCAGAACCTATGGGCTTATTATTTTTTTCACTACTACCTATATTAGATTCATTTTCATAAATATGTTTAGGTATTGCATATATTTGAGATAATCCTCCTAAAAATGCGGCTGAAGGTTTTGGTAAAGTAATTTTAGCAGTCAAATTATCTATTTTAGTAGCGCTTATCGGCTTCCCATCAATTATACCATAGCTTTGATAAGGCACATTTTGTTTTTTATCTAATAAAGTATTTATGGTAAACACGATATCATCAGCTGTGATAGGTGTATTATCATGCCACTTTAGATTTGACTTTAATTTTAAAGTATATGCTGATTTATCTTCATTTGGTACTATATTTTCAAGTAATCCACTACCATATGATATCTTTCCACCTATAATTTCAAAAAAAGGTGAATATAGAGCTTGTTGAACATCAAAAGTTACTTGATCAACAACGTATAATGGGTTTAATACTCGAGGATCTGTGCTTTCTGAAATAGTAATATTACCTCCGTATTGTGGTTTCCCAGGTGTTTGATTAGAATTTTGTGCAGGATTGGTTGACTTTGTTCCACTTGAACAGCCACCTAAAATCAATGTAAAAGCCAATAGTAATGATGTTATTGTTTTCTTTTTCATATATACAACTCCTTTAAATCTTATAGATACTTATATTTTAAGTGAAATTAAGATGCATAATTATCATCTATCTTATACAATCAATCCCACTAAACATATATTATTACAACTATAATATTATATGTTATAGTTGTATTTTATGTCAATCTAATTTTCTTATCTTTCCTATAGTTTTACTCGGTTTTTATAATTATTAGTAACTCCTGTAAATTTAAATCATAGCATAATAATCTCTTTATCATACCCCTATCGAGTTCTTTTTGAGAATCAACTAAATTACTTTTCACTATTTTTAACTGTTCATTTTCAATCTTCCACTCTTTTATATCTGGATAGTCGGAATTCTGAAATGCAAAGAATTTATTCTTATTTTCTTTATTTCCTAAGTATGCAGCAATAAAACCTACTCCATACCTTTCCAGTTTCTCTAGTACGTTTGCGGTTGATGTATTATTATTAGAAACAATTGCAACAGTTTTATTATTTATAATAGCGTTTGCAATAATATTTAAAATAGTCTGCGTTTTACCCGTTCCAGGAGGACATTCAATAACGCTGATTGGATTACTCAAAGCTTTTTCTGTTGCACTTTTTTGACTAAGATTAAATCCAAATGGAAATATTATTTGATTCCTACTTATTCTTTTTTTAAGTTCTTGTGGAGTTAATTAAGCTGATAAAACACATCTTGGACTAATATTTTTTATTCTAATATACTGTTTGCCTAGAAAACTACTATCATCATTAGTAGTGATACTAACCTTGGCTGCTAGCCCCTTTAAATACTCAAAACAATTGTTTGAAGCATTATTTTTCAAACAAGTTTCTTCCATTTTAATATTGGATTTATGGTAAAGTTTTTTATATCCGTTTTTAAAACAAACTCTAACATGCTCATCAAACTTAAGTATTTTAACAGCGCCAGCTATAGGTTGATTATTCTCATATATAATAGTTGTTTCTGCATTTATCTCAATAGGTTGAGAAATCCACTTAACGTTTTGGTAATTATATGTATATGTTTTATTGTTATCAAATGTAACCTTATACTTACCATTACTATGTTCACACCTAATAATCTTATCTGTTTTATCCTCATTCTTTATAAGAATAAGATTTTCTTCATTATTCAATATTGTAGTTCTCCTCTTTCTATGTTTTTAAATAAGCCTTCTTAGCCATTTATTATTTTTAATATCTCTTCCCCATATTTTTCAACCTTTTTATCTCCAAACCCTTTAACATTATGTAATTCATTCTTTGATTTAGGATTAGCTTTAATAAGTGTTTCCATCTCTGCATTACTAAAAACCATATAAGGCTTGATTCCCTCAACTCTTGAGGTTTTTAATCTATATTCTTTTAAAATATTATAAACATCCATAACTGCAACTACTACCTCAGGTTTCACTTCTTCCTTTGCAATAACTTTTTCTTCAAATTGTATTTCCTTAACTATTGTTTTAATGGTATCTTAATCTTTTATCTCATCAGGCATTTGGCTTACAAGACTTTCTTTAGTGGGTGTATTTTTACTTGAATCAAAGTCTTCATCATTCAATGAATATTTTGATCTATTATCAAATTTTATAGGTTTATTATTTGCTACTAGATAATCAGCTATCTCGTACATTTGCCTTTCTCGTATTACCAAATCATTCTTGTTATTTAATTCCTTGTTTAATAGATTTGTTAATTGATCATATCTATATATAAGATTCTGTATTGCCTTAGGGCATTTAATTTTCTTTATTATTGTTTTAGGGTTAGCAATAATAACAGCTGATTTTATAGGTATAGCTCTCATTATTTTATCCCTAACTAAAATATCTTCTAATATTTTCACATGTCTTTGATTTTGCGTAATAGGACTATATATACCTTCTTTCTTAATTGTTTTTCCAGCATAACTTTTTATAGTTCTTATAAAATCCCCATCAGAATTAATCTCTATGTCCCCATTAAGTTTTTTAGTTTCCAAAACACAAATGAACTTATTAGTGATTAAAACAAAATCAAGTTGTGCTATATAATCCTCTGATTGTAATCTAATATCATGAAGACATAACATCGGAATAAATGAATTTTCAAGCTCATAACTAACATTTTTTTCTCCATCTAGGCCATACTTTAATAAAACGATATCTCTATCAATCAACTTTTTTTTACTCGAGAAGATCTTACTTGAAAGTTCTATTAAGTCTTTTAATTGTTCATTATCCTTATTAAATTCTTTTATAAATATAGGCTTAGTCACTGTTTTCTTACTATTAATAATTGCAGAAATTGCATTTTCTAAAAATGACATTCTCTTACCCCCGATTTTTTAAGTAATATATTAACATCATACCATATCTATTCCAATATAATAACTAATTGTTATTATAACCATTATAAGGTTGCATACTTGAATTGCACACTATACAGTAAACGCACTGCAAAGATTAATCTTTGCAGCACCTATCATCTGCTATACCTATTGTACAAATTTAATACATAAAAAAAGAAGGCTTAATATGTGCCTTCTCCATGCTTGTTTGAAATTCGGTTAAATTTAGAACCTCTTACTTCCTTCGATTCCACCATTTGCTTTATAGTATGTACTTACCAGTTACCACATATAAAATTAACCTTCATCGATTTGAGTCACCTTAAAACATTAGTTTACCTTGTAATATTGAGTGATGTTTTTTATTTATATCACCCAATAGAAAGTAAAAACTTACAGCTTTTACTACGACCTCCATAGCCATCAACCTTATAATTCAATAATCTACCAAATACTAAAAATGCTTATGCAAACTCAAATTGGTATTACTTGTTGATAATTCTTATTAAG
>JGI24143J45723_1001332_pt1 | contig 11857 bp, 12 predicted proteins | sample BarGraIncu00432A_FD_45723 | JGI IMG/M metagenome (IMG submission 45723)
TTTTTATTTTCTGATTAGCTGCAANCCCCGCCGTGGCGGCGTTTCGACGACGACGATCTCCGGCAGCGCAGGGCGACCGCCGGTCGCCCCTACGTGTTGGTCACGGGATGAGTCCGTAGGGGCGACCGGCGGTCGCCCTGAACTTGCTCAGCGGGCACAGCCTTGAGTTGTTACCGGCCAAGCTCTATTTTCCGACCGGCAACTACACTTTCACAAAGCCTACCAGCGTCTCGATCATGAAGTCGACCATTTCCCGGGTCATCCCGGGGTAAACGCCGATCCAGAAGGTCCGCTCCATGATGATGTCGGTATTCTTCAATTCGCCCACCACGCGGAAACCCTCGCCGGTTTCCCTCATCTCGTCGAAACAGGGGTGCTTGATCAGGTTACCCGCGAAGAGCATCCGGGTCTGGATCCCCTTGGCCTCCAGGTGGTTGACGATCTCCTCCCGGGTGCGGCAAGCCCCCTCGCGCACGGTAAGCAGGAAGCCGAACCAGCTGGGATCCGAGTTTTGCGTCGCCTCGGGAAGCACGAAGCTATCCGAAAGGCACTGCAGCCCTTCCCGCAAAAGGCGCCAGTTCTCCCTGCGCGACTGGATGAACCCCGGCAGTTTCTCCAGCTGGGCCACGCCCACCGCCGCCTGCATGTCGGTCACCTTCAGGTTGTAGCCGAAGTGCGAGTAGACGTACTTGTGGTCGTAGCCGTAGGGAAGCTCGCCGAAGCGCTGGGTGAAGCGGTTGCCGCAGGTGTTATCCTTGCCCGAGGGGCACCAGCAGTCGCGCCCCCAGTCTCGGAACGATTCCACCAGGCGCTTCAGGGTGGTGTCGTCGGTGTAGACCGCGCCCCCCTCCCCCATGGTCATGTGGTGCGGCGGGTAAAAGCTGGAGGTGCCGAGGTGGCCGATGGTGCCGGTGTAGCGCCACTCCCCCCGGTAAAGGTAGCGGGAGCCCAGGGCGTCGCAGTTGTCCTCGATGAGCCAGAGGCCGTGCCGGTCGCAAAACTCTTTCACTGCCGCGATGTCGAAGGGGTTTCCCAGGGTGTGCGCCAGCATAACCGCCTTGGTCTTCCCGGAGAGCGCCGCCTCCAAAAGGGTGCAGTCGACGTTGTAGGTCGGCAGCGAGACGTCGATGAAAACGGGGATGGCGCCGTACTGGATGATCGGTGCCACGGTTGTCGGGAAACCGGCCGCCACCGTGATGACCTCGTCGCCCCGGGCAATCCGCCTGTCGCCGAGCTTGGGCGAGGTGAGCGCCATGAAGGCAAGGAGGTTCGCCGAGGACCCCGAATTAACCAGGGAGCAGTGCTGCACCTCGAGAAAAGCGGCGAACTCCCGCTCGAAGCGCGCGGCGTAAGGCCCGGTCGTCAGCCAGAAATCCAGCGAGGAGTCGACCAGGTTCTCGAGCTCGCGCTCGTCGAAGATCCTCCCCCCGTAGGAGATGCGGTCGCCGGCGACAAACGGCTTCGGGTCGCGGCCATGCTTTTCCTGGTAGTGCTTGCCGGTGGCAAGGAGCACCTGCTGACGCAGGACTTTTTCCAGGAAGGCGTCCGTGACCGACCAGAGCTCCTTGATAATGATCTGTTGCGACAACAGATATTTTTTATCCAGGTGCAGGAGGGAAGCAAAGGGGAGCTTTTCACCCCTGAAGGCCTCGTCCGTCAGCTCAAGGGTCTTGCCGGGGGAGCCGGAAGAGCTGGTGGTTATGAAGAGGAACTCGATATCGCCAAAGGAATCAGGCTCGGAAATGGCCAGCGCGGGGCGGCCCTTGAGTCCGGTAAGATCCGTGAAGGGAAAGGGGAGTTTAAAGATCGTGCCGCTATATTTCATTCCAGACATCCTCTTCGGGCGCGCCCAGCACACTGGTGGCAAAGCCGCTTTCTTCCTGCAGTTTCATGTAGCTTAACGAGGTGTCGTTCTCCGGAGCGTCCAGGGGGACGATGATCAGTTCGAACCTGGTCCCCATGCCGGCGGGGACTTTGACATGCAAGTAGCCGTCTTGCGCTACGTCTTGAATAATCCTGATAGCCTGCATTGCTTCTCCTTACTTCCCTTCGGAGTATTTCCTGATCTGATTCAGGGAGACTTCCCGCAATTCCTGCTGCTGCAGGTAGGCCTGCGTCCATTCGATGATGCTGTCGATGGCGCAGGACAGGCTCCAGTGCGGCAGCCATCCCAGCTCCGTCTTCGCCTTGGAGCAGTCGAGCTTGAGATGATGCGCCTCGTGGGGATGCTCGCCGCCGTCCAGGATGAAGCTTGCCCCCGGGCCCCACCCGGCGCAAAGCCGCTCCACGATCCAGCCGACCGGACGGGCGTCCTCTTCGGCCGGGCCGAAGTTCCAGCCACCGCTGTAGCGGACACCGTCCTCGCAAAGCCGCTGCGCCAGGAGCAGATACCCCGAGAGCGGTTCCAGCACATGCTGCCAGGGGCGGATGGCGCCGGGGTTGCGGATCTGGACCGGCTCGCCGGCCAGGATCGCCCTGATGCAGTCGGGGATCAACCGGTCGCCGGCCCAGTCGCCGCCGCCGATCACGTTACCGGCCCGGGCGGTCGCGACAGCCACGCCGTGGTTTCCGTACTGCTCCGGGTTGAAATAGGAAGAGCGGTAGGAGGCGGTCACCAGCTCCGAACAACCCTTGGAGTTGGAGTATGGGTCGTAGCCCCCCATCGGCTCGTTTTCCCGGTAGCCCCAGGCCCATTCGCGGTTTTCGTACACCTTGTCGGTGGTGACGTTTACCACGGCGCGCACGCTCGGGCAGGCGCGCACCGCCTCCAAAAGGTGCACCGTCCCCATCACGTTGATGGCGAAGGTCTCCACCGGGATCTTGTAGGAGTCCCGCACCAGCGGCTGCGCCGCCATGTGGATCACGATCTCCGGGGAGGCAAGCGCCATTTCGGCCTTGAGCCTTTCCAGGTCGCGCACGTCTCCGATCACCGAGTGTACCAGTTCACCCACCCGCGCCAGCTCGAAGAGGCTCGGGTCGGTGGGCGGGTCGAGGGCGTAGCCCGTCACCTGCGCGCCCAGAGAGTGCAGCCAAAGAGAGAGCCAGGCCCCCTTGAAACCGGTGTGTCCGGTCAGGAACACCCTTTTGCCTTGCCAGAATTTCGTCATCGTCATTCCCTTCACCAGAGCTTCCAGGGAGCGGCGTTCTCTCTCCAGAGATCCTCCAGGTGGTTCCTGTCCCTCAGGGTATCCATCGGCTGCCAGAAGCCATCGTGCTTGAACGCCATAAGCTCCCCGGAGCTAGCGAGACCTTCCAGAGGTTCTTTTTCGAAGATCGTGGAGTCCTCGTCGATCAGGTCGAGCACCTCCGGCTGCAGCACGAAGAACCCGGCATTGATCCAGCTTCCGTCGCCGCGCGGCTTTTCCAGGAAGCTCTCTACCCGGTCACCCTCCTGCATGCTGAGGGCTCCGAACTTGCCGCTGGGCTGGGTGGAGGTGAGGGTGGCCAGTTTGCCGTGTGCCTTATGGAAGGCAACCAGCTCGGCAATGTTCACGTTGCCGACGCCGTCGCCGTAGGTAAGCATGAAGGGCTCGTTGTCCAGGTATTCCCGGACCCTTTTCACCCGCCCGCCGGTCATGGTTTCCGCACCGGTATCCACCAGGGTCACCTGCCACGGCTCGGCGGTGTGGTGATGGATGCTGCGCCGACTGGAGTTGCGAAAATCGAAGGTGACGTCGGACTCGTGCAGGAAATAGTGGGCGAAATACTCCTTGATGCAGTACCCCTTGTAGCCGAGACAGATAACGAAGTCGTTAAAGCCGAAGTGGGAATAGATCTTCATGATGTGCCACAGGATCGGTCTTCCCCCGATTTCGATCATCGGTTTGGGCTTCAGGTGCGACTCCTCACTGATCCTGCTTCCAAACCCGCCCGCCAGAATGACAACTTTCATTACTGCTCCTTTCAGGTGCATCTTTTATAGTTTCACGCTCGACAAAATCATTCGGGAAACTTATCGTCTGCTTCCTTCATCTGCTAAACACGATGATGCGCCTCAGTATCGGCTCTATGTGAGGACAAATCAGCGGCGACGTCATCTATTTTGTTGTTCAATACTCCAATCATAAAAGCGGTATGATCGTGTTTTAAATTTGATTGGTCACGAGCCTTACGGATCTCACTTCGCAAGGCGTCATGTCCTTCCAGCACGTGATTAAATTTGCTGTTGATATCTTCAAGAAGAATTTCAAGATGATCTTTTTCCATCCGCAATCTCCATTTCGAGCAATGCTGAACCTGCTAGTCATTGGCCGGGTAGGTTTTCCGGACATCCATTGAGCTTTATTCGACGGGATCTAGTCCTCTCAAGCCTGGCTATATGCATTAAAAAGAGCTTTCTAGTGGCCACACTGGTCAGTATCTAGCGCACTTTTCCCCCATCTTCGCTCATGGGCTGGACAGTACATTAAAACTAACCTTTTTTCAACTGGAAACCCGCTGCAACAGGCAGGCTGCGCCCCGCTTTCGGGGCCTCTGGATCCAGAGGACAAACCAGCTCTGGTGTAGTCCACGCTTAAAGGCAAAGACGCTAAAACACAAAGGAAAAACGAAACAGGAGAAAAACCATGACCTTATATCTTGGCGCTGCTTTTCTTGGGTTCGGCCTGGGGTAATCCCGCCTGGTGGATGCTGGAAGGGTCGGCCCCCAGACGCAGCAACTCCTCGCGCAGGGCGTCGCCGCGCTTGAGCGAGGTGATGACGATGCGGTGGTTCCCGGATAAGAGTCCCATGGCCGGCGTCACGACAGGGCGGTCCATAAACCGGCGCCCGTTGGGCTCGGCGTCCATCGCGAGTTCCAGTTCCAGCCCGGTTTCTTTGAGGGAAAGGTAGGCGATCTCGGCGACTTCGTCGATGCCGCAGAAAGCGACCCCTTTGCCTCCCTCGGCGGCAAGCTTGCGGAAGAGTTTCAGGTAGTCCTGCCGCGCCACGGTATAGAGCCCGGAGAAGTAACTCAGGTGCTGGTAGGCGAGGCGGCTTTTCTCAGCGAAGCCGGTCGGGGTAAGGAGATAGGCGTAGCGGTTCTTCGGGAAGGACCTGACCCGGACATACCCTTTGGCAACGAGATTTTTCAGGTAGGAGTTGACTAGGCCGAGCGCGATGCCGAGACGTTTGGCCAGTTCGCGCTGCGAAAGTTGCTCCGCGCCAGAAATTTCCGACAGGAGAAGGAAGGAGCGATAGGTATCAAGCATCTTTTCGTCGTCACCGTTCATGCGTTGAACAGTACAATAAAGACGGCTCTATTTCAACCATAATCAGGGCTTGTTACTTGCCACGGAGGTAACAGAGAAAATCAAATCTGGAGAAAATCTAAACCTTTTGCCACGGAGACACGGAGAACACGGAGTAAACCTAAATACTAAGCGAGGAAAAGCTTTGAGTCTTAAAAATCTTAAGACCAATCTGCCACGGAGACACGGAGGACACTGAGAAAATCTAATCCTAAACGAGGGAAACCTGTAAAGGGCCAAAAACATGCCAAACTGGTTAACCACGGCTAACCGAGAGTGTTCTTTTGTTTTTATTACGGAGGTGACGCGTGTTTCACGAATTATTGACGCAAAAAATTATTGGCTGCGCCATTGAGGTTCATAGACAGCTTGGCCCCGGCCTCCTGGAGTGTATCTATGAAGATGCCTTCGCTATCGAGTTCGGCTTGCAGGGCATTCTATTCCAACAACAAGTCCTTTTGCCTGTTACCTATAAGGGTTTACCTATTGGCGACTACCGCATTGATTTGCTGGTGGAAAATACTGTCGTCGTGGAACTCAAAAGTACCGAGAGACATGATCCGCTCTTCGAAGCACAATTGCTCAGCTACATGAAACTTGGAGGGTATAAGGTAGGTTTACTGATAAATTTTAACTCGGTCATCCTGACCAAAGGGATTAAAAGATACGTGCTGTGAAAACCAACCGGCAGGTTTTGCCATGGCCTTTAATCAAGGTCTAAGCCTTTACCAATTTAGGTTTTTGAAGTGGTCTTCCTCAGAAGTACCCGGTGTTCGGTTTTGAAGAGTGGTCTTGGTTTTAACCAGTTTAAAGTTTTTGAAGTGGCTTCCACAGATTTTCTCCGTGTCTCCGTGGCAAAGAAAGCCTGGTCTAGCCTTTACCAGTTTACGTTTTTGAAGTGGTCTTCCTCAGAAGTGCTCGGTGTTCGGTTTTGAAGTGTGGTCTTGCTTTTAACCAGTTTAAAGTTTTTGAAGTAGCTTCCTCAGATTTTCTCCGTGTCTCCGTGGCAAAAAGTTTTTGACGTTGCCTTCCTCAGATTTTTTGTTCTCCGTGGCTACCAACAAGAGCTCGGTACAAGCCGGCCAACTCTCTCCCCCTCGCCTGCCAGGAGTGGTCGTTTTCGGCCCGCGCCCGACCGCGGCTTCCCAACTCCTCCCTGAGTTCGCGGTCCCCTGCCAATCGCCCGATGGCTGCGGCCAGCTCTCCCGCGTCGCCGTACTTCGCGTAGAGCGCGGCATTTCCCATGATCTCCCGGTTCACCGGCGTTTCGAAGACGACGCTGGGAAGCCCGCAGGCCAGGTAGTTGAAGAGCTTGCCGTTGGCCTCGGTGAGGGAGATCTTGGGCGATACCGCGAGATCGCCAGCGCTTAGATAGAGCGGCGCCTGGTCGTAGGGGACCCGACCGGTGAAGGTCACCATCCCAGAAATTCCCAGCGCCTCGGCCTTCTCCTGGTAGCCCCCCTCGGGAAATCCCATGATCAGGAAATGCAGCTTGGCCCCCTGAGCCCGCAAAAGCGCGGCAGCCTCCAGCAGCAGGTCCACCCCCTGGTAGCGATTCAAAAGCCCCAGGTAGCTTACGACCGGACGGTCCAGCGGGAGCCCCAGTCGCTCCCGCAGCTCCCGGGTCTCTTGCCTGCTGTGCGGGGTGAACACTTCCGTGTCTACCCCGTCCAGGAGGGCGCGCACCCGCTCGCGGGGAACTCCCTCCCGAACCAAGAGCTCCACGGTCGGCCCGGAACTTGTCACGATGAAATCGGCATTCCGGTTGATCCAGCGCTCCAGCAGGGCAAAGCTTTTCTGCAAAAGGGATCCAGGCCGCACGAAGCCGTGGTCGGTGATCTCGGCAGTAAGGCTACCCTGGCAGTCGAAAAGTAGCGGCACCCGCAGCACTTTCTTCAAAAGCGCTCCGATGAAGGCCCCCTCGTGGATGTGGGCGTGGATCAACTGGGGCTTAAAAACGCGGGCTACGCGCAGGGCTTTAAAAAGGAGCAGCAGGTCGAGGTACGGCTTATGCCAGGAGGGGCCGGCTTCCAGCTTCCCGTACCAGGGGACCGCGGGGATCCGCTCCACGGGCACCCCGGGGACGTCGCGCCCGATGTGGTAGGTCACCAGGCGCAACTCGACGCCTAAAGGGAGCACGGCACGGGCCTCCTCGAGGATGCGCACGTGGCAGCCACGGTCGGCGAAGAAGGGGGTGGGTGCCAGCATCAAGACTCGCAGCGGGGCCTCAGCCAAAGTTGAGCTTTTCCTTTATGTTATAGATCTGTTTTCCCTGCGCCTCGTAGTAGGTCCGGGCGGAGAGCTCGGCCAAAAGTCCCAGCACGATAAACTGGATCCCCATGAAAAGCAGGAAGGCGGTCAGGATCAAGAGCGGGTTGCGGTTCATGCTGGTGTGCTCGAAGACCTTCATGTAGATCGTCGCGGCGCCGCTTAGGGACCCGGCGGCGAGGGTGTAGATCCCCCAGCGGCCGAAGAGCTGGATCGGCTTGGTGGAGTAGGATAACAGGAATTTCACCGTCATCAGGTCGAGGATGACCTTCATGGTGCGCGAGATCCCGTACTTGCTGACTCCGTGCAGCCTTTCGTGGTGGCGCACCGGCATCTCGGTCACCCGGGCCCCGAACTGGGAAGCGAGCGCCGGGACGAAGCGGTGCATCTCCCCGTAGAGGTTGACGTCTTCCAGCACGTCGCGCCGGTAGGCCTTCAGGGTGCAGCCGTAGTCGTGCAGATGCACCCCGGTCATGCGCGAGATGAAGGCGTTGGCGAGGATGGAAGGGAGGCGCCGGTTGATAAAAGTGTCCTTGCGGTCCTTGCGCCACCCGGAAACCACGTCGTATCCCTCGTCGATCCGGGCGAGCATGAGCGGAATGTCCAGGGGGTCGTTCTGCAGGTCGCCGTCCATCGGGACTACCACCCGCCCGACCGCGGCGTCAAACCCTGCCGCCATGGCGGCGGTCTGGCCGAAGTTGCGCCGTAGCCGCACAACCTTCACCTGGGGGTCCCGCGCCGCCAGGAGCTTCAGCGCCGGGTAGGAATTGTCGGCGGAGCCGTCATCAACCAGGATCAGCTCGTAGCTGAGGCCTGACTCGGCCAAGGCCTCGGCGATGCGGTCGTGCAGAATCGGTATGTTGTCCTCTTCGTTGTAAATCGGTACTACTATGCTCAGATCCACATTTTTCTCCTGCGGGATTTCTTTTTTAATGAGCTTACGGCCTTTGGCACCGAAAGCTTAAAGGACTTAAAGGACTTATGGGACTTATGGGACATATGGGATTTATGGGACTCAAAGGACACCAGAGAACCCGGAACGCGGTCAGCGCGCTAGGGCGGGCTCGCGCCCAACTCCTGCCCAAAGGCCTTCACCTGGTTTATTTCGACCTCTGCCGCCCGGGCGCCGGCGCGACGAAAGCGCGGCCGCAAGAGCCCACTGATGATGCCGGCTCCGTACACCAGGTGCAGGGTCGGATAGACCAGCAGTAACCAGGGAAACATCCGCAGCTCCCGGGCCCTGACGGCACCGCAGAGGGCTGAGCCGGCCAGCAAGGCAAGGTAACCAAGGAGCGGCAAAGCGCAGAGCCACCCTGCGCTGAAGGGGAGCAGCAAAATATAGAGGAGCAGAGCGGCCGGGGCCAGGGAAACCGGCTTCAATTTCCCGGAAAGCACAGTCTGCTCGCCACGCCCGCGCCCGTAACCGTACATCTGCTTCCAAAAGGCCCGGTAGCTGGTGCGCTGGCTCCGGGTAACGGCGAGTTCGGGGTCGTGCACCAGGTGGTAACCCTCGTGCTGCAGCCGGTCCATCAGCTCATTTTCCTCGTTGGGATAGAGCCGCTCGTCGAGCCCGCCGTGGGAAAGGTAGACCTCGCGCCGAAAACTGAGGTTGCAAAGGATCAACTCGCTGTCGCTGGTAAAGCGCGCCTTGCCGCTTTTTTGGTAGCGGTTGCGCACCCCACCCCCACCTACCGGAGAGGCGAACGCCGCACCGATGGCGCGCTGCAGCGGGGAGTCGCTCGCGGGTGTCAGCGAGGGGCCGCCGACCGCCGCCACTTTGGGATCCTGGAAATGCCCCACGGCCCTTTGGAGAAAGTCGGGGGCGACCAGGGAATCGTCGTCGAGAAAGTAGAGGATCTCCCCCGCAGCCTCGCGGGCGGCGAGGTTTCTCTGGGCGCTCGGCATGCTGCCATAGGCAACCAGCACCTCGAAGAGCTCGGCCGGGTAGTTCGCCTGTGCAATACCGGAGAGGGCCCGGACCGCACCCCCCGGTTTTCTCGGGATGATGATGGAAACCCGCGGAAGGCTCATGGGAAGCGGCGTTTCAGCGGGCCAGGGAGCGGCGGGCAGCGGCGGGACGCGGTGCGCCCGCTACTGAACAATTGCCTTCACCCGGTCGTAGCGGAAGGTTCGGTGGCAGCCAACGGAGCAGCTCCCACCGGTCGGGGTGGTCTCGAAGCGGATCGGGATGTCCCAGGTGCCGAAACCGGGCGCCTTCGGATTGATCAGCCGGTCCTGCATCGCCGCGTGCGGGTTGTGACAGATCTTGCAGGAGCGCCCTTTCCCCGCCTTATTCACGTGCAGGGCATGCAGGTTCCGGTCGCCGTTTCGGAACCGGGTCGCCGTCTCGGTGGTAACCGCCGCCGCGAGTTCGGGGTTGTGGCAGGAAAAGCAAAGCGGAAAGGCATCCGTAGAGAAGGGGCGGTACAATTCCAGCGGGAGATCCGCCTTGAGAATCTTCCGGTACGCCGAGCCGTGCACGGAGTGGCAGCCGACGCAGTCCCCCTTGGCAACCGGCGAGTGCACCGATTTGCCTACAGCGATCTGCGCGTCATGGCAGCCAAAGCAAAGCTGCGCGCCGGGGCTTCTCAAAAGCTTCGTGGAGTCGGACTGGTGCGGGTCGTGGCAGGCGAGGCACTCGCCATTGGCAACCGGCGGGTGGGTGTGGCTCCCGGTGAAATGATCCTTGGGGTGGCAGCCGAAGCAGAGCGCCGGGACCGGGTTCTTTAAGAGCGCCTTGTTGTCGGAGCTGTGCGGCAGGTGGCAGGCGTAGCAAAGGCCCTGGGCCACCGGCTTGTGCAGGTGCGATTTTTTAATAAGGGTGGTGTGGCAGACGACGCAGAGCTTATCCTTCGGCACGATGAATCCCATGCTCCCCTTACCAAGCGGGTGATCGTCGGAGAACTGCTTGTGGCAGCGCAGGCATTCGCCCGCGCCTACCGGCTTGTGTACGATGCTCCCCTTGTCCAGCCCGCGGTGGCAGGCGCTGCACTTGAACGGCTCCGCCCCGGCTGGCGCCGGGACGAAGCAGAGACTGAGAAACAACAGCGCGGAAACCTGATATGCCCTGCGGAGGAGTTGCATCGCTTTAGGTGCCCTCTGAACTTTTTCGTGAGATCCTATTTGCCGTAGCTGTGCAGACCGGAGAGGAACAGATTAACCCCCAGGTAGCAAAAGATCGTCGCGGCAAAACCGATGACGGAAAGGATCGCGGCGCGGCGCCCGACCCAGCCGCGGGTGATGCGGGCATGCAGGAACGCGGCGTAGACGAACCAGACGATCAGACTCCAGGTCTCCTTGGGGTCCCAGCTCCAGTAGGTCCCCCAGGCGTAGTTGGCCCAGGCGGCACCGGTGACGATTCCCAGGGTCAGCAAGGGAAAGCCGATCATGATGGCGCGATAGTTAAGGTCGTCCAGAACCTTTATCGAGGGGAACATGGAGAGCATCCCGCCGGCCGGCGTGTTGCCGCCGCCGCGCTCCAGCTTCTCGCGCAACAGGTACATGATGGAGATGCCGCAGGCGACCGCGAACGCCGCGTAGCCGAGGAAGCAGGTGACCACGTGGTACATGAGCCAGTTACTCTGCAGCGCGGGTACCAGCGGCTCGATGCCGCTGTCCAGCCCGAGCTGGGCCCAGGCCATCCCGAAGAGGGCGAAAGGGACCACGAAGAAACCGACGGCGCGGTACTTGTACTTGAAGTCGATGATCAGGAAGATCAGGATGATGGTCCAGGAGAAGAACACCACCGATTCGAAAAGGTTGGAGAGCGGCGCGTGGCCGTGCCCCTGGTCGTAGGAATCTTTCCAGCGCATCCCGATGGCGGCGGTCTGCACCAGGAAGCCGAAGAAGGCGGTGTAGGTGCCGGCAAGTCCCACAAGCTTATTGCGCGAGGCGAGAAATGCGAAGAATATGCAGGTGGAAACCATGTAGGAGACCATGGTGACGTTGAACAGCATGGAACTGGACATCGATTTTACCCTCCGATTTTGTCAGTTTGAGCAGCGCTATAGGGGGCTCACCCCCCGGGGAGTTACCCCTTGAGCTTCTTCAGCAGTTCCTCGAAGGCCATTTCGAAACCGGCGGGGTTTTTGCTGGCGGACCCGCCGACCGTGACGGTCCCGTCGCTGATCCGGGCCCAGACCCTCTTGTGGGACATGAAGAAGGCCATGCAGATGCCGGTCACCATCAGGAAGCAGCCGAACCAGACCACGAGCACACCGGGGTCCTTGGCGACCTGGAGGCCGGTGTAGAACTTCTGGTCCATGCCGTCAAAGGTGATGATCAGGTCCCCGCCGTGCTCGGCATTAAAGGAGTCGTACTGCGAGGAGAGGATCACGAAAGGCTGCGGCTTGCCGCCCGCC
>JGI24143J45723_1001333_pt1 | contig 11856 bp, 12 predicted proteins | sample BarGraIncu00432A_FD_45723 | JGI IMG/M metagenome (IMG submission 45723)
AACAGCTTCATCATGGCCGGAGACGACAAGTTGGATGTCACAATTTCGATTGGCGCTGCCATGTCCCGGACAGGCGACAGTGTTGAAACAATAGTCAGCCGTGCGGACAGGCTCATGTATCTCAGCAAGAGCGCAGGACGCAACCGGGTTACGGCAGAAGAGGGCCATGAATGACCTGAGCAGTGACAGATCAACGCCGGAGCAGGAGCAGGAACAGAGGCTCACGAGACCGGCTTCACCCCTGAGACGCCTGTTCATCTGGCTTTTTTCTGCTGGCAGCTGTTGCGGGCCCCAGTTGCACCTAGCAAGGTCTAATATCAACTTTTTACTGAAAGTTTAGATTCGGATAATTGGCCTTTATATGTGGCGTTCAATGTGATAGTAGCTAAGTTATTAATATAAAACTAAAGGAGTCTAATTGTGAAAAGCGTTGTAATTATGAGTATGTTGTTCGGCATCAGTATTGCCTGTAGCGGTTGTAGCGGCGGAGACAATTCTGCACAGGTGCAGCCACTACAGGCACAGATAACCACCTTGCAAGCCAAGCTATCAGCTGTTCAGACACAATTATCAAGTGCCAAGACAGACGGTTCGACTTACAGTACTGGTCTCAACACTGCAATTACCTCGCTGACACAAACACAAAGCGCATTGGCTACGCTTTCCGGACAGCCTGCAAGCACCAATACGACGCCATTGACCACGGCCAGTAATCAGGTCCTCGTGTTACAGTCGCTGGCTGATAGTCTCTCGTCCAACACGTCAACGCTTCCGACGGCCTATACTGCCTCTCAACAGAGTCTCGCCACCCTGACCTCTCAGTTGAGCATAGCCAACGCACAAGTCACCAGTCTGACGATACAACTAGCCACCAACCAAAGCAGTAGCAGCGTAGCCGACCAACTGACTGCTGCTAACGCTCAGGTAACCACGCTTACTGGTCAAATAACCATGCTCAGCGCTGCATCAGCGTCGCTGCAATCACAGTTGGACGCAGCCAATGGCACAGTTGCAACTCAAGGTACGCAACTGACTGCATTCACTGGCCAAGTAACAACCTTGATTGCCAACAACAGCAACCTAACCGGCCAACTGGCAGCCGTCAACACGCAGATAGTAGCACTTAACGGCCAGATCACAGCTCTTAGCACTCAAATCTCAAGTCTGAATACCAGCGACACAGCACTGACCGTAAACAATGCGAACCTGAACACGCAACTTGATACTGCCAATACCACACTAACCTCGCTGACGGAGCAGGTTGCGGCACTGCAGGGCCAATTAGACGCCGCCACCGCCACTAACGCTGATCTGATTAACCAACTTGCGGTTGTCACGGACACTACGACATCACTGACAATTCAAGTTTCCTCACTGACTATGCTGCTGATTGAGACTCACAATGACGTCGTCTCGCGTATCACGGCACTCAGCGACCAGATTGCAGCACTTAACGCAACCATTTCGACAATGGTCGCGGCTCCAGTGGTAATGTCTATCGACTCGCCGATTGTCACGGTGCCGGCTAGCGTCGCAGTGAGCGTGGCATTTCCGACTTCTGAAGCCGGCAAAATTGTTACCTTCTCTACTACCGCCGCGAATGGCAACCTGACACCAGTCAGCACGGTCATCGCTACTGACGGCACAGCAACAACGACCTTCAACTCCAGCTCGGTTGGGACAGTTAATATTTATGCCTTGGAAGGGCTCTACTGCGGCGGAGCGGTTGTACAGGTACTACCGACTCCGGCGCCAACCTACAGCGTCTCCGGTACGATAGCCTTGAACAGTACGGGGCTTCAGAACGTGATAGTCACATTGACGGGTGGCGTCACCAACTCTACAACGACCGATTCAAGCGGCAATTACAGCTTTGCCGGATTGACAAACGGCACGAGCTACAAGATAACCCCAGCCTTGTCAGGATACAGCTTCATGCCTTCCAGCATCACCGGTACGATCAGCGGCAACGTCAGCAGCCAAAACTTCACCGACATCATCACGCAAACATACAGTTGCAGTGGCACGCTGAGTCCTCTTGGCCGCTGGTGCGACAACGACAACGGCACGGTCAGGGACATGACAACCGGGCTTGTCTGGTTGCAGAACGCTAACTGTACGGCCACGCTGGGTGGAGTAATGTCAGGTAGTACAAATAGCTGGTCAGAAGCTATTAACTGGAGCAGTTATCTTGCGAGTCCAAATGTTAGTTGCGGTCTAACAGACGGCTCTGCTGCCGGGGAATGGGCGTTGCCGACGAAAAGCCAGTTCAAGACTTTAACCACTGGCACAGAAGCGGTTATAGCCAGCACACCAGGCCCTTTTAATAACGTCTATGGCCTCGGCGACAGCGTCTACTGGTCGTCCAGCAGCTACAGCCCCGGCGATCCCTTGATCGACTTTATGATCAATGGCGGTACGGAGGGCTCCGCCGAGGGCGGCTACTACAGCGCCTATGTGTGGCCGGTTCGTAACGGACAGTAGGGCATTTGACACTTTGACACTTTGACACTTTGACACTTTGATGTTTGATCGCCTGGGGTATGGGGGCGACAGCCCCCATCGAACGGAAGTTTTTATGGCACAAACGGGCGCGGAATCTAAACTATTACCTAAAAGTTGATATTCGCTAAAACCCAGTAATGCCTTGCATACCAAAGGGTTACTGGGTTTTCTTTTGTGCCGGTAGGGCTGTGGCCATGTTTGAATGTTATCTTACAAGAGGATTTGGCAGGTAAGTTGGGATTCGTCAGATACTTGATACCTGTAGACACGAATGTTGGTTCCACCCCTAAAACTGCCACCACCGACGCGCTTGATTGGCCGGGGTTATTAATGCCAAGAATCATCTACTGCGCCCTCCTATGCCCTTCATTGCTGTGCCAATCTCGGCCAATGGTGCCGATGGTGAGGGTAAAGTCATATCTGGCGAATCAGGCTGCTTTCTAAGGATCGCGGCTGCATCCTTCAGCCTCTTGGCCTTGGCAGGATCGGTGGCGTTGATCTGGCTGGCATGATCGGCGTATTGCCGCGCTATCGCGCTTGCTCGCCCAGTGATGGTCATGGCCGGGGATGGTGCCAACGGTACAGAACCTACAGACGGAAAGGCGGGTTTTGAGGGTTGAGGTTTGTTTTCTTTTAGAGGCAAAGGCGGTAACGCTCCGCTCTGTACCGCTGGTACGAAAGGCATGTAAGGAGTATGAATTATTTTACCGAGATTACCCGCTGACAAATCACGGCTCAATACACTCGCGGCCATGCAGCGTTTGTCTGGTTCATGAGTATCAAATACCACCAGTCCCTTTCCGTGCTTATCTAGGCGTATCCCTACATTGTATTTTTGCAGTGTTTTATGAATATCTTTCCAATCTAAATTTTTGCCCGATATTACCTTTTTTATATCATTTTTCAAATGGTCAGACTCTTTACCTTCTTTGCACCATCTTTCAAAAGACGGCTTCCCGGTATGACTTTCCTGTCTACGCGATTTATCGCTAATTTTACCTGCGTGTTCCTGAGAAAATAATATCTTTTCCTCTCGGCTTCGTTCTACCAATTTCCCATCAGCGTCAAGTTTATGCAACTTACCCTCTACCCGTTTCCATCCGTTTTCTATCTCCAATTGCCGTGCAACTTTTTCGCGGATTTTATGATTTTGTTTGCTACGAATAAACCTGTCATTTACCGCCTTGAATGTTTCCGGGTGTACGTGATTTGCAACAATATGTATGTGCGTTTTATCTGTGTCCATGTGCAGGTATGCCACGGCTTGATGTTCTTCATACCCTGCATATTTGAGATAAGTGGATATCGATCTGGTCATTTGATCGCGGGTCGGTTTCTCGCCTTCATCCCACGATATGACAAAATGTTTGCAGGGATTTAGCACTGCTTGATTCCTGGCTGCGGTGGACTCCATAGCAATGGTTATCATTTCAGGCTCAAGCATATCGAGCTTTTGGCTGTAGATCAGTTCCCCCGGAGACTCGGCATCACCCTTGAGGGCATATTCTATAGTGGCCCGAACGCTCCTTGGACGGGGGGCTTGTTTGGCCTTGGCTCCTTTAGCCGCTTTAGTCAAGGCACTAACCGCTGCACTACCTATGGCCTTGCCAATGCCCTCAATAACACGCAATGCTTGCCGTTCCTCCTGCTTTGCCTGGGCCTTTGCCTTGCCATTGGCTTTCGGGGTTTTGTGCGGAATTTCTTTGATAATCATTTGGACTCCCCGCTAATGCTTTTGATAGCGTAGATGATTTTTTCATAGACCTCGTTGGTGGCGGAAATCAGCTTAGAGACATCGGCTTTGGCTGCAAGATTTATCCGCAAATCGGAGATTATTTTTTTCTGCAACCCACCTAACTTCATAAGTTGGGCGAGGGTTTCAGTATCAGTACGCGGGGTAATAATCTTGTCCAGCGCACAACGCCGTTGATATTCACTGACGGACAATCCACAATATTTGGCGTTAGCCAGAAGCTCCGCATATTCCTCTGGTGTCCACCAGACACCCGTACGTTTATGGCACGCTTGGTGGCGAGCCACGCTCTCGCTTTTGCTCTTGCTCTTGGGTGGCATTTGGTTCACTCCTTTTGTGTCTGCGACCGTTCCGAAGGAACAGAGCGGACATCCCCCACGGCTTCACTGTGGGGCAAGGCGGCGGCTTTATCGCCGGGGGGATTGGAGCGTTAGCGCAAATCCCATGCCTTGCCCTTACTACTCTTCACATCCTTATATTCTATTCTCATTACCTTAGCAACAACTATCTCCATTTGTCCTACCTGAGAACCTAAGCCAGTTATTAATATTGACAGTATTAATATACAAAGCGTATATTGCCTCAGACACTTTTAGAATATAATTTTAGGGGGTGGTAAACATGGCTGAAAAGACACGAAAGCCGAGAATTGAATATTCATCTGAAGATTTGCAAAAGCTTGAATCAGCGTTGAATGAGTTTGCTGAAACATGGGTGGAAAGGCCAAAGGAGATTAAAGGCAAGAAGCAGTCTGTGAAGGTATCTATACTCAAATGCAGTGGCGCTATCAGAACACTTTTAGACCGGGGATATCCTTCAGACGCTATAGCCGATGGATTGAAAGCTAAGGGGATAGAGATATCACCAGTTACCCTTAAATCGTATATTGCTGATATTATCAAGGCCGATAAAGCCGATAAAACAGACAAGGTTAAAAAAACTACTCCCGCCAAAACAACAGACGCTAAAAACATCCAAAAGACTATCGCACAACAAGCTGCTGACACATCACCTCCCGGCACAGGTGCGGTCAAGCCAACAGATTTAAAAGGTGGCAAAGAAAAACTATTCGGCGGCAACAAATAACATTAAATCAATATAAATTGGAGGCAATACAACCATGGCTAAAAAGACAGATTTGGCATTAAATCCGATTATAGTTATTACAGGTGACAAGGGCGGTGTAGGCAAATCTCTGGTTGCTATTACACTGCTTGAATATTTGATTGGCAATAAAACGCCTGTCGCAATCATAGACACGGATATGACTAACCCTGACGTACACGCCCTATACGAAAACTCGCTTAAATCTGCTCATATAAACCTTGAAGAAAAAGATGGTGGGGGCTGGATGAAGCTAGTTGAATTTGCAGAATCCACACCTGAAACGATCATCGTCAACATGAAAGCCGGTAGCAAGACAAGCATCGAGGAGAATCAGAAGTTCATCGGTGACGCGCTTAGAATGCTTCAACGTCCGGTGGTCATGTTTTTTGTCTTAGGACTGCAAAAACAATGCTCTATTCTCTTCTACGATGCACTCAACCTGTTTCCCACTCTCCATGCTGCTATCGCGGTTAAAAACCTCAAGAATGGCGATATCGACGAATTTTTCAATTGGGATGAAGCCAAACAGAACGAGGCATTCAAGAGCGTCAAGGAAATCATTTTCCCGAAAGTCCATGCCAGAATCAGCCTCAAAATAACCGATGATGACATGATGATTTCCGAACTGCTGGACGGCGGTAAATTGCGGATTTCAGAACGTGCGGCCCTCCAATCTTGGTTGGACAGTGTTTTTGCATCTTATGATGGAATCAAAGAATCCATCGGCATATAGGGGGCATTATGAGCCTTGATTTTTCCGCTCCCAAGCAACTATACCGCGAATTATTTGGTGTTGATATGCCGAATGATGTTGAAATGATTATTGCAAAAATATGTCTTCACTTCAAAGTAAAACCAGATAACATGGAGGTAACACACTTTATAATAAACGGATGGCTAAAAGATAAAATGGATATAATCCCCGCTAAAATCAATCATGCGTCAAAGGTCGCACTGGCTGAATTCAAGGCTGCCACCGACTCACAAGCATCGGCGTCGATGGCAAAGGCAAAGGCTGACTTGGCCGCTGCTGTGGGTGAAGCTGCCCACACTGTCGCCAAGAAGGTTGCCGGGGCAACCATGTTTAAGTGGGGGTGCGGGTGTTTTGTCATTGCTCTGCTATGCCTTGGCGGGACATGGTGGAAGGGACACAAAGACGGGTTAAACGCCGGAATAGTGGAGGGCTACAATCTGGCCAAAGATCAAGTAGCAGCGGCGGCATGGGCGAACACGCCGCAAGGAAGGAAGGCTTATAAAATGGCGGTGAGTGGCGCTCTCGAAAAAGTAATACGCTGCGATTCGCCGGGGTGGGGGATCAAAGATGGTGCTTGCTACGTTCAGCCAGCCAAAGACGGGAGCATCTATGGCTGGTTGGTGCCATAAGGGGATAGCATGGCGATAATATGTGGTGATTTGCATGGTTTCGTGGAAAATGGGGGGGCGTGGACGTGACATTCACCACTACTGAATTAGAAAAAATGGTGGCCGACTATTGCGATTTTGCCGCGCAACTCTTGCCCAATGATGCGATTCAAACCCATTTCCCCGGTCACACTCGGCGCGAAATATCGCGTACTGATGCCCATGCTCTTAAGAGCAACGCTGTGCAGATTGCCAAGCAACTGCTCAAGGTTGTACAGGGCAAAGCGCCTGCCGGTCAATATTCAGAGCAAGTGCTTGAAACCATGATCGAAGACTATGAGACATTTTGGCAAGAGGACTCAAAGGGCATTCATGGCGGCGATAACACGGCTAACGCGGCTGATAAGTTAGGAAAAAACATTCTTTGGATTACCAAGGAGCTTCTTGCTGAATTGCTGAAGGGGGAGGGGGGCAAGAACTGCGAGGAATGCCTTTTTGAACCGACACCAGAGCTTTGCCCTGACGGATGCCTAAACCAACGTAAGCTTGATCTTGATCGGCGCGAGGCCGAGTTAGAAGAGAGAGAGGACCAGTTACGAAAAAACGTCGATTTTTTTGAACGGGAGAGAAAAAGACAGGAAAATCAAAAAGCGGGGTTACAACAGCGGGAACTGGCGCTTAATCGGCGTGAAATTGAACTGGTCGGTATCGAGGATTGGGCCAAACTGTTAGAAAAGAGAGAAGCGGCCGTCACTGAATTAGAAGCTAGGCTTTCCACAGGAAAGTAGCAGGGTGTGAATATCATGCAGCAAAGATCAGACAAAAGATGCTTAGAGAAAATCCTAGCCTCTGGTCTTTGCCGTTGGCGAATATTGAGCGGTGGACTAAAGATCGCGAGTCGATCCCCGTTCCCTACATTGTCTGGAAAGAACTGCTAGAAACCATGAGCCATGAGGACATTATCAATCTGTTGCTGTCTCGGTCGCAACGGGCAACCCTGCTGCGAAGCTCAAGCCCGTTCACAGGAATCATCAGCCAAGAGGAACGGAACCGGATTTTTGAACGATACAAGAGAGAACCCGCCTAACGCCGACCAACTATGAGTTTTGGGGCGAGTATTTGTGAGCATTCTACTTCTAGGCGATCACGCCGTATCTTCCGTAGTAAAAAGCTTGTAACTGGCTGGTATAAAAGGGATCAGAGTTATACCACATTTTCTCATAAACATGGTATAACTCTGCCCTGGTCTCCCTTCTATGAGTTTTGGGGCACAGTTTGCGTCTTGATGCTGGCAAGCTCGGCGGCTTGTTCTGCAAGCTTCCCGGTCTGGGCCTCGATCCTCCCTTGCAGTTCCTTGTTTTCATCATGAGCGCGTTCCACCAACTTCCTCTCTTTTTCAACCTCCCCGACTGCTTTGCTCTCCCTTGCCTTCACTTCCTTTACTTGCTCCTGAGTCGCGGTTAGCTGTGCATGAAGTACGGCAGATGCCCTTTCTGCCTCGGTTCTAGCCTTTGTCTCGGTGGCGATTTCCGCTATCAGTTTTCCGATCAGGGTGGCCTTTTCGGTGGTATCCTTAACCGCCTTACCTTCCCTCGCTTTTGCATCCTCGACCTGCAACAAGGCGGCGGTTAGCTGTGCTTGGAGTACGGCGGCTCCCTTCTCGGCCTCGATCCGGCCTTGCGTCTCGGTGGCGTTGGTCAATGTCAGTTTTTCGATAGTAGCGGCTTTCTCCGCAAGAGCTTCCGTTAATGACTGCACCCGATTGCGAACCTGAGCAAGTTCGGTCGTCTTCTGGTCAGCGGCGATACGCTCACGCTCCAGATCGGTGGCGAGTCGGGTTATCTCGCTTGCCTGTTCACCGTTCCTCCCGGTCAATATGTTGTTGGAGTCGGTGAGTTCCTGCACCAGCTCCGCGAGCCCTTCCCGCTCTACCTCCAAGACTTCCCCGGCAGCGGCAAGGTCGGCTGATTCCTTCTGCACCTGGACGAGCTTGGTTTCCACCTCTGACCGTGCCTCGGCAGTAGCGCGAGAGATTTCTGCGGCGAAGGCTGCGGCCAAGGCAGACGGGAGCGCCGGGGCTTCTGCTGCAAGCTTGGGTAATGCCTCCCTCCATGCGGAGAGGTGCCGGTGTACTGTGTTCGGGGAGCCGCCAATAGCGTCCCTGACACTCTGGATCGTCGGGGTGATACCTTGGCCCAGCATTGAGTCTGCTGCGGCTGCAACCTGCTCGTAAGTGATTCCGGGGCGTGGTGCGGTGTTCGCCATGGTTTGTATTCCTCCCTTTGCTGTACGATGTATCATGTATGTCATATCCTGTATGATGTATAATACAATACACCATACAGGATACAGTGTCAACTATATTTTTGCCGAGGGAGGGTTTCATGAAGACGCGACAAATACACCCTTAAACGGCATTGGGGGGCTTCGTCCGAGGGAGTGTGTGCTTTAAGAGGGGAATGCCCGCTCAGGGGCGGATTTGGAGCTTGAGGGGTGGGGGTTTCTTCTAGGGGGTTGATCCTTCTTTTGATTTTCCCTTCAAAACCGCCTTTCGCCTTTGACTTGAGTTGCCCAGAGAGAGGCAAACCAGCCCACAAGTCCACAAGGAAACGGGCAAACGTGCGCTCCTGTCGGGCGCTTTGCCCTGCACTTTGTGCTTCCATGTGGATTTGTGGACTGTCCCTTTCCACAGGTGCGGTGGATTGCTATTGCGAGTTCTGGCGCAAATACTATGAGATTTAGGGCAGCTATTGTGAGTTCTGGCGCACTATTGTGAATGAAAATGATGCAACTATTCATATTAGCGGAGTGCCTTAGAAAACAGGTGGGGAGCCGTCCACAAATCCATACAGAAGCGCAAGGCGCTGGGCAAAGCGCCAGAATGGAGCGCACGTTTGCCCGTTTCCGGGTGGAGCTTGTGGGCGGATCTTCGCCGGGGCCGAGGGTTCATCCGGCCACCTGTCGGCGCATTTTTTTGTCTGGTTCCACAAGGGGTCGCTTTAAAGACTTTAAGGTTCTAAGGTTCTCTTTAAGACGCGCGCACGTTTTAAGGTCGGAGCAAATGCACAGCCGGGGCGGGTTTGAGGGGTGTCCAAGTTCCTGATATACGGTATTGCCGGTTCCTGATATACGGTCCAATCCACAGGGGGCCGGTTCCTGATATACGGTCCAATCCACAGGGGGCCGGTTCCTGATATACGGTATTCCCGGTCCGTGATAGCCGGTTCAATCTACAGGCTTCTTCTTCCGGCGGGTGGCCTCTAAAAGCGCCTTTACCGGGGCTTTGTGGTGTTTGGAGTAAAAGACCACTTGATCGTCTTCGGGGCGTAGCTCTACCCGGTAATCCGGCAAGGTGCCAAGATCCACCTGCCCCCTAAAGACCATGTGCCGGAACTTCTTCAATTCCGCCGTAGATCCACTTTTTTCCCAAAGGGTTTCCATCCCTACCTTCCAAAACGGCTGGCCCCCACAATGCTTTCTGGCAAGTTCATAGAGCCTTCGCTCAATGCCTCCGTCCAGTTTGAAATAGTCTGGATTGATCGAAAGCATTTCCTGCGTGTCATTCCAAATCGCGCCATAAAGCCAATCGCAAACCTTGATTTCAAGAGAGGCAACCTTGCCGGTCTTCGTCTTAACAGCAATATCGTAGTCATTGAGCAGGCTAAAACCCTTTGTGTGGCTGGTCCCGTTCGTTTCTATGGTGGTTTCAATGTTACAGCCCTTGAGCCGTCTTAGAGCATCCAGCACCCCTTTGTATTGCGCCGTCCCATCACCCTTGTTGGTGGCCTCAAGGTAATTCCATGTGGTGATTCGGATAGGCCGGTTTTCTGCCCCCATGTCTCCCCGATTCATCGACTCCCTGATAAGGGTGGACACGTAGATCAGCAAGTCCTTGTCCCAAATCGTAGGCATCCCATACCCTGTCGGCATAACCGTGACCTTGCTCTTACCGTCTGGACTTTCGTAGTGCCGGGGTTGGGTGTTTCTTCTCTTGGACAACGAGAAAAAGGGGTGTTCCATGCTGTGCCGCTCCCCTTTCGGATTCCACGAAAGGAAATCAGATACGAATAGGTTTAGGCTTGGCTGCGGTCGGTCCATCGTTTTAGTCCTCTCCTAATTATTTTCACCGGTAAACCTCCCTCCTGTTACCAACACGGACAACAAATACAATCAGTTGCCCGTCCTCGATGGCGGTAATTACCCGGTAGTCTCCTACCCTATATTTCCAAAATTCGCCCAATTTTGGGCCTTTTAAGGCTTCACCGATGCTCCGTGGATCGTCCAGCGTAGCAACACGATCATACAAAAACTTCAGTATCCGTCTAGCTATTTGTGGGTCTAATTGGCTTAGATTCTTTTCGGCCAAGGGGGATAATTCAAGACTCCATGCCATATCGTTTCATGACCTCTTTGAGTGGTGTGGTCTTAATCTGGCCAGAACGAATGCCCTCTAGCTCGCGTTCTGCTAAGTAAAGGTCTTCCAAATCGTCCAGATGCTCAAGGATAGCCTCACGGACGTAATAGGTCTTGGTGCGCCCTGTTGACTTCGCAAGATTATCAAGGCGTGTTTCAATTTCTGCGGGGAGTCTAACAGCTAACATAAAAATAACCTCCTTTGAGCTGGAAACGTGAGGGCTACGCCCACTATACATACGGACGGACATGGGACACCTATCGAAAACAGTGTTGAACCGCACCTACGGAGACACCGATATACATGTATATCACGCCGGATAAATCTAGTCAAATACTTAAAGGGGGGAACCCAACATTCATGCCACCAGGTATCAAGTGATCGGGGGCAGACACGAATATCAACTTTTAGAATAAAGTTGAGATTCAGTTGCGGCTGGGCAAGGTCGTGTATAGATATACATTTATAAATTTGTATGTAATTTTAAATAGATACAAAAAAAGTGACATCCTTTTAGGGGTTGTAAGCCCGAACCGGCGGAATTTGTAAAACAGGGCCAATCTGTCAGTTTGAGGTCTAAGGTGTCGATGCAAATATGTCATATAAACTCAAAACCGACCCTATTCTGACGCGAATAGGGTCGGTTTTTGCTGCCTGGTTAGGGTGTACTCCCATCGGACATAAGTACGCTTAAGGCACGATAACTCCGATTTTG
>JGI24143J45723_1001337_pt1 | contig 11826 bp, 12 predicted proteins | sample BarGraIncu00432A_FD_45723 | JGI IMG/M metagenome (IMG submission 45723)
TTTTGCCATATGCCACCCCCTCGTGAATTGACGCATAGATGAGGGATGATACCACAAAAGCAGAACGTTTTAAACGTTATTTACGGAACAAACTACTAGGAGCAAGAACTGGACGCAAGAGAAGTTTGCCGAGGGAAACAACAAACCCTGACAGCGCCTTTTTTCAAAGAGGACACCGGGGGATCAGGAGGAGGGACAGGGGGCTATTGGGCGGCGCCTAAAGAGAAGTATTCGACGATAAAACGTGCGACCTGCGCCGGGTCGTTCAGGTCCAACACCGGCACGTCCAGATCGAGTAGTTCGTCACTCGCCACGGCGATGAGGGTCGGGTCATGGTTTTCCCCCCTGCAAAGAAGGGTAGCGCTTCTCTCCTTGCGGTGCACTTCCACCTTCAGCATACCGCTTTGCTTGAACCCCTCGGTTAGCACGATATCCACGTCCTGGAAGTAGGTGGCGACCAGTTCCTCGATCGGCGGAGAGACCTGGTGCTGCTTCACGATGGCAAGCTTTGCGGGCGAGGAGATCAGCATGGTATCGGCACCGGCGGCGCTTAGCCGGTAACTGTCTTTGCCCGGATGATCGATGTCAAAGCGGTGGGCGTCATGCTTGATGACGCCGACGCGAAGGCCGCGCTCCTTGAGATGAACAATCACCTGCTCCAGCAAGGTCGTCTTGCCGGTCCCTGATTTCGCCACAAATGAAACTGCTTTTATCTGCATAATCGGCCCCTGCCCCTTTTCGTTAGCGCCCCGCAGTCCTCAAGGACGTGGTGTTACTCCGATTGCCGTGAGCCTTCGCCAGTTGGCAGGCATGGCAACCCGGTTGTGCGGCGCAGCTTCACCTATTGGAAGGCGCCGGAGGAAAACTGAATATATCCGGCTGCGCAGTTTAAGTCAACTATCTCCCAGCCGGAGCACGCCGGTGACGGGCGACGCAGCCTGTATCATCACGCTCGCCAGCTTCATTCCCGCCAACAGCCGGAAAAATATGAACTAATCGGCTTTCAACGCTGACTGCACCACTCTTCCAGAGTGAGAGCAGCAAGCTGCAGGAGCGGTTTTCTGTGGAGTAAGGCAAGAGCCGGCGCAGAAGAAAGGAAATAAAGAAGTAGGCTTGCCTTCGATTTCCTGTTGACAGGTAAAAACCGCTATGTTATACAACTATTCTCTTCGCGAGGAAGAGCAGCCAGCCGGTGCAAACGGCAGCAGTGCGGCGCTTAAAACGCAAAGAGACCGTGAGGTTAACAACTCACGGGAACACTATTCCCCATTAGCTCAGTTGGTAGAGCGGGTGACTGTTAATCACCATGTCCGTGGTTCGAGTCCGCGATGGGGAGCCAACTAAAACAAGGGGTTACGGCATTAGCTGTGACCCTTTTTTTGTCCTTGCGGTCTTTGGTAACCTTTCAGTAACCTTTGGAGGGTGCGCTAGGGTTGAACAACGAGGAGAAACAGCGCCTTCCCCTAGCGCTCTACATGATCATTGGCCTCAAGGCAGACAGGTGTCAAATATGCAATATGTAGTCTACATCGTAGCCGTCCTGGCCCTCGCACTTGTCTATCAGAGGACACGCCGTCGGCATGTCAGTCGGAGATTGAAATATCACGAACGGTTTCGCTCTATCGAGATTCTTGAGCCTGAAGCAGATCCGATCAAGAGCAACTTCGGCCTGCACCTTTGGAAGTGATGCAATCACCGGTCGTCTCCCCCGAATGAACACCTCACATCCTCGTCCTTTCGCCTGAACTGCAAACCGTCGACACAGCGTGCATGAAGAGTTCTAGCCAAAGCCTGCCCCGGTCCTTCCAACCTCAAGAAACATAGCCCTACAATTTGATAGCAAGGCAATAGTAGAAATCCTTCCGGTCCGCCCCAATCCACTCACCGACGTCGTCAAATGCTTTGAGAAGCCCTTCCCCCCGCTCCGAGATGAATTCCTCGTACTTGGAATTGGAACGCTCCACCACTTGCGGTGCTTGACCGGGGCGCTCCAGCACCAAGCGCCGTCTCTCCTCGGTAAGGGTCTCTTTCACATTCAGCGTCACCTGGTGAATGAAATTAGTCAGGGCCTTTTGAGCGAGCACCCTGGCCACGGTCCGCGCGACCGTCGTCCCGCGAGGGCTGTCCCCCTTCAGTGCCGACTGGCCGATTCCGACCAGAAAGGTCTCGCCCCCCTGCTCCACCAGGAAGACCTCGTTCGGTGGGGCAATTACGCCGTGGCTTTTGGCGATTTCAAAAAGCGGGTGGGTGTCGGCGCGGCAATAGGGGGCGAAGAGGAGGGCAATCAGGATGAAAGTCACCAGCAACGGCAGCCATGGGCAACGGCTCCTGCTTGTTGCTGCGTCTGACTGTTTCGCAGCGTAAAGTCTCATGTCCTTGGAATCCTTAACTGTGCCTTGCGAGTGAAATGCCGGTTCGCCTGCCGGGTCGGCACTGCTGACCGAACCGACTGCGTAGAGCCGGGCGCCCCCGGTCTTCCCCCTGTGTGAGGAACGACCAGTCATTTCTGGCGGGCAGAATTCACCGGGACCAAGCTATATACCACTGCATAACCATCAATGTTTGCCGGCATCGAAGACTGCCAACCTGACAGTGTTAGCTGCCTGGGCGTAGCAAGGTCCTTGTTGATGAAATCGAAGAGTATTTTCTTGTTTATCAAGGTGAGTTTACGGACTATGATGGCGTCGCCGTCGTTAAATACGTTGTCCAGTTGAGATGCCACACAGAAGCATTTGGCATTATTGTAGTCCACGACAGTGACGGCACCGAGTCTGCAATTATCGTAGCCAAACTTGGCCATCTCGTCCTGGAAAACTCTGGCCAAAGGGCGCTGACCGACCGGTCCGCAACCGGTCAGCGCCATCAAAAACGCTGCTATCAGAATCAGCCTGGATAGCATATTTAGAAGTCTTTCACTGTCTGATTTACCCTTCGTTCCATGCCGGGATGATCCGGGTTTCCCCCGGTAGCGTCTGACGCGCTCGGCAAACCGTCCGGCCGCTGAACCGTTCCCGTTTCCGCACAACCCGCCAGTAGTCCTGCATACACCACCGCAACGAGCAAGAGTTTCATAGCTAGAAATCCCTCACGGAACTGCTGCTTCGCGTCTCAGTACCCGCAGGACCGTTTCCTGCCCCAGTGGTCAAGCTCCCGCCCGCCGCTCCCTTGGCCCCTCCGGCCGGGGGATCGGCCAGGTCCTGCTTGGTCTTCGCGCTGAGATTATCTGCGTACTTCATGAATTTTTCGTTGGTTCCGACAGCAACCCTGACGATTTTCCCCGGCCTATCAATCTGGGAACCCAGCGTAATAACCCCTTTCAGAACCGATGACGCGCTGTTTTTGATCGATTCGGTCTGGCTTCCCAAGGTTTCCCGCAACGCCGTGGTCTCAGTCGGCTGGTCGTGTTTCGCCAAGGCGGCTCCGGACTCTTTTGTCATCTCTTCCATGGTCTCTTCAGAAGCGATGCTCTCGTTGAAGAACTTTGCGATATTCGCTTTAGCCCTCATTGTCGCCTTTTGCATCGCCTGGCGCTCGTCCTTGCGGTCACCAAAAGTCAGTTCTGCCTCACCTACCGCATAGACAGACTTAATGCTCCCGTCATCGTTGAAGGTTACCGACGCACCCGTCGGGCCGTTCACATAATCGGCCGGGGGAAGCGTGACTTTTTTACCTGCGCCGTCAACGTAATCGGCTGCCAGTGCAGCACAGGCAAGCGAAATGACCATAAGTACCGCGATGAATAATGACTTCATGAAACCTCCTAATTTTCCAAAGTTTGGACTGCCTTTTTTGGCGCAGTATCTTGGTGAGAGTAGTCCCGGTCGCTCCCGAGGGAATTCCTACCTTCGCTCCAGGGGCACCCGGGTAAAGGTGAAATACTCGGTATCGCCGCAGTGAATCCCCAGTTTCAGCATGGCCAGGGAGTCAGCATTGGGAGTCACGGTGAATTCCGCAGTGCCGGAGGCGCTCGAGGCGGATTCGATCTCCCGGTAGCTTTTGGACTTCTTTGCCATCTTGCCGTGATACTCGTTTCCGAAATTGTCCTTGGCAGTGTGGTTGCCACCCATTTGGAAGTTACGCACCTTGCCGTTATTGGTAATGGTGAACTGGCACCTGGCCACCTCGTCGTTCTTGGTGCAGCCGTTGAGTGTCAGGTCGTAGTCTCCGCTGTCGGAATGTTTGGTCATTAAACCGGCACTTTCCTGGCGCGGGCTCGCCTCGGTCTTGGTCTTGCGCTTCGGTTTGGCCTGGGAGGATGCCGGCGCTGGCCAGGCTGTATTAACGGTGATGTTGACGCTACTGTTGACGTCGTCCAGCACAAGCTTGCGCTGGAGTTTGGTGGCATTATCGTACCGGAAGGTTTCCCTCGGGGACGCGTCGGGCTGGGTGTCGTCCTCGAAATTTTCCGCCAGAACCGGCAGGGGGACTCCCAGCAGCATTATCACCGCAATGATCAGAACAGATCTTCGCATACGCAACTTTCCTCTGTGTGAAACGTGCCGGTTTCCCGTGACACCAGCATTCCGGCCCGCGTCGCGACTCCCGGCAGTCGAATATTCCCCCACCGGCCTGGCTGGCACCGGTGTGGGATCTGTTTACTTCGGCTGCAAATCATCCGCCATCTGATTTTTTTCCATCTCGGTGGGGAGCGGAATCTTGTTGGTCTGGGCGTACTTCACTAGCCCCTTGGTCAGATTCGCAATGGTACCGAGCTGGCCGGGGATCGTCTCCGCGACGAATTTGGCGGAGTTCAGCCCGGAGGTGAGGTCCTTGACTGCGGAGAAACCGTAGGTCATGGGGGCTGCCTTTACGCCATTGATCCCTTTGGTGATGTCGCTTACCAGCCCCTTCGAGTCGTTGACTACCTGCAGGTCCAGCAGGGATCCCGCGCCCAGCAGCAGCAGCGATTTGCCCAGCGACTTGCGGGCGTCCGCAAGGTTAAGAGACGACGCCAAATCGAGCTTGTTGATGGAGGCGCCCGCATTATTCACATCGCTGCAGAGCACCTTGGTTTTTTCCAGGTCCTCCGGATTTTTCTTCGCCGCTGCAATGGAAGCCTCCAGCTTTTCAGCATCGGCCGCCATACCGCAAGCCTTCTGGACATTCACGAGGCTTCCCGCCAGGGTGACCGTCGCCAGGTTGACACGGGCCTTGATCATGATCTCGCGGGCAGTCAGAGCCTTTACATCAACCTTTTCAGCGTTTCCCTTTTGAGCGCCGCCGCTGACCATGTCGAACATCCCGCCGAACGACTGGGTGCTGCTGATTGCCAAAAGAAGTGCGATCAAACCGACATTTTTTCTCATTTTCTTCCCCCTGTTTGGATGTGTGGCGCCCCCTGGCGTGCAGGGCTGTCCACTTGGTGCGATAGTTATGTCAATGTTAGCCACTCAAAGCGTACTACTTGAAGCTGAACACCATGCTGCCCCCCTCGTAGAGGGGACCGTCGAACTCGGCCGCCGAGAAGCCGGGTTTGTTGTTGAGCGCGTCAAAGATCCCGTTTTCCAGGTCCTCCTTGTTCCCCTTGTACTTGAGCTTTACCTGGAGGACACCCTTCTCCGGGTTGGTCTGACTGACAATCTCGGCGATTTCCTTGAGAGCCAGGCTTATCGGCCTCTGCTGGGAGCGCGGGCTTTTTATGTTCCGGACTTCAACGGTGTACAGCCTGCCGTTGAGCGCCCGCTTCTGCCAGACGTCCACGGTCTGGGAAGCCAGCTTGCGCGCAGCCTTTACTGCGTTTGTCATGATCGACTGGGCGCGGGCCTCCCCGACCTCGCCACTGGAAGCCTTGTCGGTATTGGTGTAGGAACCAACGACGTCGTCGGAGTTGACGTCGATGATCTCGACGTCGATTTTGGTTGTCACCTCCCGGTTTCCGGTCGCCTCCGAAACCCCGATGCCCAGAACCGTTATCTCCCCCCGCGCCACGAAATTGGCCCCCTGCTTGGCGGCCATCTCACGAACTGCCTGCCGGTCGTTGGGGTTCACGGAGGTTTGGGTAAGCGATTCTGCCACGGCGATGCTGCGAGCCTTGTCGCCGGCCATCACGTTGAAGTTCCTGTCCAGGAACTCCCTTTGGAAGGAGGTGATGATGGTCATGTCCGGGACCTTTTTGAAGAGTTCCTCATCGATCTTAAAGTAGCTGCTTGCCTTAGTGACCTTGACCCCTGCGTCTTGGTCCAGGGAGGCATTGCCCTGCCCTTGGGAACTCCTGCTCGCACGTCCCGACGCTGTTGCATTGGCAGAACCTGAGACAGAAACCGCATCCGGCCCTTCCGCAGATTCGGCTTTACCCGAGACGTTCGCCTTGGCGGACCCGTTAACGGAGGAGTCCTCTTCAACGTCGTATTTCCTCCTTGAATTGGAGCGTACCGAGACATCGGTGGTATCTGACATGCTTGCCGAGCCTTTCAGCCCACGTTTTTCCCAGGTGGTGAGGACAAAGGTGATCGACGGGTTCCCCATCTGCGTCGAGACCCGGCCGACCAGCGACTTGATGTCGGCCCCGATCTTGTCCACCGCTACCACGGCCTTGATGGTCAGCGACAGCGTGGTCCCTTCCACCTTCTCTTTGACCACCTCGTGGTCGGTCACGTACCCCTGGGTATTGGTCAGGATCTGATCCCGCACCAGGGCGGCATCCTTTACCTCGGTCTGGCTCTGGACCCAGACACCGATCCCTTTTTCCACGGCAGCACGGAGGGCGGCGGCCAGGGCATTGTTGCGGGCGCCGTCCAGGTTGCTGCCGGTGATCTCGGCACGGCCCACGGCGGTGACGGACTGCCCGGCCCAAACCGGTGCGCTCAAGGGCAGCAGCAAACCCCAGAGCAGCAATTGGCAAATAACAGCTTTCATATCCCTGCCTCCTTGGCAATTTTCGCGCTCAACTGGTAGAACAGGTCGTACAGCTCATCTTTCTCCGCAAAGCTCTGCACCCCCTTGATCAGGGACTTGGAGCTCACCACGTCGAAGGTTTTCTCGAAATTTTTATCCGGAATGGTCAGCTTGATCCATGCCTTGTAAAGACAGATGTCGTTCACCTCGTTACTGCTGACGATCTTGCTGGCAACACCCGTTATATCGAGCGTCACCGGGTATTTCGGCTTGGGGAGCTCGAGCTGGTACGCGTTTCCATCCTGGCCCAGAATGCTGAAGCTCTCGGAAGTCGCCTTCTCGTCCCAGGAGCCGCCGACACGCGAGGGGAGCACCACCTTGCCGCCGCGCTCGCTCAGGAAGTTGGAGTACCACTGGGCCAAGCGGGGACCGATCTCCTCTGGCGGGAAAGACTTCGCGGCCTGCTTGGATGAGACCTTCACAGCGACCACCTGGAAGGTTTCATCGGAGGACGCCCGCATATTGGTGGCCTTGACCTGCATTCCTACGCTGGGGGAAAAACCCTTCGGCAGGGTCACCCGGGCCCGGTCACGGCCCAGTTGCACGATGGGGCCGGCGGCCGCCCTGGCACCCTCGACCAGGAAGGTCACGTTCTGGCCCTCCTCCACCCCCTTAAGGGCACCGATGCTAACCGTCGCGCTACCGTCCGAGGTTTCCACGACTTCCCCGTTGATATCCTCCAGGGAAACCGCCCTCAGTCGTTTGGCCAGGTTATCCCGCACCGTTGTCTCGGCGGTGTCGATGAAGAGATCGTCCAGCTCTTCCCTGCTGATCTGCCGGTCACCGTCAAGGCGCTGGGCGTACCCCACCAGCGGGATGCTGAAGAGTATCGTGTTACGGTCCTTGCCTTCGAGCTTGCGGGTATCGTAAAGCAGTGCCACCAGCCCGACGTTGACGATGCTCTTGTTGAGGCTGGTTCCGGCAGCGGCAAAACTTTCGCTCACGACATCGTCACGCACCACCAGGAACGCCAGGGAAAGGGTGTTGTCAATGCTGAGCCTGGTCTCCTCGATATTGCTTTCGAACCTGAGGGAAAAGGGAAGCTTGCCCTGAACGTCGACTTGCTTCATGACCTTCCGCAGGGCATCACGAAGGTTTGCTTTGTTCCGGCTGTAGACGGGGAAGCCGGCCTCGTTGTTTCCCATCAGGTAAATGCCCGTGAATGCGACGTTCGGCCGTTCAGGGGCAGCGCGCAGCGTACCCGGAGCTATCAGCCAGGAGGCGAGAGAACCGGCCAGAACCATAAAACAGATGCGACAAGACATGTGCCCTCCAGGCAGTACCAGTCATGGTTCAGGATTAACGGCTGATCTTTTCAGCTGAGTTCATGACACGCTGCTCAAAAACTGCTGAGGTAAAAAAACAAAATCAGACTCCCCTCCATCTGGCAGCCACAAGAGCAGAAAGTTGTTAAAACATTCGTGAAAGGACAATCGTTATCGTCCAATCTTAAATCGGTTCGCATGTTCAGAACTTAAACATTTTGGCGACTCTATATTATTATTTATAGCCAACAATTAAGACCTGACCCATACCTATCCCCGCGGCTTGCTACTCTTTGAGAGCACAACTGCAGGGCATATAGCGCTGGCAGACCCAGTCAAAGGGGTAAGCAAGGTCAGACAAATGATGACAGCAACCCGAGCTTCTATCATTAACAGGAACTGTGCTGTTGGATTGAATTTAATTCTTAGAAGTCAGGAGCGAGGGATTGTTTTAGGCGGGGCAAGGCGGGGTAGTCAGGGGTGAGGGGAACGGGTACTGCCGGGTTGACTATTACCAGAAATAGAGTCTGGTCTTTCCCGGGAACAACCTGCTATAGTCATTCTTTATCTGGACAGTCAGATGTCTTGGCGTATAATAGATACCTCGGGCAAACAAAGAAACCACGCCAAGGCATGAGGGAGGTCTTTTTGAGCAAATGCGACTACTGTCAAAGCGTGCTGGAAGACGGGACCCTCTGCACCTTATGCGGTCCGCGCCCTAACGTCACCTGCCCGGAATGCAAAGAAGAATACCACTCGAAAGGTCTCGGAAAGTGCCCGGTTTGCCGGCACGAGTGGAATGACTCCCCGAACCTCCCTTAGCTGCTCCCTTGAACCCAGGCCGGGTGAAACCTCGCTTCTCGACCACCTGCCGCTAATCATGCTTCCCCGCTCGCCCAAAAAAGGGAAGTCACTCAGAGGCCTCATTTGCACTTTATCCAGCGTCATCCCCTGTTCTGCTTATGAAATACGTCGTTTACCTTGTTGGATTTCTCGCCCTGGTGCTCGGTTACCTGAGGTATCTGCGCCCGGTCCGGCGCAGATTTGAATATCATGAGCGGTTTCGCCCGATCAAGATCCTTGAGCCCGGAGTTGATCCGCTCAAAGACAGTGCCGTAAGTAAGGTGTAGGTCCCCCTAAGCTCACCCCTGGGCGCCCGGCCAGCCTCCTTTTCCTGAGGTGGCCATGGGCGGCGCCCGGGTCGACTGATCTCCGCGTAATGATTCACGCCGAACTGTTTCCCCCCTCCAGCCTCCTTCTCAGCGCTATCACTTCCCCTCCCCCGGGACCGGCGCAACGACGCATACCCTCAAACGATAACGATTTTCACTTGCATTTGACTCCTGCTGGTCTATACTTAGCTCCGTGCAGCACTCACATTTACGAGGAGGTAGTTTATGAAACAGATATCTCTAAAAATAGCTCTCTTACTAGCAGCAAGCTTGATCTCTGCACTGCCAGCTCTGGCAGCTGAGGGGATGGGAAGCACTACCATGGGTCAGGACCAGCAGAATCAGAAGGATGAATGCCTGCTGGTGGCAAGAAACTGCGGGGATCGAGTGGACTCCATTCAACAGAGAATTGCACGGATCAGCCACGAGATCAGCAAAGGGAGCGCCGTTTATTCAAGGCAGGAACTGATGCACCTTAATTCCCAGCTGGAAGATGCCAACAGGACACTGGAACAGCTGATGAGCGGCGGCGCCTGACAGTTCGAAAGGTATGTGCTGCTGTTTTTTCTCCTCTAAAAAGGGAGGGACCTGTCGCAAAAATCAACGCTCACCCGGTCGCATAAAGGGCTTAACGGTCATTCCGTTAAGCCCTTCATTTTATTGCCGCCAGGAAGCGTTTGCCTTTACCCGTTCAGGAGGGATTTTTCAGGTTGTACAGGATCTGGATGAAGTTGTGTGTCAGGACCGGGTGCAACTCGCTGCCAGCCATATCGAGCATCATTCCGGTAATCTCATCCAGAGCGAGTGGCTCGCGGTAGGACCTTCGGGTGCGCGTCGCGTCGAAAAAATCGGAGATCATGGTCAGGTGGCTGCAAAGGTTCAGACGCCAATCCGCCGGGAACTTCGGGTAGCCGCTCAGGTTCAGCTTGGCATGGTGTTCAAAGGCGGCAATGGCGGCCAGGCGCGGGACTCCATCGGTTTCCATGAGATAGCGCGCCCCTTTGACCGGATGCTCCTTCATCAGGGCAAACTCCTGCTCGGTCAGCTTCCCCTTCTTGGTGATGATTTCCTCGGGGATGAAAAGCTTCCCGATGTCGTGCAACATGGCGGCTACCCCGATGTCTTTGAGCTGCTGCCCCTCGATTCCCAGCGCCATCGCCTGGGCCAGGTTCAGGATGCAGACATTGGTTGAGTGGGTGAAGGTGTACTCGTCGCTTTCGCGTAACGCCGCCAGCACCAGCAAAGGTTTGCCCTCCTGACGGAACACTTCCACGAAACCCGCGACGATGTCCAGTATCCCCTTGATTTTCAGGGTCTGCCGGCGCCTGACCATGTCGTAAATTTCCGCGAAACGCTCCAGCTCCGCCCGGGAGAGCTCGGGTAACCGGCTCCCGGGAAGGGGGGCCGCAGGCTCTTTGTCACTTCCCGTTACCCCCGCGATACCGGGGCGCACCTCGAGGCGCCCGAAACGCAGATGCTCGCTGGAGACCATTTCCCCCTCCGGCCCCAGGACGGAGGAAAGGGAAACTATCAGGCTCTCGACTTCCTGCCGGGTGATCCCCCGCAGCATCTTGATGTGTTCAATCCCCCGCGCTCTCAGGATCTGGGAAAATCGGTTCAGGAACAGGCTGAAATCCTGCGGCCTGCCGTTGATGATCAGCTCGTTCTCGATGACCATCAGGGACAATTCCCCGACGTCGTCCAGTGTGGTGCAGAGGGAGTCGTAGAGCTGCCCTCCCAGCCGGACCACCTGGGGGTGCCCGGTACTGTAGAGCGAGGCGTTGGCGCTCGCCGAGAGGAGATACCTGATGACATTCTGGGTGACTGCGGTTTGCCGGTTCATGACGGCCGCACCGAAAGGCTTCTCAGCTGAAGCGCGGCGGCCCGCGCCAGGCTCCCCCTCCCTTTTGCCAGCCGGGCCAGGACGGGATAGACTGCCGCTGCCGGGTAGCGCGCCAGGGTGGCGACGGCGTCAAACTTGAGCCGGTTCATCAGCAAGGGGTGCCAGAGGTTCCTGGCAGCGAGTACGGCTTCCAGTACCGGAACTGTCTCAGCATGACCGATCTCAGCCAAGGCCTGCAGGACGGCGCTCTTCAGTTCGTACTCTTTGCTGGAAAGGCCCGGAGCGGCGATCAGGGCGTGCAGGGCGCCGGCCAAAAGCGGAGAGCCCGACTTCCCCAAGATTCTGACTGCAGCGAGCTGAACCTCGTGGTTCTTTTCCCTGAGATCCTGAATGATCCGCGACTGCGTCTCCTGGTCCTGGAACTGCAAAAGCGCCCGGAGCGCGTCCTGGCTCACCCGCGGGTCGGGATGACGGGCCAGGGGGCGCAGTTTTTCCACGGCCGGGCTCAGTTCCAGGGTCCGGATCACCCCGATGAGGTTACGCAGGAAATACCAGCGCTCGTCGCTTAGCCGCCCGATAATGGCGGGACCGGCAGCGTCGCCGAATTCCACCAGCCGGTCCATCAGATAGCGGCGCAGCGACATGCTTTCCG
>JGI24143J45723_1001341_pt1 | contig 11781 bp, 8 predicted proteins | sample BarGraIncu00432A_FD_45723 | JGI IMG/M metagenome (IMG submission 45723)
TCTTGTTAAAATTAAATCTATAAGAAATGCCATGATTTTGTTACTTAGTATACTTGGAACAATAGCTTTTACCCTTGCCTACTACTTTTCAAATTCAATAAATAGAAGAATTACAAAACTTAACAAAGCTATGAGAAGTGTTCATCACGGTAACCTTGATACATTTATAAAGGATTCAAGTACTGACGAAATTGGTGAGCTCATAGACAATTATAATTTCATGATTACTAAAATGGTAGTGCTTATTGATGAGCAATATAAATCTGGCATAGAAGTAAAAAATGCAGAATTAAAAGCTCTTCAAGCACAAATAAATCCACATTTTTTATATAATACCTTGGACATGATAAACTGGATGGCTTTCAAAGATATGAATAAAGAAATTAGCTCCGCTGTTAAAAGTCTCGCAGGTTTTTATAAACTTAGTCTTAATAAAGGTAAATCTAGTGTCTCTATTAAGGATGAAATAACCCATGCGTCACTTTATGTTGATATTCAAAACATGAGGTATTCAGGTAGAATAAATCTAACAATAGATTTGCCTCTGGAAATCTATTCTTATAGTATTTTGAAAATTACGCTACAACCCATCCTAGAAAATTCTATATCACATGGTATTCTTGGTAGAGGAAATGTATGCGGCACTATAATAATTAGTGGTAAATTAGAAAATAATGGTATAACTTTATATGTTAGAGATGACGGCATCGGAATTCCTGCGGATAGAATAGACAAAATCTTAACAGATGATATAAGCAGCAAAACTGGTAGTGGCTATGGTCTTAAGAATATTGATAAGCGTCTAAAACTATCTTACGGTGAAAACTACGGTTTATCATTTATTAGCCAGTATGAACATGGAACTACAGTAGAAATTAAAATCCCCGCTACACGTGGAGGCTTAGAATAAAATCCGTAAAAAAGTAAAAACAGCTTTAACGATTTATGCGTTAAGGCTGTTTTTTATTAATCTTATGATCTTTACTGGTAAATTTCTTCTAACACATTTTTCACTCCACCTAATGAATTAAAAATAAGTGTAGGTTGTATTTCGGAGTAAGTTAAATCCTCAAGTCTTGCTTCACCCGATAAAACAAGAATTGTAACAGATCTATTGCCTTTTCCAATAGCTATGTCGGTATAAAGTCTATCTCCAACAAAAGCAACTTCATCTTCCTTAAATCCACTATCCTTAAGGATATATTTTAATGTATGCTGCGACGGTTTCCCAAAGAATTCCGGAACCACACCAGTAGACGCCGTAATCATAGAACATATAGATCCACAATCCGGTATAAATCCATTTTCAGTTGGACAATTAAAGTCAGGATTTACACCTAAAAAGGTAGCTCCATTTCTTATATATTCACAAGCCTTAGATACATTTTCATATGCTAGCGATGTATCAAATCCTACAACAACAACATCAGCTTCATCTGTTACAACATTAATGTTTGCTTCTTTAAAATCCTCTATTAAATACTTCGTTCCTAAGACAAATACTCTTTTATTTGGCATATTTTCTTTTATATAATTAATAATTACATAGTTTGAGATAAGCATTTTATCATCACTCAAATTATATCCCATTTTTTTAATTCTATTTATATAAACTTTTGCATTTTTAGAAGAATTATTTGTAAAGAATTTAAATGGGATATTGTTTTTTTCAAGTTTTTGTAAAAAATTTATAGAACCCTCTAATATTTTATCTCCTAAATAAACAGTACCATCAAGATCAAGGATAAAGCATTTCACTTTACTTAGAATATCTTTTGAACTCTCTTTTGTATCAAGTGTTCTACCTACCATACCTATAATATCTCCTTTTAAATTTAGTCTTAGAGTTGTTTCCAACTTATTTATAATATATATTTGTTATATAACTCGCAGCATCATCTAACTTCCCTATATCTTCAAGAAGTTGAAGAATACCATATCTATTGCGCATATCTTTTGCAGCAATTAAACTTTTTCTAAAAATTTCTTTGCTAAGTCCTAGCTCTTTCGGATCCCAAACTGCACCTGCTTTTTTCAAAGTATTAATTATCTCCTCAGGTCCTGGAACTTTAGTATCACAAATATTTTTTAGATCGGACCAGTGCTCTAATATTTTATGCATAGTGACTTCTCTTTCCTGCTCATTAAAATTAATACTCTCTTGCTTAAATTCAATAATATTTGTTGCACTAATAGTGAATACATCTGTTATATTCTTTATCCACTTAATTTTATCTATATGTTTGTAGTCACCTTTCTTTAATATTTCATTTATATCTAAGTCTTTCGTATATTTATAAGCGTAAGCTACAACTCCCACTCCTACACCAACAGTATTACCATGGAGCCATTTTGAATTATCTCCGCTATTCATAAACATCATCTCATAACAATGTGATATATAATGTTCACCACCAGATGCAGGCCTTGATGCTCCAACCATTCCAATAGCAATTCCTGATAAAATTAGTGCATCAGTTATATTTTCTACAGTTTTAGCATCTCTACTTGTAACCCCAGCTGCAGCTTCCTCGCATTTTTTCAAAGTACTAAGAACCAATTTTTCAACCTCAGGGCAAAAGTACTCGTTGTTTAATTTATTTGCAATATGCCAATCTGCAAGAGCCGTATATTTACCTAAAATATCTCCGAGGCCCGCTTGAAGCATCCGCATAGGAGCTTCTTTCATAATATCAATGTCACAAACAATTGCTAATGGATATACACCGTCGTAAGTAACTTTTACCCCATCTCGTATTAGTGGAGAAACTACAGAGGCGTAACCATCCATTGAAGGCGCTGTTCCCACAATTACATAAGGTATCCTGAGTTTACAACCCAAAAACCTTGATATATCATTAATAGTACCTGATCCTACAGCAATAATTAGTGATGTTTCCACTGGTATTTCGAGGAGTAACCTTCCAAGGCTTAATTCATTAGGATGTAGATGTTCCTCTTTAAAAACATATTTACTTACTTTAAATCTATTTTTTAATAATTCTTCAACTTTTTCACCTGCTACTTCATAGGTATGGGAATCTTCTATAATAAACACTTTCTTGCCTTCATAAGCCTTTATTACATTGGGTAGCTGCGTAATAACACCCTTACCAACCTTTATAGTTTCTATCCCTACACTATGATTTTTTCCACATGAACACTTGTAATTAAGACCAGTCATTTCTTCTACCCTCAGATCGCATAAATTTAGCACAATTTCATCCTCCTTAATATTACTTTTTATATTTTATTCTATTTCTTTTTTTTACTTATTTTACTCCTCGATTGCCTCATTTTTCATTGCATTTCTTTCAAGGTAATCATAAATAGCTGTTTTATTCTTCCTGAATAAGAACCACAATACGAAATATATTACTACTACAAGAGCAATTAATATTGGTGATTTGCTTAGAAATGCTAGGAATATAAGCCCATATATAGGTTTGCCTATTACATTAAAACTTGTAACCATTAATGCTCCAACTGGAAGAGTTACTCCTGATGTTGCAGCAATACTAGTAAATAATGGTGCGGTATATGAGCACATAAATAATCCTAGAGTAAACCATATAACTCCTGTGATAATAACTTTTAGAATATTACCATTTACTAAACATACAATACCTTCAACCATAAATGGTATTGCAATTAAATCAACAACTGGCAAAGTACTATTCCCTGGTAGAATCATTGCAATTAGAACCATTATAGGTATAAGAATAATACCCGAAATTAATGTAGCTGGCTCACCATATCCTGTAGCATCGTTAACTCCTAAGAACCATTTGCGTCCTTTTCCGTCTTTCATAGCTGATTTCCTTGCAGCTTCGGTTAATGGTAAGAAAGCTTGCGCAAATATTCCTGCGATTTTTGGAAATATAGCCATGATTGCACTTGTTGCAATACCAACAGTTGCAATTTGTCCCCATGATTTTAAAAGATTCAATGCATGAATATTACCTAGTATTCCGATTAATACACCTAATATTAACCCTAATGCTATTGGTTCACCAAAGAATCCAAGTTTTCGTTGCAGATTTTCAGGGTTTAATTTTACTTTATTAAGTCCCAATTTATTAAAAATGGGATCGATTGCAACAGCAAAAATAGCAGGTTCAATATTATGCATTGCGATTATTGTACAGTTGGGATAATTATAATAATTGGACCATCTATTAGCAATTAATTCAGCTGTTAACAAACTGTATAAATTGAGTACAATCATACATGCAAGTGCGAGCATCATGTTTTTACTAGATGCATAAATCATTGAGCCCCATACCATGTATGAATAGTTGTTCCAAAGATCTCCAGGTTGGAATACATCTGTCCACTTTACAAGAAATAGTATAGTCTGGAGTGCTAGCGCAACGATTAGGTATATCATACCTGATTGAGTTGAATAACCAACAATTGCAGCTGACTGCCACCCAACATCGAAAACCGGAAGCTTAATTCCTGTACCTGTAACCATTTGTGTTACTACTGGGGAAATAATTGGTGTAAATGAGTTTAATAATAGCGTGAAACCTTCTAGTCCAACGCCTGCATACAATGCGGAATAAAAAGCTTTCTTTGTTTTAACATGTAAAATTTTAGAAATGATAAATATTACCACCGGGACAAATACTGGAGCACCAAATGTATTAAATACATTACTTAATGTTTGTAGAAACATTTTAATTCCTCCTCATTAATTAAATTGTAGTATCTTATAATCTGTGATTAATATTAATTTGTTTTTTAATTATTAATGATTTATTTATTATTAATGTCTTTAATTACACTCATAATATTTTCTATAAATTCCTCTTCTCCAAATCCAGTTAAAAAACCTACTGCATTAATTATTGGCACACCATAGTCTCCAGCTATTAATGGGCTGGTATTTATTATAAAATCATATCCGCCACCACTCACTAGATTAAGTGCTTCTGTTGGTTTTGCCTCTGTTGTCGAAATAGATATTCCCTCTTCTTCAAGAGCCTCTTTAAGTTTTAATGCAACCATTGATGAGGTCACTGTACCTGAACCACATACTGCTAATACTTTAAATCTTTTTTTCATTTTTATCACTCCTATTTTAGATTATTATATTTTTTAAAAGCTCAGCAACTTCTTGTTTATCTTTTGCATTTTTAACTTTAATAAGTAACTGCTTATTCTGAAATACGGACATAAGACTTTTCAGAAGTGTTACCTGTTCTTTTGGGTCTTTTACAGCTAATAAAAATACTAATTCAACATTTATTTTCGCCTCTGGATTTATCATCTCTCTAAACTCAACGGTGGATTTTAATGTTGCAATAGCAATGTTTGATTTATTCACATGATTCGAATCAGTATGAGGGATAGCTACATAAAAGTTACCTATATTAAGTCCTGTAGGTAGTTCTTTTTCCCTTTCGATTACAGCATTTATATAACTATCCTTTACGTAATTTTTATTAAGCATTAACTTGCCTAAATTATTAATAACATCTGTTGATGTCTTTGCCTCCATATTAAGTAAAACCAAATCTAAATCTATCATATAGACGCCTCCTTTGTATTTGACAAAATAATGTCTTTTAAATCTATAGCACTATCTGCACTTTTTAATTTTTCTATGAAATCCATATTTAATAGAAGTTTTAGAAATCCTTTAACAATTTTTTTATCATTTATTTTAAGAGCTGCCAAACAAACTATATCAACTTTGCCAATTCCCCAGTCAATAGGATTTTTAAGTTTTACTATTACAAATGAAGAATTGAGTACAAAAGAATGCTCTCCATGTGGAATGGCTATTCCACCCTTTAAGTAAGTAGGCACGATATCTTCTCGATTAAAAACAGACTTAAAAAATTCTTTTTTTACATACCCCTTATTTATAAGCATTGAACACATTACTTCAATTAAATCTTTTTTATTGGTTACATCGGGTTCAAATAGAATTAGATCATCTTCAATTGCATTTTCAAAGTCGCTGGAATGCTCATTATTAAGCATTAAGTCTAAATAGCTTATACCATTACTCAGTAGATCTGGATTATACGGAATAAATGTTATATCTTCAATCTCAGGATTTATTGTTCCTACAATCGCAATGATATTATATTTTTCCTGGAATTTTTTTATCTTTGTTGTTATTTCCTCATCAATAACTCCTAGTTTCAAAATTTTTATGCCTTTATATTTTTTCTCGAGAAACTCCTTAATATGGCATGCAGTTCCTTCTCCTGTTAGACATAGTGATATCATAGCCTTTGGTTTATTGCTTTTAGTAATATTTAGCAAGGGATAACTGTATCTTGTTTTTATTAAACTTAAATAAATTTCATCTAAACTTGCCTCAGCTATGGAAACCTTACTAACCGCTTCTATAACTGTAAGTAAATCTACTCTGTCAATGGTTCTAGTTGCTATACCTAATCTATTAGCAACTATTTCCCCTATATTTATGAGAGAACCCATATCAACTAAAAATAAAATACCTTTCCCATTATCAATGATCTTAGAAATTTCAATAGCTTTTTCATAAATTGATGATGGATTTTCATCAAGTGGCATATCAAGTGCTACAGGAAAATTTACATTCAATAACTGTTTAACTACGTTAATAGTTTCTGTTGCAATCTTTCCATGAGAAAGTAAAATTACTCCTACTTTGTTTAGTTCTGCTTTATTATTTATACTAGCGTTTATATACATTGCAATAAAACCGGTTTCATCTTCTGGTATAGATATTTCTTTTTCTTTTTCTAATAGCTTGGTAAACTTAAGCGCTATCTCATACTCTTTACTAAAATCTTTTTTTATTTTTGACAAGTTTACATTTATTATGCTTTGCTTTAAACGAATCCTTTTTATAGTTTCTTCTAAATGTATAGCCATATAATTAAAGACATTCTCATTTAAGTCATGACCACTATAATCATTTTTTAATTCCACTCTTAGATTTTTAACAAGCTCTATTATTTCACCATCTATTAGATTGCTTAATTTATTTAAGGAAAAGAACTTATCTTTATTATTACTAATTTCCATCTTATCAAATTTGTTAATTATAAACGTCCATAAAATTTCCTCAATTTCTGATGAATTCATATTCAAGTTTTTAAGCTGTGAGTATTTATTTTCTATCTGATTATAAAAATCCTTCGGAATGGAATAACTGCTATTATCTGCATTTTTTAAAATACCAACCTTTTCATTTATAAATGGTATTAAAAGCATATCTTTTGTATAATCTCTTATTTCACCAATACTTAAGTCTTCTATTAATAAATCTTTTTCTAAAACATTGGTTTCCATTACTTCATTATTGTCTATTGTTATAATGTCATCATTCCTATTTATCTTTTTCATGAAAGCCCTTGCACAAATAACTTGTATTTTACTTTTTAATTCTCCTATATTACCATTGAACCTACTTAGGGTAAGTATGTCAGTAACTTTCGAGTCAATATAAATTTTTGAATTTATTCTATTACACTCCTGCTGAAAAAAAAAGTAAATGAGTTGTATTTTTTCTGTAAATGGTCTCTTATATAGTGGTGGAATAGAAATTATCATAGGTATACGTCTTCTAAAAGTTAAAAGCATACTAGATTCTATATTCTCTGTTGTTGCACCTATAAACATAACGTTTACTTCTCTCTCTGCATAAGTCTCTCCAAGTCTTCTAAATTTGCCTTTATCTAGAATTGAAAATAGTATTTCCTGACCTTTAGGTGGTAATCTATGTATCTCATCTAGAAAAAGTATTCCGTTATTAGCATGTTCTACAATTCCAACAGTATCACTGTCAGCCCCTGTAAATGATCCTTTCTTGGATCCATAAAGCAATGATAAAAGTAATTGTGGGTTATCACTATAGTCCGCACAATTAAAAACTATAAATGGCACATTAGCTGGCATTCCGCTTTTCTTTTTAGCAAAATTATACATACATTCTGCAAATTGAGTTTTACCTACACCACTTTCTCCACAAATTATAGTTGATAATCCATGAGGCGGGTAAAGTATTGCCGATTTTGATTGAAGTATGTTGTTCTTAAGGCTACCATCATATCCAATTAAAGATTCAAATGGATCACTTTCAATATTTTCCTTACTTATAACATTTTTGTTATCAATTTTTTCATCCTGAAGAATCGCTTCGATAACATGTCTTGAAATATCAAATCCAAAACTCATAAGCTGCTTTGTAAGATCTGTAACAGTAATATTGTTATTTTTTTCCATAATTGACTGAATGTAATTTTTTAAATATGGTTTTCTCCTTTCCCTAGAGTTACCAATATTTATTTCTTTACGTAAAATCGTGATGCACTCTCTTGATGTAGATAACATTTTAGAAAGTTTTATATCTGAAATTGGATTCTTCTTGTTTTCAGTGTTTATTATATTCAAAAGTTTATCATTTAAATTCATAAAAATAATCTCTCCCCTCATTCTTGCATTGGTAAATCTATGCCATAGGGCAATAAATAATATATAGTTAGACCTACCTAAAAGTAAGTATCATTAAGATTATATAATAAAAACAAGATCCTTTCTACTTATACCAAATCACGCTGGGAGTATCTGTAATTCAAATACTAACGCCAGTTATTTAACTTTTGGAAATTTGTTATATTCTTGCTTTTTTATAATTTTGATTTTTTTTGTCATTTTCATATTCTTAGTCACAAGAAAAAGTAATAACACCACTTCAGCAGCAACTATCAAATTATTCACAAAATCACTCCCTACACGATTTTAAAATGAAAAGTTGATTTTTTTCAAAGCAATTCTCCTTTCAAAAATTCCTTACACATATAGTATAAGCAATTCTTATGCCATACAAAAAGATAAATAGCCACAGTCTATATCTGTGGCTATTAAAGATTTATAAGTGTATTCATTACACTTTAATAATTTTAAACACATTTAGTGAAATTTAAAATACTACACTAAATACATTTAGGTAACTGATTATTCTAAATATTTATAATTTCTATTAATGTTGCATATAATTATTAGTACTTGACAACATATATCCAGAGTGAAATAATCTAATTACTAAAATTCGAAATACTAGGAGTGATATATAATGAAAGTAGAAATGTGGATGGATTTTGTATGCCCATACTGTTATTTAGGAAAGGCCAAGTTTGAAAAAGCACTTGAAAATTTTTCTGATAAAAAAAATGTAGAGATAATATATAAAAGTTTTGAATTAAATCCTGATGCTAGTAAAATGCAAAGTGGTACTATGACTGAATATCTTACAAAGGAATATGGAATGAGTATAAAAGAAGTCCAGGAAAACAATAAAAGCTTAACTGCTCAGGCTAAAGAGGTTGGCCTTGTATATAACCTTGAAAATGCCATGCCAGTAAATACTTTTTATGCACATAGGTTGCTTCAGTATGCAAAAGAAATTGGTAAAGAGACTGGTTTAGTAAGCGCAATATTTAAAGCTTATTTTACTGATAATAAAAACATTTCAGATATAGATACTTTAGCCCAAATTTCTAAAGAAGTTGGCCTTGAAGAAGAAGTTGTTCGCGAAATATTAAATAGTGACAAGTATACTGATAGAGTTCAAGCGGATGAAAAAGAATCTCAAGACATTGGAGTCGATGTAGTTCCTTACTTTGTAATAAATAAAAAATATACTGTAGCAGGTGCTCAATCTATAGAAACTATTAGAGAAGCATTAGAAAAGGCATTGATAAAATAAAAAAGATAAATAGAAGCTGTAAAATAGCCTCTATTTATCTTTTTTATTCTAGTGTTTTAATATAGCCCCTTCTAATGCAGAAGAAACTTGCTGCGCATAACGCGGTAACACTCCCATACCAGATTCTTTTGGTACAAAGCTCCATTGAAACTTCTAACATCATGGTTTCCTTTTTAAGGTTTATTTTTATTATATCTCCATCCTTAACTAATGCTATTGGTCCACATTCAGCAGCTTCTGGGCAAATGTAACCAACACTTAATCCACCGCTTGCTCCAGAGAAACGTCCATCCGTAATTACTGCTGTATTTGGTATCTTTTTAAGTATCTCTGTAACTCGATGTAACTCTCTCATTCCTGGGCCACCTTTAGGGCCTTCGTATCTTACAACAACTATGTGTCCCGGCTTAATCTTTCCCTCTTTATAAGCCTTATGACACTCTTCCTCACTATTAAATACAATGCTTTCCCCTACAAAATCTCTCTGCTCAACTGGAACTGCCGAAGTTTTAACCAAAGCGCCATTTGGAGATAGATTTCCATAAAGAATTTGAATACCATCAGCCGCTTCTATTGGATTATCAAAAGCTCTTATTACATTTCTATCTCCATCTTTTGTTTCTTCAATAATTTGTCCTATATTCTTACCATCTACTGTGATAGCTTCTAAATTCAAAAGTGATTTTAACTCACGTAGTACTGAAGGTACTCCCCCTGCCCGATTAAGATCAACTACTGTTTGATTACCATTAGGCACTATACCACAAAGCAGAGGAGTTTTAGAACTAACTTTTGAGAATTCACTCCATGGTAACTTTAATTCTAGTTCTGCTGCCAGTGCTGGTAAATGTAAAAATGCATTTAAAGAACCACCTATTGCGGTTAAGAGCACTATCGCATTATGTAGTGCTTCCTTAGTCATTATTTTTCTTGGTGTTATGCCTTCTTTAACCAGTCTCATAACTTCAATTCCTGAATTTCTTGCAGCGAACCTTCTAAAGCTTGAACTAGCTGGTATTAAACTAGTTCCAGATAACATCATTCCAAGGGCTTCAGTTAATGCATTCATTGTATTAGCTGTGCCTAGAAATGGACATATACCAGGGCCTGAATAATATTTAAGCGTACCTTCTATTAGTTCGCGCTCTGTTATCTCACCGCTTAAGAACTTAGAACGTAACTCCTTTGACTCATTAGGTGTAATATCTGGGACACTTGGCCCCGATGTAACTATAGTAGTTGGAATGTTTATGCGTGCTGCTGCTTGAAGCATAGCTGGAGTGATCTTATCACACCCCGTTAACATAACCATTCCATCAAATATTCCTTCTCCTACTATCATTGCCTCTACAGAATCTGCAATTATTTCTCTGTGAGGTAAACAATATCTCATACCTGGATGTCCTTGTGCAATACCATCACACATGGCTATAGTATTAAATTCTATAGGTTGTCCACCTGCTTCATAAACACCTTTTTTAACTTCTTCTGCTAGCATTCTTAAAGGTTCATGTCCTGGACAAACTTCATTCCAACTGTTGCAAATAGCAATCAATGGTTTACTATCCAATGCATCTATAGATATTCCTGCTGATGCAAGATGAGCCTTTGAAATTGCTCTTTGAAATGGTTCTAATTTATCAATTGCTCTTTGTATCATACTTATACCTCCGTAATCTCTAACNATATTTAAATTATTCTGCGATATTAACTTCCTTTGCTTCATCAAGTTGTGGTTTCTTCTTTATCACTTCAATATAAACCCATATTCCTATGAATGCTGCGATAAATAGTGGCAAGGTTATAAAAACATTACCCGTGAATACCTTATATACTATAAAGCTAAGTGTTAAGCTTGTTGCAGCAAATGAAGAAATAAGTGCTCCAGCTGCCAGAGATAAATCTATTCCAGATGCTTTTGCCAGGTTTGTCATGTCTGTTGCAGTATTAGTACCTGCTAATAGAATTGCACCTGTACATGCTAACCCTATAATAATGTTCTTAAGTATATTTCCATCAGTCAGTGCAACAACTAATGCAATTCTAAAAGGAACTACTGCTAAATC
>JGI24143J45723_1001343_pt1 | contig 11760 bp, 9 predicted proteins | sample BarGraIncu00432A_FD_45723 | JGI IMG/M metagenome (IMG submission 45723)
TCGAGGTATCATGCACCTTATTAGGTACTTGAGCCCCTGTCCTTTCTCCTGCCGGTTCATATTCGGTTGCAAAGAACTGCCCTGCGAAGCCAAACTTTATAACAAAACTGCTTCCTGCTGTCAATGCTTTTTCTTCCGACCGGTGCGTTTTCTTTTTCGAGAAGCGCCCCGTTCATCAGCGAGGTGCGGTTATAACAAACGCTTGCTCAGGCGTCAACGCCTTTATAATTTCAATTTGCCAATACGGTGAAACTGTCAAATGTTGCGAGTGTTTACGACTTGAGATAAGACTTCACGCCCTGTGGGTTGTTTGCTAAAGGCGCAGTAGATCATCAAATGTCTGCTTGCAGATGATGGCAACGCCCTCACCCCTGCCCTTCTTCCAGAGGGCAAGGTGTCCCTAAAACTATTTGCTTCGCTACGTCGACGCGCGTTACACCGTTCTACATCATAGCGCCCGAGCCCTCTGGGAGAAGGCTGGGTTGAGAGAGTTGCCCGACTTTTAAAACGCACGAAGGGACGATTAACTGCATCGTCCCTTCGTAATTGAAATATCTCTGCTTATGTAATTAGGGTCTATGCGAAACGTACCCGGGCAAACCTGCGCTTTCCAACCTGGACGATATATTCACCCGTACAGTCAACCTCCTGATTCTCATCAGAGATTTTCTCACCGTTCACCTTCACACCACCACCCTGAATGGAACGCCGCCCTTCGCCATTGGACTTAGCGAGACCAGTCTCAGCCAAAACCTTGCAAAGCAGCACCTTTTCACCCTCCGGTTTCAGGGTAAACTCGGGCATCTCTTCGGGGACCTGGTTATCACGATAACGGCTGACAAAATTCTCCTCTGCCTGTACCGCGGCGGGCTCTCCGTGATAGCGCGCCACCAACTCACGGCCCAAAGACTTCTTAGCCGCCATCGGGTGGACGCTGCCATCTTTCAGCCCTTCCTTTAACGTCTCGACCTCGGCGCCGGACAAATCACTCAAAAGCTCGTAATAGCGCAGCATTAGAAGATCAGAGATGGACATGATTTTGCCGAAGATCTCGTCAGCCGGCTCGCTGACGCCGATGTAGTTGCCAAGGGACTTACTCATCTTGTTGACGCCATCCAGCCCTTCCAGAAGCGGCATGGTGATAACGGTCTGGGGAGCCTGTCCCCATTCCCGCTGCAACTCGCGTCCCACCAGCAGGTTAAACTTCTGGTCGGTCCCACCAAGTTCAACGTCGGCCTGCAAAGCAACCGAGTCGTAGCCTTGCACCAGCGGGTACATGAACTCGTGAATGCTGATCGGGAGCTGATTGGTGAAACGATTACTGAAATCCTCACGCTCTAGCATGCGCGCAACTGTGTACTTCGAGGCGAGCGCTATCATGTCTGATGCGGTAAGCTTGCCAAGCCACTCCGAGTTAAAGACAACCTTGGTGAGCTTGGGATCTAGAATTTTGAAAACCTGCTCTTTGTAGGACTCAGCATTCCGGAGCACATCTTCGCGGGTCAGAGCCTTGCGAGTCTCAGACTTGCCAGTCGGGTCGCCGATCATGCCGGTGAAGTCACCGATCAGGAAGTACACCTCATGCCCGAGCTTTTGAAACTGACGCATCTTATGCAGTAACACCGTGTGCCCCAGATGCAGGTCCGGCGCGGTCGGATCGAAACCGGCCTTAATCTTGAGCGGGATGCCTGTCTTTACGGACTTTTCGAGCTTTTCAACAAGCTCCTTTTCGACCAGAATCTCGACGGCCCCTCTCTTGATGATCTCCATCTGCTCTACAACTGTCATCACTATCCTCCCGGACATCTTGTTTAGATTGCAATAAAGGGATCCCCAGTGAGTGCGGCATCCCTTTGAGACTTCATTATTGCATGAGACCTGATCCTTGCCTGACGACCTTGGTTAAATTCGCCCGACTCCTTCAAGAGGGAGGGGAGAAAAGGTGCTGTCAGGCCCTAAACAGCGATATTGATACGTTCGATGCTCAATGCCAGACCGCTCTTCTCATCAACCTCGATTACCACACCGTTAATTCGGATATCCTTCTTGGCCACCTCGAACTTGGCAGGTCGCTGAGTAATGAATTTCTCGATAGCGTCCTCCTTGCGGACACCTATCACCGAGTCAAAGGAGCCGGTCATGCCGGCATCGGTCATATACGCGGTCCCCGCTGTAAGGATGCGCTCGTCCGCAGTCTGCACGTGGGTGTGGGTTCCGACCACTGCACTGACTCGTCCGTCGAGGTACCACCCCAAGGAAACCTTCTCGGAGGTTGCCTCGGCGTGGAAGTCGACAAAGATGATCGGAGTCTCCTCCTTCAGTTTGGCGATCTCCCGGTCGGCGCAGCGGAACGGACAGTCGAGGTTGTTCATGAAGACACGCCCTTCCAGGTTCAAAATGCCGACCTTGACACCACCCGGGGTGCTCACCAGCGTGGCTCCCCTGCCGGGCGTCCCCTCCGGGTAATTGGCCGGACGTACAATACGCTCCTCGCGCTTGATGTATTCGAGCGAGTCCTTCTTGTCCCAGATGTGGTTCCCGGAGGTGATCATCTGTACGCCGCACTTGAACAACTCCTGCGCCGTTTCCGCGGTGAGCCCGAAACCGCCCGCCGCGTTCTCCCCATTGGCGATCACGAGGTCCACCCGGTGCCGATCCACGATGCGGTGCAACTCCCGGGAGAGTGCCTCACGCCCGGGCTTACCAATAATGTCACCAATAAAAAGAAGCTTAACGGGCATATTCAGTTGCCCTGGTTTCACGAATCACGTTGACCTTGATCTGACCCGGATAGGTCATTTCTGTCTCGATCTTTTTGGCGATGTCCCGGGCGAGGAAGAGTGCGCGGTCATCGGATACCAAGTCGCTCGACACCATGACGCGGATCTCGCGGCCAGCCTGAATGGCGAAGGAGTTGAGCACGCCGTCGAACGAGGTGGCAATTCTTTCCAGATCGTCCAAACGCTTCACATAGGTTTCCATCATCTCGCGGCGGGCGCCGGGACGAGCGCCAGACAGAGCATCAGCGGCCTGAACCAGGATCGCCAGCACGGTAGCCGGCTTCTCATCCTCATGATGCGCCATAATGGCATGCACGATCTTGGGAGATTCGCCGTATTTTTTCGCGATATCCGCGCCGATGACAGCGTGTGACCCCTCGATCTCGTGGTCGACCGCCTTGCCGAGGTCGTGCAGCAGACCTGCCCTTTTGGCTTGTTTCACGTTGATGCCGAGTTCCGCCGCCATGATGCCGCAGAGGAAGGCAACCTCGAGAGAGTGTTGGTAAACATTCTGGCTATAGGAGGTGCGGTACTTGAGCCGTCCGATCAGTTTCAGAATTTCCGGATGGATGCCATGCACTCCCAGGTCGAAGGCAGCCTGGTCACCGGCCTCCTTGATCGCCTGCTCGATTTCTTCCTGAGCCTTGGCGACAACCTCTTCGATGCGCCCCGGATGGATTCTGCCGTCGGCAATCAGTTTCTGCAGCGAGAGCTTGGCTACCTCGCGGCGAACCGGGTTGAAGCCGGAAAGGATGACCGCTTCGGGGGTGTCGTCAATGATGAGGTCGATACCGGTGGCCGCCTCAAGTGCGCGGATGTTGCGTCCTTCGCGACCGATGATGCGCCCCTTCATCTCGTCGGAGGGGAGCGTCACCACTGAAACGCTTCGCTCGGCGACGTATTCTCCGGCATAACGCTGAATGGCAAGGGCCAGGATATTCTTGGACTTTTTATCAGAGGTTTCCTTCGCCTCCTCCTCCATCGCCTTGATTACCTTGGCCACGTCGAGTTTCGCTTCATCCTCCATGGCGTCCATCAGGAATTTTTTAGCCTCGGCGGAGGTCATTCCGGAGATGTGCTCCAGCTTGGCCCGCTGCTCGGCGACCAGAGCGTCAAGCTTCTCTTCCTTCTGGCTTTGCGCCTGCTCCTTAGAGACGAGCGATTGTTCCCTGACGGCAAGCGCCTGCTCCCTCTTCAGGAAATCGGCGTCGCGCTGGTCGAAAACGTTGGTCTTTTTGTCGAGGTTTTCCTCTTTCTGCTGCAAACGTTTTTCCAACGCCTGCAGATCGCGCCTTTTGTCCCTTGACTCCTGCTCGAACTGTTTTTCTAACTCTTCTTTAGCCTGGTATACCGCGTCTTTGGCCTGAATCGAGGCCTCCATCGCCATTACTTCGGTTTGACGCTTGGCGTCCTCGATCATCTTGGCTGCAAGACCCTCGGCATTTGCCACCAGAGAATCGGAAGACTTTTTACGCAGCACGTTGCCAAACACATAGCCAATGCCCCCTGCTACAAGCACCAGGATAATCGAAATCATAATCATAACTAAATTACTCACCGCTCTGTACCTCCTAACCTATATTTTTATTAACGCGAACCACCCTTATTTCAGTGACAATTATATCCATCGTCACGTCATGCGGTTCGCCGACTATCTCGTCATAAAGCTGAAAATCGTAGCAAAAACCCACCAATCTGCCGGATCCCTCCAATCGGTGCAGGGATTTGTCGTAATACCCCTTGCCGTACCCGATGCGCCGGCCCGAGCAGTCGAAAGCGACCCCGGGAACAACGATGAGGTCGGCTGACTGCGGCTCCCAGTCCGCGCCAGAAGGCTCCGGAATCCCGAAGCGCCCGGGCAGGAGTTCATCCAGCGCCTGGACCCGGCGAAACTGCATGTCACTCCCCTCGACTGCGGGAAAGAGCAGGGTTTTCCCGGCGGCAAGCGCCTGCGCCGCCACGACGGAGGTATCCACCTCGTGGTGGATTGACGCATACAGCGCCACTACCTGCGCCTGCCGGTACTCGGGGAGCGCCAGAAAGCGCGACTGAAGCGCAAGACTGTGGCAACTCACCTGTTGAGCAGATAACTCGCGACGTTTGGCTAGGGTCTCAGACCTAAGGGCGCGTTTGGGCATAAACAGCTGTTTCCGTTGTGCAAAGCAGAAGGGTGAGCGGAGGACCGCCCTATATGACAGGGAACTCTGGTGCGGGAGTGTAGATTGAGGACGGGTGGTACGTTGACAGTATCGGTAGAAAGGGCCGCGTTCAAATGAAGCGCCATTGAACTCTATATGATGCAGCCATTAACCCCAGGACATGACGCTTAAGTACCTTTAGGCTACCTATCAGCAAACGGGAAAACACAGGTTTCATGTCTCACGCTGGTTCTGGCAATGCGTATAACCGTGCAACGATCTGCTATATGGTGCATCTCCCGCAAGAGACCTGAAACCTTAACCTTGCTGCCGATCTACCCCTAATCTTGCTGCCGATCTAATCGTCCGATGAGTCCGGAAATCCGATGCCGGTTGGTGCGTCGCTCTTCGTCACGTTCGTGTTTTAACGCCAAATAGGATTCTGCGATGTTCAGCAGAGCGAGGATGGCCACGATCTGACTGTCCCCGCCGTTAGTCGCAGCACCCGCCTCGGCCAATTTCGCGTTGACCAGTGCTTCGACCTGCGCCACATGCTCGGAACTTGAGGCATTCTTAACCTGAAGTTCCCTTCCCAGCACCTTGATGGTGTGTGTCGAGATCAAGCTATCAGACCCCTTCCAACCTTTTCAATATGGAATCGATGCGGGACTTGAAGCCCCCCCTCTCTTCACTGAAACGGTCGTTTTCTATCTGCAACCTGCCATTCTCCAGCTTCAGCTCGTTCATGGCCTGCACGAGGGAGATAATCCTCCCTTCCAGTTCTTCAAACAAATCTGTGCTCATATAACACCTTTTCCGGCAGAAGTCTAAGTGACGCGCAGTCAAAAGTCAAGGTAATTATTGGAAAAGAGCCTCAACGAACTGAGCAGGATCGAACTCGCGCAGATCCTCCACCGACTCCCCCACACCAATGAAACGGATGGGAAGTGCATGCTCGTGGCTTACAGCCACGACGATCCCACCCTTTGCGCTGCCGTCGAGTTTGGTGAGAACGACACCGGAAACGAAGGCGGCCTCCTTGAAAAGCTTTGCCTGGGACAGTGCGTTCTGGCCGGTAGCGGCATCAAGAACCAGCAGCGTCTCGTGCGGCGCTTCGGGGATCTCGCGAGTGATCACGCGCCGAATTTTTTTCATTTCCTCCATCAGGTTAACCTTGGTGTGCATACGACCAGCAGTGTCAATAATAAGCACATCGCAGTTGCGCGCGATAGCCGCTTTGCAGGCATCGAAGACCACAGCTGAAGGATCCGCACCTTCCTTATGGCGCACGATGTCGGCTCCGACCCGTTGCGACCAGAGTTCCAACTGTTCGGCCGCCGCTGCGCGAAAGGTGTCCCCTGCGGCAAGCAGTACGCGCTTCCCCTCACCGGCATATTTAGCGGCGAGTTTCCCTATAGTCGTGGTCTTGCCGACTCCGTTCACACCAATTACAAGGATCACGAAAGGGGTCTTGCCGGAAACTACCAGGGGCGAGGAGTGCGCCGTAAGGCGGACTAAAATCTCTTCTTTGAGCGCCTTTTTGAGCGCTACGCCGTCCTGCAGCTCGTCCCTTTTGAGGCGTTGTTCCAGGGTTCGAATCAGGTCGACCGTCGTTTTCACCCCGAGGTCAGCGGTGATGAGAATCTCCTCAAGCTCCTCGAGGGTATCAGTGTCGATGCGCTTCTTGCCAAGCAAAAGGGTGTCCATCCGCCCGACAATGCTCTCGTGGGTCTTACTGAGAGAGCTTTTAAGCCGCTCGAAAAAGCTCGGTTTGGCTGTTTCTTCAACCTGAACTGGACGCTGCATCGGCGCAGGAACTACCGGCGCTGCGACCGGAGCCTGATAAGGAGCCCGCGCTGCGACTTCAGCGGGAGACGCAGACTCAGCTGGGGCCTGAGTTTCAGCAGACAGCTTAGCCTCAACCGGCGGCTGCGGCTTAACCGACCACGCCGTTTCAATCGGTGTCCATTTTTCCTGAGATGGCTGACTCTCTAATGATGTTTGCGACCCAATAGGTGTTTGGCCAGGCAACGGCTGCTCAGGCTTCGGCTCTGTGGATGTTTCCGTGACAACACCGGTTATTCGGTCAAACAGCCCCTTAAAAAAGCCCTTACGTTCCTCGGCCATCTAGTAAATCTCCTTCATCAAAAGACCGGCTGTCTCTCTGAAATTTCGCAACGCGACCAAGGGCAGGGCGTTTTTGTGCAGGGTCATAACAAGTGCGTAATCACTACCGAGAGCCCCCACAAGAACATGCTGCTGGTCTGTGCTTATCAAGGCTTCCCGCACCGGCCCTGTTGAATAATTCTCCTGAAGTCCCTTGAGCATAGTGAGAAGGATGCCCCAATGAGCGGCTGTCACCTTCATATCGTAGGGATCACCGTAGGAGTGTTGTTCCACCGACTCCCCTTCCCAGTCGGCAAGGATCGCACCACTTGCCCCAGGCACGGCATCCACGAGTTTGCTCAGCAAGGTCTTGAAAGGCACATCTCGCTCCTAAAATACCATGATAGACGCACTGCACATAATAAGAACCATAAAACAGTACCTGCTTACTACACAAAAACTAGATTCTACCGCAATTACGCAAACTAATTCTCCATTTCTTGGAATTCACAAAAAATATGATTTCCCCCGGCTGTCGCAGTGGTTTAGCCGGGAGGTAACTTCCGAGGTATCTTGTGCTTCGGCTCCCCTCAACGAAAGGAAGGGGCACGAGCGGAATCAAAAGAAATAAACAGCCCTAGGAAGTACTCAATCTAGCATCGTCGCCAGCCCAGCTTGGTTGTCATTTAGCAGTTAAGTCGTACGGATACCAGTTTCGAGACTCCCGGCTCTTCCATGGTGACTCCGTAAAGAGTATCGGCCACGGCCATGGTTGCCCTGTTGTGGGTGATGATAATGAATTGGGAACCGGTACTCATCTCACGCACCATCTCATTAAACCTTCCGATGTTCGCGTCATCGAGTGGCGCATCCACTTCGTCCAGCAGACAGAAGGGAGAGGGCTTGATTAAGAAAATAGAGAAAATGAGGGCGACCGCGGTGAGCGCCTTCTCTCCGCCTGACAAAAGCGATACGTTTTGCAGCTTCTTCCCCGGCGGCTGGACGACTATTTCAAGCCCAGTGGAAAGGAGATCCTCCTCGTCGGTAAGTCGAAGCTCAGCGTGTCCCCCGCAAAAAAGCCGCGGGAATACTTGCTGGAACTTGGCGTTCACCAGTTCGAAGGTTTCCAGGAAACGCTTACGCGTGGTCCGGTTGATGCGCTGAATAGCCTTTTGAAGTGCGTTCATCGACTCTTCAAGGTCGTCCTTCTGCCCGGTGAGAAAGGCAAAACGCTCCTCCATCTGGCGAAATTCGTCAATGGCCATCAAGTTTACTTCGCCCATATCGTCAATCAACTTTTGCAGTTCGATCTGGCGTGCTCCCCGCTCGGCCTCATCCCACTCTATTTCTTGATAGCCGGCTAAAGTCTCCCCGATCTCCATACGGTGTTTCTGCTGCAAGGTCTCTTCCAGATAGCTAAGCTTCATGGCCACTTCGGAGAGCCTTAAGCTTCTGGTATTAAGCAGGTCCCGCAGAGCGGTTGCCTCGCCGCGACCGGTCTTTAGCTGGGTCTCTTCCTGCTGCACCGCAGCCGCCTCGGCTTCGTAGCGCTCTTTTACCAAAAGAAGGGCCTGCTCGCTTGCCAGCTGATGCTCGACGATCCCCCGCAACGACTCCTCGCCAAGGGCGATGGCGCTCAACAGCCGGGAACGCTCAGTTCCCGAGCCCTCAAGCTCACCGGAGCGGGAGGCAATCCTAGCTGTAAGGTCTGCACAAAGCCCCTGCACCCTGAGGCTTGCGCGCTGTGCGGCTTCTCCCTTCTCCCTGAGAGCCGCGACCCGCACCTTTAATGAGGTGACCATTTCGCGTGCCTCATCCATCTCGAAGCGGGAACCCTGCAAACGCCGCTGGAGCGCCTCGACACTCCCCTCAAGGAGATGCTTGCGTTCCTCGGCAACTCCTTTCTTGGTGTCGGCCTGCGACAACTCTCCTGCGACAAGTTCCTGTTCCTCGGCAAGTTGTTCTTCCTCCATCTCCCGAACCGCGCCGCTATCCTCGACCCGACGACATTCGGCGCCGGCACTTTGCAGGTCCTTGTCGGCGTTGAGGATCTTGATCTCCAACCGATGCAGATCCTGCCTGAGTTCCGCACGTTCGGCTTCGGCCTCGGCGATTTCCTGCCTCCTGGTCTCCCGCAGGCGGCTTAGCACCTGAACCTCGGCGGTAAGACGCTCGACCTCTACGCTTAAACCCTTGATCTCCCGCTTTTTGTGAATGATCCCCTGCTGCGCGGGCTCGGCTGAGCCGCCATCCACAATCCCCCCCGCAAGCGCCAGGTCCCCGTCACGAGTGACAAAGGTGAAGCGGGGAAAGGCTGAGGCAAGCGATATCGCGTGAGGCAGATCGTTTGCCAGATAAGCGCCGGAGAGTAGTGGAAGCACCAGGTGGGCGAAAGGCTCCTGCACCGTAACCCGGTCAAGCAGCGCAGGCGCCTGCGGCAGCTGTTCGCCCGGCAGATCGCGCCAGGGCGGAGAGGTCACGAAACTGCAACGCCCGCCAGCGCTCAGTTTGAGGTGCGCGACGGCATCCAGGGCGGCTTGGGGTGAGGCGCAGAGCAGGTATTGCAAACGCGCACCCAGTACGGCTTCCAATGGAACCTCAAACTCCTCCTCAACCTCGAGCGCGTCGGCTAGCATGGTGAAGGGGGCATCCCGAAATGGTTCAGCCAGCAGCAGGTTGCGAACCCCCTGTCCGTAACCGGCAAACTGGGCCTCGAGTTCCTGCAGCGAGGTAAGCCTGGAGGCAGCCCCCGAAAGCTCGTCGCGGCGCAGCTGTAACGTCTTTTCACCCGTTTCCTGAGCCTGTTTGAGCGCGACCTCGCGAGCGGAGGCGAGCACTAGCTCCTCATCCGAAAGCTCTTTGCTGCGACGCAACTCCTGCAGCTCAGCCTTCAGTGCCTCCACCTTCTGGGTCGCCTCGATAAGTCTCTCGGCAAGCAGAATGCGCTCCCGGGAGCTTGCCTGCAGGCGCTCGACGATGTTCGCGAGCCTCTTGGCCGCAGCTGCATGCTGGTTTGCCGCTTGAGCCCCTTCAGAGAGCGCCGTGAAAAGTGCGCGCCTCGCCTCGTCGAGTTCCCGGGTAACACCCCCCTCGACGGCCGCCATCTCTTCCAGCAGGGACTCCCGGTTCTCTAGTGACTCCCCCTCGCGTGAGAGTTCCTCCAAAAAAGCGCCTCGCTGCCCGGCCAGGGTTTCTAGCTCGCGCTGTGATCCGGCAAGTTGGTCCCTGAGACTCAGCAGTTCCTCTTCGAAACGTGCACCGTGGCGCTCGACGTTGCTGAGTTCGCGGCGCTGGAACTCAAGCTTGTTTTCGCCACCCTGCAACTCGCTCTTCCAGCGAAAGATCTCCTCTTGGGCAACGGCAAGAAGCCGCTCAGTTTCCAGAAGGGCAAACTTCTTATCCTCGACGGCAAGTTCTTCCCGAGAGACCCTGAGTGCAAGGGCCTCGACCCTGGCCTCGAGACCGGTGATCTCTGCCTCGAGCCCCCCCCGCTCTTTAGCGACCGCAGCGTATCCCTTGGCAGCAAAAAGCAGTTCGATCTCCTTAAGTTCGAGCCGGACTTCCCGGAAGCGCTCCGCTTTTTTGGCCTGACGCTGCAAACCGTTCATCTGACGCTTGATTTCCGAAACGATATCGCTGATACGCAGCAGATTTTGTCGGGTTGCCTCAATTTTTTTGAGGGCAACCGACTTTCTCGCCTTGAATTTGGTGACCCCCGCGGCTTCCTCAATCAGGAAGCGCCTTTCCTCGGGTTTCGCGTGCAGGATCATTCCAATCTTTCCCTGCTCGATGATGGAGTAAGCGCGTGCACCGATGCCGGTATCCATGAAGAGTTCGGCCACGTCCAGTAGCCTGCAAGGGGTTTTGTTGAGCAGATATTCGCTCTCGCCGTCCCGATAAAGCCTGCGGGTCACCTGGATTTCGGAAAAGTTGAGGTATTTGGCAGGAACTCGGCCGTCCTCTGTGGAGAAAAAAATTGAGACCTCGGCCATGCCAAGCGGCTTCCGGAACTCAGTGCCGCCGAAGATGATGTCCTCCATGGACTTGCCACGCAGGTTTTTGGCGGACTGCTCACCCATGACCCAGCGGATGGCGTCCACCACATTTGACTTACCGCAACCGTTAGGCCCTACGACACCTGTGATGGCCTGGGGAAAGTCGAGCGAGACTTTGTCCTGGAAGGATTTGAAACCGAGTATTTCGAGGCGTTTTATCTTCATTAACTGGGCATAGTATCAGAGAGGTGGTTGTACTGCAAAGCCAAAGATGGCCAATACCGGGGAGCCAGCGCGTAAAACGAAAAAAGAGGCACGGTTTCCCGTGCCTCTTTGGCGACTTCTTTTACTTTATGCGAGTTACGCTTCGGTGGTCTCTTCGACCGGTGCCGCAACGGGTGCTTCTTCGACGACCGCTACCGGTGCCTCGACCTTGACGGCCTTGACGGATGCGGGCTTCGCGGAAACTTTCCTCGGCTTCATTTCTGCTTCCACCAGCTCGATCACAGAGACCGGGGCGGTATCACCCGGGCGGATGCCGAGCTTGATGATCCTGGTGTAGCCACCGGGACGATCGGCATAACGCGGAGCGATGGTTGTGAAAAGTTTGGTCACGATCTTCTTGTCGCGAATGTAGGCTGCTGCCTGCCTCGTCGCGTGAAGGTCACCCTTCTTGCCCAGGGTGATCATACGTTCGGCGATGGAACGAAGTTCCTTTGCCTTGGCGTCTGTCGTGGTGAT
>JGI24143J45723_1001344_pt1 | contig 11744 bp, 9 predicted proteins | sample BarGraIncu00432A_FD_45723 | JGI IMG/M metagenome (IMG submission 45723)
TTTGGCCACAAAAGGCATCAGTACCGCGGACGACCTATTCAGGTCGCTGCCGCCGCAGCAGATGCAGTCCGCTGCGATTCGTTCCCTATTCATCGGTGCTCCCCTTCATGGCGCGCAGATCACACTGAGCCCGGGCCAAATCCTCTGGCACCCCCATGTCCACGAAATAGGCTTCCGTGGGCAACCCATAGATGGCAAGCCCGGTGAGGCGCCGGGCCAGGATGTCATTTTCAAAACTGAAGGCGGCCGCCTCGACTCCGGAAAAAACAGCCGCCTGTACGAAGTACATCCCCGAATTGATCAGGCCCTGGCTACTGGCGCCTTTCTCCTCGAAGGCGGTGACGCGCCCTGAGCCGTCGATCTTCACCTTGCCAAAGCGTGCCGTGTCGGGCGTAGACTTGAGCGCCAGGCAGATATCGGCACCGGTGCTGCGCGCCAGCCGGACCAGTTCACCGGCGTCAAACTGCAGCAAAGTGTCGCCGTTCACCACGATGGCCTCGCTGAGCCCGCGGAGCTCCAGCGCCTGCTTGATGGCACCGCCGGTTCCCAAGGGCTCCTTTTCGACCGAGTAGCTCACCTTCACGCCGCGCCAGCGCTCGCCGACCGCCGCGTGGATCTTTTGCCAGTGGAAGCTGACCGCCAGCACGATCTCGTCAACCGGCGTGGCTGCCAGTTGGTCCAGCACGTAGCTTAGAAAGGGCGCCCCGGCCACCTGGATGAGCGGTTTGGGGAGCTCGCGGGTGAGGCCGCCCAGGCGCGTGCCGAGGCCGCCGCAGAGCACGACCGCTGCCAGGGGTCCCGCTGCCGGGAAGCCCTGGGTTACCGAAGGCACGCCGGGGAGCGCCGGGGAATCGACCCGCAGGCAGCTTTCACCAGACACTGCGCCCTCCGTCCACCACCAGGTTGGTGCCGTTGAGATAACTCGAGGCGTCGGAGCACAAAAAGGCGATGGCGCCGCGGTATTCGTCCGGCTTGGCCATGCGCCCCATGGGGATCAGTTTGGCCAGGTTGCTGACGAAGACCTCGTTCTGGCCGGCGTAGACTCCCCCCGGGGAGAGTGCGTTGCAGCGGATTCCCTGGTCACACCAGTAGGTCGCCAGGTATTTGGTGAGGCCGATCAGGCCGTGTTTGACGACCGAATAGGTGACCGGTTTAACCGGCTGCAGATGAGCTTCCCGGCCGGCCACCTGGTAGAGCCTCTGGTCCGGGGCTATGACGCCGAGATCCGAGGCGATGTTCACGATCACTCCGCCGCGTCCGGCCTGCGCCATCTGGCTGCCGTAGACCCTGGAGCAGTTGAAGGCGCCGCCCAGCCCCACGTCCAGGTCCTGGCGCCACTGGTCGACCGGAAAATTCTCCAGGCGGGAGAAATTGACGCCGTCGCCGTCCTCCACCTTGGGATTGCGCGCCGCGTTGTTGATCAGGATGTCGATCTGCCGGTAGCGCTCCAGCACCGTCTGCAGGGAAGCCTCCACTTGGGCGAGGTCGGTGATGTCGACCTCCAGTGCCAGGACCTCGCTGCCGAACTCGTCCTGCAGCAGGGTACGGTTTTTTTGCAGACCGTGCGGGCTGATGTCGAGGAGCACCGGCGTTCCACCGAGGCTCGCGATGGTTGCGGCGTGCTGGTAGCCGAGCATGCCGCCGCCTCCGGTAATAACCGCAATCTTCCCCGTAAGGTTGAAGAGTTCGGCCGTCTTTGACTCGCTCATAATGCTGCTCCCCCTGTAAGCTCAACGACCTTGCCGGTTTTAAGCGATTGTCTGGCAGCCAGCGCCAGGCGCAGGCTCTGTATCCCCGCGTGGAGATCTACCGCTGGTGCCGCCCCGTCGCGGATGCAGCTCAGGAACTGCCGGCTCTGCTGCGAAAACATGTCGTTTCTCTGAAAGCCGGAGAAGTCGAGCTGCTCCACCGGGTCGCCCTGCGGGTCAAAGACCTGCAAGGAGCCCTGCACCAGGTCGATTCTGGCGAGGCCCCGGTCGCCGACTATCTTGAAGGTCCTGGTCGGCGGGCGCTGCACGAAGTCCTGATGCAGGGAGATCGGAAAGCGCCCCAAGGCGCCGTCGTACTGCATCAGCGAGGTCGCCGTGTCTTCCACGTCGAGCTCCAGGCAGCTGAGCTGCCCCCCCCGGCAAAGGATGGTTTCGGGCAGGCCGAAATACCAGTAGATCAGGTCCATTTCATGGATCTGGGACAGGATGACGCCGCCGCCCAGTTCCTCGCGGGCGGCGTACATCTGGCGGTAATCCTCGTATTTGTGCCAGTTCGGCAGGTATTCGCCGATTTCGGCCTGCACGCTCAGGATGTTGCCGAAAAAACGCCTCTCGACCAGCTCCTTGAGGCGCAGCAGGCCCGGGTGAAAGCGGAAGTTGTAGCCGACCTGGCAGACCAGTTTTTTGGCCGCGACGATCTCGGAGAGTTCGTCGAGCCCATCCAGGGAACTGGCGACCGGCTTTTCCAGGAAGATGTGGGCACCGGCCCGGGCCGCCGCCAGGGCGATCTCCGTGTGCAGGCTGCTCGGGTTGCAGATATAAACGGCCTCGGGCCTTGCCGCCAGCGCCTGGTCCAGGTCGCCGTGCACGACGATGCCGTAGTCGGCTTCCAGATCCGCTTCCGGCTCGATGCTCAGATTGTCTAAAAGTTTGTGGCGCTGCCGCCGCACCCGATAGGCATGCACTTCAAGTTCATCGACCAGGATGCTGCGCAACACACGTAAGTGTCTTTGTCCGATACCGCCTAAACCGCAAAATAAAACCCGCACGAGCGCTCCTCATATTTCCCAGTGTTGAAAACTGTCCGGCGCCGCCCCCAGGTTCCCCCAGCTTGCCGAGGGAGAACCGGTGCTCGGTTACCAGGACTGGCAACCAGACCAGCCCCGCCGTCAGACCAAATCGCCAGTACCGCGCAGCCAGTCGCAGGCGCTGCTCACTGCCTGCTGCAGCCAGCTAAGCTCCGCGCCGGCCGCGCCCCGCGCCACCTGCATGACGAAGTCGCCCTGGTACTCAATCGCCAAAAGCTGGCGTCTCAGACTGGCGAAATCGGCTGATCCGGTGCCCAGGGGGACAGTGCCGCCCCCCAGCACCCGGTCTTTGATGTGGAAGCTGCCGATACGCTCTCCGTAGGCAGCAAACTCCTCGGCGGGCAGATACCCCAAACCGGAGCTGTTGCCCGAGTCGTAGTTCACCTTGACGAGGGGGTGCGGGATTTCCCGCAGCAGCTCCCGGAAGTCCGCCGGGTTGAGATCGGTTTCCAGGTGCAGCTCGACTGAGGCAGTTTCAGCGTCAGGAAGCACTTCCCCAAGGACCGCCAGCACGTCGGCCCGGTCCCTTGATCCGGCGATCCGGGAAGCGTCCACGAAGGGAAGCACGACCCGCCCCACCCCCATTTCCGGGCAGACCGAGATAAGCCAGCGGAGTTTTTGCACCCGCTCAGCCAAGGTTTCGGCATCGATGCGCAGCAGCGGACAGTCCATGAAATAATCGGCGCAGATGGAGACCACGCTGACACCCGCCTGCGTCAGCAGGGCGCGCAGCTCGGCCCGCCCCCCGGCGCTTTCCAGGGGATTGGCCCCCATGCCGTAGTGGTCGAAAATCCACTCGATCCCGCGCAGCGGGACCTGCGCTGCCAGGGCGATCTCGCCCTGCCAGTGGCTGCGGGGAAAGCTCTGGAAGCGGCCGTCCTCGGGAGGGGTGAGCCGCCCCTGCATCAGGTACAGCCCGGCATCGGCATAGTTTTTCAGATAGCTGTCGGTCATGGTCACTCTTCCAGTAGTGGGATCATCATGTTGGCTTTCAGTTCGTCGCGCTCCAAAAAGGGGAACAGATCCTCCAGCGGCGTGGAGACCATGGTGCCGTCGCTCCTGATCCGGGAACTGACGCGGGGGCCGATAGCCTGGTCAGGCTGCACCATCACCTCGCACAGCACGGGACCCTCCATTTCCAGGGCCTGACGGATCACCTGGCGCAGCTCGGTCTGGTCCTGAATGCGCAGCACCGGAATCCCGAAGGCGGCCGCCAGCTTCCCGATATCGGGGAGGGTGAGCCCCGAGTCCGGATCGCAGCCGATGGTCTGGTGGAAATAGCCGCTTTGCGAGGCCCGGATCGACCCGTAGCCGTTGTTGTTCAGCACGAAGAATTTGATGGGGAGCTTGAGGCGGCGGGCCACCTCCAACTCCTGAATGTTCATGACGAAACCGCCGTCCCCATCCACCGAGATGGTGCGCCGGCGCTGGTCGCCCAGACAGCCGCCGATCGCCGCGGGGAGGCCGTACCCCATTGAACCAAGCCCGCCGGTCGCCACCGCCCGCTGCCCTTTCTTCAGTTTGGCCGAGAGCCAGAAGGTGTCGATGGAAGCCCCGGAACTCCCGGGGATGACCAGGTCGTTCTCGGCCAGTTCCTCGCAGAGCGTTTCGGTGAAGAGATAGGTGTTGGCAAAGCCGGTCTGGCTACGGTATTCCGGCAGGACCACCGGGTATTTCTCTTTCCAAACGGTGCAGCGGGCGATCCAATCGGCATGGGAGAACCCCGCCTCCGGACCGAGCTGCTCCAGCAGGGCGTCGAGGAAGAGACCGGCGTCGGTGACCAGGGAGAGGTCCGGCAGCGTGCCCAGCTTAGCGATCTCCGCGGGGTCGATATCGACGACCACGACCTGCGCGGCCCGGGCAAACTGGCTGCGGTCAAAGCCGGTGATGGAAAAGTCCAAACGGCAGCCGATGGAAAGTACCAGGTCCGCGTTTTGTACCGTGAAGTTGGCGCCGCGCGGTGCCACGGTGCCGGGCCGCCCGAAGCAGAGGGGGTGCTGGTATTCCAGCAGGTCGGCCGCAATCCAGGTGGTGAGCGTCGGGATCTGCAACAGCTCGAGCAGCTGTCGCAGCTGCCGCTCTGCCCCCGCGCCGTGCACTCCGTTACCCGCCAGCAGCACCGGTCGCTCGGCTTTTTTCAGCAGCCGGACGACTTCGGCGAGGGCGCCCGGCTCCGGCGCCGCAACCTGCACTGCCGGACAGCCGTCAAGTTCTGCCGGGTCGAAGGGAGGCAGCGCGGCGGGATCGATTTCGGCGGCCTGCACGTCCAGCGGGATGTCGATCCAGACCGGGCCGCGCCGGCCACCCTGCATCAGATAAAGGGCCTTCTCCAGCTCGCGCCTGACCTGGAGCGGATCGAGCAGGCAGACGGCGTACTTGGCGACCGCACTCACCATGGTCACGATGTCGAGTTCCTGACTTCCCAACTGGCGCAGGCCGCTATAATTCGATTTCAGGTCGGCGCGCTTCACCTGTCCGGAGACAAACAGCACCGGCGTCGATTCCAGCCAGGCACCAGCCAGCCCCGTCAAGGCGTTGGTGCAGCCGGGCCCCGTGGTGACCATGCACACCCCGAATTTCCCCGAGGTGCGCGCGTATCCTTCCGCCGCGATCGCAGCACCCTGCTCGTGCAGCATGCTGACCGGAGTGAGGGAGGGCTGGCGCAGCAGCCCGTTGTTCAGGTGCATGGCCCCGCCGCCCGGGAGAAAGAAGACGTGTTCTATTCCCTGCCGGGCGATGAATTCAAAGACGTAATCGGCTACTCGCATGGATGACCTCGCTTAAGGAATGTAATCAGGCCGGGAGGCGCTGTTCCGGGACGGCGTACAGCACCAGGTCCCACCCGTCGGCCAGGTGAGGGCAGAGGCTGTAGCGGTAGCCCGTGCGGTACGACTCCAGCTGCAGCATGATGTCCCAGATATGGGACTGCTGGTGGTACACGCACACCGCAACCACCGGCGCGAGGCTGGTGATGGTCTGCCGCGCTCCCGCCAGGCATTCCGGCTCGAACCCCTCTATGTCGATCTTGATGAAGCTCGGCGGGGGGTAGGACCGGGAGAACTCGTCAATGGTCGTCATGGAGACTGTCTGCTCTCCGCTGCCGACGCGCGAGGCGGGGCCGTGTTCCACTTCGACCTGGATACTGCAGCTGCAGTCGCCCAGTGCGAGCTGGTGCGCAAAGACCCTGCCGCGCAGCTCGCCCAGTGAGTCGAGGTAACCCGACAGCTTCAGGAAGTTGTCCGGTGAAGGCTCGAAGCTGTGGATCTGGGAGAATTCCCGCCCGCGCTCCGTTTTCAGAAAGCTCTCCGCTGAGTCGCCGATGTAGGCGCCGATGTCGTAGAGCACCTCGGTCTGACAATAGTTGACGAAGCTGTCGTTGAAATAGATCTCCAGCGGCGAGGGATAGGGGAGCACGTCGTAAACCAGAAACAGGCGCCATTCGATGTGGTCTACGAACAGCTCGCGTGAGGCGTCGTCCCCCAAAAGGGCGAAGGCTGACCGGATCTGAGCGGCCGCGGCAATGACCTTGGAAGGCAGGTCCAGGCAGTAGTGCGGCAGGAACTCGTCCGGGAATTTCCAGGCCAGGTGCCCGAACATGGCGATGTTGCGAAAGCCGAGCCGGGAAAGCGGTTCCACCCGGTCCGACATCTTGTCGGTGGCTTCGCCGCACCAGATGGTCGTGATGACGCCAACCCGGGCCGGGTCGAATTTTTCCGCGGCGACAGCCGGACTCAGCACGGGAACACCCAGGATTTCGCTACCCCAGAGCGCCTGCTGGTTGTCGATGAAGGCGGCCGGCTCCTTGCCGATACCCCGCAGTGTCGCCAGCGCCTTGCGGCCCAGGTTCCCTGCGCCGAACAGGATGAACTGCTGGTCGAGGCTCCCTATTATTTCTTCCAGTGCGTGCTGCTGACGCTCGAGGACTGCCGCCATCGGTTCGGCCAGCAGCAGTTCCAGGCGTTCTCCAGGTTCGCTAGTTTTCACGTGAAGTCCTTTGGCCGGGGCGGAAAGCTCCCCCCCGGGCTCTAGTTGAGAGTACGTAAGTATTCCAATGCGGACCAGAAACCTGCTCCGTGGTCCTTGTGCCCCTGCCAGACCTCCGGGATGAAGCTCACCCCGGGGCAGCGTGCGATCTTTTTCCAGCTGGCAGGCCAGTCCACGTCGCCGCTTCCCATCACCACCCCCTCGCCGTTGGTCCCGCTGGCGTCTGCCACGTGCAGGTGCGCGCTGTGGGGAAGCAGTTCCCCCAGTGCTTTTTGGAAATCGATCCCGAAGTGGTTGCAGGTCATCTGCAGGTGGGACAGGTCGAGGCAAAGGCGCAGTTTCAGGGCCTTGGACTGCTCGACCAGCTCCTGCGGCATCATGAAGATGTTCTGGTGGCGCTGACCGCCGAAGTGCCAGGGAAAGGGAGCCATGTTCTGCGGGATCAGTTCGCTGCGGCCGAAATCGATCTCGCGGCAGGAAGCCTGGAAACGCTCGTAGAGCGCGGGGCGCGCCTCCAGCGGGAAGGGTGCGTCCGCCGAAAATCCGCCGATATTGGCGACGATGAGCAGGGAATCCGCCCCAGGGAAGCAGCGGGCGATCTGGTGGGTGGCGTCCACCACGCGCTGCAGGTTGTCGATCGATCTCTTGCGGTAAGAAAGGTCGTCGGAGACCAGGTCCAGCAACTCGCTCCCCTCAAAAAGCTCGGGCGCGTGTACCACCAGGCGGCTGCAAGCAACCTCGTGCAGGTAGGGGGCCGGATCGACCCCGAGATCCCGGTAGGAGAGGTGGAATTCGAACAGGTCGGGACTGATCCATGCGCTGTACTGCTTGAAATCGTGATAGCGCACCGGCACTCCCCACTGCACCGGGAACCGGTAGTCGCGGTCCACACTCAGCTTCTCGCTCAGGTCGCTCTCAAAGAGAAACTCGCCTGCCGCCATGCTGCGGTTGGCCTTTTTGCCCAGCAGTTCCTGCAGTTTGTAAGGGGCGAGTCCCTGGCCGGGGCTCGCCACGCGTAGCATCGCCTCGCTGAAGATTTCCCCCTCGCGGATTGGGAGCGCCGAGACGACGCTCTTGGCCAGGTTTTCCCGGTTCAAAAGCTCCCCCTGGCTCGCGTGGCGCCCGGGGCCGGCCCAGGGAAGCGCCTTTTCCAGCTGGCGGATACCCTGCACCAGTTGCCCGAACTCTTCCGGCTCCAAGCTTGCCAGGTGGTCCGGCCCTTCCATGTCGCGGGAGAGCGTGAGGTGGCGCTCGATGATGGTCGCCCCGAGGGCCACCGCGGCAAAAGTCACCGCCGTGCCGCGCTCGTGTCCCGAATAGCCGATCACACCGTGCAGCTCCCGGAGCCTTTTGAGATAGCCCAGAGCAATGTCCGACTCCGGCGCGGGATAGGCGCTGTTGCAGTGCAAAAGCGCAAAGGGGATTCCCAGGCCGTTCAGCTGCTCGACCGCCCGGACGATCTCGCTCTCGAAGGACATCCCGGTCGACAGGACCAGCGGTTTGCCGAGCGAGGCCGCCTTTTTGATCAGAAAGGGGTTACTGAGATCGGCGGAGGCGAGCTTCAGCGCCGGAACATCGAAACCGGCCAGCACGTCGACACTCGGCTCGTCCCAGGGAGTGCACATGTAGGTGATCCCCGACGCCCGGCAATAGTCCCGGATTCCGCGGTGCTGCTCCACCGAAAGTTCCACCTTGTTCAGCAGGTCCTGAAGGTATTCCACCCCGAGGTCCTCGGCGACCGAGCCGTCCGCCTTACTCCGGTAGAGAGCCTCGCGGTTTCTCAGCTGGAACTTGACGCAATCGGCGCCCGCCCGGACCGCTGCGTCCACCAGTTGCCGGGCCATTTCGGGTGAGCCGTTATGGTTGTTGCCGATCTCGGCAATGATGAAGATATGCCCGGCGTCGATCTGCCTGCCATCGATGCTGAATGCTTTCTGGTTCAGATGACCTTGGTGCGCCACGAGATTACTCCTTCATTTTCGAATCTAAAGGTGGAGAGCTTGCAGTTCAAATCCTTGAGCCGCTTGTTGACGCTCTGGCGGTATTCTGGCTGTACGAAGAAGAGGAAGAACCCTCCTGCCCCGGCGCCGAGTAGCTTGCCGCCGATGGCGCCCGCTTCCAGCGCGGCGTCGTAGATCGTCGAGATTTCCCCTGTGCTGATCGAGCTGGACAGGCTTTTCTTGAGGGTCCAGGCCTTGTCCAGGCAGCGCCCGAAATCGAGCAACTCGCCGCGGATCAGGTGCCGGTGCATCTCCCGGCAAATCGCGACGATCTCGCTTACCTGGGCCGACTTGTTCTCCGAGCTGAAGCTCGCGCGCTGCTTCTGGTGCAGGGAGCCGGAATCGTGCTTGATCTGGGTGTCGCAAAGGATCAGGGATTCTTCCAGTTCGTTTCTGGTGGACTCTTCCAACCGGATGGCGTGCACCAGGTTTTTTTTGCCCCCCAGTTCGATCATGTTGAAGCCACCAAAAGCCGAAGCGTACTGGTCCTGCCAGCCGCCGGCGACCCCGAAGCAGACCCGCTCGGCGTGAAAGGCGAGTTCGGCGACTTCGTAGGTGGTCCAGCGGTCGAGACGCATCTCGTTGAAGGCGGCGACAATCGCGGTCGCCACGGCGGATGACCCCCCGAGACCAGAGCCGATGGGGAAGTCGGAGCGCACGTACAGATCGAAGCCGAAGGATGGCTTCACCACCGAGACCACTGAGGTCAGCAGGTCCTGACCCGGGTCCGCCAGCAAGCTCAGCAAGGAGGGATGGTGACGGTGGGTGTCCAGATCCTCGGAATAAATGTGGATATGCTGGTCCGCGCGCGGTATCAGCGTGGCGTGGCAGTAGAGCGCCACGGTCGTGCTCAGGACGGCGCCCGGCTGGTCGACGAAATAGTAGGTCAGGTCCGAGCCGCCGCCGCCGAAACTCATGCGCACCGGAGCGCGGGCCCGCGTCAGCACCGGCGCCTCCGGCGAGGCAAGCTCGTATTCCCGCGTCACCAGATCAATCAGCCGTCCTTCCTTGTCGATCTTCGGGATGAGGCTGAAGCCGAGGTCGAGCAGCTTGAGTATCTCTTCCCTGCTGGCGTTGCTATCGACGCTTTTAAAGCTCGTATTCATGCAATCGGCCGCAGCGGCGGAGGTGGTCCCTCCGTTAAGCAGGAAGCGCCGCAGATCGCCGTTGGTAATGAGCCCCTGCAGTCGGCGGTTTTCATCAGCGACGAAGACGGTTTGAAACCGGCTGGACTCGATGCGGTCCACGGCGCAAAGCAGCGCGTCGGTTCCGCAGACAACAAGTTGTTCCACGAGATGCTTCAAAGGGGTCACTCCTATGTTGCAGCAATCAGCGACTGTCAACGGCGCCTGGGCGGCTTAGTACCGATTCAGGTGATACTCATAAGCCAACGCCGCATAGATTAAAAATATCTATTACTATTAAATTAACTGGCGTTAATTCTATATTGTGCAGCCAGATTGTACCCACGTTACCGCAGGTGCCAGTATCGGCAAAGAGGTGACGGCCACACTGACTGCAATGAGCGCGCCATTTCCTTTCCTGTCCTTTTAGAGACAGTGCTATCGCCCGAAAGCTTCTTGTCTGCAGGGGAGGTCAAACATTTGGCGGGATTTGGCGTGACGGAAGTCAATACTTTGAAGCTGGCGCAGGGTGCCCCGCTGCGCCGGGGACCAGCTTGAGCGCAGAGCCGCCGGCCGGAGCATCGAGCCCCTGTCGGCCGGGGTGCCGCGTCTCACGAACTTTGGGCTGCAGCCAAACCACAACTAATCGTCTGCGGGGATCTTTAAGTAAGGCGGTGAATTGCTGCGGAAGGATCTGGACGCGACAGCAAAAGGCACGCTGGGCACCAAAGCGGCATTTGTTGATGGATTATAGCCAGAAACGGTAGGGAGCAGGGCGTGGTCCCGCTGGTTAAGGAGAAAGCAGCATAAGCAAAGAAGCCCGGGACTTCCATCGTGAAGGGGGGCAATCGCGTTTAAAAAAGGGGAAGCAGCAGCGGCGCGAGGGAGGTGTCGTTTACAGGCAGTCTCACTGTCCCACTGCTGGTTTTTCAGAAGTGTCTTAGCATCAGCCGCGCCGTTTCGCTTAACAATGAGGAAGCTACAGCTGGCCGCAAGGAAAGCTCCAGCAGTTTGGCTCCCTCAGCGCTCAACCCGGCCCCTGCCTCCTCACCAGCCGGGAAAGCGCAGCGGCCTCCCGGAAAATCGGTCATGGCCTCCTGCCCTGCGGGTTCAAAAACCTCGAGTCTACCTGCTTCAGATAGTTGGAGCTTCATGGTAGATCCCTCCTCAAACTAGCACGCGGGGGCGAAAGGCCTCTTGCCTCTCGCCCCGCGGATTGTCTGACTTTAGCTAGTTAGGTACTTATTAAAACAGTTTCAGGATGGACTGGGCTGCTTGCGAAGAGAGGCTGAGTGCCGTCGTGCTGAGCGACTGCCTGGTCTGCAGCATCAGCATATTAGCACCTTCCTGATTCATGTCGGCCAGGGTGAGGTTGTCGGCCCCGGTCTGCAGCGTGCTGATCATGCTGTCGGTGAAGGACTGCCTGGTAGTGATGACCGACATGCTGGATGCCAGAGCCGAGGACTGGGTCCTGAGCGTACTCAGAGCGTTGTCGAGTGCCGAGGACGAGGCGTTGATCGCTGCTGCGCCAGTCGTGGCATTGGCGTCATTCCACTGAGCCGCGGATCCGACTACGGCGCTGGAAGCCGTCGAGGCAGCCGCTGACGCATTGGTGAGGGCAGTGGCATTGGCCGGGGTATAGGCGGAAAGCGCCAGGGTGCTGATGGCGGTCAAGGCACTTTTGGCAATGGTGAGATCATTCCCGCTGGTTGTGAGCGCCGCGCCGACATTTTTATCGCCGGCCGTAATGGCGATGGGGGCCGCCGTGGTGGCGGCGGTGCCGGCGGTGCCGGCGGCAGTTGCGGCTGCAGAGGTATCAACGTTATAAGCATTGAGCGC
>JGI24143J45723_1001346_pt1 | contig 11720 bp, 11 predicted proteins | sample BarGraIncu00432A_FD_45723 | JGI IMG/M metagenome (IMG submission 45723)
TACGTCCCATTCGTGAACAAACTTCATCACGCTATCAAGCGATGTAAAGACTGACGCCTGCGGATTCGCGACGATGCCAAGAGCGCGGATTGCCTCGTATGCAAAGCTATTGGTCGGGACGTCGCTTGGCTCAGCGCGAAGCAAGTCATACGCTCTAAACGAAAGTGGGCGTTCGGCAACGAGTTTCGGATCAAGCTGGCGAATCGTACCAGCCGCTAAGTTACGCGGATTAGCAAATAATGGCAGACCGGCTTGTTTACGTCGCTCGTTAAGTGCCGAAAAATCCTTCTTTAGCATAACAATCTCGCCACGAATTTCGGTACGACCGACTAAAAACTTTGCGTATACATCACCCTCATTTTGCAAGGTCTGACCTTGCAACGATTGATGTGCTGCTCGAAACTTTAGCGGTACGTTTTTAATCGTTCTGACGTTTGCCGTGACATCTTCGCCGACAAAGCTGTCACCTCGCGTAATCGCCTGCGTTAATACGCCATCCTGATAAATAAGGGCGCAAGCCAAACCGTCCATTTTGATGTCCGCAAAAAATTCATGTTTGCGGCCAGGCAGCAATTTGTCAATTCGTTTCACCCATGCTTCCACTTCCGCTTGGTCGAACACGTCGTTCAAACTAAGCATCCGCGTATTATGAGTGACTTTTTTGAACCCACCCAACAGCTCACTACCGACTCGTTGCGTCGGACTATCGGGCGTAATAAGTTCTGGGTGTTCTACCTCAAGTTTTTTTAATTCACCAAACAAACTGTCGTACACCGCATCGTCAACTGACGGATTATCAAGGACATGATACTGATAGCTATATGATGCCAATAGCTGTCGCAACTCGGTGATACGCTGGCTAGGCTGGTTGTGCGTCATCAGCGACGACCTTTCGATATAACAGATAGATATAACTCGCCGACCATACGATCGTCAGTGACGCTAGACCAAGCAGCACGAACGGAACGATGGGCAGCCAGGTAATTGCCACCCATACGCCCTTCAGCCATGTATCAAAGAGAATCACCGGTATCATCACGAGCAGCCACGCCACCGCAATCACCAGTGCCATCCATAAGATTCGTTTCAAAATACGGAACCGGCGACCCACAACAAGATCACCAGACGTCTTTAATGCCCGAAAAGGATACATACCAGGAAGCGTCACGACGACCAAAGCAATAAAAGTACTCGTTATCCAGTAGAGCGACAAGAGGCCAAGTAAGCCGGCAACAATCCAGAATAACATCGCCTCAACGCCCCCAGCGAGCAGTCCCGAAGACAACGCCGCTGAATAGCCGATTAAGGCAAGCGCCAGTGGCAACAGCTGCACGACGAGGACAAGCGCGACGATAACCGTCGAAAGCAGTGGAGCTGAGGCATTGTATAAACCATCACGTAGCTTCACCTTGTGCCCAGCAAGCAAGTTACGAAGTAACCATACGGTTGTCAGCCATGTCAGTATCGCGAGCAATCCCGCGTATACCTGCTGGACTTCAGTTAACGTCTGCGACAGGCCGCCCGTTGCTGCAGTGACAAATAGTAGCCCCGCCTTACCTAGCTCGCCCATATTGCCTTGAAATACCTGCGTTCCTGTATCCCGTAATGTGTTTGCCAACGTCGTATAGGTATCTTGCGAGGCAACACCAACCATAAACGCCGTAAATAGTGCATAAACAAGCGTGAGCAAGAGAAATGTTTTGCGATTTTTCCAAACCGTCTGATGAACATGCGTAGTAAAAGCCCAATAACCAGGTAATGTTAGCGACCGTACATAATCTCGGCGACGCGTCCGTTGAAAACTACGGTGCGGGCGACGGCTCAGATAGTTTTTGTTTGCACGACATAGTCCGCCAAGGTAGTTTTTGATACTCGAAACAGTACGTTCAATGGGAGTTTGCTTTTTTACAAGTTTCTTTTTTGTCATAGAATATAGACCTTACGGAAATTAGAATTTGTTTGCATTCTGGCGTAAACGCGCGATACGATCCTCAAGCGGGGGGTGGCTGCTAAATAACTTGCTAAAAAAACCAGGTTTAAGCGGGTTTGAAAAGAACAAATGAGCCGTTGAGGTGCTCTGCCTCTGCATCGGACGGCCGCTTAGTTGCAATTTTTCCAGTGCGGAGGCTAGCGCTTCGGGATGACGGGTCGTCATTGCACCAGAGGCGTCGGCCAGATATTCACGCTGGCGACTGACGGCCATCTGCACCATAACAGCTACGATAGGGGCCAAGATAACTACGACCAGGCCAATAACTAACATGATAGGGTTCGTATTATTCTCGCGGCGGTCACCGCCAAAAAACATCATTCGCAAAATAATATCAGACAGCAGCCCAATCGCACTGACCAACCCGAATGTAATCATACTCACTCGAATATCATAATTTTGGACGTGTCCCATTTCGTGCGCCATCACTGCTTCCAGCTCACTATCGCTCATTACGTCAAGCAGGCCAGTTGTTGCCGCCACGATGGCGTGCTTTGGGTCGCGCCCCGTTGCAAAGGCATTCAGCGCAGGATCGTCAATAATATAGACTTTTGGCGTTGAAATACCTAGCGTAATCGCCAGATTTTCGACAATCCGATAAAAGCGTGGATTATCACTCTTCTCGATTGGTACCGCACCGGTCATTGCAACTGCCAACTTACCCGCTACAAAGTATTGTAAAAGTGCGTACAATGCCGCACCAGCAACGACTATATAGGTAACACTGGTATTGCCGTAATAGTAACTGACCGCCCATCCAATCGCGCTAATAATCGCCACAAAGACGGCCATAATAAAAATAGTGTTACGTTTGTTATCAGCGATAGCCTTATACATATAGTGATATTATATCGCTTTTAGCCTCAAAAAACTACATGCGTATCTCTTTAAAAGCTACTTTGCGGACTGTTAGAATTTTACGTTGACTGCTTTTTCAGCTTGCGCTTGTTCTGCTTCGCCAAGTTCAAAGAATTCACGGCCTACAAAACCAAACATACCGGCAACAATGTTGCTTGGGAAGGTTTGAATCTTGGTATTAAGGTCACGTACGCCACCGTTATAGAAACGGCGAGATGCCTGAATTTTGTCTTCAGTGTCGACAAGTTCAGCTTGTAGTTCAGAGAAATTCTGGCTAGCTTTTAGGTCTGGGTAGGCTTCTGCAACAGCGAACAAGCTCTTCAAAGCCCCTTCGAATTGGTTATTTGCTGCTGCCGTCTCTTTAACGCCTTGAGCGTTAAGCGCGTTGGCACGAGCCTCTGTTACTGCGGTAAAGACACCACTTTCATGAGCGGCATATCCCTTCACTGTTTCAACCAGGTTTGGAATCAGGTCCAAGCGTCGTTTTAGCTGAACAGTAATGTCGCTCCAAGCTTCATCTACGCGAATCTTCAGTGTTACAAGTGCATTATAGCTGACCCACAGAAATAGTACTACGACTACGATAATTGCCAAGATAATCCAGAATGCTGTCATCATTTCCCCTTATTTATTACTTACTTACGGTTTAATTATAGCAAATCCACCAACTAAAAACAGCCCTGTACAATGTAAAATAGCCTCCAAAAGGAAGCTATTTTACATTGGTGCGCAGAGCGGGACTTGAACCCGCACGACCGTGAGGCCAAGAGATTTTAAGTCTCTCGTGTCTACCAAATTCCACCATCCGCGCGCATTCATGGAGGCACCTACCGGGTTCGAACCGGTGTACACGGTTTTGCAAACCGTTGCCTAACCACTCGGCCAAGGCGCCATTATCAGGTATCTTGATAATTATATCAGAAAAGATGAAATCTAGATTTTTGGTAAACAATCGACACGATCTAGGCCGCCAACCCAGGAGAGCCGAAAGGTCGCTTGGTGCGTCGGATAACTTCCTTGTATCGTTCGATGTAGTCGTCGGCCATTTTTGATATCGAGAAGTGGTCCTCGACCGATTTGCGACATGCTTCTGGTGAAATCTCACCCACTCGCGTCATATATTCCTCGAATTCTTCGACAGAATTTGCCAAAAAACCGTTCACTCCGTGCTGGATAATCTCGGGCATAGCACCCCGATTCATCGCTACCACTGGTGTCCCACAGGCCATTGCCTCAATCACAGCCATACCGAACGGCTCTTCCCATTGGATAGGAAACAGCAGCGCCCTTGCTAGCCCAAGTAGCCGTTGTTTGGACCGACCGCTCACGTTGCCGACGTATTGGATTCGCTTTGATAAAGCCGTAAACGGCAAAATCTTGTCACTGTAATAGCCAAAGTCAGCGAAATTTCGGTATTTGCTATGAGGATTCGCCAGCTCCAGCAAAAGCCGCTTTGGTGTCATAATCCCGGCCACAGTACCGGCCATTTTAAGCCTGTAATGATGCTTCCTACATAACTCGGCCGCAATATGTTCGCCTTTATCTTCGTTAAATCGAGCCATCGTGACAAAATAATCATCTTTTTTGGGATAAAAATTAAATTGCGTGACATCGATGGCGTTGTGCACTGCCGGCAAGACATGATCCTTCAAATCTTTCGGCGTGAGCCTCATCAGACTCTCGGAAATACCAACGATAAACAGCCGCTTCGTCGCCGCGAGTTGCCTCCAAAACGGGCGATTATCTGGTATGTATTGACCGAGCGTCGCATTACTCGTAAAAGGCGGTCCATGATGAGTATGGATAGCGGGCGGCATGCCAGGAACTTCACCCACCCATCGCAGCAGTGCCGGACCAAAAAAGCCATTATGGTCGTGGATGATATCAAAATCACCTTGCCGAGCTATCTCTTCAAGACTAAACAGCATATGGGCAGCCAGGATAGGCAGTGATTCATACATCGGTTTATGGATGTGCTCGTATTGCTCGGTTTTATACAAGCTATGGACTTTGACAGACTTGAAGCCGGGCATCGCGCCAACTGTAAAAACCTCAACGTCGACGTCTTTTTTAACAAGTTCTTGAATAAGGCCGACTAACACCACCTCAATGCCACCGTACCCTTTGGGTGGAATCTGTAACCACGGAGGAGCCACTATTGCGACTTTTAACTTTGCCATTACGCCTAGCCTGCCTTGGTGTAGTTAACGATCAATTGAGGAATGTGGTAACTACTACTATCATTATACAACCTTGCAGGAGCGGCCGCAAAGGATTGATGTGCGTATCTTCGATCAATTTGATACAATCAAGTAAAGCGAGAGTGGACAAACAAAAATGACCTGGCAAATAGCAATTACCCTTCAGATATTTATGAGTGCATTTATGACGATGTTTACTCGTCGTCTTACGCTGTCAACTAAACAGGTATTTTTTGGTGTAGGTGTTGCCTCCTATTTTATGGTGGCACTTTGTGGACTCGCCTTTTCTCTTATCTATAATCACGCGCTGCCTGCGTTGCCTTCAGCCGGTGCTTGGGTGTATATTCTCGTCGAAGGTTTATGTGTACCGGCGGCATGGTTAATCCAATATAAATTGATCGGATATATTGGTGCGGGTAATGCCATTACAGTGGGTACATTGAACACAATCAGTACTGCGCTATTAGGAATCATGTTTTTAAATGAGGGTATCTCCATAAACTTTATTATCGGGGCACTCTTTATCATCACCAGCACACTGATCACGCTACGCATCCGACCCGACCTAGACCATCGTTCAAATGCACCGTTTACTTTGATGCTTGCGTTAGTCATCACCGGTGCTACCCTGTTTGCTACAGGTATGTATTTTGAAAAGATGGCCATAAATACTATTGGCGTATGGAATTACTCGGCCTACGGCTGGGGTATGCAATTAATTGGGGCTGCACTTCTATTCATCCTATTTGGCCGTAAAGAGTTACCTCACATAAACCGTAAGGTTATTAAAAATGGTCTTTTGCTCGGATTGATAACCAGCATCGCAGGAGGTCTGTATATTTATGCGCTGAGTATGGGTAGTCTCAGCCATACAATTGTCGCAACAAGCGGCAAAGTCGCTATTACCGTACTACTCTCTGCTGTATTTTTGAAAGAGCGAAATAATTTACCTTTTCGTATTACCGCTTTCTTACTGTCAATGATTGGATTATGGCTAGTCGTATATTGAAATCGCCAGACCAGATAGCCGACGCTTTAACAGTGTAGTCGGCCCGAAAAAGTTTACACGAAATCAGTAATGCTATAATCACCACATGAAACTATATTTCGCTAGACATGGCCATACGGACGCAACCGCGAATAGTCCGATTAATCCAGTCAGCGGTGAGATTGACGAACCGCTCAACTCAGAGGGCTTACTTCAGGCGAATGATTTGGCAGAGCAACTAAAAGATGTTCACTTTGACGCAATTATTAGTTCGCCATTCAAGCGCGCTTATCAAACTGCTGAAATCGTCAACAAATACCACGATATTGCAATTGAGGTTAGCCCCATCTGGCGCGAGCGCGAAACGGGAGCATACCTCGAGGTCGAGGCTTGGAAGAATCTCTTTGACTTCGACAAAAATTACACTTTAGAAAAAGGTGAAGATATGCGAGAGTTTTTTGCAAGAATCTATAGCGCACTAGATGAATTGAAGAGAAAATATGCCAATAAGACGGTCTTGGTAGTATCTCACGCTGGCGTACAAATGGCACTTAATGCGTATATCAACAAATTACCACTCGTGGGTAATGTAATAGTAAAACCGATGGAGAATTGCGAATATCGGATTTATGAACTTGCATCTTAAGTCCAAGAATTTTGATATAAAACAGTAGACAATAGTGAGATTGTGAAGGCTCGCGAGATGTGGGCGGCCGGCATGCCAGGCACACTGATCGGCAAGAATCTCGGATACAGCCATCACACGATTTTGAGAGCGGTACGCAAATGATTTATTGTGGTATCCGCCGAGCTCTGATCTAAATATAGACGGCTAGCACTTCGAGTGAAAAAGCCGGGCCTTCGAGCCAATTGCCCTCCTGGTCAACTGATGGAGATGTCCGCTCGAGTTGTCTTCGTTGTTGACGACCAACCGTAGGTACACCACGAAGCTCAAGCAATGGTCGCCATTCTTTCTCTGGCCATTTTTCAACCAACTTGCCAACGACCGTGACTCGTCCATCGATTTCACCAAGAAGAAAAGCTGGATTCAATTTCGCCTTTAGATGCCACGTATCAGATCCTTCAACCTCACCGAGTACTACGTGCTCGACCGATATATTAGAGGCTTTACTGAGCGCATTGACTTGCGATCGGTCAGGAAGACCGGTCGTGTCTAGATTTAAGCCACTGGCTAAATCGGAGATTGCGCCAACCTAATTTGCAAACCCAGCAATGTTTCCGAGAGACAAAAGCATTCGAATGTTGTCAGGCATATAGGCGTCACAATCAACCTCAATCATCAATCCACGATCGATCTCTGGTAATTCTCTGTCTGGATCATCAATAACAACCCATTCAGAGGAAGCTTGACCCGAAAGGGCAAGTGTTCGGAGACGCTCGAAACGAGCATTGGATGTATCGCTTCGTGAAGTCGCAACCTCTGACTGACGAGCGGTCGAGCCGCCCACGCCTACGTCCAAGATGGGTACCTTGAGCTTTGCATCCCCGGCTATCGATGTACTGGTCTTGTTATCCATATTTTGACGTAGTCCGTCTTCCAAAGAGCTGAGATAGCCGTCAAGTGCAGACCCGTTAATGTAGAGAAAATTCCTCAACATTATGGTTGTTGTTGCGAAGCGCCGCGAGACGCCAAGAACCCACTTAGAAGTGTTGATACTGACGCACCAGCAATTGCGGCAAAGGTCGGATTCTCAGTGATCTCTTTCAAATGCGCAAGAAGCCCTCCCTTCTGCTCACTGTCAGGAAGTTTCTCAATTTCAGCCTGTACGGCGAAAAAGACGTTTCCAACCTCAATGTTGCTGATTTGTCCGTTATCGCCAAGATTTACTGAGCCGCCATTAATCGTCACGTGAAGCTGTTTAGCAACAGCTTCACGTACTTCGTCTTTCTTCGATTCGCTCAATAGGTCGGCAGTAGCCTTGGTAGCTTGCACATTACGCTTCTGGAGATTTGCAAGGAGTTTCTGAACCTTGCTGATCATTTCATTACTCATTTGGTTTGCGTCATAGTCGTTTGTGATTACGTAGCCAAAGTGAAATGAGTTTTCTAAGGTTTGCATCGCTGAATCGCCATAGGGCTTAACAGCTCCACGCAAGTCGGCTTGCCACATATCGATATCCGGAGAGTCATAGTTTTCACTGCGCATCTCTTCGCCTTGATCAATTAGGTCTTGCAGTGTTGGCATCATTTCCTCCGTGTCTGAGACACGCATTAATTAGTTTGATCGATGCCCACCGCAATCTACTTCCATTTTACTCTTACTGATAATGGTTATCAATAATGTTTGGCTGGTACTTGCTAAAGTCAACAACGGGGGTCGAGCTCGAGGGTTATTGAGGGTTCAACAAAAAAGAGACCGATACAGGGCAATCGGCCTCTACAAATGAATAATGTTCATTTGGTGCAGCAGGTGAGTAAAAGTTTACACCTTATTAGGGGTGAGATGGCTCGTTGGAGGAAGATTTTGGAGGTGCCATATCAAGAGTATTTGTTATCTAGGTAAGAGGTGGGAGTTGTTAAATAAGCATTGTGAAACAGCCATACGTTCTAGCCCCCAAGCGTTATATCTTGATCCTGATACCAATTCAACGCTTCGTAAGTCTGTTCATTAGTATAATCGGGCCACATTTCATCCAGGACATAAAAATCAGCATATATTGATTGAATCGGTAAAAATCCACTCAATCTTCGTCTTCCACCCCATCGAATAATCAAATCTATTCTAGATATATCTGAGGAAGCAATTCGTTTCATAGGGTCAACGTTTAAAATATGGGCGTCTTTTTTTAATGAATAATTTAAATCCCATTTCCATCCGTAGTTGACTAGAAAATTAATCTTCACTAGACCTTTCCCGAATCTAGTTCTTTTTGTGTAAGGTAGAAGTTCTTTTGGGAAAAAAGGGGACTGAGTATTCCCTATAACAAGCAGGTCAGCGTCTCTATTTGACATAAGTTCGACGGTATCGACACAGGCTTTTTGAAATGCTTTAACTTGGGCTAAAGGCCGTTTTGTGTTGTCTACGGTAAACCCATAAAAGGTCAACTCCTTAATCCCTAATTTAATACATAAATTATAGAGTTCAACTCCAGGTTGAATGCCTTGTTTATAACCATCTTTCTTTTCAAGTCCTTTGCCTACCGCCCACCTTCTATTGCCATCGGGGATGATACCGATGTGCTCAGGAAGCCTTTTAAATTTATTCATACTAAACTCCTAAAGAAATTATCGAGGTGCATTTACATTACTAATGAGTTATGTACTCTAAAGTTGAGTATACTGGATAAACTATCTTAATACTAATTAGATTTATATATAACAATATTTATACGACCTTATCAAGTTACTATCAATTAATTAGATCCGACTGCTATGTATCTATATTACGACCCTATGGAGCCATATTTTAAGTATACAAAAAGCCCCTAAGCGGGGCTAAAGGTGCAATCTGGTGCGGGTGAAGAGACTCAAACTCTCGACCTCTTCCTTGGCAAGGAAGCGCTCTATCAACTGAGCTACACCCGCATGTGGACCTCGGTAATTATATCGAAATTGGCGCAATAGAGCAAGCGAGTTTCCAATAAATCCATCGAGAAGTCTATTTTTGACAAAAATATTCTTCTATGACTATACTAATGCTCAATGGACACTAAAAAGAAAAAGTTATTTATATGGGACTTTCACGGCGTACTGGAACAAGGTAACGAAAAAGCCGTCGCTTTGATTTCTAACATCGTATTGGAGGAGTTTGGCTACCATGAACGCATGAGTATTGATATAGCAGTCACGCATTATGGACTAAAATGGTATCAATATTTCGAGCTACTTTTACCGGACGCCAGTCATGAACAATGCCTTGCAATTCAATCAACGTGTTTTGAACGTTCAGAAGCCAGCCGTTCACTAGTCAAGTCATGCATTTCTGCTACTCCATACGCGCGTGAGGTACTAGCAGCCATTTACAGTTCACCACACGACCAAGTACTACTATCAAATACGCGCCAACAAGACCTTATATGGTATACGGATGCGGTTGGACTAACCGAATACTTTGATGTTAGAAATATCATAGGTGTTAACACGCATGAAGGTGACAGATCCAAAGCCGAAGTACTTCAAGAATTACTAAATCGCCAAATATACGATGAGGTAATTACTATTGGCGACTCTGCAAAAGATATTGAACTGAAAAAGGTCGTAGGCGGCACGGCATATCTTTATAACCACCCACACCTCAATACAAGCAGCCATCCGTTGGCAGATTATTGCATTAGCGACCTGCGTACTGTGCTGCAGTCATTGTAAATGTTGATATGAATAAAAATCCCAAAATAACCCCATCATAACTCCTCCCAGGCATCGGCTTTGGCTCCTCCCATCAGGCGGTCGCTTCGCTGGACAGCGAAGCTCCCTATATCCGCTTATTCGTAAAAATGAGCAAGCTAATTTTTACTCCATTCGCTTCATGAACTGGCTTTTGTTACACATAACAAAAGATCCCAGTTCAAGCCCTTGGATGAAATCCAAGCCAAAGAAATACCCCCATCTTTACGATGAGGGTATTTCTTTGGTGGCTCCTCCCAGACTTGAACTGGGGACACAAGGCTCTTCAAGCCTCTGCTCTACCAACTGAGCTAAAGAGCCACACCGGTACTTTTGTGCTATACGACACGTTACATCATTATGACGTCTCGGCGTCTCTGCTCTACAGTTTTTATTCGCGACCCTTCGGGTACGACGAGCTAAAGAGCCACACTTGCTGTGGTAGCTCTATTATTTTACTAGAGTTAGCTCAATTCAACAAGGTTTACTTGTTGATGAGCTTTCCGAATGTCTCTGTTAATTCAGCCGGCAGAACAAAAAGCGTCTTTTGGCTTGGTTCAACAGCAATCTTTTCAAGTGTCTGTAAGGTACGGATACTGATACCACCAGGTACCTTCGATAATGTGGCTGCGGCAGCGGCTACAGCAGCGGCAGCGGCCTTTTCACCCTCGGCTGTAATAATGACTGCTCGTCGTTCACGCTCGGCCTCAGCCTGTTTAGCCATGGCACGTTTCATGTCTTGTGGCAGTTCAATGTTCTGAATCTTGACACTCTCGACGTCAATTCCCCATTTTTCGGTCTGGACATCGACGATTTCTTTAATTTGGGCGCTCACTTCGTCGCGTTTGCCAAGGAGCGAATCAAGTTCGACGTTTCCGGTTACGTCACGCAAGGCCGCTTGAGCGAACTGGCTACTAGCGTAAATGTAATTTGCTACCTCTAAGACCGCTTTTTCGGCATCTGATACGCGGAAATAGACGACGGCATCAACGTTGACCGTCACGTTATCCTTGGTAATCACCTCTTGCTTAGGGATATCAATCGTATTGGTACGGATATCAACCCGGAGCATACGCTGAAAAATCGGGACAATAACCTGAAGACCTGGCTGGCGAAGGCCAGTAAATTTACCAAGGGTCAGAACGACACCTCTCTCGTATTGATTAACGACCTTTAAGCCGCTCAGAACAAAAACCACAATGATACCAATTACGTAATACAGCACAGAAGACCTCCTTTATTTCTATAGCTCATTATAGACCCGAGAGGTATCAATTAAAACTGGCTGAGGAAATTTGACGAGAACGTTGTTTCGATTGTTTGCGTTTTTGCGAAGCGC
>JGI24143J45723_1001350_pt1 | contig 11698 bp, 8 predicted proteins | sample BarGraIncu00432A_FD_45723 | JGI IMG/M metagenome (IMG submission 45723)
TCATAATGATCGCCCTTCCTTTATTAATATTTTGAGTCACTAGGACATAGAAAAGCCCCTATTGACAATACGTCAATAGGGGCGATGATATCGCGGTACCACCCTACATTAAGTCTTAATTCAGCCAATGTAAATACAATGGCTGGAATCCTATAACGCGGACGTACGCTTTTGCCTAAGTAAGTCAATCCTACATTCAGCCAAAGAATTCATGGGTGAGTTTCGCAAAAAGTATCTGTACCGGTTTTCACCAACCACCGGATCTCTGAAACAGAATCATAGTTGCTTTTTCCCAATCATTATTTTTAAACAGTTTTATTTTTTGTAAACATTACACATCTGCAGATGAATTATCTACCATGATAGTACACTTGTAGTTTTTTGTCAATGTACTACAGGTGGAATTGCTGGTTATGCAGAATTTTAACTTACTATTTTCAATTGAGACAACAACAAATTCAATTGAATGGATAGTTGACAAATTATTGGGGGATGAGTATAATGACAACAATAACTGAATACATAAAAGTGAAGATGGAAAAAAGTAAATGTATATTTGCTATGCAGAGAGCTGATGGTTGGTGAAAATCAGTTAGTGATATAAATTGAAGTTCATTCCTGAACTGCGAGGCTGAATGATAGTAGGCCGAGCCGGATTGGCACTCGTTAATGTGCTTTGAGTTGATCTGATTTGAGATTATTTAGGGTGGTACCGCGGAACTTTCCGTCCCTTGCGGTAGCGCCTTTTTTTGTTTCGATAGATAACTAGGGTGGTACCGCGATGCACGTCCGTCGTCCCTTTTTGAGGGACGATTTTTTATTAGAAAAAGGTGGGAAATGGTATGTTAAAAAAGTTACGACAGAAAANAATGATCGCTTTAGCAATAGGAGCCATGTTAGCGGTTNGTATCTTTGCTGGCTGCGGTAGTGAAAAAAAGGAAGCAGGAGCAGAAAAGGGTAAGGTCTACCAAATTGGCATTCTCCAAATGGTACAGCATGGTGCTTTAGATGACTCTAACAAAGGTTTTGTGGACGGACTTGCTTCCAAGGGGTATAAAAATGGCGAAAACATTAAAATTGATCAGCAAAATGCACAGGGCGATCAGTCAAATTTAAAAACCATTAGCCAACGTTTTGTTAACAACAAAGTGGATTTAATTTACGCCATTGCGACACCAGCAGCACAGATTGTTGCCAATGAAACAAAAACAATCCCGATTGTAGGAGCAGCCATTGTAGATTACAAGACCGCGAAACTGGTTCAAACCAATGAAAAACCTGGTGGAAATGTTACCGGGACAACGAATTACAATCCCCCCAAAAGACAGATTGACTTAGCACTTCAACTTGTTCCCAATGCAAAAACTGTGGGCGCATTATATACCTCCAGTGAATTAAATGCTCAGTTACAAGTCAAAGCGATGAAAGAATATGCTGCTGAAAAAGGCTTGACTGTTATTGAAGCAACTGTCTCAAACGTAAATGATATTCAACAGGTGACCCAGAGTTTACTTGGCAAGGTGGATTTTATCTATTGCCCAACAGATAATAATTTAGCATCTGCCATGGCCAATATTGCTAAAATAACAATACCTGCAAAAATGCCAGTGTTTGTTGGTGATGAAACCATGGTTAAGACTGGTGGAACAGCGGGCATTTCAGTAAACTTCTATAAACTTGGTTTCCAAGCCGGTGAAATGGCCGCCGACATTTTGTCCGGTAAGTCAAAGCCAGCTGATATGCCCATTGGTTTCCAAGAAGAGGAAAAGATTGTTATCAATAAAGAAGCAGCTAAAGCGATTGGTCTAATCATACCGGAACAACTGATGAAAGAGGCTCAATAATAAAGAAAACTTGGCCTCGGACAAGCAACAGCGCAGGCACAAGCCTTAGTTGCCCTTACTTGTAATCGAGAAAGTGTTATACTTTCTGATTGCAGAATAATGCTCATAGGAGAGAAGTTCGGAACAATCCTCTCCTGTCGGCTCATTACGAGCAAAGCGATATTGCACGATGCAAATCAAAATTGAGAAAATGTATTTGTCGTCTCCAGTAGCACTTTTTACAGGAGACGGCACGTTTAATAAATGGGAGGAAGAATGAATGGGTGATCTAATCATTTCCACTGTCGCACAGGGATTACTTTGGTCTGTCCTGGCCCTAAGTGTATACTTGACTTATCGCACCCTAGGTATTGCGGATTTGAGTGTTGAAGGCTCTTTTCCCTTAGGCGCTGCCGTAGCGGCGGTGCTGCTAGATGATAAACACAGCCCGGCAACTGCTATTGCTGTAGCAGGAATAGCCGGTATGCTGGCAGGGGCTGTCACGGGTTTATTGCATACAAAACTAAAAATACCGGCATTGTTAGCAGGCATTTTAACTATGATTGCGTTATATTCAGTGAATTTACGCGTTATGGGAAAAGCAAACATATCGTTATTAAATACTGATACGGTATACACATCCTTAGCATTTTTAAATTTATCACCAGATATGACGACCCTCGTGGTTGGATTTACCATTGCCGTAGTCAGCTCAACCTTGTTATATATGTTTTTTGGTACGGAAATAGGTATGGCTTTGCGGGCTACTGGCAGTAATCCTCAAATGATACGGGCCATGGGGGTCAATACCGATAATATGTTATTACTAGGGCTCGTGATTAGTAACGGATTGGTAGCAGTATCGGGAGCCTTTATCGCACAGAGCAACGGGTTCGCCGATGTTGGTATGGGCATAGGTACAATCGTAATTGGTCTTGCCTCCGTTATCATAGGTGAAGTGTTATTTGGCTCACAAAGCGTTAAAAACTCTCTAATTTCTGTTGTACTGGGATCAATTGTGTATCGTATTGTGATTGCGGTTGTATTGTATCTAGGTATGCCGCCCAACGATCTAAAACTATTCACAGCTATTTTGGTTGCCCTTGCTTTAGCCTTACCTTTGTTTAAAATACAGTGGGATAGCAGAAAGGTGGGAATGTAATTGTTACGAATCGATGGGATCAGTAAAACATTCTTCGCCAGTACGGTGAACGAAAAGCAGGCTTTGAAAAACGTAAGCTTGGAAATGAAAACCGGTGATTTTATTACTGTAATCGGCGGTAACGGGGCAGGGAAGAGCACTCTCTTGAATTCCATTGCCGGTGTATTTAAAGTAGACTGCGGCAAAATTTATATTGATGACATTGATGTAACCAATATGGCCGAGCATAAACGGGCCGCTTATATCGGTAGAGTATTCCAGGATCCAATGTTGGGGACAGCTGGGGGTATGATGGTCGAAGAAAACCTAGCGATTGCTGCAAGGCGGGGAAAAAAGCTTGGTTTACGCTGGAGCTTTCGTGATGACGAATTTGCCGAATTTAAAGAAAAACTTGTTAATCTAAATCTGGGTTTAGAGGATCGGTTGAAAAGTCGAATGGGGACTTTATCCGGCGGGCAGCGGCAATCCATTACCTTACTGATGGCAACTTTACGAAAGCCAAAGCTGCTTTTATTAGATGAGCATACTGCAGCCTTGGATCCCAAAACAGCAGAAAAGGTATTGGAACTGACGAAGAATATCGTGGAGCAAAATTGCCTCACGACAATTATGATTACACATAATATGCGGGATGCCTTACGTTTTGGTAATAGACTACTGATGTTAAATGATGGGAAAATTTTACTGGATATTCACGGAAAAGAAAAATCGAAAATGACAGTCCATGACTTACTGGAAGCTTTTGAACATTCCGGCGGGGAAGATGTTAGTGACCGCATGTTATTGGGATAAAATGCCCTATCAAATTTGAATAGGGTAGAGAACGGAGATTGAGCTCACCGCGCCTCTTCATTGAGAACCTATTTTCATCACTAAAAATGGTCATCGAATTTGTTGCCTTGGCATTACCGCCAAGGCCTATGTATTTTAATTAGGAATGTGTCGTAATTTGTATTTGCTTAGACTTCGGTTTAGGCGTTTTTTGTTTAGAGGGGTGTCGGAAGTAAAAGGATATGTCTGTTTATAAAATTCTTCATTGCTAGTGTAGTTCTTGCTAACAGTCGATAGACAAAGTGACGGTTGGCAAGTCATGTCATTGTATTGTATTGAGCTGCCCAAGGTGGTAGCATGAATATACTTGAGAAATATAAAATAAGAGCAAGCAAGAGAGTGCTGTTGTTCTTAACGAAATTTTATGGAACGTTGCAGGTGGGCGGGTATTGACGCTAGGCTATGAAGATTTTATAATAAATGTTAACAGTTCATGGCGATTATAGCATGGGGAAAGCGAGTAGGCGGGTACAACGGTTGAATTTAGCTCAGTCATGAATTTTCAAATACAAGGGGCAGAACATTGTTAAGAGTTATAGAAACCAGTTTGGCGTTGACATAGTGTTCGCTATTACAGAACTTTAGATATTTGGTATAATATTTAACGATGATACATTAACAAAGAGGCATCACCAGGTAATGATCTTGCAGCATGTGATCGATGGCAATTGCAACAATTGAAAAGCGAAAATTATGAATTTTTGCAGCACAACCCAGTAAAGGAGATAGCATACATGACACGAATAAAAAAACAAGAAGAAGAGCAACTATGTATCTATTTTACACAGGACGGGTTTGTTCTTGAGGATGTACCACCGGAACTGCAGGCCCATATTGCGACATGGGTCGTACAATTCGAAGGGGATAAATATAGTGCTTTATTCCATCTTGGCTTTTTAGAAAAGGCAACATGGTTTTCACCGTCCCTGGAATATCTCTATCACATTGCAGAATTGTTGATTAAAAAAATAAGCCAACAATCGGAAATTGAATTTAACCGAGATACTGTTCACGTTGATTTACAGCAAGCAGAACTCGAACAGCTATGCGAGGAATTGCCCTTTGTGATTGGTATGGAGTATATTAATAACGACTGGCTTAGTCGGTTGTGGGAAGCACTATTGGCTGTTTTTAAAAAGGAAATTAAGGGCTATGATGGTACAGTTGCTCGGTATTTCGCTGAGCGTAACTCTCATATCAATGTCGTGGGGAGGGTATTCTTTCACTTGGTTGAAAACAAGGAAGAAAAATTTCCCTTTGCCTTTATGGCTACTTATTCCACAAAGCCCGTTAAAAGTAAGCGAGCCATCCATACTCCTTTGAAAAATGCATTAGAGGAATTTGAAGGCGACGAAAAGAAGCTACTTTCCCTCATTGCAACGGTCATTAAGGCGGCAGAAAAAAGTAATTTCATCTCGGATTTGCTGGAAAGTGGTGAATTGTTCTCGCCACTAAAACTCACGTCTGGCGAGGCGTATACAGTTTTAAAAGAGATTGTGATTTATGAAGAGGCCGGCATTATGTGTAGAGTGCCAGATTGGTGGCGTAAAAAAAATAATTCCATCAAGCTAACGGTCACAGTGGGAGAAAAACAGCCCTCCCAAGTTGGATTAGATGCGATTATGGACTTTTCACCTTCTCTGAAGATAGGAGAGGAGTTACTTACAGAGCAACAAGTAAGGGCATTTTTGGCTATGGCAGAGGGGCTGGTTCAATATAAGGGTAAGTGGGTTGAAATCAATAAAGGAAAGCTCGCAGCCTTACTGCAGGCTTTTGACAATGTAAAAAAAATAGCTACAGATGGAGTATTATCTCTTGGCGAGGCAATGAGACTAGAATTAAATATGAACAAGTTGCTGGATATCTCAGTCGATGAGATTGATGTAGCGGTGAATAGCGGCCAGTGGTTTAAAGGGATGAAGGAAACCCTTATTCATCCTGCTGCCTTACATAAAGTTGACCTCGCCCCTTCTTTTCAGGCTACACTACGTGGGTATCAAGAACACGGTTATCAGTGGCTCTATCAAATGTCTAAGTTGGGATTGGGTGCTTGTCTAGCAGATGATATGGGACTGGGTAAAACTGTTCAGATGATTGCTCTTTTAGAATATTTCAGAGTCCATCAGGGTGGACAGGTACTGCTCATCCTTCCGGCCTCGCTCATTGGCAACTGGCAGAGGGAAATCGAAAAATTCGCGCCTGAGATGTCGTATCAGATCCTGCATAAAAGCGATTTAAAAAATTCAGAGGCTATTGAAATCAGAGAAAACGAGTTTTTATATATTACTACCTATGGTATGGCGCTTCGGCTAGAGAAACTGAAAAATAGGCAATGGGATTATCTAATTTTGGATGAGGCCCAGGCCATAAAAAATCCAGGCACCAAGCAGACAAAAGCCATCAAACAGATTCCAGCTAAGATGCGTATAGCTATGACTGGAACCCCGATTGAGAACAAACTCGGCGACCTATGGTCATTATTTGATTTTCTCAATCAGGGACTTTTAGGAACAACGAAAGAATTTACTGCCTTTACGAAAGGCCTTGGGGATAACTCACTGGGATACGCAAAGCTACGCAAGATGATCCAGCCCTTCATTTTGCGCAGACTGAAAACAGATAAAAAGATTATATCCGATCTACCCGACAAACTAGAAATGAACGCCTATACTACTTTGTCTAACAAACAGATGGTTCTTTATAAGCAGTTAATTGCACAGATCAAAGAAAAGTTAGAAGTAGTGGAAGGCATTGAGCGAAAAGGGCTTGTTTTATCTAGCATTATGAAATTTAAACAGATCTGCAATCATCCAGATCAATATTTAGGTAGGGAAGAGTATAAATCAGAGCAGAGCGGCAAATTTGAACAACTCAGAGAAATTTGTACAACCATCCACGAAAAAAGAGAACGAGCGCTGATTTTTACCCAATTTAGGGAGATGACCCAGCCAATTTCTGATTTTCTGAGGACTATCTTTTTGAAAGAGGGCTTCGTGCTCCATGGCGGCACCACTGTGAAAAGACGAAATGAAATGGTACAGCAGTTTAATGGAGAACATTACATTCCTTATATGGTACTTTCCCTTAAAGCTGGTGGTGTTGGACTCAATCTTACTGCAGCCAATCATGTCATTCATTTTGACAGATGGTGGAACCCAGCTGTTGAAAATCAAGCCACAGATCGAGCTTTTCGGATTGGGCAGACAAAAAATGTCATGGTCCACAAATTTGTGACGAAAGGCACAATTGAAGAAAAGATTGCTATGATGATTGAAGAAAAACAAAAATTGTCAGGAGAACTGCTAAGTAGTAGTGGTGAACAGTGGATCACAGAGTACAATAATGAAGAATTGATGAAGATATTTGCACTAGGCGGTGATGCATAATGGGCGATTATGGATTTCCAGAGTATGTATCGGTAGCAGAGAAAAAGGCCAAAGCGAAGAAAGCTCTAGAGAAAATGAAAAAGAAAAACCCCGCTATTGAACCAGTGATCATCGAGGGAAGATCACTGGCGAAAAACTGGTGGGGCAAAGCATGGAACTTAAATTTAGAAAGCTATGCAGACTATAGTAATCGAATTGCAAGGGGCAGAAGCTATGCCCGTAGCAATGCGATCCTCGATTTAAAGATCTCTAAAGGAAAGGTAGTGGCCCAGGTACAAGGTAGCCGGTCCAAACCCTACCAGGTAGAGATTAGAATTGATGCCTTGTGCGATAAAAATTGGAACCACGTCACAGAGCTATGTAACCATAGCATTGATTCTTTAGAACAACTGATTGAGGGTAATTTTCCCAAAGAACTGGAAGCCTTATTCACTGATAAAAAGTACGCAATGTTTCCATCGCCTAAAGAAATCAAATTTGACTGTAGTTGCCCAGACTGGGCTAGTATGTGCAAACATGTAGCCTCGGTACTCTATGGAATCGGTGCTCGATTAGATCATAACCCTATGCTTTTTTTCGAACTACGTGATTTAGATGGTCAAGCTCTGATCAGAAAATCAATGAACCGAAAGTTGGAAAGCATGCTGAAAAATGCAGGCAAGAAAAGCAAGCGCGGGATTGCGATGGAAGATATAGCCGACATATTTGGTTTGTAGTCAAGTTTGTTACCAAGAAATCAAAACAAAATTAGTATTAATGACTGTTGCAAATAAAGTGTGAGTAGGGACGGTACTTTTATCCCGGCAAAGGTGGTAGCATGAATATACTTGAAGAATATAAAATAAAAGCAAGCAAGAAGGCACTGTTATTCTTGGCAGGAGTTTTATGGAGCTGTGCAGGAGGACGGGTATTGATGCTGGGCTATGAAGATTTGATAGTAAAGGCTAACAGTCCGTGGAGATATTTGTTGATCTCAGTCACAATATTCTATTTGTTCTTCATACTTGTTTTCCGAAAGATAGTTAAGAAGCATACAATTCGCATTATGTCGAGTAGCATGTCAGAACACTGCATTTTCTCTTTTTTTGATTTTAAAGGGTATACGATTATGATTTTTATGATTGTTAGTGGGATAACTCTTAGAAATGCCCATGTAATAAATCCTATATATTTAGGCACTTTTTATTTGGGACTTGGACTTGCTATATTATCAGCGGGACTTATGTTTTTAGCATCAGTTTTTAATTTTGAGAGAATTAAAAATACCTATGAAAAGTAAATATATACAAGTCTTTTGGGGTGAGACGGTTTTTGCATATAATTGCAGAAGAATACCTTTAGCCTTAAGTTCGACATAATCTGCGATTGTATGTACTATAATTAGAATTATATGAGCGGATTCTAAAATAATAGTATTTCATTGGAGGAACTAGCGTGAGTATAGTTAGGAGTACCAAAGAGATAACTCTCATTTCTGCAATCGCGTCTGAAGAATATAAAATGAATCAGGTAGCTCTGCGACGTATAGTTGACGAAAAACTTACCAACGATCCCAAAATTGATCAGATCATTGGCAATAACCCATTACAGGTTATGTATGACAACCATTATTACCATGCGGCATTTATGAGTACAATATTAAAGCTAAATAATTATGAATTACTTGCACGAATGTTTGTTTGGTTCTACCGTGCATATCGCGGACAGGGGTTCCAATATAATTATTTTCTGGTGGACATACATGCCTGGCGAAAAGCAATCGATAAAGTCTTGACGCCAGACAGCGCTTATGAGATTCAGGCTGTGTATAAATGGATAATCGACCACCATGATGATTTGATTAGCTTTGCTCATTCCGAGGAATACTGCATTTTTAAAGATAACATAATGAGAGAATGCAAAGAAGATTTTCTAATGCATCTTTTGGACGGTGATTATAAGGCTTGTTTTGCACTGGCCGAACAATATTTTGCAGAAGAAAATGATGTGACTACATTTTATTTGCAGGTTGTTCAGCCATGTCTATATGAAATTGGCCGTCTTTGGGAAGGCGGTCATGTTTCTGTGGCTCAAGAACATCTTGCAACGGCCATAGTGTCGCGGGTTATGCTGACTGGGAGTACTCTTACTGTTTCGAATTGCTATAGGGGCAAAGCTGTAATGGTTTGTGCTCCAAATGAGCTTCATGAGCTGGGAGTCAGGATGGTTTCAGATTTATTAGAGAAGGATGGCTGGCAGGTAGATTTTCTGGGGGCTAATCTGCCTGTTGTTGAGTTATTGAAATACTTGCAGTCTTGTCCGCCCCAATTTGTTGGTATTGCCGCATCCATTCCCTTCAATATTGATTCTGTAAGAGAGGCGATTGAGGCCATTCGACAAGATCCAGCTCTTAGGAATGTAAAGATAATGGTAGGTGGACTGGCATTTCATCATGAGGATATGAGCTGGCGGCAAATGGATGCTGATGCTTATGCTGTCGATGGTGCTGCTGCAGTAGAGATTGCAAAAGAGTGGCTGAGTAGAAAGGAGTAGCATTGTGAGTCGGATGAAGAACACAGACTTAATGGTTCGATATATGGAAAAATATTTTTCAACGCCGATTATATGGCTGGATGAGCAAGGTATGATTATAGATTGCAACGTTGCCTTTCGTGAGATGTTAGGGCAACGAGAAAAACCTATCGGTCAAAATATTAGGGATTTCCTGGTGCTTGATAGAGCGACCAAATTTACATTACCGTCAATGAATGAGAGTCACATTAAAACAGAGTGGCATTTTCGTACGCCCAATAATGTATGTAACTTCAATTGTCACATCCTACGAAAGGATAGTCAAATCATTGTTATCACCGAAAAAGTCTTGGCAACAGGAGACCCGATCATAGCTCAAATGGGGGCTCTTAACCTTGAAATGACGAATATGAGCAGGGCGCTAATGAAAGATAATGCCAGGATGAAAAATATCAATAAAAGATTGCAAGAAGAAATTTCTGAGAATTTTATTCAAGCTAAGAGGTTTATATCACTGGCTGCTCTGTCTGCGGGCATTGCTCATGAAATTACTCAACCACTGAATTCTCTAAAACTGGCAGCTGACAGTGCCCTTTACTATCATAAACAGGGGAGAAATTTGCCAATGGATGACGTGTTGGAATGTATGGAAAATATCTCAAATCAAGCAAATAATATTGATGGCATTATTCGTCATATACGGGCGTTAGTGAATAAAGAGCCTATTGATATGGTGATTTGTGATTTTAATAGAGCGATTCGAGAGACTTTACCTCCTATCCAGATACTGGCAGAAAATAAAGGGGTATTGTTTTCATCCGTGCTTTCCACTCAGAATCTGATGGTNCTCGGGAATGTTGTCGGCCTCAGTGAAATGGTAACAAATTTAATTAATAATTCTATTGTAGCTTTACAGACGATTGATATAGCAGAGAAAAAAATTATTTTGCAGACCAAAGGTCAGAAGGATAAAATAATAATTGAAATTACTGATAACGGCCCTGGTATTGCCAAAGAATACCAGGATAAAATTTTTGAACCCTTTTTTACCGTGGCGGGTAAGCGAGGTATGGGGATGGGGTTATCCATCGTTAAATCAATTGTTACCAACCATAGCGGCACGATTGCGGTTAAAAGTGAGATGGGAAAAGGAACGACTTTTATCGTGGAACTGCCCATTTATCAAGGAACGAATGGGGTGGGAGAGGGGATAGGCGATGGATATTCTGCTTCTTGACGATGATGTAGACAGCCGTCGTTATTTGGTGCGCTTTCTGGAGAGTCTTGGACATCGTGTTGAAGAGTATAGTGATGGGCAAGCTGGGGTAAAAGCATTTATGTCAGGACATTTTTCCATGGTTCTTTCGGATATCATCATGCCACACATGAATGGAATTGATTTTTTACAAGCTATTGCCGGATATGCGGCTCGAGGTGATGCCAGTATTATACTCATGACAGCCCACGCTAACGCTGAAACTGCCATTTCGGCGTTACGGCTTGGAGCTTACGATTATATTACGAAACCCATCAATCTTGATGAACTTGCGGCTATCGTGGAGCGGGTGGAGGAATATCAGGGGCTTCGTCGTGATCATAGGCGCCTCAGTGAAGATTTTAATGCTGAGGTCAGAGTCGCTACCCAAGAAAGTCAAAGAGAAGTGGAACGACTTCGTAATATAGTGGCGAGTGCTGCTGGCTTAAGAATAGGAATTTTTTCAAAACAGATGCAACAGCTTACCAATCAAGCTCTGAAGTATCATACTGATCGCTCAATTCCTGTGCTCATTGAAGGGGAAACAGGTACAGGGAAAGAGATTATTGCCCAAATGATTCACAATGGCGATGGGCTCAATTCCAAACCATTCATTGACATCAATTGCACGGCCCTAACGGCCAGCCTATTTGAAAGTGAGATCTTCGGTTACGAATCAGGTGCATTTACTGGCGGGCTTACTAAAGGGCGAAAAGGGAAGCTTGATGTC
>JGI24143J45723_1001353_pt1 | contig 11695 bp, 9 predicted proteins | sample BarGraIncu00432A_FD_45723 | JGI IMG/M metagenome (IMG submission 45723)
AAATCNTTGCCACATTGCTGACCGTCGATATGCTGATTTGAATGTCGGGTTTGGAGGGAGCAGTTCGCAATGCTCTACAGCCGCCTTGTGTCTGAAGCCGGTATAGGTTGGAAAAACTACCCGATACCTGGGTCAGTGGCTCCAGAAGACACATTCCCGACGTTGATTTTCTTGAAATGCCTGCGCGATACCCGACATTGAACGCCCCATTCGATGTGTTTCGAACGTTGGTTCAGTTGACCACTTAGCTTTCCACAAAGCTGCCGCCCTGTTGGCCGTGGCCAAACCGCATTGCTGACGCTGGCGGGTGCACTCAGGCATAAATGGCTTCCTCTAACCACGAAATCATCTGAATATCAAATTTAATATTCTTTTGAGAACTAACAAAAAGACGTTAAATTCACAGCCTGTTTAAAAAAAGAGCCGAATCGCCTCCATAAGAAGCGCCAAGGCCAATGTGGATCTTCATGATTGAGCTCAAGGGTATTTTTCAGACTTACAAAGGCCAAGCCGGACCGGTAGAGGCGCTTCGCGGCGTGGACCTGCACATTCGTCCTGGTGAAATTTTCGGCGTCATAGGCCGCAGCGGCGCAGGCAAGAGTTCGCTGGTGCGTGTCATCAATTTGCTGAACCGCCCGACCGCTGGCCAGGTCATCGTTGCCGGCCGCGAATTGACGTCGCTGGGTGGCGACGAATTGCGCGTGGCGCGGCGCGACATCGGCATCATCTTCCAGCACTTCAACCTGCTGTCATCGCGCACGGTGTATAACAACGTGGCGCTGCCGCTGGAGATCGCTGGCATGACGGCGGCAGACATCAAAACGCGGGTTGAGCCACTGCTCGACCTGGTGGGCCTGGCTGGCCTGCGTGACCGTTACCCGGCAGAAATCAGCGGCGGGCAAAAGCAGCGCGTAGGCATTGCACGCGCGCTGGCCAACCGGCCCAAGGTGCTGCTGTCGGACGAAGCGACATCAGCGCTGGACCCTGAAACCACGCGTTCCATCCTTGGCCTGCTCAAACAGATCAACAAGGAGTTTGGCCTGACCGTGGTGTTGATTACCCACCAGATGCAGGTCATCAAGCAGGTGGCTGACCGTGTAGCGGTGATTGACGCCGGGCGCATCGTCGAAAGCGGCCCGGTGATCGATGTCTTCACGCGGCCCCAGCACCCAACCACCCGCAGCCTGATTGCAGAGATCGTGCCCCAGGACTTACCCGAGAGCGTGCTGGCGCGCATTCGCACGCTGATGGGTGCCAAGCGGAAAGAGCCCGGCCACCACGCGCAACTGCTGCGACTGGCATTTGCCGGTGGCGATTCTGACCGGCCGCTGCTGTCGGACGTGATTCGCCGCTTTGGCATAGACCTGTCCATCGTGCACGGCCAGGTCGATGAAATCCAGGGCCAGCCTTTTGGCACGCTGGCGGTGTTTGCGCGCGGCGCACGCGACCAGCTCACGGCAGCGGTGGCGCAGTTGCGAGCGGCTGGCGTGCATGTAGAAGAAGTGGCTGGCGATGCCGGCCTGGAGGCAGCACATGTTTGACAATTTTTCACAGGCCATGCTGGAGCTTTTTGCTCGTTCACTCTGGGAAACCATCTTTATGGTCGGCATTTCTGGCCTGGTGGGCGCGCTGATCGGCGTGCCGCTGGGCGTGTTTTTGCGACTGACGGATGAGGGCGGGGTGCTGCAAAACCGCGGCGTCAACCGCATCGCGGGCGGCATCGTCAACGCGGTGCGCTCCACGCCTTTCATCATCCTGCTGGTCGCCATCATCCCGCTGACGCGTTTCATCACCGGCTCATCCATCGGCACTGCCGCTGCCGTGGTGCCGCTGACGCTGGCCGCCGCGCCGTTTGTGGCCCGGCTGGTAGAAGCATCATTGCGCGAGGTGGACAACGGCCTGATCGAAGCCGCGCTGGCCATGGGCGCAACCACGCAGCAAATCGTGCTCAAGGTGCTGCTGCCCGAGGCGCTGCCCGGCATTGTGGCGGGCCTGACGATCACCTTTGTCAGCCTGACCGGCTACTCGGCCATGGCCGGCGCGATTGGCGGCGGCGGGCTGGGCGACCTGGGTATTCGCTACGGCTACCAGCGTTTTTTGCCCGAGATCATGCTGGCCGTGGTGCTGGTGCTGATTTTGTTTGTGCAGGCCGTACAAAGCCTGGGCGACTGGGCAGTGCGAAGGCTGAGCCACAAATGAAGTTCCTGGCCAGCTACCCGGCGCGATGTTGACGTCGCTATATTTTTCATAGCTGCGGTTGCCCGTTTTACAGGCGCTGCAGGCTTTTTTGGCTTAAAAATTCGTAATTTCACCCTTTTGACACTCCACAGGAACACCATGAAGACACGCACACTCATCAAAGCCGCCGCCGTTCTGGCGCTGGCATCCACCTTTGCCGGCAGCGTGCTGGCGCAGGACAAGCCTTTGAAAATCGGCGTCACCGCCGGCCCGCACGCACAGATTTTTGAGCAGGTCAAAAAGATCGCTGAAAAAGACGGCCTGAAGATCCAGATCGTCGAGTTCAGCGACTATGTGCAGCCCAACGCCGCACTGGCCGCAGGCGACCTGGACGCCAACAGCTACCAGCACAAGCCCTACCTTGACCTGCAGGTCAAGGACCGCGGCTACAAGTTTGTTTCGGTGGGCTACACCGTGAACTTCCCCATCGGCATTTACTCCAAGAAAGTCAAAAGCCTGGGTGAGCTGAAGGAGGGCGCGCGCTTCGGCATACCGAACGATCCGACCAACGGAGGCCGCGTGCTGCTGTCGCTGCAGGACAAGGGGTTGATCAAGCTGAAGCCTGAAGCCGGCCTGAAGGCCACGCCGCTGGACGTGATTGACAACCCGAAGAAAATCCGCTTTGTCGAACTCGACGCTGCGCAGCTGCCGCGCTCGCTGGACGACCTGGACGCCTCAGCCGTCAACACCAACTTCGCCCTGTCAGCGGGCCTGAACGTCAAAGATGCGATTGCGCAAGAGTCGGCCAAGTCTCCCTACGTCAACATCCTTGTCGTGCGTGAAGCCGACAAGGACAAGCCATGGGTGGCCAAGCTGCTCAAGGCCTACCACTCCGAAGAAGTCCGCAAGTTCATCCAGACCGAGTTCAAGGGCGCCGTGCTGGCCGGCTTCTGAAAAAGCAATGTATTTTTTTAGAACGATGCGATTCATTTACTGAAGTGACGCGGTCAATCACGCCTTTGTGGGCGTGGTTCAAACATGGGTACCCGCACAAGTTATGGAAATATGCGCAACATCACACGCTGCGTTAGATCATTCAAGCATCGTGACCGACCATTCCGGTGTCGTGACCGGTCATTCCAGTCACACCCAGAAATCGGTCACGGTCGACCGGAATCAGCGGTCACGATAAATCAGAATCGTCGGTCACGATCCGCCGGAATGTCCGGTCACGGTCTCCCGGAATACCCAATTGGCCAGTGTCGGCTTCCTGGCAAGCCAATTCCATGAGTTGGGCTGCCAGTTAGCCGACGTGCGTGAAAGTGAACAACGTGCCCGAAGCGGAAATCCACATGGCGCAACTGGCCATCAAAAAGCTGCCATTCAAAACCCACGGGTAATTTTGGTGAAGGACAGAAAAGTCGCGGTGTAATTCGAGCGGTGGTTTTCGACACCCGACCAGGAGCAGGTATTGGGCAACGTCGGACACTGCAGCCGTTCTTGCCAACTCCCTTCGAAGGACTTTAAGAGCATTTCGAGGAATAGCCGGCAGAACAGGACTACCAGGCTAACTTTGTGTGGCGGAAAAGCTACTGAATTAGCGTGGGCAAAGTCAAGCGGCGTTTTTTCCGACTTTTCCCCATGGGCCAAAAAGCGCTGAACTTCTAAAGTTGGCTCCAGGGCGGCAGTCCGCTGCCCACTACCCAACCAGGAGTTCGTCATGGCAAAACCAGCACCGCAATCACTTCAAGTCCGCACCGTCACGCAAGTCTACCGGCACACGTCAAAAGCCAACAATGGGCATGTGCCAAGGGGCAGTTTCGCCGCAGCCGTGGCAAGCGTGGCTGCTCCAAGGCCAGCCGCCAGGCCCGGCCCGCAACCCCAGCCAAGCACTATCCCAGCAGTTGGCCCAAAAGCAGCCACGCCCAAGCCCGCGCCGGCTCGGCCGGTTCCCCGTGTCCAACACCGGCCAGCGAACCAGCATCCGCTAGGGGCTGTTTCTACAACTGCGCCAAAAACGTCGTCCAAACCTCTGCCGATTCGAACAGTGGCTCAGGTCTACGAGCAAACAGCCAAGGTAAACAAAGGCCTGATTCCGAAGGACAGTTTTGCAGCCGACTTGGCTAGGGTCGCCGCGCGGCACACCCACAAGCCCAAGGGTAAATAATCAAAGGATCGACAAGCCCTGGGCGCTTCACCTGGATAGCCATGCAAGAACAGTTTCCCGAGCCGCCCTTCCCCTCCTTTGGCGAGCTCATGTATCACTTCGCCAAAAACAGCACTCTAGTCAAGTCCAAGGAGGACGATCTGTACGACGCCTTGAAGCAGTTTCAAGACGAACGAAGGCGACCACGCCTAGCTCAGCTGCACTACCCAATCGAAATCATGGACAAGGTCCAGCGCCGGCTTGCCAAGGTCATACGCTCTCCAGACCAAGCTCGGGTAATTTTTCAGGTTATTGAGAGCTTTCGCCAAGGCTACATAGGAACCATCGTTCGCCACGACATGACGTTGCTGAACAGAGAGCAAACGGTTGGACTGCTGTGGCTCACCATTTTTCCGCTTTGGGGCGCTTTTCTGCTCACGGGTCTCCAGCGCAGCTATCCGGGCGTGGATATTCGGCCCTTGCTTCTCAGCAAAGAACCCCTAGCCTATCACCTCACTCAGCTCTGCCCGCCCGAGAGCAAAAAGGTGACGGTCATATGCGACTACAGGGCTGACAAGCATGGCATTGACCGGGATAACACCCGCAAAACAGTCCACGGGTGGCTTAACGGAAAAAACAAGCCAAGCCTAGAAAACCTTCATGATTTCCTGGACGCATTGGGCAAGAACAGCACTCATGACTTGGTGTGGGCTTTCGTGGCCCGACTTCTTGCCAAAACTGACGCCGAACATAAGAAGGCCATTCTTGATTGGGTAGGAAAAATGGACGACAAGGAAACCCACAACGCCTACGACTTGTTCTGGAAATACAAGAACTCGCTGGGCATGCACATAGGAAAATCGCTCAACATTGGCATGGACCGGCCCTACTCAAAGATTGTGAAGGCACTCTATGAGCCAGAAGAGCCGAGGAATGTGGACTATGTGATTAACTTGATTGAGCGCTTGGAAAAAACGTGGAAACCAATCCACTACGACACGCTCAGCGTCGTGCTGCGCCTCAGAGCTCGCCTTCTCGTGCTCATGGGAAGACCACAAGAAGGGTATGAACTCTATGTCGAGAGCTACGAGCAAGGGATGGGGCGCGACCCAGATGCCTACAAGATAGCCCTGGACGAGGCACTAGCGGTAGCAGGACTGCTCAATAAGCCCAAAGAAGTGAAGCGCTTTCATGAGCTCCTGCAGCTGTATTGGCAGACCGAGTGGGACGGCAGAGACTCAACCCTTCCGGAGCACTTTGAGCGCATGTTTCCTCGGGAGCTGCACTTTATGAATTGAAGCTAACTCTCGGGCGGGTTTTCCAATGCGTGACCCTCGCCGCCAAAAATTGAAGATTTTCGGCAGTGACTGTCGCCGGCTTCTTCGTGCACAGTTCAATGGAACGCCTTGAATCGCATACAGTGGGACAGAGATGCCCAACACGCGCGAGCACCACCCTGAAGGATGGGTGTCTGGCCGGTTACCTGTCGTTCGGCCTTGAGGTGCGCGAACGGTGACTCCCTATCCGCTAAACGCGAACAACCAATACAACTCGGACTTATCCAGGAATAGGCACGAAAGACGGAGGAAGTTCGATCCAGGTCGGACAATCGCCACTTACACATGGCACCGGTCGCTTACATCGCCATTTATTATGTGCAGCACATCTAAGATAAATTGAGCATGTATCGGGCTTCAGAAACATCAGGCATAAGTGGTTATGGACGAAAAAAAACGAAAAGAGGCCGCGGCCTCCTTGTTGAAAGACATGGAAACGACTGCAGCTCGAATGCGCCAGTTGATCGTCGCCATGCCCCCGCATGATCTGCTTGGCTACATCTACGCCCAGCGCATGATGAAAGCGATGGCAGACCAAAGCGCCGATCAGGAGCGATACGAAGCGGATGGACAAAGTGACCTGATCAACGAAAACCAGTTCTTACTGGAGTACGTGCACGCGGTCCTCGCGTCAGATGCCGAGCCTGCGGAAATGACATTCGACGAAGGGCGGTGCGCCGAGCTGTACGAACTTGGCACCAAACTGCGAGAGCAGGCCATGTTTTTCGCCATGGCCACGTCCGCCGATACCAAGAACGGCATATTCGGCCCCAACACCGCCGACATTGAATTCCAAGCGAAATCCACCTGGGTCATGCTACGCGGAAACCGCTACCAAGTTTTGGAAGAAGAGTTCTACCGCTACGTTCTGGCTCCTCACAATGAGGTGCTGAAAGAGGTGTACGGTGCTGATGCAGCCGATATTGCGAAAGGCTTCCAAGCCATGGCCGATGCTACGCGCACTGGTCATGCCGACGCTGGCATAAAAATGATGGAGCAGTTTGAGGCCGCACAGGCCTTCGCGGCGGCACAGGGCAAGGCTCTGGAAGACGTCATGGAGGCGTGGGTTGCAGCCAATGCAGAACAATCAGAGGCTGCGGGGTGGGCGATGGATGACATGTTTCGTGGCGGCGTTGCCAACGTCAGCCGTCACACGAAGCTGCCGCCGACACTGCTGGCGGACCTTGCGTATCGGCGCGGAGAAGAAACTGAGTTCTTCGCTACGGGTGATTTTTCTGGAACACCCTACCGGACACTGCCAGCCCGGAAGAAACCCCTAATCCAGCTTGAATCGGACTACTACGCCGTCGATCCGTGCTTCACCCGCGACGCGGGGTATCGTGCGCTTCTCTACAACCTCCTTCAGCGAAAGCCAGACTACAAAAAGACCTTTGAAGATCGGCAGAAGACGATGAGCGAAACTGCATTCACCGACATTCTCGCGGCCCAGCTTCCCAGCGCCACGGTTCTCCAGGAGGTCTACTACAAGGATCCTGCCAGCAAGCAGTGGTCCGAAAACGACACACTCATCCTGATCGATGACGTGTTGTTCTTGGTTGAAGCCAAGGCAGGAGCGGCTGCCACCATTGCGTCACCGGCGCTTGATTTCGGTCGCCACGCACAGTCCGTGCAAGACTTAGTGCTTAAGGCGTATAAGCAGTGCGAGCGCTTTTTCAGCTACCTAAATTCTGCGGATGAAGTGCCGCTTTTCCACTTTGTCAACGGCAAGTATGTAGAGTGCGGGCGTGTCCGTCGCTCCGATTACCGAGTGATGGTGCCGATTGGGCTAACGGTCGAGTCGTTCTCGCCCTTTTCGGCGTACTGCAAAGAACTGCCGCAGGTTAAGCCGCTGCTTGGAAAGCATGCCTTCGTTTCCTTGTCCATTGACGACCTGTTCGTGCTCAAGCGATTTCTGCCCACACCCGGCTCGTTCGCCCATTACATGGAGGTTCGGCAAGCAGTGGCGGGAATACGCCGCGCTCATCTCTTTGACGAGCTCGACCACTTGGGTGCGTACCTGAAAAAGAACCGCTTCGATCAGGATATTGCTGATCAGCTGAAGGGCGGCCTGGCCGACATGGTCATGTTGGATGGCATGAGCGAGAGAGTCGACAGAAGCTTCGAGGGCGAGGACTGGGAAACCCGACCGCTTCCGGCGCAGAAATTCCCGGAGGAGGTGCTGAAGCTGCTGAAAGCACTTAACGACACACAGGCGCGCGGATGGCTTTCTGCAGACAGCCATATTCGTGACCTGGGAGAGGAAAGTCGGAATAATCTGGCCAAGATGCTGTTCGACCTTCGCCGAACCCTGAACCAGCATCCCGCTCGCTACTTTATGCTGTCGGGGGACGGTGAGCCTCTCTTTGTTTGGCTTCAACAACACGACCAGCAAATTGACTGGACAAAGGTGAATGACAAGGCCAGTGCAGCTGCGTTAGCAGTCAAAGCTTCTAACGTCATCGGCGTCGTGGTAGAGGTTAGTGCCACTGGAACCTACCAACGGGCGCAATCTTTCGCGGTCCACATACCGACAGAGCGAACGGAAGAAAACGCCTACATTTACGAAGACGCCGCGCGAATGGATCAGCCCACGCGGGCTGTGAATCTCAACCAGCCGAAAAACGTCATTTCCCCAGGGCGGACCAAAAAGCCGGGGCGGAATGATCCGTGTCCGTGCGGCAGTGACGCAAAATTCAAAAGGTGTCATGGCCGTTAGGAGCGAAGTGTGTCTGCTGACCGAGGCCAATTTAGGATTTCACCTTTTTGAGCGGCCTTTAGTATCGGCCTTCGACCTGTAGGTAGCCATTCGACATTCAAAGTATGAATGGCTGCTTCGGCCGAGTTGTGTGAATTGCCGTAACGGCAGCTTTCAGCCTTGGAGTCATTCACCGCCAAAACCCCAATGACTCCTGACGCTGCGGACCTGTCTCAGACTTTCCCGCCGCGAGGGTCAGCAATGTGGATGTGGGGCCGCCAATTGAGCGGCAGCTTTATGGACCCTCGACTGTGAAAGATTTTCTGCTGCCCGAAAGCTGCCACCCGGGAGCACCCGCTTCTGTTCGATGGCGGGTGTAGCGATCCTCGAAATCGACACCACATTGCTGACGGTCAGGGTACTGGGGTGAAGGTCGGGTATCGAGCGAGCATTTTTGGCAGACCTATGTCAGCAACCGCTGCAGACCTGTCTCAGACGGCTCTGCTGCCAATGTCAGTAATATGGATCTGTCGAGGTGAACTGAAAGGCCGCTTTATGGAGCCTCGACAATGAACTTTTTCTGCCTTCCGTAAGCGGCCACCGGTGAGCACCCGGTACTGGTCGGGTCCTTCCGTTCAGGAAAACTACACCATCGATCGATTGAATTCAAGCTGCAAACCAGGCATTCAGTTTGTGCTATTGATTTACAGTAAGTATTAAAAGTTATCTAAGCCAAGAAATTTCCATGGAAGTCCCGACTGGGTGTGGCGAGTGTCCTCAAATCGTAGGGGCACGCCCCGCTGTGCTCGATACTCTCGACATGTCACATACGCCCACTTTCGTTTTATACCTCGTAGCTTGTCTTTCAACGTCCACCTGGGCTGCCACCGAATGCCGTGAGCAATTCGCCGCAGGCGTTGCCCCCACCATCACCAACGTCAAGCTGCAATCTCGCACGCAGGAGGTCTGCTTCGAGTCCTACGCCGTGCTGCACTCTGGCATCAGCCGAACCCCCCTCTATTCAGCGGAGCATTTGACGCGGGCCAATATGGAGGCAGCGAAGACGCTACCCCGCCGCGATTCATTCCACCCAGAAAGCACGTTGCCAGCACAAGATCGGGCTGAACTCAGCGATTACGCGCGCTCGGGTTTCGATCGCGGCCACATGTCGCCCAATGGCGATATGTCGAACCGTTCGGCGCAGGCGGAGAGTTTCAGCTTGGCCAACATGGTTCCCCAGGTGCATACCAACAATGCCGGTGTTTGGGCCGGTATCGAGGGGGCAGCTCGTCAAATGGCTCTGAACGAAGGCGAGGTCTATGTGGTGTCAGGCCCAGCCTTCATTGGCAGCAATATCCAGCGCATCGGCAACGTCCTGGTACCAACCCACCTGTGGAAGGTACTCTACAGCCCCGCGCAGCACCGGGCCGGGGCCTATGTCATCACCAACGATGACACCCGTACTTATTCTTCGGTCACCGTGTCCGATCTGGAAAAAATGATTGGCGTCAACCTGTTGCCGGGGTTGTCCCAGAAGATCCGTGACAGTGGCATGGATCTGCCAAGTCCTGCCTCCCAGCGCGGCGGTAAGAAACGCAAGAGCCAGGCAGAGGATGAATTTACGCTGAGTGACTTCTCCCGTAGCATCATGGACGCCATCACCCGAGCCAGCCGACATTAAGGAAAAAAGTCATGACACAACAATTCGAGCCTTACGCCAACGAAGCCGATGTGCTGCGCATTGGTGACCTGGAGATTGAGAACCGGATTGACCGCGTGTCGCTGACCGGCGACGTGGTGTTCACCAAGGACAAGGTCGGCCTGGCGCTGGCCAAAGAGCTGCAATCGCTCATCGGGCGCATAGTTAATGCGCTTGATGCAGAAAAGCAATTGCCACAGACAGTTGAACTGAAGGCGACCGAGACAGTCAAGAATCCATTTGCATAAAGTGTGTGTGGCCCACCACTGAACGTCTCCTAAGGAGAAAAACAACTCTATGCGAGTGTCAAATCGCTCTTCCAACTGAGCCACCACGTCGCGTCACGTGCTGGAGCAATCCCTCGCAGGCGTCCTCCACCAGGTCAAGCACGTTTTCAAAGCCATTTCGACCCCCGTAATATGGATCCGGCACCACCTGGCTGTTTTGCAGCAAGCAAAATTCGGTGAGACGGCGAACCTTGTGTTGGTGCTCCGGCGGGCATTCTTCCTGCACCAGCGCCAGGTTCTCCAAATCCATGACCAAAATCAGATCGTGTTTTACGAAATCGTCCTCTCGGATTTGGCGGGCACGTAAATCCGACAGGTCATAACCCCGTTTCGCAGCGTGGGTCTGCGAACGTTCATCCGGTGGACTGCCGGGGTGGTAGTTGTGCGTACCCGCCGAATCGACTTGCAGCCAATGTGCAAGACCCTGATCGATGACTTTCTGGCGAAACACACCATGGGCCGTTGGGCTGCGACAGATATTGCCCATGCAGACAAACAAAACGGAGTAAGTGGTCATGGTCATGAAAAGAGCGCGCCGTTTGTTGGCGAGGCCTGAACGGCATGCAACGGCACGCCCGGAGAATGATGAACCATTGCCATGCTTTGCTCTGGCCGTGCTGTCAGCCAGTCCTGGTAGCGCTCTTCCGGCAGGATCACGACCATGCGCTTTTCATCAGTGGGCTTGTGAAACAGGTGCAACAAAGGATGGTCATCAGCATTCACCGTCAGCATGGTGTAGCTGTGAAGCTCGTCACCTTTGGCCGATTTCCAGACTGACCAAAGCCCGGCAATCCCCAAGGGCTCACCGTCGGCGCCTGCAATCCGCGTTGGAATTGGCTTCCCGGTGCGCCAGTCCGGTTCGTAAAAAGCTTCCGCTGGAATGATGCAGTGTTGTGCATGCTTCCACGCATCGCGAAAACTGGGTTTCATGGCCACCGTCTCGCTGCGGGCGTTATAGGTGTGGCGTGCAATTTGGGTGTCTTCAGCCCAGTGCGGCACCAAACCGAACAGACCCGTTACCGCTTCACGCGGCGGCACCGCCTCATCCCCTACCGCCGCATGCGGGTGGCGGCGAATGAAACTGCCCAAATAACCCGGCCACAGTTCCACTTTTCCCGGCTCTGCAGGCAATGCCACACCGAAATGGTGGCGGTAGCGTTCACCGTCCTGGACAGCTTGGTAATGAGTGCACATAGCTTTATCGTAACTTTGACTTTGCTGGACCAGCATACTGGAATAAACTGTATAAATGTACGGGGTATCCCTTTAGCTCCATAAATGGCAAAATCGCCAAATGGATGCCCCAACTACTGCCCCGATAGGTGGGAAATATTATCCAACGACCTGGGTTCA
>JGI24143J45723_1001354_pt1 | contig 11692 bp, 8 predicted proteins | sample BarGraIncu00432A_FD_45723 | JGI IMG/M metagenome (IMG submission 45723)
ATGTGATGATCGCCGTCCGGGACCGCGGCTTCGGCATGACCGACGAGGTGAAACGCCGCCTCTTCGAGCCGTTCTTCACGACTAAGGAGATGGGGCGGGGTACCGGGCTGGGACTCGCCACCGTGTACGGCATTGTAAAGCAGAGCGGAGGCTACATCGACGTGATCAGCGAACCTGAGCAGGGGGCGAGTTTCAACATCTACCTGCCCCGGGTATATCAACCGGCCGACGCGCTCAAGAGGCAGGCCGCCGAGGAACCGCTGCAAGGCTCCCAGACCATCCTGGTAGTCGAGGACGAACCGGGGGTGCTTAACCTCGTGGTGCACACGCTGAGAAAGCGCGGCTTCTCTGTATTGGAGACCACCGATCCCGAGCAGGGGGTCATCCTGTTCGAGGAGCACCTGGACGAGATCGACATGCTGCTGACCGACGTGGTGATGCCCTTTATGAGCGGACCGGCGCTGGCAGAATTGCTGATCGGCAAGAAAGCGCAGCTGAAAGTCCTTTTCATGTCCGGGCACACAGACAACAAGGTCAGTTTCGAGAAGATACTGGAACAGGGAGTGCCCTTCCTGCCGAAACCTTTTACCAGCGACACGCTCATCAGAAAGGTCAGTGAGACCCTGGCCGGCGCTCAAGCGCAACGGGAAGCGGAGCCACCCTCAGGAGGTAGCAATTGAAAGGGAATATCCTTATAGCAGACGACGAGGAGATGATCCGTGATCTGATCAACATCACGCTCACCAAAGAGGGGTACACCTGCCATCAGGCCGCCAGCGCCGAGGAAGGGCTCGACATCATCAACTGCACCAAGCTTGATATGGCCCTTTTGGACATCATGATGCCGGGGCGCTCCGGAATCGACCTGCTGAAGGACATCAAGCAGTTTACCCCGGACACCACTGTCCTGATGATCACCGCGTTGAACGACATGGACACAGCTCTTTCCTGCATTCACTTCGGCGCCGAGGACTACATCACCAAGCCTTTCAACCTGGACCGGGTACTCCTCACGGTGAAGAACGTCATGGACAAGCGGCGTCTGGTGCAGGAGAACCGGGAATACCAGGCGAACCTGGAGCATAAGGTTCGCGAGCAGACCGAGGTGATCCGGACCGTCATGGGGGAGATTAACCTCGCCTACGAGCATACCCTGGCGGCGCTCATCAGGGCTCTGGACGCCCGGGAGAAGGAAGTCGGCTCCCATTCGGAGCGGGTGATGGCCTACGCACGGCTTTTGGCGGAGGAATCCGGGATCGACGAGCGCGGGCGCTCAATCCTCGCCAAGGGGGCTTTGCTGCACGACGTCGGCAAGATCGGGGTCTCGGACAACATCCTTTTGAAGCCCGGCAAGCTCGACGCCGGGGAATGGGAGGTCATGCGGCAGCACCCGGCGACCGGCTTTGACATCCTGTCCGGGATCCGGTATTTTTCCGGAGCCGCGGAACTGGTGCTCTCGCACCACGAGCGCTTCGACGGAACCGGGTACCCGCACGGGCTCAAGGGAGCGGCGATCCCGATCAGCGCCCGGATCTTCGCGCTGGTCGACACCCTGGACGCCATGACCTCGGACCGGCCTTACCGTAAGGCGCTCACCTATCAGGCGGTGCGCGATGAGGTGGTGAACTGCTCCGGACTGCAGTTCGACCCGGAACTGGTCGAGGTCTTCCTCGCCATCCCCAAGGATGCCTGGGAGACTGCCGCCGGAAAACGGCTCGGATAGCTAGCTTAGGCCAGGTCCAGGTTTAGGTTTAGGCCGGTGCTTGCGGCCTGTTCTCTGACTGCCAAGGACTAAAGGACTGAAGGGACCACAAGGACTTAAAAGCCTGGAGTTGTTTGGAGAACGCTTTTAAGACTAAAAAAGCCGAAAGAAGTGGGGGGCGCCGTTGACACCCCCCTACCCTCTTCCGGCTCTCTTTATGCCTGTCTCTTACCCGGCTACCTGCTTACCCGCTTACCCGCTTACCCGCAGCGCCCGCCCGTGCTCTGGACCGGCTCTGTCTTACACCTTAGGCGTGCTCGGCGGCTCCGATCCGGTAACGCTCCAACCGGTCCCTCAGGGTATTCCGGCTGATGCCAAGCAGCTTCGCCGCAAATACCTGGTTGTTGTTGCTCTTTTCCATCGCCATGTGGATCAGCGCCTTCTCCAACCCCATGTTGACGCTTTCGTAGATGGCTCCCTTGTTCTTCTGGCAGATGCCATCGAAAACCGGCTCAAGCATGCTCCAGAAGACTTCGTAGTAATCATCTCCCGCCGCATCGAGATCGACCTCCTTAAAGCCCGCCTTGGCCTTCAGGAACGACTCAAAATCCCCCGGCACCAGAATGTCCCCGCGACAAAAAACGGTCGCCGAGTTGATGACGTTCTTGAGCTCCCGGATATTCCCCTCGAAACTGTGCGAGGTCAAAAGCCCCATGGTCTCCGAGGAAACCCCCTTGATGTTCTTGCCGTACTTCTTGGCGAATTTCCTGACGAAGAGATCGACCAAAAGCGGAATATCCTCGGTCCGGTCCCGCAAGGGGGGCAGGAAAAAGTTGACCACGCGCAACCGGTAGAAAAGGTCCATCCGGAAGGTCTTCTCCTTGACGGAGTTAAGCAGGCTCTTGTTGGTAGCCGAAATCACCCGTACGTCAACCTTGATGGTTTCGTTGCCGCCCACCCGCTCGAACTCCTGGTTCTCCAAAACACGCAGGAATTTCCCCTGGTTCGCCGGACTCATCTCGCCGATCTCGTCCAGGAAGATGGTGCCGCCGTTGCACTGTTCGAACTTCCCGATGCGACGGGAATGGGCGTCGGTGAAGGCCCCCTTTTCGTGACCGAACAGTTCGCTCTCCAAAAGCGCCTCGGGGAGCGCCGCGCAGTTTACCGCCAGGAAGGGGCGGTTCTTCCGCTTAGAGTTGTTGTAGATGGCGCGCGCCAGGAGTTCCTTGCCGGTTCCCGACTCCCCCTGAATCAGGACAGTCGCGTCGGAATCGGCGACGGTACCGACCATCTTCCAGATTTCGATCATCTCGGGGGAGGATCCGATCATCAAGTCCTCGGTCAGGTCCTCTTCGACCTGGGCACGGTCCTTGGTGTAGCGCACTTTCCGGCTCAGGAGATTGCACTCCAGTGCCTTCTTGACCGCGATCTTCAACTTGTTCATGTCAAAGGGCTTGGTCACGTAGTCGAAAGCGCCATGTTTCATCGCCTCGATCGCGTTTTGTGTCGTTTTGTAGCCGGTCGCCATGATGACGGCGAGCCCCGGGTCGATCTTCTTGGCCTCCTTGAGCACCTCGATTCCCGACTTCTGGGGCAGGCTGATATCCATAATCGCCACATTGGGACGATCGGCGACCACCCGCCTCAGTGCGGACTCGCTTTCGCTCTCCAAAAAGAGTTCGAAATCCTCGCCGGCAAAAACGGATTTGAGCATAAGCAAGATATCGTGATCATCGTCCAATATGAGAAGTTTTGCGGCCATCTGAGTATCCCCTCGCTTTTCGTGCATGTGAATAAAAGCGGCGCTGCAGGCGGTCCGCGTCATAACCGGCAGCGAACTGCCCGTGTAGTTTCAACGCGGCGCTAAAAATCAGGCGCTACCATTAAGTCTTATCGGCAGGAGCAGTGGAAAGATGAGAGATTCTATTACGATTATTACAAAAAAACCGCTTACGGGAAGCGGTTTTTTTTGAAACAGTTATTTAAATGTCAATGGCTAGAGATCGTCATCGTCGTACTCGTCGGCATCAAAACCGTCGCCGCTGCCGAACTCTTCGCCTTCCTCACTCTCTTCTTCTTCAAGTTCCTCGGTCAGGTACTGCTCCGGGGAGCGCTCGTCCTCTTCTTTGATAGCCTCGAAGCGTTCGAGAACCTCCGGATTGGTGCAGTAACGACCATCCTTTTGGCAGCAGGTATCCAGATCGCACAGATCAAAGAGCTGAATCTCACTGCAAAGCCGCTGTGCATGCTTTTGTGTTCCCATACCTTACCCCTGATGTGCAGCAATTTCTTTTCTAGTTCTTTATCGACAGATAAGAAGACGACTTGAGCATAAATCGCATTCCCGAAACCATCCTACTACTTTTAGCCGGCGCTGACAAACTCTGTCGCCTGCTGTACGTCACTGGTGCAGCCGATATAAACCGGCGCCCGCTGATCAAGCGATTCCGGAACCATGTCCAGTATCGGCATGTGGCCGTTACTGGCGGCGCCGCCGGCGTTCACGATGATAAAGGCCATCGGGTTGAGTTCAAAGAGGATGCGCAGCTTGCCGTCCGGCGAGCCGTTCAGGGCGGGGTACATGAAAAGCCCCTTCCCCTTCATCAGGATCTGGTTGATGTCCGGAACGAAGCCGCCGGAATAGCGCAGCTTGCACCCCTTCTCCTCCAGGTGGCGGATGAACTTCTCGTCCCCCGGGTTGTACTTGTTCCTGAGCCCGCCGGGAGCGTAAATATTCCCTTCCGCTTCCATCCTGATATTCTCGCGGGTCAGGGTGAACTCCATCAGGTTGTTCATGGTAAATTCGTGCACTCCCTTGCCGACCGAGTACACCATGGAGACCCGCGGCCCGTAGAGGATGTACATGGCGGCGACCTGGTTGCGGCCTGGCTGCAGCAACTCGCAGCCGGAGTAGATCGAAACGATGGTGCCGACCGCCAGGTTGACGTCCACCAGCGACGAACCGTCCAAGGGATCATAGGCAACCGAGTAGAGACCGCCGGCATTGGCCTGGCACTCGTAAATGGTTTCCATTTCCTCGGAAGCTATGTTGCAGACCACGCCGGAATGGATCAGCCGCTTGCGCATGATACGGTCAGACAGGACATCGAGCGCGAGTTGTTCTTCACCGTACAGGTTAGAAGTACCGGCCACACCAAGATCACCAGTACGCACCGCGTTAATGACGTACTTGCTCGCCTCAGCAATCTCGCAGATAAGATGAATGAGATTGTCGCAGATATTCTGACTGCGCAGATGGCGACGCAGATCTATCTGAAACTTGGATGTTCCGGCCTCTTTTGACATGCTGCCCTCCAATATTAAATTAAAATTATTTTACTCCGACGTAGATTAAGCCAAATCCCTTTACAAATCAAGGAAAAAAAGCCGCTAGTGCGGCTCTTGAGATTAGGAACTGTATCAAAGAAAAAGCTTTCATTGGGTTAATAGTAAATGGACCGCGCCAATGTCAGCCTGCCGCGGCTTCACCCATAAAAAAGGGCCTGCGAAATCCGCAGGCCCTCTTGTTTTAATCAGCCGATGCCACCCATGGCAGCGTTAGTTCCGCCCCCAATCAGGAGACCCAGTCGTCATCCTCCTCGACCGGCGCAAACCCGCGGCGCATGGTGTTTTCGGTGATGACACGCGGATCCATGAAATGCAGCAGGTAATCAGGCCCGCCCGCCTTCGTGCCGACGCCCGACATGCGGGAGCCGCCGAAGGGCTGGCGCCCGACCAGGGCACCGGTGTTGTTGCGGTTTAAGTAAAGGTTGCCAACCCGGAACTCGCGGCGCGCCTGCTGCAGGTGTTCCGGGCTGCGGGAGAAGACCCCGCCGGTAAGGGCAAATTTGGTGGAATTGGCCCACTCGATCGCCTGGTCAAAATCCTTGGCGCGCATGATGGCGAGGACCGGTCCGAAAATCTCCTCTTGCGCGATGCGATGCTCCGGCTTGATGCCGCCGATGATGGTCATCGGCACAAAGTAGCCGCCGCCGGCCGGCACCTTGCTCTCGAAAAGCAGCTGCCCTTCCTTTTTGCCGATGTTTGCGTACTCGACGATGGTCTTCATCGCCTTGTCGTCGGCAACCGCACCCATGTAGTTGGCCGGGTCCTCGGAAGGGCCGACTTTGGTTGCCTGCGCCATGGCGACCAGACGGTCGACGAATTTATCGTACACCGCATCGAGCACGATGACGCGGGAACAGGCCGAGCACTTCTGCCCCTGGAAACCGAAGGCGGAGTAAAGAACATGCGGCACCGCCTCGTCGAGGTCGGAGTCGTCGTCGATGATGATGGCGTTTTTGCCCCCCATCTCGCAGACGATCTTTTTCACGTTCGCCTGACCCGGGTGAACCTTGGCCGCGCGCTCGATAATACGCAGACCGATCTCCATGCTCCCGGTGAAGGCGATCAGGCTGACGTCCGGGCTGTCCACCAGGAAGTCGCCCATGACCGAGCCGCGCCCCGGGGTGTAGTTGAAGACGCCGGCGGGAAGCCCGGCCTCGCGGAAGATCTCCACCATGTGCCAGCCGATGACCGAGGTGAGGCCGGAGGGCTTGAACACGACGCAGTTGCCGGCGACCAGGGCCGCGGAGGCCATCCCGAGGCCGATAGCGAACGGGAAGTTCCAGGGTGCGATGACCGCAGCGACACCCTTAGGCTCGTAGAGATAGTGATTCAACTCACCAGGCGCGTTGCCGATGCGGCGCGGCTGCCCCATCTTGATCATCTCGCGGGCATAGTACTCCAGAAAGTCGATCGCCTCGGTCACGTCGCCGTAGGCCTGGTCCCACTGCTTGCCGATCTCCAGCACCTGCCAGGCGGAAAGCTCGAAGATCCGCTTGCGCGCGGCGGCTGCTGCCTTCAGAAGATACTGGGCGCGCTCTGCGGGAGCCAAATCGCGCCAGGCCGGAAAGGCAGCCTTCGCAGCAGCGATTGCGTCCCCCACTTCCTTGGTGCCGGCCTGACAGATGATGCCGACCACCTCGGCCGGATTGGCCGGGTTGACGGAAGGGATGGTGTCGGAGGTCTTCAGCTCCTTGCCGCCGATAAAGAGCGGATAGGTGCGTCCCAACTGCTTTCTCACTTCCGCTATCTGTTTGGGGAATTCGGCGCGGTGATCGGCGCGGGTGAAGTCGACCATTGCCTCGTTGTTGAAAGGCTTCAGTCCGCCGGGTCCCTTCTCAACCGGCTTCTTGGCGCGTGCGGAACGCTCACGATCGGCGGTGAGGATCGGGTTTTCCAAGAGCTTCTCAATCTGGGCGTCCTCGGCGAAGCTTTGACGCAGGAACGACTCGTTGGCGGTGTTCTCCAACAAGCGGCGCACCAGGTAGCCCATGCCAGGCACCATGTTGCCGTAGGGGCAGTAGAGACGGATGCGGCCGGCGACCTTGAGGATCCCCTTGCGCACCGGTTCGGCCATGCCGTAGAGCACCTGGAACTCGTAGCGCTCGTCGGGAACGTTCAGCTCGCGTGCCATTTCCATGACCGCCGAGATGGTCCTGATGTTGTGCGAGGCAGCGGCGAAGTGGCAGATCGCGCTGTTTTCCAGGATCATGCGCGCCTGGCGCTCGTAGGCTGCATCCGACTCTGCCTTGATGGTCCAGACCGGGATCTTCCAGTCGTTCTGCTTTGCCTTGACCGTTTCGTAATCCCAGTAAGCGCCCTTCACCAGGCGAATGGAGATCTGGACCTTTTTCTCTTTGGCCCAATCCAGCAGGTCGGCGAGGTCCTGGTCGGTGTCCGTGAGGTAGGCCTGGAGCACGATCCCCAGATGCGGGTAGTTGGGGAATTCAAGTTTAAGCCTGCGATACACCTCAAGGATGATGTCCTTGTGGCGGTAGGACTCCATGTCGATGCAGAGAAAGCCGTTCAGGTCGATGACCTTCTCGGTGATGAGGCGCACCCGGTCCAAAATAGCGACCACCGAGCCCTCGAAATCCTGGGGGTTGGCGAGGCAGAAAAGTGCAGTCGGCTTCACGGCGACGTTCACTTTGGGCGAATGCCCCCAGTCGAGGTTGGAGCTGCCACCCTGCCCGAGCGGCTTCCAGTCCCCTTGCTCCTTCTTCAGAGAGTCAAGCAGTTCCAGATAGGTATTCATGTAGAGGTCGGCTTCCGCCTCAGAGAGCGTTGCCTCGCCCAGCACGTCGACCACGAAGGCGAAGCCGTCCTTTCTCAGGCGTTCCATGTTCTTGATCGCTTCCTTGGTATTCTCGCCGACGATGAACTGACGTGCCATCTCCTGGATGTTCGTGGTGAGCACCTTATTAAGTACCGCACCGCCGAAGGAGCCGAGCATGCCCGCCACCTTGGCGCCGGTGGAGAGAACCGGCGGCATATCCTTCTCTTCGCCGAAGTATTCCCTGATGTGGTCCGTCAAGAGTCTGCCGTTAGTAAGAGAAGGAAAGACGTCCACGAAACGAAACATCTGGATCTTGAAGGTTTCGTTTTTCATGCTCCAGTCCATCACCTTACCCATCCAGGCACCCTTATTGAAAAGGGAGGGCTTCTCGCCTGAGATAGTAGAGAAGAATTCCTTGCCACGCGAGATCACTCGGCTGTTCAGTTCGCTATTGTTCATCAAAAGCTCCTTGTCCTTTTTTTCCAGGCTGCATTAAATGATAACCGGATGACAGGAGAGCACAAGGCGTGCCAGTGAGGTGGGGGAGGGCGAAAACAGCGGATTATGGGCATCATCCGGGTACGAACCGGAAGACATTTCGGGCTATTGTTCGCCAGCAATTGTTATACATTAGCTAGTTGTACGCCGGGACATGGATAAAGGAGAAAGGTGGGTCTCAGGAGGAAAAAATCGCAGAGGAGCTGGTTGGAGCAGTTCTGGAAGCGACTTCGACCCGGAGCTATGCAGCGGTGCATAATTGATCCCCGTGCGAGTTGAGCACCAATAAACGCAAGCCCCGCCATTGATCTGTAGAGACGCATTGCATGCGTCTCATCCCTGGTGCGATCGGCAATACGTTTTCATCGTCCCCACGCTTCCGCGTGGGAATGCATCAGGGGACGCTCCTGCGTCCCGGTTCACCATAGCGGGAACCTACCGGCCGTGCCGGTCTCACCTTCGGTGTTGGACGCCGGAGCGTCCGGGGAGTTCCGTTCCCACGCTGGAGCGTGGGAACGATTGCTCAGATCGACCAAGTGAACGACAGCGCTGAGACGCATGCAATGCGTCTCTACAGGATGGAGGAGCTGGTAAAAAGGGTGAGCATGGCCCGGGATCCCTAACCAAGCCCGTGTTTCTTCATCTTTCTGGCTATGGTGGACTGGTTTACTCCGAGCGACTGGGCCATGCGTACCTGGTTGCCGTGCTTGTCGAGCGCCTTCTTGAGGACCGCGCGCTCGACGCTGTCGAGGGTTTCCTGCAGGGTGATCTCCTCGGGCCAGGTGTCTGCCGGCCCGGGATCCGCAGCGCCACCCGAGGCGATCTCGGCGGGGAGATCCTTGAGATCGATAAGATCGGTCTCGGTCATGACGACGAGCCGCTCGCAGATGTTCATTAATTGCCTGACGTTGCCGGGGTACTGATAGGCCAAAAGGGCATCCGAGGCACCCCGGGTGAGCCGCTTCCGGATGGAGTCGCGCTCGCCGAAAAGGTCCATGTAGTGGCGGATCAGCGGGAGGATACAGTCCCTTCGCTCCCTCAGCGCCGGGACGTGAATCGGTATCACGTTGAGCCGGTAGTAAAGGTCAAGCCGGAAGCTACCCTGCTTGACCATTTCTTCAAGATTACGGTGGGTTGCGGCAAGGATTCTCACGTCGAGGTGGCGCGCCTTGGTCCCGCCCAGCCGTATCACCCGGCCGTTTTCCAGGAAGCGAAGCAGCTTCACCTGAGCTGCCTGAGGAAGCTCGGCTATTTCGTCCAGGAACAGGATGCCGCCGTCGGCAAGCTCAAGATAGCCCGGCTTTCCGGAGGTGTGGGCACCGGTAAAAGCTCCTTTCTCGTAACCAAAGAGTTCGGATTCAATCAACGACTCCGGAATGGCGCCGCAGTTGATCTCGATAAGCGGCTTTTCGGCCCGGCTGGAGTTTTTTTGGATCAGGTCGGCGATGAGTCCCTTGCCGACGCCGGACTCTCCGAGGATGAGCACCGAGGAGTTCACGGTACTAACCTTGAGGGCCTGGCGCAGCGCCTTCAGCATGGAAGGGCTCCTGGCGATGACGCGCCTCGATTCGAGATCCGCCTGACGCATCTCAAGCATATGGGAGCGGAACTGGTCCCGGATCGCTTCCTGCTCTTCGAGTTCGCGCTGCAGGTTGTCGATCTCGGTGATGTCTCTTTCGCTCACCACGACACGAATGACGGCGCCATTGGCGTCAAAGACCGGAGTTCCGGTAGAGATGAGCTTGCGCCCTTCCCTGTTTTGCAGCTGGCTGACGATCTTACCGGTGGTAAGGGCCTCAAGTGCGGCCGAGCGGTCGATGAACCCCTGGTCCAGGAGTTCCTGCATGGTCCTGCCGACCACCTCCGAGGCGCGGATGTTGTTGATGCGCTCCGAGGCGGGGTTGATCCTGGTTACGCGCGCCTCTGCGTCGCAGATCCAAAGCCCGTCGGATGAAGAGTCTATGATGGCGTCCAGTTCGCGCGTGAGATCCTGAAAGGCGCACATCTGGCGCGCCATTTCCTCCAGATCTCGTTCGCAAAGGGAAACTTCGCCGGAAATTGTCATGCAGTTCTCCCTGCCGTTATGGCTCATGAGCCATTATGCATATCTGCATGGAATATGCAACAGCGGATATTGCGACTCAGTTATTTGGGCGGGAGGACTTCCATGAATCTCCGCAAGGGTTATCCCTGCGGTAATCTCGTCGCAAGGGCACCCCTTGCGGATGCCTACATTGAAATAGCCTATGTCAGCTAATGCTTACGCCCTGACTGTTCGATACGCATGCAGGGAGTACAGCGCAAGCCCGCACCAGATGAGCAGGAAGCTGATGAGATGGGTATGGGTGAAGGTTTCGCCGTACACTGTCACGGCAAGCACGAAATGCATGGTGGGCGTGATGTACTGCAGAAAGCCGACGGTGGCAAGTCTCAACCTCTTAGCGGCGGCTGCGAAGAGTAAGAGCGGTATGGCTGTGACGATTCCAGCCATTGGAATGAGCAGGTCAAGTTGTGTTGAAGACGCGAGGAAGATGCCGGTGCCACGCTGATTGAGTACGATGAGGTACATCAGTGCAAAAGGAGCCAGTAGCAGCGTTTCCACAGTGAGACCGACCAGCGGCTCGACGTGGAGCGCCTTCCTGATCAGCCCGTACAACCCGAAGGACGCTGCCAGCAGCAGAGAAATCCAAGGGACCCTGCCGTAGGATGCTGCAAGGTAAATAACGCCGCAAACCGCCAGGGCAATGCTCACCCACTGCACTCGCTCGAGACGCTCGCCGAGAAATACAAAACCAAGCAGTACGCTCACCAGCGGATTGATAAAGTAGCCAAGGCTTGACTGCAGCACCTCCCCGGCGCTGACAGCATAGATGAACACCAGCCAGTTGGTGGCGATCAGCAGGGTCGAGACCGTCAGGGCTGCCAGGGACTTTGGCCGGCACAACAGATCCTTCATTTCGCGCCAGGCACCCTTGCCGGCGACCAGCAGCAGCAGGAAAGCCAGCGACCAGCAGATCCGGTGCGCCACCATTTCGAGGGGCGGCACGACATGCACCGACTTGAAATATACCGGGAAAAAGCCCCAGCAAAGGTAGGCCGCCAGGCCGTAGATGACTCCCTTGCGACGCGACTCGACTGCGTCCCGGGTTGCCTGCGATTGTTCTTCTGTCATTACTTACCATCCAAAATATTAATCACTGCGGGCATTTCCTGTTTCCCGGCGGCACCAGCCCACCCCCTCCCGGCCTTCGGCCACCCTCCCCCTCCGGGAGAGGGGAACCGAATTGCGATCAGATTCGGGGGTATCCCCCCTGTGGAACGGGGGGAAGGCTCGCACAGCGAGACAGGTGGGTCTTTAGCCCCGGCAAAAC
>JGI24143J45723_1001356_pt1 | contig 11683 bp, 8 predicted proteins | sample BarGraIncu00432A_FD_45723 | JGI IMG/M metagenome (IMG submission 45723)
CCAAAAGATCAACCCAATAGGGCGACCAGAATATTCAAGCACCATAGCTTCGTGAATCATGGTCAGTTCCAAATGAGTATCTGGATTATCCACGGGTATGCGTCCAGTCTCAGCAATAATGATGATGAGAAAGGAAATAGCTGCTAATATGGAGGAAAAAGTAACGGGCATCGCCCCAGATGCGGCTGCCATCGCCCCTATATTCGTTGAATTGGCATTAAATGCCACTGTAAACAAGGCTAGCATAAGGGCCGGCTCTACCAGTACACTAATAAACATTTCACGGGATCCACCCATCCCGCCAAAGGTGCTACCAGCGTCAAGGGACGCTGCTGCTAGGAAAAACCGTCCTAGGCCAAACATGTATACAAGAATAAATATACTGTCAAACTGCACTCCCACTTGAGTGAAAATCGTAGGAGCCATGGCCGCAGCACCAATGGCCGTGGCGAAATAAATGTATGGTGCAAAATGAAACACCCAAGAGACAGTTGGCGAAATGACACTGTCTTTTTTTAGATATTTCGCGAAATCGTAATAGGGCTGAAAGTATCCCGGGCCACGCCGACTTTGCAAACGGGCCTTGGTATTTTTGACAATTCCCTGAATCAGGGGTGCCATGAGTACGATGAGAATGGTTTGTATAGTTATCATTGTTATTGACATATGATCACCACCCCGTGCTTATAATCAAAACAGCTACTGTAATTGCCATGATATACCCAATATAAAGTTGCAAGCTACCCGTCTGAATGCGCGTCAAATATTGGGAGAAATTCTGTACCCCATCCTGTAGGGGTTTATACAGCAGTTCGTTCACGTAATGAGTTACATGTACATGCAAGTGCATTTTTACGCCGTGATAAGGATTGTTTGTTTTATCCACCGTAAGTACATCTACAGGATTGAGAACACTGCCAAATGCGCGACGAATGGGCTGAGCAAAACCAGTGGCTGTATATTCCATCCGTGCTGTGGGAATAATACCGCACGTCCAAGTCTCACCACTCACCTTGTGGGCAGTGCCATTCCAACGAGCAAATACCACCGCTGAAAGGAGACCGGCCACAATGAGTATAACTACCACCGGCATGGTAAGAACGCCAGCCGATTGTTGAGTTTGAAACGCCACTGAATACCATTGGCTGTTATTGAATAGACCTGCCGTCTCTACGCCTGGGACGACGGATACTACCTGGGCCAGCATGCTAAGCATCCATTGAGGCCAAACCCCTGCAGCCACACATGTCAGTGAAAGGCCAGCCATACCCACGAGCATGGGCCAAGCAACCTCTGTGGCCTGTTCAGCTTTTAAACTGCGTGGTTTAGCCAAAAACGTCACTCCGAAAGCTTTAACAAAGCAGGTTGCCGCCAAGGCACCAGTCATACCTAGCAATGCGATCAGAATCACAGACCAGAATTTTCCTATAATACCTACGACTGCCTTAGGTAATAAAAACAGTGCCTGGAAAGTCAGCCATTCACTCACAAAACCATTAAGAGGTGGCAGACCAGATATCGCTACAGCGCCAATCAAGAAAAAGACTGCAGTATAAGGCATCTTCTTGATGAGCCCACCAAGATGTTCTACATCTCTAGTGTGTGTGGACTGGAGCACAGCCCCCGCCCCCATAAACAGTAAGGACTTAAAGATGGCATGATTAAATACGTGATAAAAAGCAGCCACCCACGCTAGACCCGCAAGCAATGGCATTCCTTTGCTCATAAACACCATGCCCGCGCCGACACCAAGGAGGATAATACCGATATTCTCCACACTATGATAAGCAAGCAGGCGTTTAAGGTCATGTTCCATTAGTGCATATAACACGCCAAAAACTGAAGAGATAATAGCCAGTACTAACACCAGATGTCCCCACCATTCTGGACCCGTGCCTAGGAATTCCAGAAAGAAACGGCTCATCCCATAGATAGCGGTTTTAATCATGATACCCGACATCAATGCAGAAACATGGCTGGGAGCCGCAGGGTGAGCTTCCGGCAACCAAATATGCATGGGGATAACCCCCGCTTTGGTGCCAAAGCCCAATAGGGCACACAAAAATACAATACTACGCAAACTCTCTGACATTGCACCCGTTTTGAGAAGTTCGAAATCTAGGGTATTAGAGGCGGATGCGAGTAATAAAAACGCAATAGTGATAAATGCAGTCCCAACATGAGTCATTAGGATATACAAATAGGCCGCTTTCGTATTACTGCTTTTTTCATACTCATGATTAACAAGGAAAAATGAAACAACCGTCATTAATTCCCATACAATAATAAAGGCTACGACCTGACTAATGGTCAATACCAATACGATGGAGAGTAGGAACAGATTATACAAGGACACCAACTGAGTATATCTACAGGCATAGTATTCCCGTGAATACCCAATAGCATAGATACTCGCAGCCGTTCCCACTACCCCAAAGGTTAATAAAAAGAAGGATGCTAGGGCATCAAGACGGACCTTTATCAGCCCCAGAGGCGCGCCAAGGTCAAAGGCTAATGTTTGACTTCCTTCGATAAAAACAGAAACCGCAAGTACAATCGCGGCAAGACATCCTAAAGTTGCCATTCCATGAGATACAATATTCGTCAATTTTGGATTGCCCGAAGTAAGAAGAGCAGATACCACCCCTAAAACGAACAAGCTAATAACGAGAATAAAAAGTTGATCAATCGGCACTACAGTCACCGCCTCACATTTGAATTATAATTATTTACGTACTAGGTATTTGCCATTTTCAGCGGCCTGCCTATTTTTTGTACGTTTTTCTTTTGGAGGATTAATCAAGCGCAATGCTTGGGAAGGGCATTGCGCTACGCAAACTGGCCCTTGCTCCCGTCCCAGGCAAAGATCGCATTTATTACCAACAAGACTTGTTTCACCATCGGGCACTAATTGAATGGCCCCGAAGGGACACGCCTCAATACAATCCCGGCAACTATCGCATCGTGTAGTATCCACCATCACTCGCCCGCGATCAAAATAGATAGCTTGGGGGACGCATGCCCAAGCACAAGGGGCTCCCTCACATTGATGGCATTGTACAGGCGCCGCCCCTCTGCCGTTCCTTTGTACATAAAGCTTAGGTACAATTGGCTCGATCACAGTCCCTATGGTTTTACCCACTACATGGTGATAGGCATGGCAGGCTATTTCACATACTCTGCAGCCTGTGCATTTCTCTGAATCGGCTATCACGAAGGGCAGCAATCTTTCCATACCCACCTCCTAAACTGTCGCCATCTTCCAGAAGTCCCTGGCACTCACCAAACACTTACTTTCTCGACACATATTGGGTATGCAACAAATGATGTGACTCATGACCTAAAGGTTCTCCCAAAAATGCCTTATACAGTTTTTGGACAGCTGGATTATCATGAGATTTGCGCAATGGTAGATTAGCATCATGAACATAAGTGCTCGCTGTTCTGTTGGCATATGATGTTGGTTTGTCCGAGGGTAGAAGAACCTTCGGCTGACCGCCACCACTCACACAACCCACTGGACAACACATAACTTCCACGAAATGATAATCAGCTGTACCCGCCTTAATTTGCTCCATAATCACTTTCGCATTTTTAAGACCGGATACCATGGCAACTTTCAATGTGAGATCACCAACTTTTACACTAGCTTTCCGAATTCCCTCACCACCACGGACAAAATTAAGATTAAGATCTGGAATGGCTTCCTTAGTGATCAATTCATAACCAGTACGTAACGCGGCCTCCATAACTCCGCCAGTGACGCCGAAGATAGTGCCTGCCCCAGTATAATTCCCTAGAGCCTTATCGAATTTTCCCTCAGCTAAATCGAGAAAATCGATACCGGCATCCTTAATCAATTGCGCCAGTTCCCGCGTCGTAATGACCACGTCCACATCCCGGTAACCGCTGTCATTCATTTCTGGCCGATCACATTCGAATTTTTTACAGGTACAGGGCATCACTGAAACACTGAAAATTTTCTCTGGCGCCACCTTGTCGACTTGTGCTCCGTAGGTTTTAAACAAAACACCCGCCATCTGTTGAGGTGACTTACAGCTAGAAAGATGAGCAAGTAGTTCTGGATAGGTCTGCTCTACGTATTTGACCCATGCTGGACAGCAGGAAGTGAACATAGGCAACGTGCCACCAGTCGTCACGCGTTGAATAAGCTCAGAGCCTTCTTCCATAATTGTCACGTCAGCTGCGAAATTCGTATCATACACTCTGTCAAAACCGAGTTTTCGTAACGCCGCTGCCATTTTACCTGGCGTTAGGCTACCCAGAGGTAAACCGAATTCTTCGGCAATTGCCACTCGCACGGCGGGCGCGCATTGCACCATTGTGAATAGGTCAGAATCAGACAGAGCGGCTTTCACTTTTAGTCCATCGCCACTGTTATATGCCGCAAATAAAGGTTCCTTCACAGATGACAGTAACCCACGTTCCGCCATTTTCTGTTCCCGGGGAGCGATACCTTCGTCAAAAATAGAAGCATAGGCACTGCAAATTTGAACACACTGACCACAGGCAACACAGAGGTCCTGGCGAATGGTCTGAGGTTGTCCTTTTGCGCCTTCAATGGCATCTACTGGGCAAACTGCTACACAGCGCAGACATCCAGTACAGAGTTCCTGATCAATTTGAATAACGGGATTGGCATCTAACCCAATCACACTGATAATTTTTTCACTCATGCTAAGCCCTCCGTCGTAATAAATCTAATCTTGCTCATTACTCATTTAATTTTTTTATATGAATCTTTTTACAGATTCCAACATACTAATCGCTGCATCCACATTGCGTTTTTTCTTTTCCAACTTGGGTACGATCATTTTTAAAGCTTGTTCTGGGCAAGCTACGACACAAGCCGGGCCTCCATAATGATCTACGCACAGGTCGCATTTACTCGCCACAACCATTTCTTTTTCCATTAAGCCATCTGCAGTTTCCATCTGCAGCCCATTTTGTATGACGACCTCGCCATTTTTATACACTGGTACAAAATCAATAGCACCAAAAGGACAAGCCATCAGGCATGTTTTACAGCCAATACAGCCCGCTTCATCAATGATAATCTTACCCTTAGTCTGGGTGATCGCTCCCACCGGGCACACTTGAGCACAAGGTGCATCTTCACAGTGGCGGCATTGAATTGGCATGGTCAATGTTGCTGTCTTGACCAGATATAATCTCGTAATGAGGGGAGCGTCGATCACCCCAGCGGTAATAGCCTCCTTATCAACGTGAGCCACGGAACAAGCTACTTCACAAACCTTGCAGCCGATGCACTTATTGGGATCGGCTATAATAAACCCATTTAGATTAGTACTCATGATAATTGCCTCCTTTCTTTATGACCTGTTGTTTCTCTGTTATATCCCACTCTTATTTTCTATTGCAGAACACATCTCGGTAACCTCTTCCTTCTGTATCTTGCGTACATAGCTGTACCAGTACAAACCAGCTACAAAGATCGTTCCGCCTACGATATTTCCAAGAGTCACCGGAATCCAATTATTCATGATGATGGATGTCCAGGTCAATGAATCTAAGGCCGCCTGGGGCAGTTTAGAAGCTTCGATGACACCGGGAGTATATTTGGCAAACAAACCAGCCGGAAGAAAAAACATATTAGCAATACTATGCTCAAAGTTACTCATCACAAATGTCATAACCCCTACATAAGCAGCAGCACATTTGCTGATAACATCCTTAGCAGCAAAACACATCCATACTGCGATACATACCAGCCAGTTACACAATATGCCTCGGACAAAAGCTTCCGACCAGGTAAGGCTAACTTTGGTCACGGCAATTTTTAAAGCAAAGGCCCCAAACAAGGCACTATTAAACTGCCATAGACCTGAGTAATACATAAGTGCGGCCATAAATATAGATCCTACCATATTAGCCAATAATACCCAAAACCAGTTACGTAAGAGTTCGGCTACGGAAATGCGTCCGTCAATGCATGCCGTCGTCATGAGGGAATTGCCAGTAAACAATTCTGCGCCATTATTCACAACCATCATAAGGCCCATGGAAAAAACCGATCCAAACATGAAGCGTTGGAAACCTGCGCCTAGAGAAGTGAGATCATGGGTGGCCATCGTAGCACCATTGGCCCCAAAAGCAATGTAGCAACCTGCCAGAAATCCTAGGGCCAACATTTGACCAATACTGAGTTTAACTCTGCCAACTTGTGCCTTACAACAGTTTTCGGCAGCTTCTACGGGGTTAAAACAATTCATTAGTAAATCCTCCTTTTCACTTTATACTTAGTTATTAATGCAAAAAGCATGCCATAACGGCATGCTTTTAATTTTTTTTATTATTTCCCCTGGTGTCCTCTAGGCAAACTTCTGTCCTTTATGGGTTTTCCTAGTATCATAATATTTTTAATTATTTTTATCTCATCTCAATTCCCAAATTATCATGGTTGCTGATAAGAATAAATTATCATGCAATTCATATAATTCTGCACAAATTGCACACTCTGCAGTTGCATACCCTGCAATTTGTGCAAGTCATTGATTTGCACGGTTTCTTGCTTGTCAGTTGTTATGACTCTTGGTTGCTGCAGTTCATTGTTCTGACCAATTTATTATTTTCAAACCTGGACGACGTACATCTCCCATACGAACTGTATATTTTTGCATGTCAAAATATTCCAGTAGAGGCAATGCCACTTTGCGGGATGTTTTTAGCATTGTACGTAATTGGCTGACTGTAATCTCTTCATTGCTATCAAAATATTGTTTAAGTATCTTAATGGTATCTTCCATTGTCTTCCGATAGATGTAGACAGTATCCATTTGTATCAATAATCCTTTACTGAGCAATATGTTAAAAACCATATTAGATTTTTCTGGTAATAAACTTAGTTTCTCACCGAGAATAGCAAGATCAATTGTCGTAAAATCCGGTTCCCATAACACTTGATCACAGGTACGCAGTAGTTGCTGACACCAATCATCATATTTTATTGCATGTGACTGCAGAGCAATATCCCCACCATTACTAATAAGAGTACCTTCTTTATTCCAATATGTTAGAACCTTATCAAAAACTTTATCTGGCAATCCGAGTTTTTGCTTCATGATTTCCCGTGATAAACCTGCTCGTTCTGGCTGAGCCCTATGAAAAGCATCTAAGATCTCAATACATTTTTGGGTTAATGTCAGCAATGAGGCCCTTGCTATAAAGAATTCATCCAACATCATGATTTTTTTTTCGACCCTTAGTGCTTCCAAATTTTGATCCACCTGATTATTATTGATATATCCAGCCCGCCGCTTAATTTGCCCAGCAGACATCAGTCCATTATTTTCAGCTAAAATTTCATATACAATATTGTATACATCCTGTTCCAGCAAAGCTTGTGCCAATAATTTGCGATTTTCATTCATCCTGCGCGTCTGTTTACATGGTGCAATCAGCATAATTCCACCCAATAAAATTGGGGGAGAATACAGTCTAATGATCCCTCGATCACCAGCACTGGCAGCCAATGGTTCTTCTACTATAAGCCGCATATAGTCATGACTACCATCCTTAAATAAATAAACCCTGCCTAAAAATTCACCTGTACCCAAATGCAATCTTACTCTTGTACCACTCTCTATAGGTTCATGCAGGTTAACCCTTACATCCCAGACGATACTGCTCTGTCCATAGGCTTCATGGCTAAGAGACATACCGCGAGCTAACTCACTGGTAGCTACGCCGACTAGATTAAGAGCTGCTCGTTGTCCAGCATAAATAGCTTCTACCTTTTGCCCATGACATTGCGTGCCGCGCACCCTCACCTGTTGCCCTGATGGATATACTGTCAAAGTATCACCTACCCTAGCAGTGCCACTGATCACCGATCCAGTGACAACAGCCCCATAACCTTTCATGGTAAATATTCGATCAATCCACAATCGAAAGGGAGCCACTCTATCACGCATCACTACTTCTTTTGCTACGACTAACAACTTCTCTTTTAATTCATCAAGACCCGCCCTCGTAACAGCTGAAACACGGCACAGGGGTGCACCTGCCAAAAAAGTATCTGTGAGCATCTCGCTCACTTCCTCCTCTACGAGTTCTAGCCATTCCTCATCTACTTTATCAATTTTGTTGATAACAACGACTCCATGCTTTATGCCATAAAAATGGAGCATGGCCAAATGTTCTCTAGTCTGAGGCATAACCCCTTCATCTGCAGCAATGACAAGCATAGCCAAATCAATACTGCCTGTTCCGGCTAACATATTTTTCAAGAAGTGCTCATGGCCAGGTACATCAACAATGCCTGCTATGATCTCATGATCCAATTCCATATTTGCAAATCCCAAATCAATAGAAATTCCTCGCGCCTTCTCTTCTTTAAGTCTGTCAGTCTCTGTACCTGTTAATGCCTTAATTAATGCTGACTTACCATGATCAACATGGCCTGCCGTACCAATAATGATATATTTCACAGCATGACCCCTTTCGCAATATCATGGCAAGCAGTTTTAATAATTTCCATATCTTCTACAGCTAAACAACGTACATCGAGTAGTATATTCCCTGACTGTATACGCACAATAATAGGAGTAGGATTTTTCCTAAAGGCTTTTTCTAACATAGCTGCACTGTGATGTGTTGTTTTAATGCTGATACCAAAACTTTCAAACTCTACTTCTGGCAATGTCCCGCCTCCAGCCTGAGAAACAAGTGGCACAACATCAATACACCAGCCATATGCCGTGAGGGATTGCAGCATATGGGCCAGTTTGCATGCCTGTTCTTTTAATTCATCAGGCTGCCTACTTAGCATGCGTTGCACAGGTATATCCTTCTCTATAGTACCTGTCAAATAATCAATCAATGTCCCTTCTAATGCCGCTAATGACAATTTGTCAATCCGAAGCGCCCGCAGAAGTGGATGGGTTTTCATCATTTTGATGTATTGTTTTTTACCGGCAATAATGCCAGCTTGTCCTGCCCCTAGCAGTTTGTCACCACTAAATGTTACGACATCAATGCCAGATGCTAAACACTCACTTACAGTCGGTTCATGCCAACCAGTCGCCTCTATCTTTCTAAACGTACCACTACCTAAATCTTCTACGAGGGGTACTCCATGTTGATGGCCAAGTGCGACTAATGCCTTATCATCAGGCTGAGCTGTAAAACCGACAATACGGTAATTGCTAGTATGTACTTTTAAAATAACCGCTGTAGTGTCGGTGATGGCGTGCTCAAAATCTGCTAAGTGGGTTTTATTCGTAGTACCAACTTCCACAAGTCGTGCACCACTTTGTTTTAATACGTCAGGTACCCTAAAGGACCCACCTATTTCAACTAGTTGTCCGCGGCTCACAATAACCTCACGCTCTTTGGCCAATACGGAAAGTACGAGTAGCACTGCTGCTGCATTATTATTAACAACGATGGCATCTTCAGCACCTGTTAATACACAAAGCTTATCAACTACATGAGCATAACGACTGCCTCTCTCACCTGTTGCCACATTATATTCAAGGGTACTATACCCTGACATGATATCATCAACCAAACGCACCGCACTTTTCCCCAAGGGGGCTCGACCTAAATTCGTGTGTAGCACCACGCCTGTAGCATTCACTACTTTGCGCAAGCTACAGCTACATAATGTTAATAATTCATCCTTCACCCGGTCCACTAAACTGCCTGCAGAGATATCCACCAGCTGGTTCTGCCTTAACTTATCCCTGACTTCATTCACCACAACTCGTAGCCTGCCAAGGATAACCTCACGGGAAAAGTTCCCTAATTCAGGTTGGTTCATTAAAATCCCTAATAGGCATTCGATTGCTGGTATATCTCGCATTGTAAGACTATTACTTTTCATAGTTCCTCCCTGCTAAAATACACTTTCTTTATTATTCCTACACCTACCCTATCTTCCAAAAATCTACTTTTTAGCCAATTCTCTCTAATCATTTTATTATCTTCTTCTATATGTACAAAACACATCCCAAAATTATTTACAATAATAAACTTTAATGATATAATTAGGAAATGGAAGCGGATGGGGTCTGGTGGCTTCTGCGGTCTTCAAAACCGTTTGTGGGGCATTAACTTGTCCTAGGTGGGTTCGATTCCTACACGTTTCCGCCATAGAGAATATAAGGCTTCACGGCATTTATGCTGTGAGGCCTTTTTGCAGTATCAAAAAGCATAAGTTTATTGGGTAATTGATAAGAAAAGACTTGGTTTCGACCAAGTCCTCAGACGCAGGTAGAAACCTTAGTCGTTCTTACTTGCGGTCAAGAAAGTGATATACTTTCTGATTGCGTTAAAAAACGTTAAACGCGAAGATATGAAGTTGCGAAAATAGTACTAAAAGCACAAAATAGTATAGTAAAAAATCTTCGTGATCTTCATATTCTTTGCGTCTTCGTGTTTAAACGGATTTTTCTTAATCCATGGCGTCATCTCAAAGAGTAATGGCTTTTTCCGCAGAAGATAATCCTTCTATAATTGAGTACATATTCGTGACTCCCCCGACAAGGAGTTTGTCTTTTAGATCATAATAATCAAGACATAAACCGCATGATTGTATCTGTACTCCTTTCGCACTTAAAGCGGCTAGATGTTCCAGTACTGGAGAGTTTACAGTTGTCAAAAATACTCCACCGTTAATAAACATAATGGCACGAGGTAATGGCTCCTTTTCCAGTAAGGCATAAAAGAAGGATTTTATTAATACTGCTCCCAATTCACTATTACCCTGACCTAGTGTCTGTTGAGTAATAAGATATACCGTATCACTGTGAACTTCTATATGAGCTAGAGCTTCATTTGTTCCCTGTCCTTTAGTGATGGTAATGGAATATAGATTATCTTTTTCTACTACTTTGACATCACATTGCTTAACAGTGGCAAATTTGACTACATTTTCTTTCGCCGCTAAGTTATCTACAACCACCGAAACAATTCCATCTACCATTTCTTCTAATGCTTTTTTTGTGGCAATAACAGGACGTGGACAAGTCCATCCACGAGCATCTACACTAATAAACATAAATCTCACCGCCTTTTTTATTGGAAACGCGTCCGATAATCTCACTCTCTTCTACGCCAGCTTGTTTTAGATCGGAAAGTAACTGAGTTGCAATGTCTTCTGGGACGCTCATAAGGAGACCACCAGAAGTCTGAGGATCATAACATAAATCCCGTATACATTCTGGAACAGTCGATGCAAATGTAATNTNGGTTAAATAGTCCCGATTATTATAGGCACTCCCTGGTACTAACCCCATCTCTGCCGCCTCCTTGGCCTCTGGCAATAAGGGCAGTTTTTTTGTATCAATATCCATTGCAACGTTGCTCGCAATTGCCATTTCACGTAGATGCCCCAATAGGCCAAATCCCGTAATATCCGTACAGGCATGAATGGCGAATCCTTCCATTACCTGGGCGGCTTTTTGGTTCAATTTAACCATACTCCTAATGGCTGCCGCTACACCATCTGGAAACATATCGGCACGAGCAGCCATTGTCAATACGCCAGTACCAATGGCTTTGGTGATGAGTAACACATCCCCTGCTTTAGCACCAGCATTCGTAAGAATTTTATCAGGGTGTGCTATCCCAGTGACACTTAGACCATACTTGGGTTCATCATCGTGAATTGAGTGACCACCAACAATAACCGCTCCTG
>JGI24143J45723_1001357_pt1 | contig 11683 bp, 9 predicted proteins | sample BarGraIncu00432A_FD_45723 | JGI IMG/M metagenome (IMG submission 45723)
AAAAGTTAGAATGCGGCGCGTTTTTTTATGGTTTAACTTAAATAAAATAAAAAAGAACGAAGATTTCTGCATTTGCAGGGATCTTCGTTCTTTTTTATTTTAAGCATTTCTAAGACGATGGAAGTTTGATTAATTTTATTAAAAACGACTGGATGAACTGAGGTTAGTCATCAGAATACAGCAATTGCTAGAATGTTTAAATCATAGGGGGTGGGGTAAATATATTTATATTTGAAGGGGTGATGACATGGAAAAGGTATCCGTTGTTGAATGTCAGTCTTATACACAAGAAGAAGTTTATATAGCCGTGAAAACAGCGCTTGAGGGGATCGGAACTATTATTCCTCAAGATAGTACCGTTCTGATTAAACCAAATATTCTGTCGCAGAACAATCCGGGTCAGCATACGATAACTCATTATGCTTTAATCGCGGCTCTGTGCCGGATATTAAAAGAACAAAACTGCAGGATTCTTATTGGAGAATCGATTTCATTTTATGAGACAGGGCTTACACGAAAGGCATTCATAACATCGGGAATTAAAAAGGTTGCGGAGCAATATGATGCAAAGTTGATTGCTTTTGAAGAAGAGCGGCTAATAAGAATTGACAAGAACCTAGTGGGACTAAAAGAACTTTACATACCAAGCGTTCTTCTTGAGGTTGATATGGTGATTAATGCCTGTAAACTTAAAACCCATTCCGGGATGCGCTTATCAGGTGCTGTAAAAAACATGTTCGGCTGCCTCCCTGGGGGATATAAACAGAAAATTCATTGTTGGACTAATAATGAATTCGAACTTTCGGATGTGATCCTTGATTTACATAATATTATAAAACCAGCGTTATCTGTTATGGATGCAGTAGTAAGTCTGGATGGTGGACCTACGGCCTTGGGACGACCGGTGAAAACCGCCCGGGTTCTTGCCGCCACTAATGCAGCAGCACTGGATAGTATTGCTGCTAAAATGATTGGTTATAAACCTGAAGAATTGCCGATTCTGCTTCAGGCAAAGAACCGGGGAATGATTAATAACTTTGAAGATATCACGGTTGTTGGGGAGTTCACACCGATAATTTTCAAAAAATTGGTTAAGAATGACCTTTACACGGTTTCGAATAGAAATAGTATTTTTGTTAAGGATACCTATGTAGATCTTTCTATTGATAGATCCCGTTGTAAAATATGTGATAAATGTGTTGATTTCTGTCCTATTGACGGTATCAAAGAGGAAGATGGAAAGATGTTGCTGGATACAGGTGAATGTATCAGTTGTTATGGTTGCATGTTTGTTTGTCCCTCAAAAGCTATCAAGATCAAATCATCACTTATGAACAAACTGATCCGGTTGATAAGAAGAATAACAAAATTATAGTCAAATAAATAACAGTCATAATAAAAAAGCTGATGTTCAGTAGAAAGGGAGGAAAAGAAGATGGAGAATGAGGAAATTTTAGGATTTTTTAATTGTCTTGACCGATCATATTTTATTGATAATGAAATGAAAACATTTGCTGACCTAGATACACCATTACCCATTGGTCACGGGCAGACTATTTCTCAGCCCAGTCTTGTACTGGAAATGACACAGCTTCTAGAACCTGAAAAAGAGTGCAAGGTACTTGAAATCGGAACCGGATCTGGATACCAGACGGCGCTTCTCGCAAAATTTTCAGGGAAAGTATGGCTGGTCAGAATGAAAGAAATTGGCTTTATATCTGCAGTTCTAACCAGCCTGAAATATTATTTTTTTATTTTCCACTCCTCTGAACGTTTCATTCTTAATAAGCGATAGAAAACACGGATGTATTTTACGAAAGCAATTTCTTTAAATTTCTTCAGACCAAGTATTCTTAATCTTTACGTTCCGTTGATTGAATTCAGGAATAATTGTTTCAGTATTGCCGATCTTATCCTTGAATTTCTTAATAATCCCAAAATCATCCATGAAGTGCATGGGAATCAGGACCTTTGGGTGAAAGGTTTCAATAAAATACTGTCCGGCTTTGTAGAATGAATCTCCTAGACGTGGGTCCACAGGTACAAAAGCAAATTCCATAGGGAGATTCTTCATTTTTCCTAATTCTGCTTTAAAATCTATTTCTTCCTGTTCAGGATCAATTCCTGGTTTGAGATTGGTATCCCAATCCCACCAGTTCAAATCACCGGCGTGGAAGATGCGATGCTGGTTGGTGGCAATATAATAGGACAGGCCTTGGTCGGTGGAGCCAAAGGTTCTGATATTCATCCCTCCTAATGACATATGCTGGTAGGGATCCATAGTATGGGTTTGGAATGTTGAAACTTTTGGAATATCTGAACTTAGAATATAAGTGGGTTTGTAAATCCGATCCATAGAGAAAATATCGGCAGTATAATGATCGCCATGTCCATGTGTCACAAAAAAATAGTGGGGGATGTTTTTGCGCAGCAAACTGGTTGGAATATGGGTAAAGCAATCAAAAATCAAAGTTTTGTCATCAAATTGAATCAGGAATCCGCTATGGTGCAGGTGATAAATTTTCATTATGAACCTCTCTCATTTAATTTTTATTTTTATTGGGTAATAATTCGCATAGAATATAACATAACTATTATAATACTCAAACATAATTAATTATACGTTTATTTTTTATGAAGAGAAAAAAGTTAAAAGAAAATCAATAAATTTATGAAAATAAAAAAAATAATCCGAACGTTATAAATTATATTGAAAAAATCGTTCGGAAATAGTAAAATAAGAATATCATTAAAAAAGGTGGAAAAATTGTGATAAAACGAATTTTTGTAGAGAAAAAAGAAAAATTTGAAGTTGAAGCCAAGGTGCTGACACAAACATTTCAAAAAATTTTAAAGATTCAAAACCTTGAATCCATGCGTATTTTGTATCGTTACGATGTGGAAGGTGTTGAAGAAAAATTATTTGATCAGGTGATCAGCACCATTTTATCAGAACCCAATGTAGATACAGTGACAGAGAATACCTTTCCCAAAGGGGATGAGGACAAAATCTTCGGCATTTCATATTTGCCGGGTCAGTATGACCAACATGGCGATTCTGCGGTTCAATGTATTCAAATCGTATCCGGAGAACGGGCGATTGTTAAAGTTGCAAAAATTGTTATTCTCGCAGGGGACATCACTCAAAAGGAATTTAACAGCATCAAACAATATATGATTAACCCTGTTGATTCCCAAGAAGCAAAACTTGAACCATTTATCACACTCGTTGATGAAATTCGCGAGCCAAAGGATATTACTCCATTGGACGGATTCAAAGAGCTTGATAAAAATGGATTAGAAGCATATCGTGTGAATAATGGATTCGCAATGACTAATGAGGATATTATTTTTGTCCAAAACTATTTTAATAATGAAGAAAAACGAAATCCGACTATTACTGAATTAAAAGTAATTGATACCTATTGGTCAGATCATTGTCGTCATACGACCTTTTCAACACAGATACAAAAGGTGGAATTTCTAGGAAATGATCCTGTTTCTGAGGAAATGAAGCTGGCGTATACAGATTATATAAAAAATAGAAATGAACTTTATGGTGAAAATACCAATCGCCCTATGAGCCTGATGGATTTGGCTGTGATTGGCACCAAGTTACTTAAAAAACAGGGACACATTCCGGATTTGGATGAGTCCGAGGAAATAAACGCCTGCAGTGTCAATATGATTGTAGATCATGACGGAGTTGATGAAGAATGGTTGTTAATGTATAAAAACGAAACACACAATCATCCTACCGAAATCGAACCTTTTGGTGGGGCGGCAACTTGTTTAGGAGGCGCCATTCGCGATCCTCTTTCAGGTCGAAGCTATGTGTATCAGGCCATGCGGGTAACCGGTGCTTGGGATCCAAGGGTTCCAATTGAAGATACTCTCCCTGGTAAATTGCCACAGCGAAAAATCTCTACAGAAGCGGCTCAGGGATATAGCTCTTATGGAAATCAAATTGGTTTGGCAACCGGACAGGTTACGGAAGTATATGATCCAGGATTTTTGGCAAAACGTATGGAAGTCGGTGCTGTGATCGCAGCGGCACCCAAAGAAAATATCATAAGAGAATGCCCAATACCCGGAGATGTTGTTCTCCTAGTGGGCGGCCGTACCGGAAGGGACGGCTGTGGAGGTGCGACGGGATCATCCAAGGCGCACACGGAAGAATCCATTTCGGAAAGCGGTGCTGAGGTTCAAAAAGGAAACCCAATTGAAGAACGAAAAATTCAACGGCTCTTTAGAAATAAAGATCTTGTAACCTTAATCAAACGATGTAATGATTTTGGGGCTGGCGGGGTATCTGTGGCCATTGGTGAATTGGCTGACAGCTTGGAAATTGATTTAGATAAAGTGCCTAAAAAATATGAAGGCCTCGATGGAACAGAATTGGCTATTTCCGAATCGCAGGAACGAATGGCGGTTGTCGTTGATCCCAAAGATGTTGACACATTTATTGCAATGGGACATGCGGAAAATTTAGAAATTACTCAAGTTGCCGTTGTAACGGAAACCGGCCGCTTGATCATGAAATGGCGTGGCTCTGAAATCTTGAATATTTCAAGAAGGTTTTTGGAGACCAATGGCGCTCCTCAGTTCATTGATGTCGATGTTGAGCCGCCAAAAGAAGTTAAAGCAAATTCTGAAACAGAAAAAAATAGTTCCTTCAGAGAAAAGTTGATGGAAACACTGCAAGATTTAAATGTTGCCAGCCAAAGAGGCTTGGTGGAAATGTTTGATTCCACCATCGGTTCTGGTACAGTTACCATGCCTTATGGCGGAAAAAATGCGTTATCTCCAATGGACGGAATGATTGCAAAAATTCCAGTGATTCACGGAGATACCACCACTTGCAGCATGATGACCTTTGGTTATAATCCGAAAATTTCGAAAAGTAGTCCATTTTTAGGGGGGATGATGGGGGTTGTTGAATCCCTGTCAAAACTGGTTGCCATCGGCGGCGACTATAATAAAGCCAGACTCAGTTTCCAGGAATATTTTGAACGATTAGGAAAAGAACCGGTAAAATGGGGACGTCCTTTTGCAGCTCTTCTCGGCGCTTATCGGGTTCAGACAGCAATGGGAACTCCAGCCATCGGTGGAAAAGACAGTATGTCCGGAAGTTTTGAGGATTTAACGGTTCCTCCGACTTTGATTTCTTTTGCAGTGGCAACAGCTCATGTGGATGATGCCATCACCAGTGAAATCAAATCAACTGAATCATTGCTTCAGTTGTTTGTCCTTCCTTTGGATGAAAATGATGTACCGGGTTTAGCTGGGATTAAAGCGATTTACGATGTTATCATCAAAGCCAACAAGAGCGGAAAGATTTTAAGCGCGAAAACCCTTGGGTTTGGCGGTTTGGCTGAAGCGATTGTAAAGATGTCACTTGGAAACGGCATCGGCGTAACGTTAAACGATCGACTGGATCCGAAATTTATTTTTGCACCTCTTTATGGGAGTATTATTATTGAAAGCTTCGAAATCCTGGAAGGTGCAACACCAATCGGAAAAACCAACTTCATTGGAAAAATTGTTTATGAAAATGAAAGTATTAATTTATCTGAGCTTGCTGAATCATGGGAAGCACCTCTTCGAAGTGTGTATCCTGAAAAAGCGGATACAACAGGTGATGTTAGGACCTTAAGCTTTAATGCGGCACCCATTGTCTACTCGAAAGAAAAATTCGCTTCGCCGCAGGTATTTATTCCGGTATTCCCGGGAACCAACTGTGAATACGACAGTGCAAAGGCATTTGAAAATGCCGGAGCAAAACCAGTCACTTCTATTTTTAGAAATCAATCGGCTCAGGATATTACTGATTCTATTGACGAGATGGCAAAAGTTATTAAAGCATCTCAAATCATTATGATTCCGGGAGGCTTTAGTGCTGGTGATCAGCCTAATGGTTCAGGAAAATTTATTGCTTCGGTCTTTAGAAATCCGAAGATGATGGCGGCGGTCTGGGATTTACTTAATAACCGCGACGGTTTGATTCTGGGTATCTGCAACGGCTTCCAAGCCCTGATTAAATTGGGACTGGTTCCCAATGGTGAAATCTGCGGGATTACCAATGATATGCCGACCTTGACCTTTAACACCATTGGACGTCATGTGTCCACCATTCCCATGACTCGAATCAGTTCCAATCTTTCACCCTGGTTTGCCAACACAGTGGTTGGAGATATTCACCGCATGCCTATGTCTCATGGGGAAGGCCGCTTTGTGGCTAATGATGACGTGATGAAAAAACTAATTAAAAATGGGCAGATCGCCACTCAGTATGTAGACTTCAGCGGAGAAGCAACGTTGAATGGTAGATTTAATCCTAATGGATCAATGTATGCAGTTGAAGGCATTACCAGTTTGGATGGTCGTGTATTAGGAAAAATGGGTCATTCGGAACGTATCGGCAAAGGCTTATATAAAAATATTCCTGGAAACATGGATCAGCAGATATTTAAAGCCGGGGTTAATTACTTTAAATAATAATAGTTAAAAAAAGAAGAAAATTTAGATTTCAAGGAGATTAAGAATGAGTACACCAAAAGTTGCTGTCATTATGGGAAGTGATTCCGATTTTGAAGTGGTAAAGAAATGTTTGATTGCATTGGAAAGATTTGACATTGAGTATGAGGTTCAGGTTATTTCTGCTCATAGGAATCCACAAAAGATTTTTGAATATGCGGCCACAGCTGAAGAACGCGGGATTGAGGTCATTATTGGAGCGGCTGGAAAAGCTGCGCATCTGCCCGGTATCATTGCAGGAATCACACCACTTCCTGTTATCGGGATACCGATCCAAACTTCTTTTCAAGGAGGTCTCGACTCTTTGCTGTCCATCGTTCAAATGCCATCTGGAGTACCGGTTGCCACAATGGCTGTGAATGGGGCAGAGAATGCCGGCATTTTAGCAGCTCAAATGCTTTCGATAAAATATCCGGAAATCCGAAAAAAAATGAAAGCTTATAAGATTCAGTTAAATGATGAAGTGGTTGCGAAAAATGAAAAGATCCAGGAAATTTTGTAAAATAATTACATATCAGTGTTAACAAGCACTTGTTATAGAGTTCACATCAAAAATTCAAAAAAGAATCAAGGAGATTAAGATGGAAAAGTTAGAACAATTGTATGAAGGTAAGGCCAAAAAAGTTTTTAAAACCGATAATCCAAATGAATTTATCATCGAATATAAAGATGATGCTACTGCATTTAACGGCGAGAAAAAAGGTAGCATTGTTGGAAAAGGGGTTATTAACAATAAAATGACTGAGCTTGTTTTCAACATGCTTCAGGAAAAAGGTATTCCTACGCATTTCATTAAACTTTTATCAGATTCTGAGCAATTGGTAAAAGCCGTTACCATTTTCCCATTAGAAGTAATCATTCGAAACACTGCAGCAGGCTCTGTCTGTAAGCGTCTTGGTTTGGAAGAAGGGTTGAAGTTTAAAACACCGATTTTTGAATTTTGTTATAAAAATGATGAATTTGGAGACCCGATGATTAATGATTCCCACATCATCGCTATGGATCTTGCCACTGCGGATGAAATTGAAACTATTCGAGAGATGACTTATAAAATCAACGATATTTTAAAACCTTATTTTTTTGAAAAAGGAATTAACCTCATCGATTTCAAGATCGAGTTTGGTAAAACAAATGATGGCCAAATTGTTTTAGCAGATGAAATCTCTCCGGACACGTGCCGTTTCTGGGATGTTAAAACAAATGAAAAGCTGGACAAAGATCGTTTTAGAAGAGACCTTGGCAATGTTGAAGGTGCATACGTAGAAATGTTAAAACGGGTTCAGTCGTAATTTCTACGCAACTGATTAAAAAACCCCGATTAAGAAAAAAGAATAATTGAAAAAAATAAATTTAAGGTAGAAAATCAATTCAAAATACCTGGAGGAAATAACATACCAATGATAAATGATAAATTTCATGATGAATGTGGAATAATGGGTGTTTATCTCAAATCTAAAGAGATTAACTGTGCTTCTTATATTTATTACGGCCTTTATGCACTGCAACACCGAGGACAGGAAAGTGCCGGCATTTCAGTAAACAAAGATGGAAAAATTCAAACGCATAAAGAAGTTGGATTGGTCAGTGAAGCATTTAAAAATGGTGCTTTGAAGCAGATGAAAGGGAACATTGGCATTGGTCACGTTCGGTATTCAACGTCAGGAGATGATGGCGTTACCAATGCTCAACCGTTGACGGTTAATCACAGTACCGGCCAAATTGCTTTGGCGCATAATGGTAATCTTATCAATGACAAAGCTCTTCGTGAGATGCTTGAAGATTCGGGTGTTGTGTTTCAAACCACCATTGACACAGAAGTTATGGTTAATATTATTGCTCGAGGCATCCGACACGGTATGATTGAAGCCATTCAGCGAATGGTGGAAATTATTAAAGGTGCTTATGCTTTGGTTATTACCGTTGGAGACCAATTGGTAGGGGTCCGTGACCCATATGGATTACGACCTCTTTGCATCGGTAAAAAAGATGACGATTATTTCCTGTCATCTGAAAGTTGTGCACTGGATGGAATTGGTGCTGAGCTTGTTCGAGATGTTGAACCAGGCGAAATTGTCGTTATTGATGAAAACGGACTGACGAGTTACGGGCAGAACAACTGGGTAAAAAAGAAAGCCTGCATTTTTGAATTGATTTATTTTGCTCGTCCGGATTCAGTCATGGATGAAACCTCCGTTTATGCATCACGTCACAAGGCTGGAGAAATCCTGGCAAGGGAAAGTCCTGTTGATGCAGATGTGGTGATTGGAGTGCCGGACTCCGGAATTCCTGCAGCCATTGGTTATGCAGAAGCTTCCGGAATACCATATGGCTTGGGGCTGATTAAAAATAAGTACATCGGGCGAACTTTTATTCAGCCAAATCAAAAGCTGAGAGAAGAAGGGGTTCGAATCAAATTGAATCCTTTAAAAGAATGTGTTGAAGGAAAACGCGTTATTATTATTGACGATTCCATCGTTCGGGGAACCACTTGCAAGCGATTGATTGAGATATTAAAACAGGCCGGAGCAAAGGAAGTACATTTCCGTGTAACCAGCCCACCTGTTGCGCACACCTGCCATTTCGGCATTGATACACCCCGACGAAAACACCTCATTGGTGCAAAAAAAACAGTTGAAGAAATCCGCGAAATATTGGGAGCAGATTCACTGGCGTATATTTCTCTTGATGGATTGACGGAATCTGTTGGAGGGAAAACCACTTTCTGTCGCGCTTGTTTTGACGGGGAATACCCCATGGAAGTGCCTATTTTAGAAATAAACGAATAAAAAAGTAAACGGATATACAAATTGATGGAGGAAATGATGTCAGATAATCAAATAAAAACAGATGCTTATAGAAAAGCCGGAGTAGATGTGGAAGCAGGCTATCAGTCTGTCAAGCTCATGAAGGCAGATGTACAGCGAACTTTTAATGCTCAGGTGCTGTCCCACTTAGGTGGATTTGGAGGTTTGTTCGAATTACCGGAAGGTTATAAAAAACCGGTATTGGTGTCCGGAACCGATGGTGTTGGCACCAAGTTAAAACTTGCATTTATGATGGATCAGCATGATACCATTGGAATTGATTGTGTGGCAATGTGTGTGAATGACATTTTATGTCAAGGAGCACAGCCGCTTTTCTTTTTAGATTACATCGCCTGCGGCAAAAATTTCCCGGAAAAAATTGCTGCAATCGTTAAAGGCATCAGTGAAGGCTGCATTCAGGGAAACATGGCGCTAATTGGCGGAGAAACCGCTGAAATGCCGGATATGTACGATTTGGATGAATATGATCTGGCCGGCTTTGCTGTCGGCATCGTTGAAAAGGATGATATTGTCACTGGAGCAGCTATTTCTGAAGGTGATGTTCTGGTTGGATTGCCTTCCTCAGGGGTTCACAGCAATGGCTTTTCATTGGTTCGAAAAGTTCTATTTAAAGATCTATTCATGGATGAGACCACTTATGTAGAAGACTTGGGCATGACCCTCGGTGAGGCTTTGTTAACACCAACCCGCATCTATGTAAAGGCCTTATCTGATTTAATTAAACCATGTGGGGTCAAGGGCATGAGCCATATTACCGGCGGCGGTTTCTACGAAAATATTCCGCGTATGATTCCTGATGGGCTTTGTGCGAAAGTTGATACAAACGTCATCCAATCTCTGCCAATTTTTGATTTTATTCAGGAAGTCGGAAAAATTCCCGCCGAAAGTATGTATGCCACCTTTAATATGGGGATCGGTCTGGTAGCGGTTTTACCTGCAGACAAGGTCAATGATTTTATATCCGGCCTGGAAAAGAAGGGTGAAAAACCAGTTATTCTTGGTTCTATTATTAAGGGAGAGGAAAAAATCGATTTATGGCTGTAAAACCTTTAAAAAAAATAGCTGTTCTGATTTCAGGCGGTGGCACCAATTTTCAGTCGCTCATTGATTCCATTCATCAAAAATATGGCGAGATCGTTGTAGTGATTTCCAACAATCGTCAGGCCTTTGGTTTGAAACGGGGAGAAGCCGCAGGAATTCCAGCCGTTGTTTTAAACTCCAAAGGTTATCCAACCAACGAGGATTTTGATCAGAAAATCGTTGAGATATTAAAAGGCTATGAGGTTGAGCTAGTTGTTTTGGCGGGCTATATGAAAATTGTGACTCCAGATTTTGTTAAAGCTTATCCAAATGCCATCATCAACATCCATCCGGCTCTGATACCTTCCTTTTGCGGGGAAGGCTTTTATGGAATGCATGTCCATCAGGCCGTTATTGATTACGGAGTGAAAGTTACCGGTGCAACGGTACATTTTGTGAATGAAATAGCTGATGGCGGCCCCATCATTGCGCAGGAAACCGTAAAGGTAGCCGATGATGACACACCGGAATCCATTCAGAAGAAAGTATTAAAGATCGAACATACCCTTTTGCCGGCAGCGGTGAAAGCTTTTTGCCGGGATGAACTGGTAATTGAAGGGCGGACGGTCAAAAAACGACTGATTTAAAAGTAGTTATGGAACCGAAAATAGAAGAATGGTAAATTTGTTAGAGTTATATAATATTTGGAGGAAAAAATGAGAGCATTGTTGAGTGTATCCGATAAAAGCGGGATTGTAGAATTCGCACAGAAATTGGCTGACATGGGCTGGGAAATCCTGTCAACCGGGGGGACCGCAAAAACTTTGAGAGAAGCGGGACTTTCAATCATCGGAGTTTCGGAAGTCACTGGATTTCCGGAATGTCTGGATGGCCGGGTAAAAACGCTTCATCCTAAAATTCACGGAGGAATTCTTGGAATCCGAAATAATCCCAGTCATCAAAAGCAAATGAAAGATTTAGATATTACGCCAATTGATTTGCTCGTCATCAATCTTTACCCTTTTAAAAACACCATTTTAAAAGAGGGGGTTGTATTTGAAGAGGCCATTGAAAACATTGATATCGGCGGACCGACCATGCTTCGTTCAGCGGCGAAAAATTTCAACGATGTTACAGTGGTTGTGGATCCAGATGATTATGCCATTGTTTTATCTGAACTGGAAGCGGACGGAAAAACTACCTTTGAAACCCGATACAATCTTGCGCTTAAGGTTTTTGAAACAACTTCTAATTACGATACGATGATTGCAGATTATTTGAAAAAAAGAGTGGCAGGCGAA
>JGI24143J45723_1001359_pt1 | contig 11681 bp, 10 predicted proteins | sample BarGraIncu00432A_FD_45723 | JGI IMG/M metagenome (IMG submission 45723)
ATCCATCAAATTGTTTAAATGGATTTTTACTCGTTTTATCTCTTTTCACGCGGCGAAAATTCCATTTATTATTATAATTTTTAGTGATAGTTTTTAATATGATTTTAAATTAAAACCAGAATGTCAATGTTTATAAGGGTTCCGGGCCATCGCAACAAAAATATTCGAAAAAAAATAATTGTTTTATTATTTGTTGATTTTGCATAACTTAGAGTAGTTTTCAATGGAATGTTTGTATCTATTAATTTTAAAAATTTAAATTTATGAGAACTGACTATGAAAATAAGTACAACATGTACTTAACGGTTAAGGAATTTTTTGCTGCCTGGATAGCAGTATTAAATTTGCTACCCCATTTTACTGAATTTCACACTGCTTTTTTGAACAATTTACAGGCGATTCAAAATCTATCAGAACACCAAATGTTCGACAATAAAGGAAATGGCTTAAATAAAAAGAAAAAAGAGTTGAAACTTGCACTTATAACACTTGCTGGCCAAACGGCCGATAAACTTTATGCTTATGCCCTTTTTATAAAAGATCAGATCTTGCAAAACGAGTTGCAATATTCGGTGAGCAAATTGAAGCTAAGTTCCGATTCGACCGTATTGAAATGGTCGAAAGGAATCTATGAACGTTCAAAACTTAATTTCACAGAGGTGACTGCCTACGGAATTAATAATGCAACTCAATCCGATTTCAAGAAATTGATCGATGATTTTGAGAAATCGATGCCAACACAACGGATTAATGCTACCGATAAGAAGCTAAATACGGCTAAGCTGGCAGATCATTTCGATAAAGTAGATCAATCGCTTGTGCAGATTGATGCACTGGTTAGGATTTTAACTTCAACCGAACCTACCATTTGTATAACCTACGACCTAAGGCGCAAGGTATTAAATTATGGCGTCCGTACGATTGCCATTCGTGGCTTGATTATCGATGCCGTTACCAAAACTGGGATCAAAGGAGTCATCATTACTTTTATGAATACAGATGGAACTGGTATGCAACCAGCGATTGTGAAGAAAAGTGCTACCAAGGGAGGTTTTAACGTAAAATCGCTTGCTGAAGGGATCTATCAGATAAAACTGACAAAGATCGGTTACCGGGATCTGACCATGACCAATAACGTTGTAAATGGTGAGCTTTGCAAAATTAATGCAGAAATGATTAAAATTTGAATATTGAAACTTCGGACCGAAAAACATTCCAAAGAAACTAAAATACGATTTGATTGATTAGGGATTTATTTTAAGGAGGTGGCCCTGCGTAAGCGGGGCCACGATTTTAAATAGTATTATTGAAATGGGAGCCCACAAAGGGTGTCTGTACTCTGAATTTAAGCACAAAAAAAGAGCCTTACGTTTCCGTAAGGCTCTTATTAATAAATGTCTTTTATAATATATAAACTACGCGAGTTTAACATTTACGGCATTTAATCCCTTTTTACCATCCTGAAGGTCAAAGGTCACTTCGTCATTTTCCCTGATTTCATCATTCAAACCAGATACATGTACGAAATATTCTTTTTCTGATGCACTGTCCTTAATAAATCCAAAACCTTTGGAGTCATTAAAAAATTTTACTGTTCCTTTATTCATTGTTAAAAAATTAATTCGTGCGCAATGTACGCACTATTTTTGAGATATTACTTTTTATTTTCAACAAATCGAAAATAAATTGTTTTTTTAATTGTTTTCCAGCAACTTAGTCATTCCGCTTCTTATCCTTTTCCTGTTTGGCCTCGTTAGGTTGCTGTTGCCTTTGACCGCCATTAGCAGGGGTTGCACTCCTTTGTTGTTGTTGCTGAGGTTGTGCCTGTTGCTGCCGCTGTTGCTGCGGTTGCTGTTGTTGACGTTGTTGTTGCTGTGCAGGTTGCTGACGTTGCTGTTGCTGCGGCTGTTGACGCTGTTGCTGCTGCGGCTGAGCTTGTCTTTGTTGTTGCTGTTGTTGACGCTGTTGCTGTTGAGCATTCTGCTGTTGCTGACGTTGTTGCTGTTGAGCATTCTGCTGTTGCTGTTGTTGTTGCTGTTGTTGTCTTCCATTATTATTGGCAGGGGTTGCAGTACGTTGCGGTTGTTGCTGTTGACGTTGCTGCTGCTGTTGCGCTTGTTTCTGTTGTTGCTGTTGTTGTTGAGCATCCTGCTGTTGTTTACGTTGCTGTTGTTGAGCATTATTATTGGCAGGGGTTGCCTGACGTTGTTGTTGTTGACGCTGTTGTTGAGCATCCTGCTGTTGCTGACGTTGCTGCTGTTGTTGTTGACCCTGCTGTTGCTGACGCTGCTGTTGTTGAGCATTATTATTGGCAGGGGTTGCTGTACGTTGCGGTTGCGGTTGCTGCTGTGCTGGCTGCGCTTGTTGTTGCCTTCCACTGTTATTGGCAGGGGTTGCATTCCGTTGCTGGTTTACTCCGCTCCGTTCGGCGGGTCGTTTCACATCCTTCAGATTGGTGATTCTGGTTGGAGCAGGTTTGCGATCTCCGGTATTATTTCTATTCACCTGAGGTCTGTACATCTCTAACTGACCATTGTTCATACGTTGTTGACCCGGTCTGCTATTTTCGCGAATAGCTACTGGATTAATCTGCCTTCCGGTAACTCTTTGTACATCATTTCTGGCTGGTCCGGTCACATAAGTGGTATGTCTGTTGTTGTCAATATAGGTNGACCTTATCACGGTGGAGTTTCTGGCGATTCTTGCATGATCGGTACGGTTGATATAATAGCGGTCGATGTCGGGTCTTTCGAAGTCCCGGTCTCTTACAAACATCCAATGATCATTGGAATTGCTGTAGGCCCTGCCAAAACCAATACTAAGACTGATACCGGGTTCCATTGGTGACCAACCATAATAACCATCTGACTGTCTCCANTTCACCCATGCAGGACCCCATTGATTATCGGGTATCCAAAGCCATCCATAGTAATTATCGTAATCCCAGCGTCCATAGTGAAATGGGGCCCATCCCCATTCGTAATCAGATACCCATGTCCATCCATAGTTGGATAATACCCAATGNCCATCTGTTGAATAAGGAACGAAATCAGTCCCTGCATCAGGAATCCAGGCATATCCGTAATTTTTGTAGTCTACCCATTGTCCGTAAGGACTTAACTCATCATAAAATACCTGGAAATTGACATCGTCCTGTTGGGCGGAAGCCAGTTTCGGAGCCATTACTGATGAGGTAATCAATACCAATAATATTACTAAACTCTTAATAGATTGCTTCATTGTGATTGAAATTAAATGATCAGACGTGATCATAATGTGAATTGTATTAAAGTGTTATTTCGGAATTGACCGGCGTTACTTTATTATACGCCAAAAGTAGGAGGATAAATTGCAGTCATTGTTACACAAATTTCGAAAAGAGTTACATCATTCACACATTTTCGGGAGAAAATAATAGCTGAAAGACAGCGATCTGATGGATTTGCCTGTCAGAAAAACCGGATGTATACTGCACACAATAAGCAACTTAAAAAGATGAATTAAAGTTTTAACTATTTATTTCCCTTTTATATGAAGATTTTACTTTACTTTCGTTTTATGAGAATAATAATCATATGTCTTTTATTTCTTCTGATACCAGCTGTAAATAATGCAGTCGTTGGTGAATTTGATGCAGGTAAAGCCATCTATAATGATGTTTATACTGCCGTGAATCTTACTGAAACCGGTTTGGCAAGAAATATTTTTGACCTTGCCATCAAAGGTTTAAAAAAGCTTGATTCCAATGGCAAATTACAAAATCCAAATATTGTAACCATTGCCGATTACTCGCAATCGAGCAACAAGAAACGTTTTTATGTTATTGATTTGAAAAACCGAAAACTATTGTTCAACACTTATGTTGCACATGGCCGGAATACAGGTGATGAGTATGCCAAATCCTTCTCGAATACGGAAGGATCTTTAAAAAGCAGCTTGGGTTTTTATATCACAGAGCACCCTATTATCGGGTCGCATACCGGATTCGCATTGTTGATTAACGGCGTTGAAAAAGGGTTTAACGACAATGCGGTTAAACGTGCCATTATTATCCATGGTGCAGATTATGCTTCCGAAAATTATATTAAAAGAACGGGAAGACTTGGCAGAAGCTGGGGTTGTCCCGCGCTTCCTACCGTTTTAAACAAAGTGATTATTGAATGTATTAAAGGCGGTACCTGTTTGTTTGTTTATAACCCCGACAAAAAATACATCTGCAGCTCTTCCCTGTTAAATTAAATCGTAAACATCTTTCAGGAAAGTTATTTTCCTGCCATTAACAGTTACCGGCATATAAATAATAAAAACCGGTATTTTGTGCGGAAGAACTAATATTTTCGATTTGGTGTTTTTCTTTCCGCTCTGCAATTCCTTGATATCGATCTTTTCGGGTAGTAATTCCTTTGCAAGTTCAAGTGGCTTTGCAAGACGGATGCAGCCATGACTTAAAAACCTGTCATTTCTTGAAAATGCACTTTGCTGGCCTGTCGAATGCAGGAATATGCTGAAAGGGTTATCTAAATTAAATTTCAAAACTCCCAACGCATTACTGGGACCCGTTGCCTGACGGAAAAAATACGGGAAGTTTTTTTCAGTATAGTCTTTCCATTTCAAACCCGAGTCGTCAATAATCTTACCACTCCCGTTTACAACGTCATAACTATTCTGTTCGAGGTAATTCTCATTCTTTTGTACTTTGGGTAGAATTTCCGTTACAGCTATTGAATGGGGCACATTCCAGTGAGGGAAAGTGACAATGTTGGTAATGTAAGATGCAATAAGCGGTGTAGGGTTCTTTTTCCTGCCAACAACCGTACGCATTTTTAGCTTGAGAAAATCATTCCGGTAATAACTCGCTTCGGTTGCAAGTATATTTGCAACAATGTATTCAGTCGGATGATTTGCTGAAAAATACCTCCGGTAATTCATCGCAACAACTACCTTTTTAAATTTCATTGTATCCTTCGATGTGATCGAATCTTTCAAATATTGTTTCAAAACAACGTAATCGCGATCCTTACAATCGAGCCTTGCAACCATTTGCGAAACCGTCTCACCAGGTTTTGAATTCAACAGCTGATGAATATAAATTGAATCACGCGATACATTCACTTCATCATAATCAAACCTGATATTGCCTTCCTGGAGGTTTTTGAGGAATTTCAAAACCATCCCGGTAATCTGCTGATCGCGTTGNTCCTTGTTAATATTGTCTAATGTATTATTGCTGAGTAAAGCCACATGAATCTGATTGGATTCGTATTTGTCCGAAACGATTCCCAAATTATCAGCTGACTCAATCATCGTAAGCCATTCAGTCGCTCTGTTCCTGTTTTTATCGGAAGAAAACCAATAAAGCGGTTGATGATTGACGGAGTAGAATTGTTGAACGATTGAATCTTTCTTAACGGTATCTGTCTGTGCATGACTCGTCGTTACGAAGAAACTAACCAGGAACAGGGAAAGAAATATATGCTTTAAAATAATAGATTTGTTTTGTTTGCGGTAGTACATAGGATGATAAAATAATTGTTGCTTACTATTTGTTTTTGATCCTGAAATCCTTCAGTGATTTCACGAGTTCATCAACAACACTGTTGAATTCCAGTTTTAAAGATGCCAATAAGGCCTGGTCTTTTATATCTCCGGCCAATTTGACTTTCAGCGCATCGTTCTTTTCTTCCAGCACGTTAAGATTATTCTGGAAAGCTTCCTTCCCTTTCACTTTATTCTTGTAAAAATATACTTTCAGATCGCCAATATTATTGTCGATGCTTTTGATCTTTAGTTCCGTTTCTTTTTTGAATTTCTGAACTTCCGAAACAAGGTCCTTTTGAGGTTGCTGTATATTTGCGCTGGCCACAACCGATTTTTTATCGTTGTTCTGTCCATTGGAAATTGAAGCTGTTCCTGCCATAAAGGCTAACAAGGCAATTGACAATATTGATTTCTTCATGATTTGACGTATTAATTGCAAATAAAANTGTTGCAATAAAGGTCGCGCTAATATTCACCGAAAGAGTTACAAAACTTTTGAAAAGAGTTACATCTTTCACACATTAAATATCAGCACNCAGACATTCAGGCGGTTGATATAAAACAGTTGTAAAAGAATCGTTTTGAAATGATTAGTCCACGCTGAAAATTGTATTATAATTTTTCAGCGTGGACTAAATGACGATCCCTAAACCATCTTACCTATTTTCGTGACTCTTGTTTTCGACTTTAAAATCTCTCAGCGATTCACCAACTTCATTCAAATCGCGGTTGAAATCGCGTTTAAACGACATCCATTTGTCTTGTTGTTTCTCTCTGTAATTAGATAATTGTCTTTTCAATTTTGCATTTTTTTGTTCCACTATCCGCAGATTCCTTTGGTATTCGGCTTTTTCTCTTGAACTAAATTTAGAAAACTTTCTTTTTATATCAGAAATCTTTTTTTCATTGTTTCTGATTGTTGCCTGACTTTCTTTCTTAAATTTCTGGAATTCATAATCAGACTTCCGTTGGACTTCCTTGTAGTCCTGTTTTGAGTCAGCTTTGTTTCTGTCGGATTGCTGAACGTTATCTCTTTCAGAGAATGATTTTTGATCGCGTGTCTGACCGTAAGAGGTTGAAATTGTTCCGACCATAAAAGCCACTACGGCCATTGATAAAATTGATTTTTTCATGATATTCTAATTGATAAAATATTTATAAACTGATTCAACAAAGGTGGCTCCTTCGAACTGCAAAAGTGTTACACAACTATTGAAAAGAATTACAAGATTCACACATTCCTGGTTAATCCCTCGCAAGTGCCTCGATCGGATCGAGCTGAGCGGCCTTTTTAGCTGGAAGATAACCAAATATAATACCTGTCAGGAAAGCAAACCCAAAAGCGATAAGTATCGGTGTAATTGTGAAAATAACGCGCCATCCGGCAATCGAAGAGACCATCAGACCTCCGCCAATTCCAACAAGAACGCCCGCAAGTCCGCCAATAAAGCAGACCATTACAGCTTCAGTCAAAAATTGAAACATCACATCAAAACCGCGGGCACCAATGGCCATCCGAATTCCAATTTCGCGCGTCCGTTCTGTCACAGAGACAAGCATGATGTTCATCACACCAATACCGCCGACAAGAAGTGATATGACGGCAATCGCCGCGAGCAGATAGGTAAGTGTATTTTGTGTTTCATTGGCTGTAGCGATTGTATCGGCCATGTTACGAATGTTGAAGTCGACCTTGCCATGACGTTTTTCCAACAGCGCACTCAGGCCGGCTTCCACTTTGGTCATGTCCGCCCCTGGATTCACCCTTACGATGATCCGATTGAAATACCGCTGTCCGAAGATGCGGGCACCAGCGGTAGTATAAGGTAACCAGACCGAGTTATCAAGGTCATCTCCGCGTGCAGAAGTGCCTTTCATACTTAGTACGCCAATAACAAGAAAAGGTGCATTGCCAATCAGTACATATTCACCCATTGGATTCTTTCCTTTGGGAAAAAGGTTCTTCGCAACTGTCTGGCCAAGTGTAACCACCTGAGCGTAGCGTGTCACATGTTCAGCGGTAAAGAAAATACCTTTCTGCGCCGGCCAATCGTGAACTTTCGGAAAGTCTTCCCCGGTTCCGACCACTGAAACTGTCAGGTCAAGGTTACCATACCTCAGCAGCGAAGANGCATCTGTCTCCGGATTTGCTATCGCTACACCCGGAACACGTCCGATAGATGGCAGATCTTCGGGTACAAAACTGGTCACAATATTACCTGAAGCACGAACATTTCGCGCCCCACGCCCAACTGTCATCAGATCGGTTCCCATCGCCTGAATACGTTCGAGTACATCTTGTTTTGCACCGTTTCCAATTGCCATCAACGCAACCACCGAAGCAACACCGATTATAATACCCAACATCGTGAGTGCAGTACGCATCCGATTGTTTACAAGCGAACGCAAGGCCATCTTGAGTGCTTCTCCCAGCACTGCCATACCTGGCTTTGCATCTTTTCCAACTTCGCCAAGCTGTGCCTGACTAACCGTTTTTCCCTTCTTCTGTTGTTCATCGGATGTTACAGCTCCATCAACGATGCGGACAATCCGGTGCGCGTAAGCTGCAATATCGCTATCGTGTGTCACAAGAATGATTGTGTGACCTTCGGCATTTAGCTTCTCCAGAATGGCCATTAATTCCTTGCCACCCTGACTGTCCAATGCTCCCGTAGGTTCATCGGCCAGTATCACAGGTCCTCCATTCATCAGTGCGCGGGCNATACTAACCCGCTGTTGCTGTCCTCCNGAAAGTTGATTGGGATGATGTTTCAACCGGTCGCCAAGTCCTAGTTCCTTCAATATGTCGGTGGCGCGTGCCTCCCGCTGGTTTTTCACCATGCCCCGGTAGATGGCCGGTACCTCTGCGTTTTCGATGGCACTCAGATCGGACATCAGGTTGTATCGCTGAAATATGAAGCCGAAAGTATCGCGCCTCAGCGCTGCAAGTTCATCTCCGTTCAGACTTGCTACCTCTATACCTCTCACCTGATAGGTTCCAACTGTTGGCTTGTCAAGACAGCCGATAATGTTCATTAAGGTAGACTTGCCCGAACCGGATGCGCCCATAATGGCTATAAATTCGCCGTCCTGAATCGTGATGCTTACATCTTTGAGTACTGTAAGCGGCACACCCCCGGTTGTATAAGTGCGACTAACACCTTTTAATTCAAGAAGTGGTAATGTCATCGTGTCCTCTTTTGGTCGCTTAGTGCGTTTTTTGTATTGACCTTTTCTNTGATTTCACTGATNACAACCAATTCTTTCTCTTTAAGACCTTCTGTAACCTCGGTAGAGATCTCACCNTTAATGCCAATTTTGATTGTACGTATTTCGATACTTTTATCCGCTTTCATTACCTGAACCTGNATTTCAGCACCTTCGCCAGCGTTTCCTACGGCGGCGGTTGGTATCAGTAAAACATCTTTTGCCTGCGACAACACGATGAAAACCTGCGCTGTCATTTGAATGTGCAGTTCCCGTTTGGGATTCTCTATATCGAACAATACGTCGTAGAATACCACGTTATTAATGAGTTCCGGAGTAGGAAGGATTTGCCTGACTTTGCCGTCCCAGTGTTTGGACTGACCAAGAACAGTGAAATAAACATCCTGATTGAGTTTAACGCGGTCGATATCTGCCTCAGAAACCTGGGCCCAGACAGTAACAGTATCGAGATTGGCAATCCGTAAAATAACAGGAGCCGACTGATTTGCATTGAGAGTTTGCCCTTCGAGGGCCGTAATGGAAACAACTTCGCCCGCCATCGGTGCCGTAATTTGGGTATAACCAAGATTTGCTTTGGCAGTATTTACAGAAGCGCTTGCCTGCTTCATTTGCGCCGAAAGTGCCGCGGCATCGGCAAAAGCAACATCGTAAGCCGCTTTGGTAATATCACGTTCGTTGGCAGAGATCACCTGGTGTGAAAAAAGCAAATCGTTGCGATCGCGCTGCAATTTGGCAAGCACAAGTTCGGCCTCTCTTACAGCACGTTGTGATGTCATATTTTCGTGCGTTGCACTTGCCGATTTAAGGGCTGTTTCAGCAAGTACCGGATCAATTTCTGCCAGCAACTGGCTCTCTTCAACCCGATCGCCCTTTTTGACTTTTAGCGATTTTAACTTGCCGGAAGTTTGGGCTCCGACATCGACATACTTAATTGGTTGGATGAGTCCGGCCGCTAGTACCGTATTTTCAACATCGCCGCGTTCAATAGGAGCAGTGGTGTAAACCACCTTTGGCTTTCCAAATGCCCAGTTGTACCCGAATATTCCGGCAATGATAAGGAGGATTGCTCCAACGAACCAGATAGCGCGTCCATGCAGAAACGTATGGAATTTACCCGGAGGATCAACCGGAGGTGGTGTTATCGTTTCAACTTTTGCGGGAGGATCAACCGGAGGTGATATCGTTTTATCTTTACCAGGACGATTAACCGGCGGTTTTATCGTCTCTTCAATAGCAGTTGCTGCGGATTTGGTTTCCGGAGTAATGTTTTTAGTTTCCATTTATCAGAATAAGATTGATAATCTTTCGCGCAAAGTTAGATCCTCTTATCCTGGTTCCTGTTACATAAGTTTAGGAATAAGTTACATGATTCACACATTAGGCATTTAAATATTGAATGCCAGTTTGATTCCTTCGATCAACATATTAGCGCCGAGTACGCCGATAATAATACCCATGATTTTGCCAATGATTACAAAGTTATTTTCGCCTACCAGCCTGACAATGTAATTGCTATATATAAAAGCCATGTAGGTAAAAAACACAATCAGGGCGAAGATCAATATGGTGATAAACACCTGAAGAAAGTTGGCGTTTACAACAAAGTTCATTCCGGTAACAATGGTTCCGGGACCTGCCATTATAGGAATGGCCAATGGAGAAATGGCGATACTTTCGTCAAATACAGGTTTGTCTTTCAGATGCGTGCTGCTTTTCTTTGTTTGGAGCATATCGAATCCGATATAAAAGATCAAAACTCCACCAAAAACTTTGAATGAAGGAATTGTCAGACCGAAAATCTCGAATATGTATTTACCCATTAAAATAAAGGCTACAACAATGATAAAGGCNACAATATTAGCCGTTTTAGCAATTCCCCTTTTTTTCCTTTTATCGATTCCTTCGGTTAACTTTACGAAAATAGGAATGTTAACAAGCGGGTTCATAATGGCAAAAAATGCCATAAAAACGGTCAGGGAATAGCTCCAGTAGTTTTCCATTAACAGCATTTAATTCGTTTCAAATGATTGTGCCTGCGGCATATTTATGTGTTTTACAACGACAACGCAATATACTATTTGTAACCCATCAGAACAAACATTTTTAACNGGCTAAAAAGGATATCCGATTGCCACATTTAAAATAAGGTTTTCATTCCTCCAGGTAGAACTTCCAAAGTCTATTTGATTACCTACCCACCGGTGATTTTCTTCGAGCCAGGGCTTACTCAAAGGCATTGCAAGATCGAACCTTAAAATAAAAAAGGAAACATCAACTCTCAATCCCACTCCGGTTCCAACAGCCAGCTCTTTCAAAAATTTTGAAAACNCAAACGGGGTTCCCATTCCCGAAGGATTGGCTTTTAGCAACCATACATTTCCTGCATCAAGGAATACAGCTCCTTTAAAATACTTAAAAATACCAAACCGATATTCTAAATTCGATTCAAATTTAATATCACCGCCTAATTGTGAAAAGCCAATACTATCCGGATTCTGCTGATAAGTACCCGGACCAACAGAATTGATATGAAAAGCGCGAATACTGTTAGGACCGCCACTGAAAAACTGTTTTGAATAAGGCAATACNGAAGAGTTGCCATAAGGCTTGGCTACCCCTGCAAAAAGCCTCATTACCAATCTATCTTTATTTGCGAAATTGTAAAAACCACGGCCATCAATGCTAATTTTCGCGTATTGTGAATAGATAGAACCAGCTATTGTGGATGGATTATCAGATGATACCTTTTGTCCGGCAATTGCGTTTACCAACGAAAAAACATTTCCGGTCAGTTCTGTGGCCAAATGGAAAAAGGATTGCACCTTTTTTCCGGGGATGACCTGCTCGTTATAAGTAAATGAATAACTTCCGCCTGCTATAAATTTCTCTTCGTAGCTTTTCGCCAGAAATGGATT
>JGI24143J45723_1001363_pt1 | contig 11676 bp, 10 predicted proteins | sample BarGraIncu00432A_FD_45723 | JGI IMG/M metagenome (IMG submission 45723)
TCCACCTGTTCTCATACCGAACACAGTAGTTAAGCCCTTATACGCCGAAAGTACTTGCTTGGAAACGAGCTGGGAGGATAGGTAGTTGCTAGTTAAGCAAAGAAGCACTCATGTAAATGTGTGCTTCTTCTTTTGTGTTTTATATTATGACGATTCTGAGATTGGTGAGAATGCTCCAGATGCTAGGCGCGACGAGCACACGAACTGAATATAAGCAGAGAACCAAATCTTCGTGAACGATAGTGAGCATGAAGATTTGAGTGATTCGCTTAGTTAGAGTGAAACGATAACTTCATAATCAGTACATGAAGTGAGCGCGCGCAGGAGCAACGACGCAGATGGGGTATTATCGCCAGTCGAAGTACCGAATGCAGTAGTTTAGCCCATACGCCGAAAGTACTTGCTTGGAAACGAGCTGGGAGGATAGGTAGTTGCTAGTTAAACAAAGAGCACTCATAGTAAAATGAGTGCTCTTTATTTTGTCTTTTATACTTGATCATTACTAGATTGGTGAGAATACATTAGATATTATGTGGGACGAGCATGTGAGGCGTAGGAACAATAGCGCAGATTATGGATATTATTATCGATAATTCTAAAAAAAATGCTGTATATTGCAGGAAGCTAATACATAATTGGGGAACACTATAGGAATGGAAGGAGTGTCATTGAGTGAATAAAATTTTTCAGGAGATCGAAGTTAAAGTAAAGAATGGGGTTCGTTTGACACGTGAAGATGGCATTGCATTGTTTGAGAGTAATGATTTGTCGTGGCTCGGATATTTGGCAGATTTAGTTAGGCAACGGATTAGTGGTGAGTATGTATATTTCAATGTGAATTGTCACATAAATCTTACGAATATTTGTACATCCCGATGCGATTTTTGTGCGTTTGGTTGTGATGCTGATAGTAAACAGTCATATGCCTTAAATAAAGAAACTGTTATGTCAATTGCCACCAATGCTGCTAAAGATGCGGATCTTAGAGAATTGCATATTGTTAGTGGTCTGCATCCAGATTGGTCATTTGAATATTATTTGGATATTATAAAATCGTTAAAAGATAAGTTACCCCAAATTCATTTAAAAGCATTTACAGCAGTTGAGATTATACATTTTGCTAAAATATCCAACAAGTCCATTAGAGACGTACTCATGGCATTACATAGTGTAGGTTTGGACTCTATGCCAGGTGGCGGCGCGGAAATTTTGTCAGACCGGGTAAGGAAAATACTTTGCCCTAACAAAGCGACTGCAACTGAATGGCTGGAGGTCGCACGGACAGCTCATCAGCTAGGCATTCGTAGCAATGCGAGTATGTTATATGGTCACATTGAGACATTGGAAGAACGTATTGATCATTTGCTAGTTCTTAGAGAGTTACAAGATGAGACCGGTGGTTTTCAAACTTTTATTTGCTTCCCTTTTCATCCTGATAATACAATATTAGCTGGTAAGATTAAACAGACGTCAGTGTGGGATGAACTCAAGACAATGGCTATTTCGCGATTAATGTTGGATAATTTCCCTAACATCAAGGCATATTGGGTCATGTTAACACTACCTATTGCACAATTAGCATTAGGCTTCGGCGCGAATGATATTGATGGTACAGTAAGTGAAGAAAAAATTATGCACGCTGCAGGAGCAAAGTCAGCTACGTTTTTAACTCAAGAGGCAATTATTGAGACCATTCGGGAGACGGGGCGTATTCCTGTTGAGCGGGATTCTATGTATAATATAGTTAAAATATTAGAATAGTAATAATGAGCAACCTAAATAGCGTAAGGTTGCTCATTATTTGTAGTATCAGATAGATGAGGTTTTACAATACAAAACCAATGTATAATCCTTATGTTAACACAAGAGATGAAGCCTTTACGCAGACACAAATATCACAAAGAAATTTTTTTTAAAAAAGACTTTGTGTACTTTGCATTTCTTTGTGTTTAACATGGGTTTTACTCTATGTGGTTGAGCAGGATGTACAGCGTTTTATTATAGGAGTGGAATTATGAATTATGTTATTAAAGCTGAAAATTTAGCAAAATCATATGGAGACTTCCGTGCTCTCAAGGGTATATCTTTTAGTATCAGTAAAGGCGAGTGTTATGGCTTCTTAGGTCATAATGGGGCAGGGAAATCCACAACCATGCGGATGATTTATGGTTTATCGACAGTAAATGAAGGGGAGCTTACAGTACTTGGGNAAAAGATCACACCTCTTACTCCACCTCACATTAAGAAGGTATTNGGAATAGTACCTCAAGAAGACAATCTAGATCCTGATTTGACTGTAATAGAGAATCTAGAAGTATACGGTGGCTATTTTAATATATCCAGAAAAGAGGCTAGAAAACGTGGGCTGAAACTCCTGGATTTTATGGGAATCTCCGATAAAGCCAATGTTAATGTAGAAAAGCTTTCAGGTGGTTCTAAACGTCGATTGGTTATTGCCAGAGCCCTTATTAATAAGCCGGAGATCATAATTTTAGATGAGCCTACCACTGGTCTTGATCCCCAGGCTCGTCGTTTGGTTTGGCAAAAACTTAGGAGCTTGAAAGAAGAGGGGGTCACCATGTTATTGACGACTCATTATATGGAAGAAGCAGCACAACTTTGCGACCGACTGGCGATTATGAATGACGGACTGATATTAGCGGAGGGCAGTCCTGAGGAATTAGTCAATCAATATGTATTGCCTTTTGTAATTGAAGTGCGAGTCACGGTCGATATGCTGCCTCGTAATATTAATGAGAGGATTAGGGCAATGGGTGCTAAGGCGGAATATATGGTTGATAGTTTATTTATCTTTACGGAAAATGGCAAAGAAATGTGGGAAAAGATACATGAAACAGGACTCCCTCAGCATGCCTGTTATCTCCGACCAGCTAATTTGGAGGATGTATTTTTAAAACTGACTGGAGAGAGGGAAGAGTCATGATGATGGCATTTAATATTCTTAAACGGCATTTAATTGTTTTTCGTCGTACATTATGGTCTAATCTAATTTTTAATGTCATTGAACCCTTTTTATATCTATCAGCAATGGGGTTTGGATTGGGCGCATTTGTTCAGGATATGGGTGGTATGAGTTATATTCAGTTTATTGCTCCTGGAATGGTGGCATCTGCATCCATGTGGGCAGCTACTTTTGAGTGTACATACGCTAGTTTTGTTAGACTACACTATGAGAAAACCTTTCACGCAATGTTAGCAGGACCGGCCACTGTAGCTGACGTGGTAGCCGGTGAAGTTTTATTTGGTATCGTAAAAAATATTGTCTTTGGGGTCATTATTCTAGTGGTTATTGGGATAATGGGTCAGGTACAATCAGCTTGGTCTCTATTGATTCCCGTATTCCTTATTCTACCTGGGACAGTATTTGCCCTGATGGCTTTATCTTACACGGGTATCATTACCCATATTGATTATCTTAATTATTATATTACCCTTGTTACGACACCCATGTATCTGTTAGCAGGTGTCTTTTTCCCCGTGTCCACGATGCCAGAATGGCTACAAGCATTAGCCTGGTTTAATCCTTTGTATCATAGCGTCGAAGTATGTCGTGCATTAGTTATTGGGCAAGTTAGCATTACACTTTGGCAACATGTAGCGAGTTTACTGCTATTTTCAGTAGTATTAGCCCCAGTACCTGTGTATTTTATGAAAAAACGGCTTATTAGTTAGGACTAATCAAATAGACATTTATGTTGCGAGAAGAGTAAAAATACTCAAACACGAAGACACGAAGCCGCTAGCGCGGTACGCGAAGATAATAAGGTGGAGATTGCATTAACTTTGTGCTCTTCATACTCTTCGCGTCTTCGTGTTTAACGTAGCTTTTTTCGATGTGATCTCTGCGATTTACATTTGTTCTAAAGACGCACTTGCATTTTTCTTAGGATTACTTTAAGGTAGAAAGTAATAAATGGGCACAGGCTTCATTTGTAGCTACAGGGATTTCATGTACATCACTTACTCTTAGGAGGGCAGTGATATCTGGTTCATGGGGCTGGGCAGTGAGTGGATCACGCAGGAAAATCACCATGTCTACTTTTTGGCAGGCGATCAGTGAGCCTATTTGCATATCACCGCCTAGTGGTCCTGACAGATAAGTCGTAATCGGTAAGCCTGTATCTTCAATAATAAGGCGGCCCGTAGTGGCAGTGGCCACTAAATTATGTTGAGCCAATAAATCACGATGTTGACGGACAAAAGCCAGCATGACGTCTTTTTTTCGATCATGAGCAATTAAGGCAATGGTTTTCATGTGAGCACCTTCTTTTTAATATTTTATGTTGATTATAGCATAAATAAATTGGAAGGGAGATAATTATATGTTAAGAAGTTGCAATTATGGAAGAGTAACAAATTCTTATGTTGAGAATAAAGAAATAAGAAAGGGATTGAATTTGTTTCATGCAGGATGAGCATGCTAATATGGCGAATATGACAGTAATGATAGTAATGTAGGTTTGATTTTGTAAGGAGTGAATGAATGTGTTTCCGTACCTGTTAGCGTTAGTATGTATAGTAAACTTTTTATACTTTTTCATGGAAATGCCTGTATTGGCTTACGGGTTTGTTGGGTGGTCTAATTTAGTGATTGCCTGGGGCATACTGCTACTGTTTATTGCAGCACTCATTCTGCTNAGTAAATTTAGGCAGGTTGTTGAAAAAACAGCTTGGGGGCAAGTCATCAAAAGTATGTTTCCCCAACTATTTCAAGATCGACCCAATTTAGTCGATTTTGCTAATTATAAAAATAGTGGNAAAAATTTCAAAAAATATAAAGCTATCGGTATTATTGGAATTGTTCTNCTTGTCATTGGTGTGGGTAATTTATTGGTATTACCGTTGCTGACNAGTGCACCAATTTTCTTTAGTAATTCCTATCGCAACTTGTTGGGGAATGTAACAGAAAGCTCATTTACGGCTGATGTTGAGCCAGTTAACTTGTCTCAAATACGTATTGTAGATGAAGAAACCGCTCAGAAGCTAGCAGATAAGAAGATTGGTGAAGTTCCGGCCTTAGGTAGCGAGGTACAATTAGGGGAACTGTCATTACAGAAAGTACAAAATAAATTGTATTATGTGGCACCACTAGAACATCGAGGTATATTTCAATGGTTGACCAATCATAGTAAGGGCAGTAAAGGGTATGTCATGGTATCGGCAACCAATCCTCAAGATGTACGCCTTATCCAAAATGTAAATGGTCAAGAGATATTTTTGAAGTATCAAATGAAAGGCTTTTTATTTGATTATCTACCACGGTATTTATATTTTAATGGTCTGTTTAATATAGGACTTTCAGATTATTCCTTTGAGGTCGATGATGACCTTAATCCTTACTGGGTCGTATCATTATATAGAAATAAAGTCGGCTATAACGGCTCAGATGCAGTGGGAGCCGTGACTGTAAATGCTCAGACTGGTGAAATTGCTAGATATACACTAGAAAATGTGCCGAGTTGGGTTGATAGAATCCAGCCAGAGGAGTTTGTATACAGACAAATTAGAGATTGGGGCGACTATATTAACGGGTTCTGGAATAGCCTGTTCGCTAAAACAGGTACACTGAAACCAACAGGTACTGAGCTTCATCTGATTTATGGTAATGATAATAACGTGTATTGGTATACAGGTATTACCTCATCGGGTAAAGATGGAAGTTCAGTGGGTTTTATTATGGTCAATTCTCGCACAAAAGAGGCTAAATGGTATAAAGTATCGGGAGCTGACGAAGCAGGTGCTAAAAAATCTGCTGAAGGGCAAGTACAAGAGAAAGGTTATCGCTCAGGATATCCTATTTTGTATAATATTGCTGGTGTTCCCACCTATATTTCTCCATTGAAAGATAAAGAAGGACTGCTAAAGGCTGTGGCTTTTATATCGGTTGAAAATTATAACCTGGTAGGTGTAGGGCCGGATATTGAAAACGGGCTACGTACGTATCAACAGGTTCTAGCAAGTAAGGGGAATCAGTTTATACCAAGTCAGGAAATTAAGCTAATAAAACTCCAAGGTACCCTTAGTCGTGTTTCTCAAGTCGTAAAAGGTGGTGAATCCTACTTCTACTTCATGATAGAAGGGGATAACCGAATTTTCATTGGTACTTCTATTACGTCACCTAAAGTACCGTTGGCTAAAGTTGGAGATATCGTAGTTATGACGGCGAACGATACGAAAGAAGCGGTACTGAACATTAGTGAATTTAAAGGCGAAAATTACTAAATAGAAATAATCCTTCTGTTAGTGCAGAAGGATTATTTTTTAAAAAGAACGGTAAAAATATTATAAACAAGAACGCAAATATTTCTTGCAGGAGGTTGTTATTATGATTGAGAAAATGAAGAAAAAGGGCGTTAAAGCAGGTAAAAAAATTATATATGCAGTCTTGTTATTATATTATACCCTGCAGAAAGACAATATACCATTGAAGGCTAAGGCTGTTATTATTGGTGCCCTAGGGTATTTTATTGCCCCTCTAGATGCGATTCCAGATTTCTTGCCCATCATTGGGTATACAGATGATTTTGGGGCATTAATGATGGCCTTGGCGACAGTGTACATGTACATTGATCATGAAGTTAAAAGTAAAGCACGCACTCAGTTAGAATCATGGTTTGGGCATGTTAATGAGAGTGATCTTGCAGAGATTAATAATCGATTATGAAGGGCAATAAAAATAAAGCGACATTTATTTTAGGTATAGTATCCTTGGGATTTTTTATCAGTTATCCCTTCCAGCACACTTTTATCGGCGGTCTGCTAGCGGGTGGCTTTGGGGCAGCAATGATCGGTGGATCAGCGGACTGGTTCGCCGTATCAGCCTTATTTCGGCGCCCTTTAGGCATACCCTTTCGCACCGCCATCATTCCTCGTAATCGGGAACGAATATTCAAGGCACTTATTGAAATGGTTGAAAATGAAATATTAGTGAAAGAGAATATTAAGAAACGACTGGATGATTATAATGTATCTGGAATATTGATTCGTTTCATGGTTGATCATAAAGGAAAGAGTTATCTGAAAAAAATTCTATATCGATTTATGCAAGATATGTTTGCTCAGATCAAGCCAGAAGAAATTGCAGCCATGATTGATCATATCGTGTTATATAACAGGGAGAAAATAAAAGTGTCTCCTTACATTATTGATGTGTCAGAGTGGCTTATTAAAAATGGCTATCATGAAAAAGTCTTTGATATGATGGTGAATCAATTTATAACAATCGCAGAACACAGGCAGTTGAGGCCTTTATTAGCGGATATATTTGTTGATGTTAGAAAAAATTATGAACGAGGAATGAACAAAAGAAAATTTTTTAATAAGTTAATGAATTTGTCGTCAACCCAAGTGGCTCGTGGGGCACAGAAGGCGCTTGTAGGTATTTTATCCGAAATGAAAAATATTGATCATCCAGTGCGAAAGCAAGGCAATGTTGGGCTTAGCCATTTTATTATAAAATTGAAAACTGATAAAAAGTTTCAACAAGACATCGAGGATTGGGTACAGAAAAGAGAGCTATGTAAGCTTAACATTGGACATTATATGGCTCAGGGAATGAGTGCCTTATATGGCAAAGAAACGATTGATCATAAGCAAATCATTCGATGGCTAACACCAATAACTGATCAGATTGATAAGTTGATTGCTGATTTTGAGGGGAATGAACAAGAACGAGGGAAACTTGATCTTTATCTTAAGACGATATTAAGTGACTTAATCGATACTCATCATGATAAAATTGGTATCATTGTAAAAGATAGCTTAAATGAGTTTACTAACGAGCGTTTGTCAAATTTCATTGAAAATAAAGTAGGTAATGATTTACAGATGATTCGTATTAATGGCTCAGTCGTTGGTGGATTAGTGGGGATGGTTATTTATTTATTGACGTTCTGGTTTTGAATGAGGGTGATAATTATGGGTAATAAAAATATGGCGAACAAGATATTGACATTGGTGTTTAGTCTGTTTCTTCTATCCATATGTCTGAGGTATATTTATCGAGGTCTACTGGGTGTGGAGATGTTTTATACTGTGATGGAAGCCGCTTTAGTGGGTGGGATTGCTGATTGGTTTGCTATTACAGCCATTTTTAGAAAACCATTAGGTTTTCCATGGCATACGGCATTGCTTCCCCGACATCGAGATCGGGTTATCTTAGCAATTGGCGAAATGATAGAACAGGATTTGCTGAGTGTTAAGTCTATTAAAAAGCGCGTGGATGAGGCCTGTTTTGTGGACCTTATTATTGACGGGATTGATCATAAGGGTGGTAGGCAGTTTCTAAAAAGTTACTTAGACAAACATAGCAAGGATATGCTGAAGAAGATTGACCCTTTGACCTTAGCGGCATATTTAGAAACGTATATTAGAACTAAAATCAGAGAAATAAAGATTATGCCACAATTTAAGGCCTTCACTAAGTGGGGACTAGAGCAAAAAAAAGATGAGTCTTTAGTTGTCTTTATACTGGATGAATTAATCAAGAGAATACAAAAGCCTGATATAAAAGAGGACATTTATCAGTATATAGAAGATGTAAAACAGGAAAAATCTAAATCTCTGTTAGAGAAAACGGTCATTTGGCTTGGGGAGCAGACCAATAGTGTGAATGTTTCTGATGCCACAGATGCATTGTATCAAGAACTATTAAATATTCTTCATGAAATGAAAGATCCAGAACATGCACTACACAAATGGACACATGAAAAATTAATCGAAGTAGTCAATCAACCAGACAATGAAATGTCTTGGTCACGTGAAATGGAGCTTTGGAAAACAGCAGTGGTTGAGGAAGTGGGGTTAACAGAGATAGTAAGAGACCTTACTGATAGCTTGATAGACAGAATAAGCACATCGGCCCACCCTTACCTATTAGATTTAATACATAGTCATGCCGATCAGCATTGGGAGCGGTTTAAAAGTGATCAGGACATGCAACAGTGGCTAGAGGTTCGTATTAAACAAGCACTCAATGAACTTGTAGAAAATGAACACCATCTCATTGGCACCGTTGTTCAAGAGGTTTTAAGTGGTTTTACGGATAAAGACTTAAATCAATTCATTGAAGACAAAGCGGGGGACGATCTCCAATGGATTCGCATTAATGGCTGCGTCGTAGGGGCTTTTGTAGGGCTCATCATGTTTATATTTTTGCATTATTTTTATGATGAGAATGTGGTTCCAATCCTACAATCGTGGCTTTATGGGAGATAAAGATGGGNCAACGTTTGTTGGTGGCGATAATNATTATTATGGTAGCCATATTAGAAATGGTAGATGTAATCACAAAATTAATATATAATANAATTTCACACAAATAAAATAACACCTCCTTGCCAAGAATACATGCAGGAGGTGATTGATTTGAATTGGTTGATAAAGCCGGCAATTGGCTGGGGAGCTTGGTTACTATTGCATAGTGTGGTCATCCCATTGGTCTATAGTTTTGGCAAAAAAGGCTGTTCTATGAAGAAATAGAAAAGCTCTGGTCTTGAGCAGGAGTAACACATATGGACTGGTAATGAGAGGGGAGCGGATTGCTCTCCTTTCTTTTTTAATAATAAATGTTGTTGTTCTAACAGGATATTGTAAGGTTCGAGTCGAAGAATCACATTGTAGATTACGTTGTTGTAGAGTTTACTTACAGGTCTAGTTGCCTTGTCTCAATCATACTATCATTAGAGAATCATATGTAAAAAGGATGGTGTTAGTGGATTGCTTAGAATAAAATGGAGATTAATGGGCGTTTGGATCGTAGAAAATCAACAAAGGATCATTTTCAAACCCCAGAGTGGAGGCTATTCCCTGATTGACATTACGATAGACTGTAAAAATACTAGGGAAATCATTCATGAAGTGGAAAAAGAGGAATGGACAAGGCAAGAACTGATGGATTACCTGGATCAGTGGCAAGGTTACGAATGTTGCCAATCGAGCTAAGGAGAATAGAGAGAATCCTCCGATGTACAGCAAGAAGTGGACTAAATTTACAGGTGGGAAATAGGCTTATAAGCTTAGATGAAAAGGCTGTTATGATCTAAAAAGATATTATTTTAAAGAGCCATTGTGCTTTGGAGAGTGGCTCTATTTCACGTATTTTCTTGCATTTCGTCATAATGAATTCTTAACCACATCTTAATCAAAGCGTAACACTTATTAATTTATAATGAGTTATAATAACAATGTAAAATGAATTCAAGTGTCTAATCTACTAAAGAGAGGATGGACAATCATGGGACATATGAGCTCACTTATGAAACAAGAGGATATCTCATTTCCATCAAAAATCAAGACGTTAACTGCAAAGAAGATTGGCTCGATAGCAGTAAAGATAGTAGATATACACAAAATCCATAAAAATGACCGAGAAATATTGATTGTATTACTAGAAAATCAACATGCTAAAAAGGAAGCAGAAGTCGTTCATATAGTGGAAAACTATTTAAGTCTAATTACAACAAGTTTAAAAGANCTTTTTGCAGGAAATCATNCTACTATCGTCTCTTANGCGACAGCCATTGGAAATANAAAATTGTCATTGGATCATAAAGTGATTTTTCAGCAATTACTTCCCAAAGTAAAACTAGAGCAGTTTGAAATGGATATAAANCAGAAAATTCAGCAAGAAATTGAAACGNTATTTGGTGTTAAGTCATTAAAAATAGCGAGTATTAAGTCGAAGGTAGATGAGTTAGTTTATCATCAACAGAGTCAAGATATTGATATGCTACTTTCTGAATACCGTAAGGCGATTTTTGTTGCACAACATATGACTACAGTTGGGAACAAGGTATGGGACCATTGTTTAGGCACATTTGATTTGCCTTTCATCCCTGAAAAAGTAGTGAAAAAGTTTAAGATCGGTAGTCTCTTTATTAATATAGTCAACTGCCGTCCAGAAAATCAAGTACAATGCTATCAACAAGAAATAGAAAGATATTTGACGGGTGTAATGATTAATATAGAGAATCGAATAAATCAGGAAATGAGAGAGACTACGGCCAAGGTATTTTATGAACTATACGATCAGACCATTGCTAGTTCTTTTGATAAGAGATTGGCTGTGCTAATGACTGGGGATAGGAGTTATATGGTCAAAAAAAAGGGAAGAGCGCCCTTATATTTGTTGAAGCAAGCTAACATATCTGCTGTGATATGAAAGCTTGCCTTTTTTGTGAACAGAAAGAAAGTAGAATATTATCTCGATTGCAAGTCAGGATGACTTGAGGGTTGAGGACTTGGTGCAAGCCATGTCTCTTCTTTATAATTTATTGCAATAGCCTAGTATATAAGTGGTTTTTTTAGACATAATATTCCTGTTATATCAAGAATAAAGGGTTGAAGGGATGGACAGGATATTGATTAGAGAAGAACAAGAACAGACTCCTAATGAAGAACGGAAAGCACGCATTGAGCCAAGAAAAAATGTGCGTGGACAAAATCGGCGACAACAAGTAATGGACACGATGAATGAGGAATCAGTAGCAGCTCTTGATGAAATTTTCTCAGCCAAGCTGGCAGCGCTGCGTGCTTCTGAGGAACGATTGACTAGTATTTCTGATCCTTATGGTCGCACCGCTTTACAGAAAATGATTCAAGAAGAGCGGGGCCAATTGATGAGCCTTGCTGATTTGATTGAGATGGTAGAGCTGA